>Ga0081538_10000554_pt1 | contig 41362 bp, 39 predicted proteins | sample TabmetS5T2R1_FD_71022 | JGI IMG/M metagenome (GOLD analysis project Ga0081538, IMG submission 71022) | Tabebuia heterophylla rhizosphere microbial communities from the University of Puerto Rico - S5T2R1 | ecosystem: Host-associated > Plants > Roots > Rhizosphere ... | reverse complement strand
CGCCGAGAACGTCGAGCACCGCCTCCGAGGCGAGCTTGGCGGAGAGAAAGGCCTCGAACATCCCGTCACCGGAGACGGGATCGACGAGCCCCGCCGCGTCGCCGACGATCGCCGCGCGCCCGCGCGCGAGCGTCGAGCGGGGTGAGCGGAGTGGAAGCCGGTATCCGCGAAGGCCTTCGAGGTCGCCGCTGCCGATCCCATGCGCGGCGCAGAGCCTTCGCAGATGCTCCCTCAGGCGAGGTCCCTCCCGCTCCCAGCCGCCGATGCCCACGTTGGCGTGGTCGCCCTTGGGAAAGACCCACCCGTAACCGCCGGGGACGACGCCGAGCTCGAGGACGGCCCGGCCACGGTAGTCCGCCCCGAGCCGGTCGTAAGGGACGTTCGCCTCGAGCGCGACGCCGACCGCCTGGTTGCCGCCGAGCCCGAGCGTCCGCGCACAGATCCCGTTGACACCGTCGGCGCCGACCAGGGCGTCGGCCCGATAACGCTCTCCTCCGGCCGTGACCTCGACGCCGTCGTCGAACGCCTCCACTCTTTCCGCCTTGACGGCGTCGCGGAAGTCGGCGCCGGCCTCGGCCGCCTGTCGGGCGAGGTGCTCGTCGAGCCGGACGCGCTGCGTCATGAGAACGAGCGGGCCGTCGTCGCCCCGGTCGAACCAGCTGCCGTAGCCGAGTCGCATGCGCACGGAGGTGACCGTGTCCTCGACGACCGGCCCGATCGAGAAGGGGACGAGGCGGGCCGCACGTCCGGTGACGCCGCCCCCGCAGGGCTTGTCGCGCGGAAAACGGGCTCGGTCGAGCAGCAGGACGCTCGCCCCGGCCGACGCCAGGCGGTACGCGCACGTCGAGCCTGCGGGCCCGGCGCCCAGGACGATCACGTCGTAGCGCGGCACCGTGTTATTTTCCACGACCGTCTCACGGAGCGCCGTTTCTTCTCGTTTAAGTCCGCGAATGGATTCGGCGATTGCTATCCCGCGACGATCGACAGCCTCGGCCCACGGCGCGCTCTGGGCCGTCGTAGTCGTCTGGGCGAGCGCGTTCTCCGTCATCAAGGCGCTGCTCGACCACGGCTTTGCCGCGGAGGACATTGCGCTGCTTCGGTACCTCGTCGCCGCGCCCGGATTCGCGTTCCTCCTCTGGCGGGTCGGTGGACTACCCGGGCTGACGCGGAACGATGCATTTCGGCTGGCGGCGATCGGCGTCTGCGTGGTCGTGGGCTATCACGTCTCGCTCAACGTGGGCACGAAGTACACGACGTCGGGGACCGCGGCGCTCGTGGTCGCCCTCTCCCCCGCCCTGACGCTCCTGCTCGCGGTCGGTCTCAGGCTGGAACGATGGAGCCTGCGGCGCGCGTTCGGTCTTGCCGTCGCCTTCACAGGAGTGGCCGTCGTCGTCGTCCTCGGCGCGGGAGGAGAGCTCTCCTTTGCGAATGCCAAGGGACCGCTGATCGTCCTCGCCGCTCCCGTCTCCTTCGCCCTCTACAACGTTCTCCTGAAGCCGCTGCTCGGACGGTACGGCCTCCTCGCGCTGACCGCCGCCACGAGCCTCGTCGGAACGGTCTTCCTCCTCCCGTTCGTCAACGGCGGGACGATCGACTCCGTCACCGGAATCTCCTGGGGCGATGCCACCCTCGTGCTCTACCTGGGCGTCGTCTCCACGTTCCTCGGCTACATCGGCTGGAACATCGGGCTGCGTGGGCTCGGCGCGACCCGAGCGGTGTCCTATGCGTACTTGATCTCACCGCTGGCCGTGCTCATGGGGGCGTTCTTCCTCGACGAGACGGTGACGGCGTGGCTCGCCGTCGGCGGCGCGCTCGTCCTGGGCGGGGTCGCCGTCGCCCAGCGGGCGCGCTAGGGAAACGCAGCGGGCTGCCCGGGAAGGGCGGCCCGCGCAGATCCGAGCTCCTTCGACTAGCCGTCCTCGCGGCGGCCCCGACCTCCGCCGCGCCTCGGGCCGCGGCGGTCGCGCCCGCGGTCGCCGTCGCGCTCGCGCCGCTCGCGCGGCGGAGCGTCCTTGGCCCGCTCGATCAACTCCTCGGGCTGGACAACGGTGCCGTTCTCGTGCTTGCCCACGAGCTTGAGGCCGATGCGGCCCCGGGCCTTGTCGACTTCCTGGACCACGACGTCGAGCACGTCACCGCGGCTGATCACGTCCTCGATGTGCCCGACCCGCCCCGGGCCGACGTTCGAGACGTGGAGAAGGCCGTCGGTGCCCTTCTTCAGCTCGACGAAGGCGCCGAAGTCCGTCGTCTTTACGACCTTGCCGGTATACGTGTCGCCGACCTCGGGCTCCTTGGTGAGCGCCTGGATCGCGACGATCGCGGCGTCGCCCTTCGCGCCCTCGGTTGCGTAGATGAGGATCGTGCCGTCTTCCTCGATGTCGATCTGAACCTCGTACTCGGTCTCGAGGCCGCGGATCGTCTCGCCGCCCTTGCCGATGATCAGGCCGATCTGCTCCGGGTCGATCGAGATCGTCGTGATCCGCGGCGCGTGCGCGGCAAGCTCCTGGCGGGATTCCGAGATCGCCTCGGCCATGCGGTCGAGGATGAACTCGCGGGCCTGCTTCGCCTGGTCGAGCGCGTTCCGCATGATCTCCTGCGTCACGCCGGTGATCTTGATGTCCATCTGGAGGGCCGTGATGCCCTCCCGGGAGCCGGCGACCTTGAAGTCCATGTCGCCGAGGTGGTCCTCCGCCCCCTGGATGTCGGTGAGGATGACGTGCTCGTCACCCTCCTTGACGAGGCCCATGGCGATCCCGCTAACGGGGCGCGTAATCGGCACGCCCGCGTCCATCAGCGCCAGAGTCGAGCCGCAGACGGAGCCCATCGAGGACGAGCCGTTCGACTCGAGCGTCTCCGAGACGAGGCGGATCGTGTACGGGAACTCCTCGAGACCGGGGATCATCGGCTCGAGCGCGCGCTGTGCGAGCGCGCCGTGTCCGATGTCGCGGCGCTTGGGGCCGCGCATGAAGCCCGTCTCCCCCACCGAGTACGGCGGGAAGTTGTAGTGGTGCATGTAGCGGCGCTCGACCTCGAGCGAGAGGTCGTCGATCCGCTGGCCCTCCTTGGCGGTGCCGAGCGTGAGGAGGGTCATGATCTGCGTCTGGCCGCGCGTGAACAGCGCCGAGCCGTGCGTGCGCGGGGAGACCCCGACCTCGCACGAGACGGGGCGGATCTCGTCGGTGGCGCGGCCGTCCGGACGCCGCTTCTCGACGGCGATCTTCGTTCGGATCAGCTCCTTGTAGATGGCCTCGGCAGCCTTCTTGACGTAGGTCCTCGTGAGACCGTCCTTGACCGCCGGGGCCTCGCCCTCGACGGTCGCAGGCCCGACGGGGAAGGGCAGCTCGACCGTCTCGACGATCCGATCGAAGAGCAGCTGCCGCTTCGCAGAGCGGAGCTGCTTCGAGTCCTGCTCGGCGTCGGTCAGGACGCGGAGCTCCTCCTCGAACTGGGCGCGCACCGGGACGAGGAGGGCGTCGAGCCGCCGCCGCTCGAGGATGGCGTCCAGGCTCGCTCGAACCTGCGTCTCGCGCACGATGTCCTCCTCGGTGGAGTCGATCGTGATCGGCGGGCAGAGTTCCGCGACGATTTCCTCGACCGCCGCGCCTGCCTCGCGCAGGCCTTCACCGGCGATGCGCGAGGCGATACGCTCACCGTGGCTCGCGTCGAGCTCCTCCGTGAGCTCCGAGTCGAGCCACTTCGGCTTGCCGACGCGACGGCGTAGCTCCTCCTGCAGCTCGCAGAGCTTCTTGATCTCGGCGTGCGCGAGGTCGAAGGCCTCGAGGAGCTTCTCCTCCGGGACCTCGTTCGCGCCGGCCTCGACCATCGTCAGGCCCTCCTTCGTCCCGACCACGATCAGGTCGAGCTCGGAGCTCTCGATGTCTGGCAGCGACGGGTTGACTACGAGCTCCCCGTCGAGCATGCCGATGCGGACGGCGCCCACGGGGCCGAGGAAGGGAAGCGGCGAGATCATGAGCGCCGCCGAGGCGCCGTTGATCGAGAGGATGTCGTGAGGGGTGACGAGGTCGGCCGAGAGCGTCGTGCAGATGACCTGCACCTCGTTCCGGAAGCCCTTGGGCCAAAGCGGCCTGATCGGGCGGTCGATCATCCTGGCGGTGAGGATCGCCCTCTCGGTGGGACGCCCCTCGCGCTTGAAGAAGCCGCCGGGGATCTTGCCGGCCGCATACATCCGCTCCTCGACGTCGACGGTGAGCGGGAAGAAGTCCGCGCCCTCCCGCGTCTCGAGGCGTCCTTGGGCGGTGGCGAGGACCATCGTGTCCCCGCTCCGAACGAGGACCGCCCCGTCGGCCTGCTTGGCCAGCTTGCCCGTCTCGAAATGGATCTCGTCGCGGCCGATGGCAGCCGTAACCGACGTGATTTCCTGTGCAATCGTGCTCATCTGTTGTCCTCCTTCTCCTTACCGGGAGACGGAGGCGGAGGTTTGAGGCAGGCCCTATTGGAACGCCGGTCCCGAGGAGCTCCCTCAAACTTCCACCAGGTCTCCCAAAGTGGTTGGCCCTAGGTGGGCGGTGGGGAGTCCGGGAGTTCCGCCTACCTCCTGAGGCCGAGTTCCTGGATCAGCGCGCGGTAGCCCTCGAGGTCCCGCTTCTGCAGGTAGTCGAGGAGCCGGCGGCGCCTGCCGACGAGCCTGAGGAGCCCGCGGCGGGAAAGGTGATCCTTCCGGTGCGTGCGCAGGTGCTCGGTCAGCTGGTCGATGCGCTTCGTCAGCAGCGCGATCTGCACCTGGGGTGAGCCAGTGTCGGTGTCCGACCGGCCATGACGGTCGAAAATCTCGCGCTTTGCGTCCTTCGTGAGCGTCACGACCGACGTAGGCTAGCAAAGGTGCAGGTACCCCCCGGCGTTGCTGCAGGCCATCCTGCGACGGCCGAGGCCGGCCTCGAGATCCTCGCAGAGGGCGGGACGGCGGCGGACGCGGCGGTCGCGGCGGTGCTCTCCTCGTGCGTCGCGGAGACCGTGATGACGGGGATCGCGGGCGGCGGTTTCGCCCTCTGGCTCGACGCGGGAAGCGGTCGCGCGGAGGTCCTCGACTTCTTCGTGACCGTGCCCGGGCTCGGCCGCCCGCACGAGACGCCGGAGCTCGAGGAGCTGGCCGTTCCGTTCGGCGAGGAGCTCGTCCACTACTTCGTCGGCGCCGCCACCTGCGCCGTTCCCGGCGTTCCCGCAGGGGTCGACGAGCTCTGGCGGCGCGCCGGGACCCTGCCGTGGGCTCGGCTCGTCGAGCCCGCGCTGGGGCTCGCCCGAAGCGGCGTCCTCATGCCCCCGGCGCATGCCAAGTGTCTTGCCATGCTCGCTCCGGTGATGACGATGCGGGAAGGCGGGCGCATCTACGCGCCTGGGGGCACCCTCCTGGAAGCCGGCGACCGGCTCGATCAACCTGGGCTCGTCCTCGCGCTCGAGGTCGTGGCCGCCGAGGGAGCGCGAACGTTCTACGACGGCACCTTGGCCGAGTCCCTGCTTCAGCTCATGGATGAACGGGAGGGGCTCGTCACGCCCGAAGACCTTGCCGCCTATCGGGTCGCGTGGCTGCCGCCAGCCGAGGCCGGCTACGCGGGCGTTCGCGTCCAGGCTCGCGCCGGGCTGGCGCAGCTCGCGGACGTGCTCGTCGCGCTGCCGCCGCTACGAGGCGCGTCCCCGGCCGTGCGGGCGCTGGCGCTTGCGCGTGTCCTCGCGGCGCCGCTCTACAGCGGCAGGACGTACGAGCATACGACCAACCTCTGCGTCGTCGATCGCGCTGGGAACGCCTGCGTCGCCACGACCAGCCTCGGGCTCGGCTCCGGCGACTTCCTGCCCGGCTACGACGTCCACCTGAACAGCATGCTCGGCGAGTCCGACCTCCTGATCGGCCCGCTCGAAGCGGGAAAGCGGATGGCGAGCATGATGTCGCCTACCGTGGCGCTCGACGAGAGCGGCCTCGTCCTCACCGCGGGCGCCGCCGGCGGCACGCGCCTGCGTCCGGCGCTCGCCCAGGTGCTCTCGGGCATCCTCGACGAGGGCCTGCTCCCGCAGCCGGCCGTCGACCGCGCGCGCCTCCACTCGACCGGCGAGATCGTCCACGTCGAGCCCGGCTTCGACGAGAGCGCCCTCGTGGCACTGCGCGAGGAGGGCTACGACGTCCGCCTCTGGGACGACCTTCATCACTACTTCGGCGGCGTCAGCGTCGTGGCGAGGACGGGAGCCGCGGCCGATCCCCGCCGCAGCGGCCTCGCCCTCAGCCTCCCGTGAGCCATGCCCAGGGGTCAGGTCTTGCAATCGCGCAAAGGACACGTCCGTTGCTGGAATGCAAGACCTGACCCCAGAGCGTGGCCTGAGGAGACGATGGCGTCCGCGCCGGCTAGGTCGGTCGGCGGGACGCCCGCGCGGCCTCGACGTCGGCGGTGATCTGGGCGACGAGGTCCTCCTCGCTCGCGAAGGCGCGCTCCTCGCGCAGGCGCTCCCAGAGCTCGAGGCGGAGGCGGCTGCCGTAGAGGTCGCCCTCGAAGTCGAGGAGGAACGCCTCGATCCGGCGCTCGCTGCCGCCGTAGTGCGGGTTGACGCCGATCGAGGCGGCCACGCGGTGCCCGAGCGCCTCCCCGGCGTAGATGCCGTAGGCGGGCACGAGCGCGTGCGGATCGGGCGCGAGGTTGGCGGTGGGGAAGCCCAGCGTCCCCCCGCGTCGATCGCCGTAGACGACATCTCCCTCCAGCTCGAAGGGGCGGCCCAGCAACGCTGCGGCGCCAGGGAGGTCGCCTTCCTGCACCAGCTCCCGGATCCGGCTCGAGGAGACGCCCGGGACGAGCGGCACCGGCCGCACGTCGAGACCCAACGACCGGAGCAGGGCGACGTCCCCGCGCCGACCTGCGCCGAAGCGGAAGTTCTCGCCGGCGACGACGACGCGCGTGCCGATCTCGGTTAGGTACTGGGCCACGAACTCCTCGGGCTCGTGGCCCGACAGCTCCTGCGTGAACTCGACGATCAGCACCTCGTCGGGACCTGCCTCCTCGAGGAGCTCGAGGCGGCGCTCGAAGGTCGTCAGGAGCTGCACGTCGTACCCGAGGACGAGCCGCGGATGCGGATCGAAGGTCAGCACGGTCGAGCGGAGACCGGTTGCCTTCACGGCCTCGATCACCGCCCGGTGGCCGCGGTGGACTCCGTCGAAGGTCCCGAGGGCGACCGCTCGCTCGACAGTCTCGAGCTCGCAGGGAGAACGCGCGACGATCATCCGACCACGGTCTCGGGCCGAATCACCCCTCCGTCGGCCTGGCCGACCGCCACGAGCTCGCCCTCGCCGGACCAGAGGGCGACGGGCCCCTCCCCCCCTCCCGGGATCGGACGCCCGGCCCGCACGAGGCGCGCCTCCTCTTCGTCCAGCTCCCGCTCCGGAAGGTGGACGAGCGCGGCGAGCAAGGGCAGCACGCGCTCCTGGTCGGCGTCCTCGACCCGGAAGGGCCCCACCGCCGTGCGGCGGAGCCAGCGGCAGTGGCCGCCGAGCACGTCGGCGATCGCGCGCACGTAGGTGCCGCTGGAGATCCGCAGGTCGAGCTCGACGAGCGGCGGCGCGTAGCGGACGATCCGCAGCGCGTGGATGGTCGAAGCGCGGGTGGGCATCTCCACGGCCACGCCGCGCCGGTGGAGGCTGTAGGCCCGCTCGCCGCCGATCTTGACGGCGGACGCCGCCGGCACCGGGAGCTCGACCTCGCCCTCGAGCGCCACGATCTCCGTCTCGGACGCGACCGGAGTCTCTTCGACAATCTCTCCCTCGCCGTCGCCGGTCGAGGTGCGGAGGCCGAGGCGGATCTCGGTGCAGTAGCGCTTGTCCAGGCCCACCAAGTAGCGGACGAGCCGGGTTCCCCTGCCGAGGAGGACGAGGAGAAGGCCGGTCGCGACCGGGTCGAGAGTCCCGGCGTGGCCCGCTTTCGTCCCGTACCGCCGGCGCAGGTCGGCGACGACGGCGAAGGACGACGGCCCGGCCGGCTTGTCGACCAGCACGAGCCCGGATGTCGGCCGCTCCGTCACGGCGACCAGTCTAGGTCGGCCAGGAGCTCCTACGGAGCGTCCGGCGCCTGCGCGAGGAACTCGCGGCGGATGAAGTCGACGATCTCGTCGGTGGAGGCTTCACTCGAGAAGCCGGCAGCCTGGCGGTGCCCGCCGCCGCCGCTCTTGCGGGCGATCGCAGAGACGTCGACCCCTTGTCCCCGCGTCCGCAGGCTGACGCGGCGCGTGGGCCCGTTCTGGGTGGGAGGCTCCCTGATCAGCGCGACGATCTCGGCGCCCTCGACGGCGCGGAGGTAGTCGATGATCCCCTCGGCGAACGGCTCCTCCGCCCCGGCCGCGGCGAAGTCGGACCGCTCGAGGTCGGCGACGATCAGGCGACCGCCCTCGTAGACCCGAGCCTTCTCGAGGGCGCGTGCCAGCAGCTTGAGCTTTGCGAAGGCGACGTTCTCGTAGACGTCCTGGAAGACCTGGTGAACGTTGGCGCCCGCCTCGACCAGCTCTGCGGCGATACGAAGGGCCTTCGGCGTCGTGTTCGTGTATTGGAACCGCCCGGTGTCCGTGACGAGCGCGATGTAGAGCGCCTCGGCGATGTCCGGCGTGATCGTGACGCCGAGCTCGCGGAAGAGCTCGTACAGGATCTCCCCGGTCGAGGAAGCCTGCCCGACGACCAGGTTCACGTGGCCGAAGCGGGTGTTGTCGTGGTGGTGGTCGATGTCGACCACGAGCGGGGCGTTCTCGACAAAGGAGGAATCGGGCCCGAGGCGCCGCACGTTCGCGCAGTCGAGTGCGAGCACCACCCGCTCGCCGGCGTCGTCGGGCAGGTCGCGGCTCAGCCCGTCGAGGTTCATGAACTTGTACTCGGTGGGCAGCGGGATGATCCCCGAGAGATAGAGGTATCCGTCCTTGTCGAGCTGCTCGAGGCCGAGCCTCATCGCCAGGATTGAGCCGAGCGCGTCACCGTCCGGGTTTTCGTGCGTCGTGACGAGGAAGCGATCGTGTGACCGGATCGCCTCGATAACCGCGTCGACCTCAGGTGTCTTCGTTTCCATGTGGGGCAAGCTCGTCGATGAGCCTGGTTAGCCGCACCCCCTCTTCAATCGTCGGATCGTACTCAAAGCTCAAGTGGGGAGTTCGCTTCAGGTGGAGCTCCCGGTTTACCGCCGCCTGGAGCACGCCGTGGGAGGAGCCGAGCCCCTCGAGCGTGGCCCGCCGCTTCCGTTCGGAGCCGAGGACGCTGACGTAGACGGTCGCCTGACGCAGGTCGGGGCTCGCCTTTACCCCCGTGATCGTGACGAAGCCGATGCGTGGGTCCTTGAGCGTGCCGATCTCCTCGGAGAGCACCTCGCGCAGCGCCTCGTTCACGCGCCGCATTCGCTCAGAACCCATGCCGGTACGGCGCCTGGTCGTCGGGGTGCCATGGACGAGTGCGAGGCAAGGACACAGTGAGTGCTCGTAGTCGGAGCCTACGGGCGCGACTGAGGACGCCGTATCGCGCCGTCCGGCGCGGCCCGGCGGCCAGGTTTCCATGCCGGAAGGGGCTCTTATTCATCCAGCTTCACCACCTCGCGCTCGACGCGGACGAGCTCGAAGGCCTGCGTGGCCAGGTAGCGCTCCGCCCCGTCCAGGAGGCCGACGAGCTCGCCGTGCCTGCGCGCGACGCAGGACACCGTCAGCTGCGCACGCTGCCAGACCTCGTGGTGGTCGACCTCGGCTACCGACGCGCCGAAGCGGCGCTGGAGCTGAGCCTTGACGGACAGGAGCTCCTTCCGCTTTCCCTTGAGGGAATGGTTGTCGGGAAAGAAGAGCTCTGCAGACAGGATTCCGACGTAGCCGGTGGCCATCGCCGCAGGTCCTACTCGGAGTCGGCTTCCTCCGGCTCGTCCGGGGCGCCGCCGTTCCCGGCGACCGAGAGGTCGGTGCGCTCGATCTCCCTCGTCTCGTAGGCCTCGAGGACGTCGCCCTCCTTCACGTCGTTGAAGCCGTCCAGAAGGATGCCGCACTCGAAGCCTTCCTGCACCTCGCGGACGTCGTCCTTGAAGCGCTTGAGGCTCGCGATGGTCGTCTCGTAGACGACGGTGCCGTCGCGAACGACCCGCACACGGCCGTTGCGCCGGATGACCCCGCTCGTCACGTAGGAGCCCGCGATGACGCCGAGCCGCGAGGCCCTGAAGAGCGCCCGCACCTCGGCCTCGCCGAGGACGTCCTCGTGCGTCTCCGGCGCGAGCATGCCCACGAGCGCCTGACGGATGTCGTCGGTGAGCTGGTAGATGACGCGGTACGTCCTGAGATCGACGCCCTCGCGCTCGGCCAGCGACCGCGCCTCTGCGTTCGGGCGCACGTTGAAGCCGATCACGACGGCGTTCGAAGCCGACGCGAGCATGACGTCGCCCTCGGTGATCGCGCCGATGCCGGTGTGGATGACGTTGACGCCGACCTCCGGGTGCTCGATCTTCGCGAGCTCGCCGACGACGGCCTCGATCGAGCCCTGCACGTCCGCCTTGACGATGATGTTGAGCTCGCGGACGGCGCCCTCCTCCATCTGCGTGAAGAGCTCTTCGAGGGACACGCCTTTCTTGGCGGTGCGGGCGAGCTGCTCGGCGCGGACGCGCTGCCCTCGAAGCTGGGCGAGATGTCGCGCTTGGCGTTCGTTCTCGACGACGCGGGCGTGCTCGCCGGCCGCCGGCGGCTTGTCGAAGCCGAGGATCTCCACGGGCGTCCCGGGCGTCGCGTCCTTCACCTTCTCGCCGCGGAAGTCGAGGAGCGCGCGCACCTTGCCCCAGGCGTCGCCGGCGACGATCGCGTCGCCGACGTGGAGCGTGCCGCGCGAGACGAGCATGGTCGCGACGGGGCCGCGGCCGACGTCGAGCCGGCTCTCGATGATAGGCCCTGAGGCCTCCGCGTTGGGATTCGCTTCGAGCTCGAGCTCGGCGTCGGCGACGAGCAGGATCTTCTCGAGCAGGTCGTCGATCCCCTCGCCGGTCTTGGCGGAGACGTCCGCGAACTGCGTCGTGCCGCCCCACTCCTCCGGCTGGAGGCCGTGGGCGACGAGATCCTGGCGGACCTTCTGCGAGTTGGCCTCGGGCTTGTCGATCTTGTTGACGGCGACGACGATCGGCACGTCGGCGGCGCCGGCGTGGTTGATCGACTCCACCGTCTGTGGCATGACGCTGTCGTCGGCGGCGACGACCAGCACCGCGATGTCCGTCACCTTCGCGCCTCGAGCGCGCAGGGCGGTGAAGGCTTCGTGGCCCGGTGTGTCCAGGAAGGTGATCCGCCGGCCGTCGTGGTCGACCTGGTAGGCCCCGATGTGCTGGGTGATGCCTCCGGCCTCGGTCTCGACGACCGCGCTCTCGCGAACGGCGTCGAGGAGCGTGGTCTTCCCGTGGTCGACGTGGCCCATGATCGTGACCACGGGAGGCCGCGCCGTCAGGTCGTCCGGGTCGTCCTCGTAGGTCTCCGGCTCGAGCTCCTCCTCGTCGGCGTGCTTGATCTCGACCTCGCGCTTGAGCTCTCCGGCGATCAGCTCGATCGCGTCGTCCGAGAGGGACTGGGTGATCGTCACCATCTCGCCGACGCCCATCATGATCTTGATGATCTCGGGTACCGGCACGCCGAGGGCGGCCGAGAGCTCCTTCACGGTCGCGCCCGAGTTGACCTTGGCGGGCCCGGTCTCACGCGCGGGCGCCGGCTGCGGGGCGCGCTCCTGCTTCTGGCCGTCGCGCGGAGGGCGCTCGGCGGGGCGCGGGCGCGCGGCCTGCGTGTCGATGACGACGCGCCGCTTGCGGCGGCCCCCAGGCGCGCCGCCGCGCGGTCTAAGCGGTCTTTGTCGATCAGCCACGGTTCGAGCCTAGTCCTTCGGTATAGACGCTTTCAAACCCGATGGGATGGTGACGGTTTTCCTGAGCGTCCGCGCGAACGCCCGGCGGGCCATCGCCTTCTCGAAGCACGAGGGCCGGCGGCAGGTGTACGCGCCGCGCCCGGGGAGTCTTCGCTTCGAGTCCAGCTCGAGGACCCCCAGCGGCGCAACGAAGCGCACGAGCTCCCGCTGGGGCGCCTTGCGCCCGCAGCCGACGCACGTCCTCGTGGGAGCGCTCACGACGCAGGCTGCTCTTCCTCCTCAGCCTCGGCGGCCGCCTCGACCGGCTGCTGCTCCTCGACCTCAGCCTCCACTTCGGACTCCTCCTCCTCGACGCCGCCGACCGGGACGGCCTCGGACGCGTCGAGCTGCTCTCCCGCTTCCTCGCGGGCGGCGAGCTCGCGGTGCGCGGGGATCCCGCAGTAGCGCGAGCCGGGAATCGAGGTGTTCGGGCAGCGTTTGCCGGTGGAGAGGATCGCGGCGCAGCGGCCGGTGAACTCCTCGTCGGCGCCGCCGCCGAAGGCAGCCTCGGCCTCGGTCCTCGCGAACTCGGTCTCCGAGACGATGTCGATCCTCCAGCCGGTCAGGCGGGCCGCGAGGCGGGCGTTCAGGCCCTCCTTGCCAATCGCAAGCGACAGCTGGTCGTCGGGGACGACCACGGTCGCCTCCATCGTCTCGTCGTCGACGAGCACCTCGCGCACGCGCGCGGGTGAGAGCGCCTTGGCCACGAAGCGCGCGGGTTCCGGGTTCCAGGGGATGATGTCGATCTTCTCGCCGCGGAGCTCGGACACGACCATGCGGACGCGGGAGCCGCGCGGGCCGACGCAGGCGCCGACCGGGTCGACGCCCTGCACGTGGGACTCGACGGCGATCTTCGAGCGGTAGCCGGGCTCGCGGGCGACGCCGCGGATCTCGACGAGGCCGTCGGCGATCTCGGGGACCTCGAGCTCGAAGAGCGTCTTGATCAGCTCCGGATCGCGCCGCGAGAGGATCACCTGCGGGCCCTTCGTCCCCGAGCGAACCTCGGTGATGACGGCCTTGATGCGGCTTCCCTGCTCGTACCGCTCGCCGTCCACCTGCTCGGAGCGCGGCAGCAGCGCCTCGACCTTGCCGAGGTCGACGAGGACGTTGTTGCGGTCGCCGGCCTGCTGGACGATGCCGGTGACCACCTCGCCGACGCGGTCGACGTACTCGTCGTACATCATCTCGCGCTCTGCCTCGCGGATCCGCTGCAGGATCACCTGCTTGGCCGTCTGGGCGGCGATGCGGCCGAAGTTCTCAGGCGTGACGTCAGAGCGCTTCACGAGCTCGGCGTCGATCTCGGACCAGTCGATCGCAAGGTCGTCGTCCGAGATGAGCGTGTGCGAACGCTCGCCGTTCTCGGCTTCGGCCAGCTCGAGCTCCGTGATCGCGCGCTCGCGCGCCTCGTCGAGCAGCCGCTCCTCGACGTCGGCCGGCAGCTCGATCGACCAGACGCGGAAGTCGCCGCTGACGCGGTCGAGCTCCACCTGCGCGTGCCGAGCTGCGCCCGGCGTCTTCTTGTAGGCGGCGAGGAGGGCGTCCTCGAGCGCGCGGACGAGGGTCTCGTCCTCGATGCCCTTCTCTTTCTCGATCTGCCTGACCGCTTCCAGGATCTCCCGGCTCATGGTTCCTTCCTATCCCTCGTCGATGAGATTGCCCCGCGCGATCGCGTCGTACGGGATGTCCACCCGCTCGCCGCCCGTTGCGAGCGTGACCTCGCGCTCGTCGGCGGCGACGACCTCGCCGCGGAAGCGCTTCCGGCCGGCGATCTCGCCGCTCGTCCGGATCGCGGCCCGCCGGCCGATGACCTCCGCGAAATGCCTGGGCGTCCGGAGCGGGCGCTCGAGCCCGGGCGAGGAGACGTCGAGCGTGTAGTGGTCGAGGTAGCTGCGGAGGACGTCGGTGACCTGCGCGCAGAGCGCGTGGTCGACCCCGGCGGGGTGGTCGATGTAGACGGTCAGCCGCTCGGGGCCGCTCAGCTCGGCCGCCAGGACCTCGACGTCCGGCAGCCGGCCCTCGACGGTCGCGGCGACCTCTCGCTGGAGTTGTCGTTCCTTCTCGTAGACCTGCATTCCGTTCCTTCTCGCAAAAAATGGGCGCCGCGCGCCCATTTCTCCTACCTGGGGAAATGTCTCCGTCAGGATAGCACCGGCCCAGGCGCTCCTGCCGGATTCGTGCGGGTTGCCGCAAGTCCCACTGCTCGCCGGCAGCTTGATCCGGTGTGGTGACCGTGCAACTCTCAGCGGAGAAAGGAGGCCCAGATGCGGCCGGTCGTCCTGGTCGTCGTCTCGTCGCTGACGTTCCTCGGGAGCGCGGCCGCGAACGCTGCTTCGGAGGCGTGTCTTGAAAAGGCTCCGACGATCGTCGGCACGGCAGGCGACGACCAGATCGTCGGGACGCCTGGGCGCGACGTCATCCTCGCGCGTGCCGGAGACGACGTCGTCTGGGGACGGGGCGGCCGCGACCTGATCTGCGGCGGAGCCGGCGACGACACGATCCGCGCTGGTCGCCGCATCGACCGTGTCGACGACGGGCGGGGAGCGGACATCGTCTCCCTCGGCCGCGGGTGGGACGAGCTGCTCGGAGGGCCGGGCGCCGATCGTGTCCGCGGGAACGCGGGGAACGACCACCTCTTCGACGGCGGAGGACGCGACGTCCTGCGCGGAGGCGACAGGAACGACTTCCTGTGGCTCGGCGGAGGCGCCGATCTGCTCGTCGGCGGTGCCGGGAACGACTGGGTCCTGGCCGACCGCGCGGGCTCTCCCGCCGTCATCGACCTGACGGCGGGAGAGGTAGAGAGCAGCACGGGGCTCGACGAGATCGCGGGCGTCGAGCACGCGCAAGGCACGAACGGCGAGGACATCCTGATCGGCGACGCGAGGAACAACGCCCTGCTCGGCTGGGCGGGAGACGACCGCATCGAGGGCCGCGACGGCGACGACCAGCTGTACGGGTTCGCCGGCGTCGATCTGCTCGACGGCGGCGGCGGCACCGATCAGTGCTTTGACGGCGAATCCGTCCTCGAGTGCGAGGCGTAGCAGCTGTCAGCCGTCGAGGACGATCGTGACAGGGCCGTCGTTGGCGATCTCCACGAGCATGCGCGCGCCGAAGCTGCCGGTCGCCACGTCGATCCCGGAGCCTCGAAGAGCCTCGCAGAAGCCTTCGTAGAGGCGCTGGGCCTGCCCGGGCGGAGCCGCGGCCGTAAAGCTCGGCCTGTTTCCCTTCGCCGTATCCGCGATCAGCGTGAACTGGCTGACGACGAGGGCGCCGCCGTGGACGTCCACGACGCTTCGGTCGAACTTTCCTTCCTCGTTCTCGAAGATTCGGAGGCGCGCGACCTTGCCGGCGAGGCGCTCCGCCGCCGACTCGTCGTCGGCCGCCGCGACTCCGAGGAGGACGCAGAGGCCGAGCCCCACCTCGCCCACCACTTCCCCTTCGACGAGCACCTGGGCGCCGCTCACCCGCTGGACGACCGCTCTCAGGAAGCCCCCTTCTCGCTCGGAGAGCTCGACTTCAGCTCCTCCTTCCACTGGTCGGCGCGGCTCTGGAGCGAGGACGCGAGCAGGCTCGGGGTGAAGCCGAAGACGGCCGCCGAGACGAGGCCGAGCGGGCTCTCCGCGATGTCGAAGACCGCCGAGAGCGGCGGAACCTGGGTGCTCGAGTTCAACGCGGTCACGTACGCGGTGATGACGACACCGCCGATCGCGGCGAGCCCGGAGGCGAGCGGGATGTACACGAGCCGCACCATGCCCAGCCCGAAGTCCTCTTCCGTGACCGTGTCCGCCGTCGCGGCCTGGCCGAGCTGACGAAAGAGCCCGACCGTCGCGCCGATCAGGTAGAAGGTGCCGCCCGCGACCAGCTGCGTCGTCCCGGCGCCGGCCAGAAGCGCCAGGCCGAGGCCGCTGTAGGCCACGAGCCCGGTGAAGACGACCGTGGCGAACAGGCGGTTGCGCGCGCGGACGAGGCCACTTCGCCTGCTGTCGCGGAACTCGTCGACCGTCGCCTGCGCGTCCTTGACGATCCCGCGCGCGAGGCGCCTGTCGGCCGGCGCCGGGCTCGTCCGCGGCTGAGTCAGGTAGTCCTTGCCGCCGAGAGCGTGGACCGCCCGCTCGAGGCGGAAGATCTGCTCCTCGGCGTTGGCGATCTTAGAGTCGAGCAGGCAGGAACGCTCGTACAGCGCCTGCCGGACGACGTCCGGCTCCGGCTGGAGCATCGTCAGCGCCTGCTCGGCGCGGTGAACGTGGGTGTAGACGACCACGTAGGCGGCGCCACCCGCCCAGGCGGTGCCGTCGCCGCGCGTCCCGTCCTCCGCGAGCAATGCCTTCACGGTCTCGAGCGACGCCTGCAGCTCCGCCCACGCCTCCGGATCGTCCTTCGATTCGAGGGTCTGGGCGACGAGCTCGAGCTCCTTGTGCCGGGCGGTGAGCTCCCGGTAGACGCCCGAGTTCGCATAGCGGGGAGAAGCGAGCCGGCGAAGCGGAAGCGCCACTGCCGCCCACGCGGCCAGGCCGACGAGCGTCCCGAAGAGGAACGCCCAGGCCGAGCTGACGTCGTCGCCCGCGGCGAGCTTCCAGGCGACGACGGCGAGGGAGCACGCGCCGGGAAGCAGGATCAGGCTCGCGACGAGCCCCACCGTGTACCGCGGCAGGAAGCGGCCGGCTGACCTCTCCACCCGCCTATCCCACTACGGGCACGAGGGCACGTCAAGCGTGCGCGGCGCGGCGGCTAGCTCTCGAGGTTTGCCAGTGCCTGCTGGTAGTCCCGGCTCTGCGGGCGGAAGAAGCTGGCGAGCCGGTAGTGCCCGACGGCCTCGGCGGGCCGGCCCTGCTTCTCGAGGCAGCGGCCGAGCGCGAAGTGCGCGTAGTGGTCGACCGGCTGGAGCTCCAGGATCGTGCGGAACTCGGCCTCGGCCTCGGCGAAGCGGCGCATGCGATAGTACGCGATGCCGAGCGCCTCGCGGATCGAGGCCTTGCGGGGCTCGCGCTTCTTCGCCTTCTCGAGGGCGACGGTCGCCTGCGCCGCGTGCCCCGCCGCGAGGTGGTCGCGGCCCTGCCGGTAGAGGTCGTAGGTCTCGCTCATGCCTGTTCCTCACCTTACGGGATGAGACGGGCTGTGCCGAGTGCGCGCTAGAGCGAGAGCGAGCGGAGGCTGACCGCCCCGCGCAGGCGGCTGGCGAGCCCGAGCCGGTGCCGGAGCCCTCGCCGGACCTCGCGGAGGTCGCGGCGCGCGCGGCGAACGGCCGCTCCCGCCTGCTGGGGCGGGCCGAAGCGCGCCAGCGTCACGTCGCGGACGAACGGGGATGCGTCGACCGAATAGAAGCGCTCGAGCGTCGAGCCGATCTCGGGCATCGTCGCGCTCCGCGGCAGGTCGACGCCCTGGTCGGCGAGGAAGCCGACCACGTCTCGCCGGCAGGCGGTTGCGAGGTCGCGCGGGTCGCGGGTGGCGAACCTCGCGCTCCGCCGGATCGCCTTCAGGACGATCACGGCCGCGAGGCCGCAGCCGATCACGATGGCAAGGAGCGCGAAGATGCTGAGCCCACGGTCCCGGACGACTGTGAGTGTGCCCGTCCCCCCGCCGAGAGGCGTGCCCTCGGGGACGTTCGCCCGGTTCGCGGCGGTGCGAATCTGGTCCGCCCGGCTCTGCGAGATGGCCTCCATCGCGGTGACGAAGCCGGAGATGTCCGCCGCGTCGCCGGCGTTGTACGCCTGCGACGTGACCGCGTAGGTGGCGTCGAGCTCGCCTCGCCCGGGCGTCGGGTCGAACGGGATCCAGCCGTACTCCGGGAACCAGACCTCGACCCAGGCATGAGCGTTCGTGTCCCTGACGACCCATTCCTTGTCGTCGGCCGAGTACTCGCCGCTCGTGAAGCCGACGGCCACGCGCGCGGGAACGCCGAGCAGGCGGAGCATGAGCGCCATCGCGCCCGCGTAGTGCTGGCAGTAGCCGCGCTTCGTCTCGTTCACGAAATCGACGAGCGCGGGCGTCCCACCGATCGGGGCGGGGGGCTGCTCGTCGTAGGTGAAGCCGCCGGCCTCTCGGAACCACGTCTCGAGCAGGGCCGCAGCCTCGTACGGCGACCGGGCCCGGCTCGTCACCCCCTGCGCGGCCTGGTAGATGGACTCGAGTGACGTCACGCCGAAGTCCTCGGACGTGCTGAAGTAGTCATCCATGAGCGTGTCCCGCCCCTCAGTCCCCCACTCCGGCACCGGCTCATAGACGACCTGGAGGTAGCGCTCTGCCGCCGCCGGGTAATCGCCACGGAACCTGCTCAGCTCGCTCGGATTGGGCTGCGGCGCGTAGCTCCACACCGTGTAGCGGTGGTCGCGCCGGATCCCGTCGGGGACGACGACGATGTCGCCGGCGGCGTCGGCCACGGGCGCTTCCGTCCCCGGCTCCCAGCGGACGGGCTGTGCCGAGGCCAGGAGCCGAGTGTCGCGCAGGGCCTCGATCGTGAACTCTTGCCGGATCCAGTTCTCCTCGTCACGGGCGGCCTCCGGCAGGAGCGGGCTCGAGACGTCGATCTCCGCCCGTTCGGTGGCCGCGCCGAGCTGGGCGTCCTCGTCCCAGATGTCACCGGTATAGTCGTCGAGCGTCGTCGCCCGCCAATAGAGGGACCGTTTGACCCCGGGAACCTTGACGCGGAGGACGGTCGTCGGCGTCTCCGGGAACTGGATCCCGTCGTAGTTCGCGCTCCACACGTAGCTGACCGACACGAGCTCGGTGGGCCGGTCGTAGGGATCCCAGGACTCCCAGGAGAGGAACGCCGGCTTGGCGACGGCGTCCGTGGTCGAGGCGACGGCGGCGAGCGCCACGAGCAGGGCGCCGACTCCCGCCGCCTGGACGACCCCTCGGGGCGACTCCTCGCGGCGGAGCAGGAACAGGATCGCCAGGACGCCGACCAGCGCGAACACGCCGTCCCGAACCGGGTGGTCGCCGGGGGTCAGCGTCGAGGGCCACGCGACCGCGACGACGAGGGCGAGCGCGGCGCCCACCGGCCTGCGCGCCATGACGAGCATGGAGACGACCGCGGTGAAGCCGAAGATCGCGAGCAGGACGACGGCGTGCATCGCCGTGAAATCGATGCGGTCGAAGGGGAGCCGCGTTTCGTAGAAATCGAGGAAGCCGCGCCGGATGGTGTCGAGCACGGGGCCGAAGAAGTCGCGGGAGGGATCGCGTGGCCGCGCCTCGGAAAGCGAGACGTCCGTCGCGAGGGCGGCGGCCACGACGGTCGACCCGGCGAGCACGAGCGCCACGACCACGCGGGAGCGGCCGAGCGCGACGGCGCCGACGGCCGGGAGCGCGAGCAGGACCATCGCCAACCAGTCCTCCGCGGGGAGCGACTGTGCCTCGAGCCTCGCCCAGGAGACGCCGACGACCGCGGCGACCAGCGCGACGAGAAGCCAGCGCCTAGCCAACAGCCCGCAGCTCCCCGGCGCTCAGGCTCGCGGCGAGGTCGTCGCCGCGGCGAAGGACGAGCACGGGCACCCCCGCGCGCTCGAGCCTGAGGATCTGGGCCGCCTCGGCAGCGCCCACGGGGCCTGCGGCCTCTTCGCGGGCGAAGGTGGCGGCGTCGACGTAGACGAGGCTCGCGGCGTGGTTGCCGAGCGCCCGGTGGGCGAGGCGATCGACCAGGCGCGGGGAGAGCGCCGACGTGACGACCGTGAGCTCGACCGCCCGCGCCGCCGGTCCCGCCTCGTCGGCGAGCATGCTCGCCACGGGAGCGTGGCCGTCCGGCTCGACCGCGGCGAGGATCTCGAGCGCGCGGTGCCAGTCGCCGTCGAAGGAGTGGACTCGCTGGTAGGCCGGTCGCAGGCAGTTGACGATGAGCGCTGCCCGTCGGCCACGGCTCGCGTGCGACTTGAGTATCGAGCCGGCCGCGCGAACGGCGAGCTCGAAGCTCGTGTCCGGCGCGGTGCCTACAACCGCGCTCGCGTCGCCGTCGAGGAGGACGGCGGCCTCGTCGCGCGGCGAGTCCTCCAGCTCCTTCACCATCAGGTGGCCTCGCTTGGCGGTCGTCGGCCAGTGGACCCGGCGAAGCGACTCGCCCTGCTGGTAGTCGCGCACGCTGTGGAGATCGAAGCCCGTGGGTCGCCGGAGCAGGAGCCTGCGTCCCTCGGGTGTGCGCGCACCGGACTCCGAGAAGAGGCGGTCCACGTCGACGAGCCGCGGATAGACCAGGATCGAGGCGCCCGACTGGAGCTCGACCGTGCTTCGCTCGAGGCCGAATGGATCCTCGATGACGACTTCGGTCTCCTCGATCGGATAGCGGCCACGCGGGACGTGCCGGAGCAGATAGCGGCCGCGCAGGCGGCCGTGCCGCCGGACGAGGGGCGTCTCCCACTCGCCCAAGCGGTTCACCTGCTCGCGCAGGACGAGCGTCCCCGAGGGAACGAATCCCTCGGCGTCGAGCTCGAGCTGGACGGGGACGTCGTCGCCGGCAAGGCGATCGCCCCGTCCCAGAGTGCGGCGAAGAGTCAGCGGCCGCTCGAGGAAGCGCACCCAGAGGGCGGCGGCGAGCACGGCGAGGACGAGGCCGACCGCAACGGGGTAGAGGACCTCCGAGCCGAAAGCCCATGCGGCCAGGTAGATCCCGCCACCGAGGGCGAGGACCCAGCGACCGCGGTCGGTTAACACCGTCTAGACCGGGACGGGCGTGCGCTCGATGACGTCCCGGACGAGCTCCTCGGCGTCCAGCCCGCTCGCGCGCGCCTCTGGGGAGAGGATCAGCCTGTGGGCGAGCACCGTCGGCGCGACCGACTTGACGTCGTCGGGCTCGACGAAGTCGCGACCGTCGACGAGCGCGCGCGCCTTCGCGACGCGGAGGATGTTCAGGCCCGCCCGCGGGCTGGCGCCCAGGAAGAGCCGCGCGTCCGAGCGCGTATGCCGGAGCACCGCGACCACGTAGCGATTGAGGCTTTCCTCGACGAAGACGTTCTTGGCGCTCTCGATCGCTCCTAGCACTTCCTGCGCGGTCGCCACGGGCTCGAGGGCGTCGAGCGGCGTGTCGGCGGCGTTCTCCGAGAGCATCCGCGCCTCCTCCACAAGCGGTGGGTACCCGATCGCAATTCGCATCGTGAAGCGGTCGAGCTCTGCCTCGGGAAGCGGATACGTGCCCTCGTACTCGATCGGGTTCTGGGTCGCCATGACCATGAAGGGCGGCGCGAGCTGGTAGGAGACGCCGTCGATCGTCACCTGGCGCTCCTGCATGCACTCGAGCAGAGCCGCCTGGGTCTTCGGCGACGAGCGGTTGATCTCGTCGACGAGCAGGATGTTGGCGAAGACCGGCCCCGGCCGGAACTCGAACTCGTTCGAGCGCTGGTTGAAGACGTTGACGCCGGTGACGTCAGACGGGAGCAGGTCGGGCGTGAACTGGAGCCGCGAGAACGAGCAGTCGACCGAGCGGGCGAGCGCCTTCGCGAGCGTCGTCTTCCCGACGCCCGGGAAGTCTTCGATGATCAGATGGCCTTCTGCCAGCAGGCAGAGGACGGCGAACTCGAGGGTCTCGTCCGGGGCATGGATGACGCGTCTCAAGTTGACGCCGATCCTCTCGGCGAGCGCCGCCCCCGCCGACGCCTCGACTCTCTGCTTCGCTTCGACCGCTTGCTCGTCCATTTACGCCCCTCTCAGGAGAGCCTCGACTTCGTCGAGGATAGCCACAGCACAATCTTCCTTGCTTCGCCTGCTCACCACACGCTCGCCTGCCTGCGTGATGAGCACCACCTCGTTCCAGTCTGACTCGAAACCGATGTCAGAACGAGATACGTCGTTGTAGACGAAGAGGTTCCCCCCCTTGTTTGCCAGCTTCGCGCGCGCCCGCAGGAGGCCCTCCTCGCCTTCGTCCGCCGCGAAGCCGACGAGGACCTGGCCGTTCCGCCTGCGGCGCCCCAACACGGCGAGGACGTCCTTCGTCGGCTCCAGGTCGACCGTCCACTTCTCCGCTCCCTTCTGTCGCTTGCCGCTCGCCGGCTCCGTGGGGCGATAGTCCGCGACCGCCGCCGCCATCACGACGACGTCGGCGTGGTCACGTGCCAGGACCTCGCGGGCGAGGTCGGCGGCCGACGGAGCCTGGACGACCTCGACATCCTCCGGCGGCTGGACGGCGAGGTTCGAGGCGACGAGCGTGACCCGGCCGCCGCGCCGGCGCGCTTCCCTCGCGACCGCCACTCCCATCTTCCCCGACGAGCGGTTGCCCACGAAGCGAACCGCATCGAGCGGCTCCCTCGTCCCGCCGGCGCTGACGAGCACGCGCTTGCCGCGCAGCGGCCCGTCCGCGCCCAGGAGCTCGAGGCAGCGGGCCAGGATCGCCTCGGGCTCGGACATGCGCCCGGGGCCGTGCTCGCCCTCGGCGAGCTCGCCCTCCTCCGGGCCGATCACGTGAACGCCTCGATCCACCAAGAGCCGCAGGTTCTCCTGTGTCGCCGGATGCTCCCACATCCGGACGTTCATCGCCGGGGCGACGAGCACGGGCCCGCGCACGGCGAGCGCAGCCTGCGTGAGGACGTTGTCCGCGAGGCCGTGCGCCAGCTTGGCGAGCGTGTTCGCCGAGAGCGGCGCGATCACGAGCAGATCCGCGTCCGCCAGGTGCGGATACAGGTCGCGCGCGGCTTCCTTGCGCGCGAGCGCCTCGAACGTGTGTGAGGCGACGAAGCGCTCGGCGTCGGGCGTGAGCACCGGCGTCACGTCATGGCCGTCCTTCACGAGCAGCCGGACGAGCTCGCACGCCTTGTAGGCGGCGATCCCGCCGGTTACCCCTACGAGAACCCGAGCCACCCTGGGCCTCGCAGAAGCGCTACGCGTACGAGACGGTGATCTTGCCCTCGGCGACTTCCTCGAGGGCCATGGTCAGGTAGTTCTTCGACCTGGACTCGACGAGCGGCGGCGCGAAGTCGTCGAACGTTCCCTCGCCGAGCTGGTGGTGATAGTTGTTGATCTGCCTCGCCCGCTTGGCGGCCGCGATCACGAGCGCGTAGCGCGAGCCGTCGGCGCTGGTGAGGAGATCGTCGATTCGTGGATGCATCATGGCGCCCGAAGCTTACCTGCAGGGCTCGGCGAAGCGAGCAGGCTGTCGCGACGCTCATGTCAATGACCTCCCTCGCTCGACGGTCTGACACCGATGGTCGCTGCGGTCCGTTTCAGCTCTGTTTCAGACGCGCAAACGCGGTTGCGTCCCGAGCGCCGGCGGGGCCACCGTCCCTCTGACTTCACGGGCTGGAAGTCGTCCGTTTCTAGGCGCTGCGCGACCGTCGTGCCGTGGACGGTCCCGCGCACGTCGTCGGTGCAGAAGAGGATGCAGCTCCATACAGGTCGACGAGGGACCCGAGCTCGGCCACAGCCCGCCCGACGTCGTCGTTCGTGACGACGTGGTCGAAGTCGCCCGCCTCCCCGGCCTGGCGGCGGGCCAGCTCGAGGCGCTCGCCGATCTCCCCGGCGCTCTCGGTCGCCCGTTCCCGGAGCCTCCGCTCGAGCTCTGCGAAGCTCGGAGGTTCGACGAAGATCGTGACGGCCTCTGGGATCGTCGCCTGCACCTCCTTGGCGCCGCGCGTCTCGAGCTCGAGCACGACGCTCCGGCCGGAGGCGAGGATGCGGTCGACTTCCTCCCGCAGGGTTCCGTAGCGGTGGCCGGAGACGTAGTCGACGTGCTCGAGGAACTCCCCGCCGTCGACCCGGCGCTGGAACTCCTCCGCCGAGAGGAAGTGGTACTCGCGGCCGTCCTCCTCCCCGCGCCGCAACGGGCGGGTCGTGGCCGAGACGGCGACGGCCAGGTCCGAGCGGCCGGCGACGAGCTTCTGGATCAGCGTGCCCTTGCCGGCGCCGGAGGGTCCGGTGACGACGAAGAGCCGTGGCCGCACGTCAGCGGCGCAGCAGTGCGACCAGCTCGGCGCGCTGGCGGTCGGAAAGTCCGCCCACGGTCTTCGACTGGCTGATCCGGCACTGGTTCAGGAAGCGGGCGGCCTTCACGCGCCCGAACTTCGGGACGGCCATGAGAATGTCGAAGACCTTTGCGGTCTCCACGTACGCCGGCGGATTCCGCAGGATGGACTCGATCTGGACGGAGCCCGCCTTGAGATCCTTCTTGAGCTTGGCCCGCTTGACGCGGATCTCGTTTGCCCGACGGAGGGCTTCCATCCGCTGATCCAGGGACCGGAGAGGGGCCTGGACCTGCGTCTTGGTGCCTTGCATGGCGCGGCATTCTAACAGCGCCCCTCAGAGCTTCAAGCGGACCTGTCGCCCCCCGGTGGATCGGTGTCGGCAGTGTTGGCAACAGAGGCGTGGGCGGTGCCGCGGGCGGACCACGGTTCCTCGAATCCCCGCCGGGCGGCCTCCGCGTGGAGCTCTTCGCGCACCCTTGTCGGCGCGTCGGGGTCGGCGAAGAGGACCGTGCCCAGCGCGACCGCCGAAGCGCCCACGGCGATCAGCTCGAGGGCGTGCGCGCCGGTCTCGACCCCTCCCATGCCGACGATCGGGAGGCCCGTGGCGCCGTAGGCGGCATGGACGGCCGCGAGGGCGACCGGCCGCAGCGCCGGTCCCGACAGCCCGCCGGAGCCCGTGCCCAGCCGCGGCCGGAGCGTCGCCGGGTCGAGCGCGAGGCCGCGGAGCGTGTTCACGAGCGAAAGGCCGTCGGCGCCCGCGGCGGCAGCCGCCTCGGCGACGGCGGGGAGATTGGGGAGCCCCGGCGCGAGCTTCGCGTAGAGCGGTTTGTCGGTGACGACACGGGCGGCGGTCACGATCGCGGTCGCCTCGTCTTCCGGCGCAGCCACGTTCGGGCACGAGAGGTTCAGCTCGAGGACGGCCGCCTCCGTCCCGTCCAAGCGCGTGCACAGGTCGGCGTAGTCCCCCGCGGCGAAGCCGCCCACGGAGACCCAGACCGGCGGCCCGATCTCCAGGAGGCGCGGGAGCACCTCCTCCAGGAAAGGGTCGATCCCGGGGTTGGCCAGGCCGATCGAGTTGAGCATCCCCACCTCGGTCTCCGCGATCCGTACGGGCTGGTTGCCCTGGCGCGGGAGGGGCGTCACCGTCTTCGTCACGAAGGCATCGAGCTCGCGGGCCACCTCCGGCGCGGACAGCGCATCGAGGCAGCCGGAGGCGTTCAGGATCACGCGGCCGCGGCCCTTCCGGCCACGACCGGGGACAGGCCCCGTCCGCGGCCGCCGAGGACAGGCCCCTCGACGCAGAGACGCGCCAGGCGGCCGTCGATCTCGACGGCGCAGCCGTAGCAGGCGCCGTAGCCGCAGGCCATGGGGGCCTCCCAGGCAAGCTGCGCGCCCGGAGCCAGGCGGCGGACCGCCTCGAGCATCGGCTCGGGCCCGCAGGCGAGGACGGCGAAGCCCGGCTCGAGCCGCTCCGTTACGTAGGTCGGCTCGAGGACGACCTCCGCGTTGGGGACGAGCGCGGCGGCCTCCGCCTGCCACGCCGTCCGGAAGCCGAGGAGCGCGGGCGGGCAGCCGAGCTGCTCCGAGAGATACGGCAGCGGCGCGACTCCGATCCCGCCGCCTACGAGCAGCGGACGCTCGACATCGAGGTCGAAGCCGTTGCCGAGCGGGCCGAACGCTTCCATCTCGTCCCCGGGCTCGAGCTCGGCGAGAGCGCGCGTCCCGGGGCCGATCGGGTCGACCAGAAACCCAAGCTCGCCGGGCGGCGCCAGGCAGAGGCTCATCGGGCGCGGGAGCAGGAGGCCAGGAGGCCGGAGCATGAAGAACTGGCCGGGGACACCCGGCTCGAGGCCTTCGCGCAGCAGGCGGACGAGCGCGTAGGGGCCGACCTGCTCGACCGCGACGACCGCGAGGCTATGCGGTCTGAGCGACACGTTCCTGGAGCGAGAGGGTATCGCCGCGCGTCGCGCGGGCGATTGCCTCGACCGCGGCGGCGGCGCCGGAGATCGTGGTCACGCACGGGACGTGGGCGAGCAGCGCAGCCTCGCGGATCAGGTAACCGTCCGAGCGCGCGCCGCGCCCGTCGGGCGTGTTGACGACGAGTTCGACCTTGCGGCGCCGCACGAGGTCGACCACGGTCGGGCCCTTGCCGGGCTCCGAGACCTTGCGGACGCGTGTGACAGCGAGTCCGGCGCCCGCGAGCGCGGACGCAGTCCCGCCGGTGGCGCAGAGCGCGAAGCCCAGGGCCGCCAGGCGCCGCCCGAGCTCCACGGCGGCGGGCTTGTCGCCGGCTCGGACGGAGAGGAAGGCCGTTCCCGAGCTCGGGAGGGGCCGCCCGGCCGCCCGTTCCGCCTTGGCGAAGGCGGTCGGGAAGTCGGCCGCGCTGGCCATGACCTCTCCGGTCGAGCGCATCTCGGGCCCGAGCACCGCGTCCGCCCCGGGAAAGCGGGTGAAGGGGAAGACCGACGCCTTCACCGAGACATGCCCGGGCCGCTCGCGGCCGACGGACTTCACCTCGGCCAGGCAGGCGCCGGCCGCCAGCCGGCACGCCGCGGCGACCAGGTTCACCCCCAAAGCCTTCGAGACGAAGGGAACGGTTCGCGAGGCCCTGGGGTTCGCCTCGAGGACGTACAGCCGGCCGTCCTGGAGCGCCAGCTGGACATTGATCAGCCCGACCACTCCGAGCGCCGGAGCGAGGCGCTTCACGGTCTTGACGCACCGGTCCAGAAGCTCGGCGCCGACCCCGACCGGCGGAAGGACGCAGGAGGAGTCGCCCGAGTGAACGCCGGCCTCCTCGACGTGCTCCATGAGCGCGGCGACCCAGGTTTCCTCGCCGTCGCAGAGCGCGTCGACGTCGAGCTCGACGGCGCCCTCGAGAAAGCGGTCGACGAGGACGCGGCCCGCTCCCTCCGCGGCGGCGGCCACGTCCTCGGGGCCGTAGCAGACGCGCATGTGCCGGCCGCCGAGGACGTAGGACGGCCGGACGAGCACCGGGTAGCCGACCTCCTCGGCGGTGTCCACCGCCCCGGCCGGGTCGACGGCCGTGCGCCAGGGTGGCACGGCGAGCCCGAGCCGATCGCAGAGCTCCCCGAAGCGCTCCCGGTCCTCGGCGAGGTCGACCGCCTCGTACGGGGTGCCCAGAATCCTCAGGCCCTCCTGCTCGAGCGCGCGGGCGAGCCTGAGCGGCGTCTGCCCGCCGAACTGGATGACGACACCCTCCGGGTGCTCGCGGGCGCAGATCTCGAGCACCTCCTCGACCCGAAGCGGCTCGAAGTAGAGCCGGTCGGACGTGTCGTAGTCGGTCGAGACCGTCTCGGGGTTGCAGTTGACCATAACGGTCTCGTAGCCGAGCGCGCGGAACGTTCGCACAGCGTGGACGCAGCAGTAGTCGAACTCGATCCCCTGGCCGATCCGGTTCGGCCCGGAGCCGAGAATGACGACGCGCCGCTTCCGCCCGTCCGGTCGCGACTCGTCCTCTTCGCCCCAGGTCGAGTACAGGTAGTTGGAGCCCGCCGCCACCTCGGCGGCGCAGGAATCGACCCGCCGAAAGGAGGGGCGCACTCCCCAAGACCGTCGCGCGCGCCGCACGATCTCCTCGCTCTCGCCCCCCGCGGCGGCCACGTCGGCGTCCGACCAGCCGAGCCGCTTGAGCCGGACCCAGTCCTCCTCGACGAGATCCGAGCTCCTGGGGCCGTGTGCGAGCGCCTGCCGGGCGCGCTCGAGCTGCTCCCGGAACCACGGATGCACCCCGGCCGGAAGGTCGTCGAGCGACGCCCAGGGCGTCCGCGCCCCGGGGTCGAGCTCGCGCGAGCGCATCGCCTTCAGGAAGGCCTCCGTGAAGGTGCGTCCGATGCCCATCGCCTCGCCGACCGACTTCATCTGCGTCCCCAGCTCCTCCTCGGCGCCGGGAAACTTCTCGAAGGCGAAGCGGGGGAACTTGACGACGACGTAATCGAGCGTCGGCTCGAAGCTCGCCGGCGTCGTCTGGGTGAGATCGTTGGGGATCTCGTCGAGCGTGTAGCCGACCGCCAGCTTTGCGGCCACCTTGGCGATCGGGTAGCCGGTGGCCTTGCTCGCGAGTGCCGAGGAGCGGGAGACGCGCGGGTTCATCTCGATCACGCGCAGCTCGCCGGTCTCGCGCTCGCGCGCGAACTGGATGTTGGAGCCGCCGGTCTCGACGCCGACCGCGCGGATCACGCGGGCGGCCGCGTCGCGGAGCTCCTGGAAGGCCTCGTCCGAGAGCGTCATCTGCGGCGCCACGGTGACGGAGTCGCCGGTGTGCACGCCCATCGGGTCGAGGTTCTCGATCGAGCAGACGACCACGACGTTGTCGTTTTCGTCCCGCATCACCTCGAGCTCGAACTCGTCCCAGCCGATCAGGGACTCCTCGACGAGGACCTGGCCGACGGGGCTCTCGGCGAGCGCGCGCTCGAGCTTCCACTCGAGCTCCTCGGGCGAGCGGGCGATGCCGCCGCCGTGGCCGCCGAGAGTGAACGCCGGGCGCAGGATCAGCGGGAAGGACAGGGCCTCGGCGAGCTCCTCCGGCGAGGTGACGACGACCGACTCGGGCACGCGCAGGCCGACGCTCTCCATCGTCTCGCGGAAGAGCCCGCGGTCCTCGGCGCGCCGGATGGCGTCGTAGCTCGCTCCGATCAGCTCGACGCCGAGCTCGTCGAGCACTCCCTCTCCGGCGAGACGACGCGCCAGGTTGAGGGCGGTCTGGCCGCCCAGCGTCGGCAGCAGCGCGTCGGGCCGCTCCCGCTCGAGCACCCCGGTGAGGCCCTCCGCGTCGAGCGGCTCCATGTAGGTGCGGTCGGCGAAGCCGGGGTCGGTCATGATCGTGGCCGGGTTCGAGTTGACGACGATCGTCCGGAACCCCTCCTCGCGCAGCACCTTCAGCGCCTGGCTGCCGGAGTAGTCGAACTCACACGCTTGCCCGATCACGATCGGCCCGGCGCCGATCACGCAGATGGAGTGGAGATCCTCCCTAGGCCGCCTGGGCAACGCGGATCTCCTCCACCCAGGCCTCGATCTCGGGCCAGGCATCGTGCGGGCCGGGGCCCGCCTCGGGATGGAACTGGAGCGAGCGCGCCCGCTCGCCCGGCAGCCCGATCCCCTCGACTGTGCCGTCGTAGAGCGAGACGTGCGTGACGGCGGGCCCGTCGCCGCGGACCGCGAAGCCGTGATTCTGGCTGGTGACGAGGACAGAGCTAGAGGCCAGCTCCAGCACCGGGTGGTTCGCGCCACGATGGCCGAACGGAAGCTTGAAGGTCTCGAGCTCGGCCGCTAGGGCGAGCAGTTGGTGGCCCAGGCAGATGCCCAGGATCGGGACGCGGCCGAGCAGCTCCCTGACGACCGCTACCTCGTTCGCGAGCGCGGCCGGATCCCCCGGCCCGTTTGAGAGCAAGACGCCTGCCGGCCGATCGGAGAGGATGGTGCCGGCATCGGTGTCGTGGGGAAAGACACTCGCCTGAACACCGAAGGTGTTCAGGCGCTCAACGATCGAGCGCTTGCAGCCGTAGTCGAGGACGGCGACGCGGGTCTGGCCGCGGCCGACGCGATACGGCTCCCGGGTCGAGACGCCGGCGACGAGCGCCCGTCCGGTCATGGGCGCCTGCACGCGCACGTCGGCCAGCACCTGCTCGAGCGAGGCCGCGCCGGCCACGGCGGCGGCTCGCATCGCCCCGCGCTCCCGCAGCCTGACGACGAGCGCCCGCGTGTCGATCTCCTCGAGCGCCACGATCCCCTGCCCGTGCAGCCAGCGTGTCCAGTCGCCGCCCGTCGCCTGCCGCATCAGAACGGCGCTCGCGTGCGGCTGAGCCGACTCCGACCGCTGCGGCGAGACGCCGTAGTTGCCGATCATCGGCGCCGTGAAGGCGACGATCTGCTCGGAGAAGCTCGGATCGGTGACGACCTCCTGGTAGCCGGTCATCGCCGTCGTGAAGACCGCCTCGCCGTGCGCGACGCCGAGCGCGCCGACCGACCGGCCGCGAAAGACCGAGCCGTCCTCGAGGACGAGGAAGCCGCTCACGCCGTGTAGACCAGTCGTCCGGCGGCGACCGTCTGGACGACGCGTCCGTGGAGCTTCGAGCCGAGGAGCCAGGAGTTCGCCGACTTCGACCTGAAAGAGCCCTCGTCCACGTGCCAGACCGCCTCGAGGTCGAGGAGGACGAGATTCGCCGGCGCGCCGACAGCGATCGTCGGCGCCTCGAGCCCGTAGATCCGAGCGGGCCCCGCGCTCATGCGCTCGAGCAGGACCGGGAGCGGGACGACGCCCGGCTCGACCAGCTGCGTGAAGAGCGCGGAGAAGGCGGTCTCGAGGCCGATGACTCCGAACGGCGCCTCCTCGAACGGCACCTCCTTCTCCTCCTGCGCGTGCGGGGCATGGTCGGTGGCGATCGCCTCGATCGTGCCGTCGAGCAGCGCGTCGATCAGCGCCGCCCGATCCTCCTCCTCCCGGAGCGGCGGGTTCATCTTCACGTTCGGGTCGAGCGAGCGCACCGCGTCGTCCGTGAGGCAGAGGTGGTGCGGAGTGACCTCGGCAGTCGCCTGCACGCCGGCCGAGCGGGCGCGCCGGACCTTCTCCACGGACTCCCGCGCCGAGAGATGGAGCAGGTGGAGCGGGCGCGCCTCGTAGCCGGCGAGGGCGAGGTCTCGCGCGACCATGACGCTCTCCGCCACCGAGGGGTAGCCCCCGAAGCCGAGCTCCGCGGAGACGAGACCCTCGTGCACGTGTCCTCCGCGCGAGAGCGTCGGCTCCTCGCAGTGGACGGCGACCGGCCTGCCGGCCGCAGCGCTGTACTGGAGCGCGCGGCGGAGCAGCCCGGGCGCGACCACCGGGCGGCCGTCGTCCGTGAACCCGGCGGCGCCCCGCTCGGCCAGCTCGACCATCTCGGTCAGCTCGGCACCCTCCTGCGACTTGGTGATCGCGGCCAGGAAGCCGACGGGGATCTCCGCATCGCGCTCGGCCTGCTCCGCGAGCGCGCCGAGGACGGAGGCCGAGTCGACGACCGGGTCCGTATTCGGCATGGCCAGGACCGCGCAGTAACCACCGGCCGCCGCCGCGCGGGTTCCGGAGACGAGATCCTCCTCGTCCTCGCGGCCGGGGGTGCGCAGGTGCACGTGCGGGTCGACGAACGCGGGCGCGAGCACCTTCCCGTTGACGGGGGCGGTGGCCGGCTCGAGCGCCGAGACGATGCCCTGCTCCACACGAACGGTGAGCGCCTCGTCGATTCCCTGCGTCGGGTCGACGACGCGGATGTTCTCGAAGACCAGCGAGTCTTGGCGCCCGTTCTTCCCGAAGAGCCTGGCGGTCATCAGGCCACCTCCTCGATCTCGGCGACCTTGACCTCGACGGGGCCCAGGGTGAGCAGGTCGTAGAGGACGGCCATGCGGACGACGAGCCCGCTCCGCACCTGGCGCTCGACCAGGGAGTCGGGGGAGTCGGCGACGGCCGCGTCGATCTCCACGCCGCGGTTCATCGGGCCCGGGTGCATCACTCGCTGGCCGGGACGGAGCCGCTGCGGGGTCACTCCCCAGCGCGCGGTGTACTCGCGCAGGCTGGGAACGTAGTTGGCGCCCTCGAGCATGCGCTCGCGCTGCATGCGCAGGACGTAGACGACGTCGGCGTCCTGGATGTCCCGGATGTCGTGCGAGACCTCGCACCCCATCGACTCGATGCCGCGCGGGATGAGCGGCGGCGGGCCGACGAGCGTGACGCGGGCGCCCATGACGACGAGTGCCTGGATGTTCGATCGTGCGACGCGCGAATGGAGGACGTCGCCGACGATGGCGACGTGGAGGCCTTCGATTCCGCCCAGCTCCTCGTCCAGGGTGTAGAGGTCGAGGAGCGCCTGGGTCGGATGCTGGTGCTTGCCGTCGCCGGCGTTGACCACGTGCGCCTGCGTGAACCGCGCCGCCAGGTGGGGAGCACCGATGTGGGCGTGCCGGATGACGACGACGTCAGGGTCGTAGGCGCCGATCGTCAGCAGCGTGTCCTTCAGCGACTCGCCTTTCTCGACCGCCGAGCCGGACGACTTGAGCGACATGACGTCGGCCGAGAGCCGCTTCGCGGCCAGCTCGAAGCTCGACGAGGTCCGGGTGGACGCCTCGAAGAAGAGGTTGACGACAGTGCGGCCGCGCAGGGTCGGGAGCTTCTTCACGTCCCGCTCGAGCGAGCGCGCGAACGTCCGCGAGAGGGCGAGCAGCCGCTCGACGTCCTCCCGGGTGAGGTCGGCGATCGAGATCAGGTGCCTGCGCGAGGAGGTCTTGGGCGGTAGGAGCTCCGAGCGGAGCAGGGGTCGGACATCTGCCATCGGCTACCTCACTTGTCGGGAGTCGGGACGAGCAGGACGCGGTCGACCTCGTCGACCTCGAGGAGCTGCACCTGAACGCGCTCTCCGTGGGAGGTCGGGAGGTTCTTGCCCACGTAGTCGGGTCGGATCGGGAGCTCCCGGTGCCCGCGGTCGACGAGCACGGCGAGCTGAACGCGGTCCGGGCGGCCGTAGTCGAAGAGCGCGTCGACCGCGGCGCGGATCGTGCGCCCCGTGTAGAGGACGTCGTCGCAGAGGACGCAGGTCATCCCTTCGAGCGGAAAGTCGAGCCGGGTTGCCCTCACCACCGGCTGCGGGTGCAGCGGCCCGGTGCCGTCCCGCGCGTGCACGTCGTCGCGGTGGAAGGTGATGTCGAGCGTGCCGAGCGCGATCTCGTGCCCGGTGAAGCCCTCGATCTCGCGGCGGAGGCGCTGGGCGAAGGGGACGCCGCGCGTGTGGATGCCGACGAGGGCGGTGCGCTCGAGGATCGGGTTGCGCTCGACGAGCTCGTGAGCGATCCGAACGATCGTCCGGCGGAGAGCCTCTCCGTCCAGCAAGACACGCTCCGCCTGGGTCGGCGCAGCCACCAGCCACTCCTTTCCGGCCTCTCGGGACCGAGTTAAAGGTGCGGGCGACAGGCTAGCCGGTCCGCCGGACGGCGTCCAACGGGCGGCGATGCGTCAGGTCAGACGCGGTCCGTCAGCCCGTGGACGTTCTCGGCTTCCGCGCAGTGGGCGCAGCAGAAGATCGTCCCGTCCTGCTCGACTCCGTGGCCGATCACCTTGCAACCGCAGTGCGCGCACGCCGGGGCGAGAGCGTGGATCGCGCATTCGAAGCTGTCGAATGTGTGCTGCGTCCCCGCCATCACGACGTCGAAGGCCTTGTCGTAGTCGTTGCCGCACAGCTCGCAGGTGGCCATGGATCTCCTCCTCGTCGGCTCGAGGCTGAGGTGCCCCGTTCGCCGCCGCGGAAAACCTGTCCTACGCGTAGCCGCGCTCGGCGCTGATGACGGCCCACTCGAGCGTCGAATCGATCGTCGCCGGGAGCTTTCGCTCGGCTCGCGCGAGGCCGGCCGCGAACGTCTCGTCGTCCAGGAGCCGGAGCGTGGAGATGTAGCGGCCGCGGATCCGCTCGAGCGCCTCTTCCCGGCCGAGTCGCGAGCGCTGCTGCACCGTTCGAACGCGTGCGGACTCGAAGCCTCCCGCCGCCAACTCCCCGACCAGCGCAGCCGGCAGTGGGAAGCGTCTCCGATCGAGCTCGGCGACCTCGGGGAAGATCGACGTCAGCCAGAACCGCTCGAAATGGTCCTGCGTGAACGTCGCGCAGACCACGCGTCCGCCCGGCGCAAGCACGCGGGCGACCTCCGGGAACGCCCGCTCCCTGTCCACGAGGTGGACGACCAGCCGGAGGACCACCCGCTCGAACCAGCCGTCCTTGAAGGGAAGCGCTTCGGCGCGGCCGAGCTTCAGGCCGACGCGGCGACCCGCGACGGTGCGCGCCTCCGCGAGCATCTCCTCCGACGAGTCCACTCCCCAGACCTTGGCGCCGCGCTCGGTGAGAGCAAGCGCGAGGCGGCCCGTCCCACACCCGACGTCCAGCACCCTCCTTCCTCGCAGGTCTCCCTCCGCCACGAGGACACCGACGAGCTCCCACCAGTTCTCGTCCGTCGGCCGCAGCCGATCGTAGTCCTCCGCGAGCGGTCCGAAGTCGGGCGAAGAGCTAGATGCCAAGCATCTAACGCCCGCCGATGAGCTCGTCGGGATCCGTCATCGACTCGATCGCGTGCTGCGCGGCCTCGAGTGACGTCTCCGGCACGAGCACCTTCTGAGGCGCGTCATCGAGTGCGGCCGGGTGCTGCTCGACCGCCGGGTGCAGCTCCGACGCGATCCCCGCCGAATGCAGGATCGCCTGGATCTCCTCCGCCTCGGTGAGATCGCCCGCCACCGCCACCTGCACCATGCTCGCCATCGAGCCCGGCCTCCTCCCGCACGGGTCGCGCACCCGCCTTGACGAGACGGGGACCTCCCCGCTCCTGGAACGGAACGTCGATGATATCGAAGTCCCTCGGAACCACGGTCTCCGGGAAGATTGCCCGCGCCTCGCGTGCGATCTCCGGCCCGAAGTAGCGGTTGGAGAGGTGCGTAAGCGCGAGCATGCGGACCTCGGCCGCCTTCGCGAGCGCGGCCGCTCCCGCCCCGGTCGAATGGAGCGTCTCGTCCGCTCGGTCGCGCTCCTCCTCGGCAAAGGTCGCCTCGTGGACGAGCACATCCGCCTGCTGAGCGACCTCGAGCACGGTCGCCGCCGGCGCCGTGTCGCCGGCGAGGACGAGCTTGCGCCCGGGTCGCGGCGGGCCGAGCACTTGCTCCGGCCGGACCTCACCTCCGTCGGGAAGCTCGACGGTCTCCCCCGCCTGGAGCCGTCCGAACAGCGGGCCTTCGGGAAGGCCGAGCCCACGCGCGGTCGCGACGTCGAACCGGCCCGGCCGTGGCAGCTCGGCGAAGGCGTACCCGTTCGCGGCGACGCCGTGCGAGACCCCGAAGACGAGAATCCGGTAGTCGCCACGGTCGAGCGTGTCGCCGTCGCGCAGCTCGACGAGGTCGAGTCGGTACGTCAGCTTTCCGAAGATCCGCTGGAGCCCACCGAACAGCTCGCGGAGCCCCGGCGGACCGTACACGGTAAGCGGAACCTCTCGGCCGCGGAGCGCGAACGTCTTCAGCATTCCCGGGAGGCCGAGATAGTGGTCGGCGTGGTAGTGCGTCAGGAAGACCTCAGGAAGCTCGATGAGCCCGACCGTCGAGCGAAGGAGCTGCCGCTGCGTGCCCTCGCCGCAGTCGACCAGAATGCGCTCGCCACCACGGCGCACGAGCGTCCCGGCCAGCCCGCGTCGAGCCGTCGGCACGGAGCCGGACGTTCCCAGGAACACGAGGTCGAGGTCCATCGCCGAAGTGTAGGGTCGGCCCGCCGGAGGCGCCTTCGAACGGCCGCCTGGCGGTTGGCCCGGGGGCTGCCAACGCCTTCTATTCAGTTGTACGGAAGCGGCCCGGCGAAGCTCGCCGACCGAGCCGGAGACCCGGAGCCGGCGTCGAGCCCGTGCCGCCGGTCAGTCGGTCTCGTGCTTCGCACCACCTGCCTCGGCGGGCAGGTAGAGGATCGTGCCGACGGGAAGCGCCGCTCCCCGAAGGTCGTTCCGCTCTCGGATCCGCCAGACGCCCTCGCGGGGGTCGCCTCCGTAGCGCTCGGCGGCGAGCTCCCACAGGGTGTCCCCGGCGCGAACGACGTAGCGCTCTTCCGCGGCTGAGCCGCTGGAGGGCCGGGCGGCCGCGAGCAGGAGGGCGCCGAGGAGGGCGAGGAGGACGAGCAGCGATCGGAGAGGGAACATATGTTCGACAGCGTACTCCGCCCGCCGGACGGCGCCGAGCCCGCGCGGTCAGCTCAGAGGAGATCGTCGAGGAAGCGCCCGTCGCGGTAGACGAGCTCGCCGTCGGCGTAGACCTCGCTGCCGCTGCGGAGGTCGCACACGAGGTCCCAGTGCAGCGCGGACTGGACCTTTCCGCCCGACTCGGGGTACGAGGCTCCGAGCGCCAGGTGCACCGTCCCGCCGATCTTCTCGTCGAAGAGGGTCTGCCCGGTGAACTCGCTCACCGCGTCGTTCAACCCGAACGAGAACTCACCGGCACGACGCGCACCGTCGTCCAGCGCCAGCATCTCGCGAAGGAACTGCTCCCCCTCCTCGGCGCCCGCGCGTACGACCTCGCCCGCGCGAAACTCGAGCTCCACGCCGCCGATCCGCCGACCCGCGTAGCCAGCGGGGTACGTGAAGCGGATCGTGCCCTCCACCTTCGTCTCGACCGGGCCCGTGAAGACCTCGCCGTCGGGGAAGTTCTCGCGGCCGTCGCAGGGGATCCAGCGCCGCCCCTCCACGCCCAGCGTGAGGTCCGTACCGTCGCCGACGACCTGGATCTCCTTTCGCTCGCCCAACGACGCGGCAAGCGCCGCGTACGTGCGTCCAAGCGCCTCCCATTCGCCGGGCGGGTCGTCGCGGTCGAGGAGCCCGGCCCGAAAGACGAAGTCCTCGTACTCCGACAATGACATCTCGGCGTCCTGCGCCGCCGCGTGCGTCGGATAGAGCGTGACCACGTAGCGCAGGTCGCCCGCGCTCACTCGAGCGAAGTGGATGCGCCGGAGCGGGTCCCGCGCCCGCTCCGCGAGCGCCTGGCGCCCGGGATGCAGGTGGTTGTTCGCCCGCGTGTTCACGTCCGCCTCGATGGCGATGCGCACGTCGGCGCGCTCCACCTCCTCACGACGAACGGGGCTGACCCAGGCGAGCTGCTCGTTGCTGCCTTCCCGAAGGAGAAGCTCGGGCGCACCGTCGACGTCGAGCCGAAGATGCGGATGCCCGCCGGCTTCGAGGACGCGTCGCCAGATCTCCCGAACGAGAGGCGCGGCTGCGGGGGCGGTGTCGATGCAGACGAGGTCGCCTTCGCGAACCTCGGTCGAGTAGTCGACGAGAACGCCGGCGAGGCGCTCCACCGGGTTAGGAGCCATACACCCCGCTCTCGACCACCTCGAGCGCGGGCTCGGCGAGGAAGCGGCCCTGCTTCCAGATCAGCTCGCCGTCCGCGTAGACCTCCCCTTCCGAGCGAAGGTCGCAGATCATGTCCCAGTGCAGGCCGGACGTGTTCTCGGCTCCGGTCTCCGGAAAGCCGGAGCCCAGCGCGAAATGCATGGTGCCGCCGATCTTCTCGTCGAAGAGGATGTTGCGGGTGAACCGGTCGATCTCGTAGTTGAGGCCGAACGCGACCTCGCCCAAGACGCGGGCGCCGGCGTCCATCTCGAGCAGTGACTGAAGGTAGTCGTCCCCGCGGGCGGCCTCGGCCTCGACCACCCGGCCGGCCTCGAAACGAAGGCGCACGTCCTCGACTTCGCGACCGTGGTAGACGGCGGGGAACGTGTAGCGAATTGCGCCCTCGGTCCCGGTCTCGAGCGGGCTCGTGAAGACCTCGCCGTCGGGCATGTTGTAGCGGCCGTCGGCTGCGAGCCAGCCTCGCCCTTCGACCGCCAGCCGGAGGTCGGTGTCGGGCCCGACGACTCGAAGCTCACGGACGGCGCCGAGCTCGGCCGCGCGGCCCCGAAGCTCCGTCGAGACCGCTCGCCAGTGCGAGGCCGGGTCCTCCTCGTGCACGTGGCAGGCGGCGTAGACGAAGTCCTCGTACTCGGCGAGCGACATCTCCGCCTCCTGGGCGTGGGCGTTCGTGGGGAAGAGCGTCCCGCACCAGCTCATCTCGCCCGCCGAGATCCTCTCCCAGCGGCGGTTCGAGAGCTTCCTCTGCGCGCCGATGTAGGCGGCGTGACGGCTCGGGTCGACGCGCGAGAGAGCGCGCGTGTTCGTCTCCGACCAGATCGTGACGAGCGCGTCCAGCTGCTCGATCTCCTGCCACTGGATCGGCGAGAGATAGGTCAACTGCTCGTCGCTGCCGCGCTGGAGGAGGGTCTCGATGAGACCGGGAAGGCCGACGTTGGCGTACGGGAGCGCCCCGGCTCGGAGCGCCGCCCCGTAGAGGGAGAGGACGAGCGGCGAGCCTGCGTCGAGGCTGTCGATGCGAAGCACCTGACCTTCGCGGAGCGCCAGCGAGTAGTCGGTCAGCAGGGTGGCGAGGCGCTCGACGCGGGGATCGCTCATCGACGCGTTATACCCGAAGGCAGCGCGGCCAACACGGCGTCAAGCAGACGGTCAGGGCCGAAACGGACAGGGTCGTCGGCCGGCAGGCCTGTCTCGCCTTCGGCTGCAGCAACCGCCTCGCGCGCACCCACCTCGTCGTACCGGCCGGTGTTGAGCGCAACCGCAGCCACCCGGGCCGGACGCACGGGGAGGGCGAGGCTCTCGTACAGCCGGATCAGCTCCGGAAGCGGGAGGATCGGGTGCCCGGGGACGCCTTCGATCTCGGTATCGCCCGCGCGGTGGACGAGCACGAGGGCGTGCGGCGCGGTGCCGTGGTAGAGGCCGAGGGTGACGCCGGAGAACTGCGGGTGGATGATCGACCCCTGACCCTCGACGAAGAGCAGGTCTCCCCGCTTCGCGCCCTCGACGACCAGCCTCTCCCCCGCCCCCGCGAGGAAGTCGGAGACGACGGCGTCGACCGCGATGCCCCAGCCCGCGATCATGATCCCGGTCTGGCCGGTCGGGACGAACACCGAAGAGAGGCCGCGGCCCCGCGCCGCGCGATCGAGCTCGACGGCCACGGTCTTCTTTCCGACCGCGCAGTCCGAGCCGACCGTGAGCACGACCGACGCGCCGTGCGTCAGGTTCTCGCCCGTGGGCACGCTCAGGTCGGCCGGCGGGCGCCGGTAGTCGCGGAGCTCGACCCCGTGCTCGCGGGCGAGCGCGGCCAGCTCGGGGTCGTCCGCGAGGAACTCGTGCATCCCAGCCTCGACGTCGAGCCCGGCCTCGATCGCGTCGCGGAGGATCCCGCGCCAAACCGGCGGCAGGCGGCCTCCTGCGACCGCGACCCCGACGAGCGCCACCGTCGGCTCGTACTCGAGCGCGTCCGCGACCGAGGCGACGACCGGGATTCCCTCGACCGTCTCCCCGGCGCGCGTGGAGTCGAGGACGACGACCACGGGATCGGGCGAGTAGCGGATGACCCCGTAAGTCGTCTTCCCGTAGTGCTCGTCGCCCGAGTATCCCTCAGCGAGAGCCAGATAGCGCTTCATGGACTCCCAGTCCCGGCTGCTCCGAGGGCACCTGGACGCCGCTGACGAGCTCGATGCCCGGCCAGGGATCCTCGGCGATCAAGAGGTTGCCGTCGAGGTCGAGGTGGTCGCAGAGGCTGCCGATCTGGGCGGCCGCGGCGATCCCCAGGCCCGATTCGATCATGCACCCGAGCATGACGCCGAGCCCGAGGGCGCGCGCGGCATGGGTCATCCGAACCGCCTCCCGGATCCCACCGCTCTTCGCAAGCTTGATGTTGACGCCGTGGGCCCGGGCGGCGCACTCGGGAATCGTCGCGAGCGAGTGCACGTCCTCGTCGAGGTAGATCGGCAGGGGCGACTCCCGCTTCAGACGCTCGCCGCCGGGGTCACCGGCCGGCAGCGGCTGCTCGACGTACTGCACGCCGAGCGCCGCCAGCTCGACGATCGCCTCGAGGGCCTCTTCGAGCTCCCAGTATTCGTTCACGTCCACCTGGAGGGGAAGATCGGTGACGCCGCGCACGGCTCGCACGCGCTCCACGTCGAGGCCGTCGCGACCGCCGAGCTTCAGCTTGAGACGTCGAAAGGCGGAATCGAGACGCTCCGCCCGTCGCGCCATGTCGTCGGGGTCGCCGAGCCAGATCGTCCACGAGGTCGGCGGCCCGCCGCGCTCGAGGCCGAGGAGTCGCCAGGTCGGCTGCCCGACGAGCTTTCCGCAGAGGTCGTGGAGCGCCGCATCGACGCCCGCCTTGGCGGCGAGATTGCCAGGCAGCTCCGCGAGACGCAGCCCGATCGCCTCGAGCGCGAACGGGTCGTCGCCCAGGAGCTCGGCCGCCTCGTCGAGGAACTCCTCCGCGCCGGCGAGGCCCTCGCCGTAGTGCTCCTGCGGCTGGGCCTCGCCGAATCCGCTCGCGCCGCCGTGCCCGATCTCGACCCAGATCACCTCCTCCGCGACACTCGTCTCGCGGGAGATCCGAAACGGCTCCGCCAGACGAAGCGTCGCGCGGCGATGGGTCAGCCTCACCCCCGGTACACTAAGCGTCTCCGCGCCTGTAGCTCAGGGGATAGAGCGCGCGCCTCCGGAGCGCGAGGTCGCAGGTTCGATTCCTGCCAGGCGCATGCTCGCTAGCAGTGGTCTCGTTCCCTGAAGAACAGGCTGGCGATCGCTCTCAGCCCGCTCGCTCGATGCAGGGTGTTCGTCGCGAAGGAATACTGCCCCGGTCGCCAGCTTCCGTCGGGGCAGGCCATGCCGACCTGAGAGGCCGTCAGCTGGAAGCCGAAGTTCGGGCCGGCCTCGGCGCAGTTCTGGACGAGACCGCTTGTCTCGTCCCTGAACCGCTTGCTGTTCCCCCTGCGGACCCGTTCGATGATGACCCGGACATCGAGCCTTCGGTGCCGAGCGCAGGACATGCTGTCGTTCACCCAGCCGCCCATCATCTCCACGTCCTTGTTGCCGACGAGCACGCTGCTGGAGACCAGGAGGTGTCCCTTTCTGGCAACGGCAAACGTCCCCGGATCGGTCGCCGCCGAGGCGATAGGGGCCGAGACCAGCACCGCCGTTACGACGGCGCCCAGCGCGAGGGCTCCGCGGGTTTTCGTCATGTTCGTCTCCCTTCGAATCGGACTTCTCGTTGACTGTACGCCGCGGCCCGCCGTGTTCCTAGAGTCCCCGGGCAAGGGTTCGCGAGTAGAATCACGTACTTGGAGATGCAACTGGACGACCCTCTCAGTACCAATGGCACGGCCGACGCTCCCACGCCTCCGGCGAGGACGAGCCCGCGGAACGGCGGGCGACGTCGTCGAGCGGACCGAGCCCCGCATCTCCGAGCTCTCCACTGACGGCCTGACCTGGGTCCACGCCGAGCGCCCCGACTCCCTCGAGGTCGCCTACCTCGCCGAGCGCTTCGGCTTCCACGAGCTCGACATGGAGGACGTGCTCTCCAAGCGGCAGCGCCCGAAGATCGACGAGTACCCCGAGTACCTCTTCGTCGTCCTCCACTTCCCCTTCTACGACAAGGCCGTCCGCCGGTTGAACGCCGCCGAGCTGGACGTCTTCATCGGCCCGGATTTCCTGATCACGCTGCCGAACGCGGAGCTCCTGCCCGTCACCCACCTCTTCCGGCGCTGCGAGGAGGATCCGGAGCTCAGGGAGGAGCTCTTCAGGGGCTCCGGCTACCTGCTCTACCACGTCCTTGACGATCTCTTCGACTACTGCTTCCCCATCCTGGACAAGATCGGGGCGAAGCTGGACGCGATCGAGCCGTCGATCTTCGAGGAGCGCTCCGAGGACGTCGTGCGCGACATCTCGAACGCCAAGCAGGAGATCATCGCCTACCGCAAGATCATCAAGCCGGAGCGCTCGACGCTTCGCATGCTGGAGCGCTCGACGGAGCGCTTCCTCCCCGAGGATCTCGACATCTACTTCGACGACATCGTCGACGCCGCCGAGCGCATCTGGGACCTCCTGGACAACTACAAGGAGGTGATCGAGGGCCTCGAGTCGACGAACGAGTCCTTCATCTCCCACAAGCAGCAGTACCGCCTTCAGCTGCTCACGGTCGTGACCGTGATCCTTCTCCCGCTCACCCTCCTCGCCAGCATCTTCGGCATGAACGTGCAGGTTCCCG
>Ga0081538_10000553_pt1 | contig 41375 bp, 39 predicted proteins | sample TabmetS5T2R1_FD_71022 | JGI IMG/M metagenome (GOLD analysis project Ga0081538, IMG submission 71022) | Tabebuia heterophylla rhizosphere microbial communities from the University of Puerto Rico - S5T2R1 | ecosystem: Host-associated > Plants > Roots > Rhizosphere ... | reverse complement strand
CCTCCTCGCCCTCGCGGAAGAAGCTCACCTGCCAGCGGCCGGCGCCCCGCGTGTAGGCGGTCGGATCGAGCGCGCCGTCGGCGCGCGCCTCGCGCACCTTGTCCGCCCGCGCGGCGATGCGCTCGACCTCGCGAGCGGACCGCTCGAAGAAGCGCGGCGGCTCTGTCTGCGACTCCGGCAGCTTCGGGTCCTGCGCCATGGCCGCGCCCGGGACCGCCAGCGCGGCGAGCACGGCAATGAGCGCGGCGATCAGTCCCGAGCGAGCTCGAGCGCGAAGCTCCACATCTTGTTCCCGATGAAGTTGAGCGGCGTGGCCGCCACGATCGAGATGGCCTGCGCCGGAAGCTCGGACACGCCGACGACGCTCACGAGCAGCTCGAGGATGCTGGCCGCGAAGAGGAACGCAACGACGCTCACCGTGAAGAAGCGCGCCGCCTGGAAGCCGGCGTGGCCGCTGCGCACGCGGAAGGTCCAGTGCCGGTTCCACCAGAAGTTGTTGAGCACGGCCACGACGAAGGCCACCGTGGCGGCCACGAGGTGGTGCAGGCCGAAGCCCTCGACGCAGAGGGCGAAGACGGAGAGGTTCACCACGTAGCCGGACGCGCCGACCGCGCAGAACTTGACGAGCTGGTACCAGTTGTGCGGTTTGCGCATCCCGGCCCGCACGCGGACGTGGAACCGCTCCTTGCTCACGCGCGCAACGGTACACCGAAGTGCTCGAGCACCAGCGGGGCCACGTCGGTGAGCGCCCACTCGTCACGCTCAGGCATGTCGATGCCCGCGGCCAGGAGGACGCCCTCGGAGTCGTCTCGGTGGAGCGAGCCGTGGCTGCCGCCACCCACGTGGTGGGCGCCGCCCCAGTCGACGAACTCGTAGCCGGGCTCCGCCGATACCAGCACGTCACCGGACTGCGGGCACTCCAGGGCCGACCACAGCCGCCCGAGGCCGTCCGGATAGGTGGCGCTGGTGACCAGCCCGTCCGTCATGTCGAGGCGCAGGACGGCGCGCTCGCCCTCCACGTCCCAGGCGCGACCGCGCCGGTCGCGCAGCGAGTCGCCCGGCGCGAAGCTCAGCTCGCCGCGCTCGGAGCGGATCACGGCCCGGCCGTCGAGGCGACGGACGATCAGGTCGACCCCCTCGATTTCGGCCAGGGTTTCCACCGCCGCGGCGGTCAGCTCCGGGCCGCGCGATTCGTCGAGCGCATAGATCATCGCCGAGCGCGCGGCGGGGCAGACCGCCAGCTCGGCCTCGGTCGGGGCGGGGTCGGCGGGCGTCAGGACGCGCGCGTCCGCGAAGGCGCCGGCGAGGTTCACGCTCTCCTCGACCCTGGTCTGCGAGTGGTCCGACATCACGATCAGGGCGTGGTCATCGAGGAAGGCGTCCACGCCTCCGGCCACGTGCATGATCCGCTCGAGCGCGCGGTCGGCTTCCGCGATCGACACCACCTGGCCGTCGGGTCCGGCCTTGTGGGAGTGGGTGTCGTTGTCGGGAAGCGAGAACAGCAGGAAGTCGAACAGGTCGTGCTCGACGAGGTAGGCGCCCACGCAGCCGGTGTGGCGGTCGCGCTGCCCGGGCATGCCGAGCGCCGAGGTGCAGCCCGTGTTGCGCGAGTCGAACAGGTCGGCGTAGAAGAGCTCGCGCGCCCCGTAGACCGGGTGGCGGAACTGGGCCGCCTCGGCGATGCGCCGGTACACGCTCGCCCCCGACGGGTCGTGACGTGTTCGCCCCCTGTAGATCAGGTAGGTGGTGCAGGCGGTGCGGAGGTCGGCGTCGTCGAGGTGCTCGTAGACCGTCTTGTGCGCACGGGTCAGGTGCGCCATGTTCATGTTGTAGACCGTGTCGTAGAGGGAGCGGACAACCCCGAACGCGCGCGTGGCCTGGAACGACGAGCCGTACTCGACGTAGCGCTCCTCGCCGCGGTGGTACCAGTTCATCGACGGGATGTGGTGCTCCCCGGGCCCCTGTCCCGTGGCTATCGCCGCGCTGGCGACGGGCGTGACCGAGGGGAAGGTCGACAGGCAGTCACGGATGTACGTGCCGCGGTCCCGCAGCGCGGACAGCGCCGGCGCCCGCCCCTCCTCGATCGCCGTGTCGAGCATGTCCGGCTTGAGCGAGTCGATGACCGCGAGGACGAGCTTCTTGGGCTTCGAGGCCACCGAGCTAGCGGAGCACCCGGAGCCCGGCGTACTTCTCGCCCTCGCGCCGCCGGCCGCCAAGCAGGAGGATCACGAAGGCGGCGATCGCGAGGATGGAGACCGGCGGCAGGAAGACCGCCACGGCGGCGAGCAGGAGCGCGGCGCCGTCGGCGTAGGCCGTGAGCAACGCGGCCGCCCCGCCCTCCAGGCGGGCGCGGGCCCGCTCCACCAGGCCGCCGATCGCGCGCCAGCCGAGGAAGGCGCAGATCGGCCCGGCCACCAGGCCGGGCCACGCGTCGGTGCCGCCGTCGGCGAGCGCCCCCGCGAACAGCAGGGCGCCGAGGACTATGCCGAGCACCCCGCTGAAGATCTCCACGGCCCTGGCGTTCTCGGTGCGCTCGAGCAGGTAGGCGACCACGCCCACCGCCAGCACGGCCAGCAGGAAGCCGGTCGACTCGAGGAAGCGCCAGTCGGTGCCGTCGAAGTCGATGCCGATGTCTCCCCGCGCCAGGCCGCCGGCCAGCAGGGGCGGCAGGTACGGTCGCACCCCGGTGGCGCCGGCGAGACCCATGCCGGTCGTGGTGTCGAGGAAGACGCTCACCCCTGCCTCGGTACCCTAGCTCTCGCCCTCGTGACCCATTCACGCGACCTCGAGCGCTACGCCGGGCTGTTCGCCTCCCGCACGAAGGTCATGAAGTCGTCGGCCATGCGCGACCTCATGGCCGTGACCGCGCGGCCGGAGGTGATCTCGCTGGCGGGCGGCCTGCCGGACACCAGCACCTTCCCGCCCGACACGTTCGCCGCGGTGGCGCAGCGGATCGCGGCCGAGTCGTGCGCGAAGGCCCTGCAATACGGGCCCACCGAGGGGCTCGGCGAGACGAAGGACTGCATCGGGGCCGTGATGGCAGCGGAGGGGATGAAGGTCGACCCCGAGCACATGATCGTCACCACGGGCGGGCAGCAGGTGATCGACCTGGTGGCGAAGACGCTGATCGACCCCGGCGACGTGGTGATCGCGGAGGGCCCCACCTATCCCGGCGCGGTGCCGGTCTTCTGCGCCTATCAGGCGGACGTCGTGCAGATCGAGATGGACGCGGCCGGGATGCGGGTGGACCTGCTGGAGGAGACGCTCGCGGCGCTGGAGGCCGAGGGGCGGCAGCCCAAGTTCATCTACACGGTGCCGACGTTCCAGAACCCGGCCGGCGTGACGATGTCGCTGGCCCGGAGGCGGCGATTGGTGGAGATCGCGCGCGAGCGCGAGCTGCTGGTCCTCGAGGACAACCCCTACGGGCTGCTGCGCTACGAGGGCGACGCGCTCCCGCCGCTGTACGCGCTCGACGGGGGCCTGTACGTGATGTACCTGGGCACGTTCTCGAAGATCCTGTCGCCCGGGATCCGGATGGGCTGGGTCGTCGCGCCCCCGCCGGTGCTCGAGAAGATCAACCTCGGCAAGCAGGGTGCGGACCTCTGCACCTCGACGCTGTCCCAGCTGATGGTGCAGGCCTACTTCGAGCGGGCGCCGTGGCGCGACTACGTGGACTCGCTGACCGAGATCTACCGCGACCGGCGCGACACGATGCTGGACGCACTGGCCGACCACTTCCCGCGCCAGGCGGAGTGGACGCGGCCGGGCGGCGGGCTGTTCATCTGGGCGACGCTGCCCGATTTCATCGACACGACCGACCTGCTGGCCCGCGCGCTGCGGGAGAACGTGGCGTTCGTGCCAGGCGAAGCGGCCTTCCTCGACGGACGCGGCCGGAGCTCGATGCGGCTGAACTTCTCGGCCTCCGAGAGCGACTCCATCCGCGAGGGGATCCGGCGCATCGGCGAGGTGGTGACGGAGCAGGTGAAGCTGTACGGCACGCTGACCGGGGAGCACGAGCCGCCGGGGCCGATGGCCGAGGTGGTGGAGATGCCGACGGGGCTTACTGGTCCTCGCCGGAGGCGAAGTCCTCGGGCGTGACGTTGTCGAGGAAGTCCTTGAACTTCTCGACGACCTCCTCGGTGTCCTCGACCTCGTGCTCGAACTCGATCGCGGACTCGGAGATCACGTCCTCGGCGGCGAAGATGGGGGCGCCCGTGCGGACGGCGAGGGCCAGGGCGTCGGAGGGGCGCGAGTCGATCGGGATCTCGCGTCCGTTCAGCTGGAGGGTCACCTCCGCGTAGAAGGTGTTCTCGCGCAGCTCGGTCACGGCGACCCGGGTGCACGAGACGTCCAGCTCGGTCAGCATCTCGCTGATCAGGTCATGGGTCATGGGCCGGGGCGTGTTGGCGCCCTGGAGCTTCATGAGAATGGCGGCCGCCTCGGGGTGCCCGATCCAGATCGGGAGGAACTTGTTCCCCTCCCGAGTCTTCAGGAGCACGATCGGCTGCTTGCCGACCATGTCGAAGCTGACGCCGTAGATGACCATCTCCTGCATGGACTCTGAGACAGTCTAGAGGCGCGGGGAAGGCCCCACTACAAGCGAAGAGGGCCGCTCTCGCGACCCTCTAGGCACTCGCCTGTTGTGGGCGATCCTGGACTCGAACCAGGGACCTCGTCCTTATCAGAGACGCGCTCTAACCGGCTGAGCTAATCGCCCTTCGGCGGCGATTGTAGCGACGGTCAGGCTGCCCGGCGGGCGGCCGCGGACAGCAGCGAGCGGGCCAGCTCGACGGCCTCCACGGGCTTCTCGAACTCCAGCTGGACGATGCAGCGATCGCCCTTCGCCCGGGCCTTCACGGGGCGCCCAAGCGCCGCCGCCAGGGCGTCCTCGGCGGCCGCCAGCGCCTCCTCGAGATCGGGGTGCACGAAGCGCGGGCGCCGGGGCGCCGGCTCGTCCTCGTTGGCGAGCCGCGCGCGCTTCTCGGTCTCGCGCACCGACCAGCCGCCGTCGCGCGCGTCGAGCGCCAGGTGGCGGCGCGCCCCGTGGTCCTTGCAGAGCAGGATGGCCCGGCCGTGGCCCTCGCTCAGGTCACCGCGCTCCATCAGCTCGAGCGCCTCCTCGGGCAGGTCGAGCAGCCGGATCAGGTTGGAGATGGCCACGCGGCTGCGCCCGACCCGGCGGCCCACCTCCTCCTTGGTGAGCCCGAGATCGTCGACGAGCATCGCGCACGCCCGCGCCGCCTCCACGGGGTTCAGGTCCTGGCGCGCCATGTTCTCGGCCAGCGCGAGGTCGAGCCGCTCCCAGTCCTCGGTGTCGCGCACGAGCGCGGGGATCGTCTCCAGCTCGACCAGCTTCGCCGCCCTCAGCCGGCGCTCGCCCGCCACCAGCTCGAAGCTGCCCCCGGCGAGCGGGCGCACCACGATCGGCTGGAGCACGCCGCGCACGCGGATCGACTCGGCGAGCTCGGCCAGGCGGGCGTCGTCGAAGGTGCGGCGCGGCTGGCGCCCGTTCGGCTGGATCAGGTCGGGTGGGATGTTGCGCAGCCCGTCCTCGACCCTGCCGCTGCGAGGCAGGATGGCGTCCAGCCCCCGGCCCATCCCCCTCCTTTCCTCAGCCACGCGCGGCGACCTCCTTCGCGAGCTTGAGGTAGGCGGCGGAGCCGGCGCTGTGCGGCGCGTGCCGGATCACCGGCACCCCGAAGCTGGGCGCCTCGCCGAGCCGCACGTTGCGCGGGACGACGGTGTCGAAGACCAGCTCGGGGAAGTGCTCGCGGACCTCCCGCTCGACGTCGCGCGCCAGCCGCGTGCGCCCGTCGTGCATCGTGAGGATCATCCCGGCCACGGTGAGCCGCGGGTTCAGCTCGCGCTGGATGAGCGAGAGCGTGTCGAGCAGCTGGGCCAGTCCCTCGAGGGCGAAGTACTCGGTCTGGACCGGCACGATCACCTTGTCCGCCGCCACGAGCGCGTTGACGGTGAGCGGACCGAGCGAGGGCGGGCAGTCGAGCAGCGTGAAGAGGTAGCGCTCCCTGACCGAGCCGAGCCGTTCCCGGAGGATGGTCTCGGAGCCGGCGATGCGCGGGAGCTCGACGTTCGCGCCGGCGAGCTCGGGCGTGGAGGGCACGAGGTCGAGGTTCTCGACGCCGGTCCGGGTGGCGGCATCGGCGAGCTCGAGCGCGCCGGAGAGGCAGTCGTAGACGTTCGGGCTGACGTCCTTGCCGACTCCAAGTGCAACCGTAGCGTTGCACTGTGGGTCGAGGTCGGCGAGCAGGGTCCGGTAGCCGGCGTCCGCGATGGAGGCGCCGAGGTTCACCGCGGTGGTCGTCTTGCCGACCCCGCCCTTCTGGTTCGCCACTGCGAGGACGCTGCCCATTCGGGGTTCAAGCTACGGGGCGCGGCGGTCGGAACGTCACGCTTGTTGGTTCGCTGCCGAACGCCTTCGTCCTGCTTTGTGCGGGCGGGGCCGCCCGCCGCCGGCGTCACCCACCCAAGGGCCGCTTCGCCGCCATCCCGGCGCGCCGCGGGAAGCGCTCCGGCGTCGGCGCCCCCTTGCGGAACACGTACAACCGGCGGTCTCGCGCCGAAGGGAACGGCGTGACCGACAAGACGTCCACGAGCGACAACCCCACCTCGTCCGCCGCCCCCCTCCCCAGCCGCAGTTCGTCGGCGCTCACAGCGCCCTTCCAGGCCACGAACACGCCCGAGGGACGCAGCAGCGGCGCCGCGTACTCCACCAGCACCGGCAGCGAAGCCACCGCCCGCGCGGTCACCGCGTCGTACGCCTCGCGGCCGCCGCCGAGCGCGGGTGGCAGCCGGGCCCAGTCCTCGGCTCGCGCCACCACGCTCCGCGCGTTCTCGACCTTGGCCGCCTGGATCAGGCGGTCGATCACCGCCGCCTTCCGCCCGGCCGACTCGATCAGGTCGACCCGCGCGGCCGGCAGGTCGATCGCCAGCACGAGTCCCGGGAAGCCCGCCCCGGCGCCCACGTCCGCGATGCGCCTGGCGCGCACCAGGTCCGGTACCTCGAGCCCGCTGCGGCTGTCCGCCACGTGCACTTCACGTGCGCGTTCGGGATCGCTGACGGTCGTATGCGGGTCCCGCTCCGCCGCGAGCGCCTCGAGCAGCAGCTCGATCTGGGGGTCCGTTTCCCGTGAAACGGGCCCGCTCAGGGCTCGCGGAAGGCCCGCGCGGCGGGCGTGATCACGAGCCGGCGGTCGGGCTCGTCGCCCTCGGAGTGGGTCTCCACGTCGCTGCGCTCGCTCAGGTAGGTGTGCACGATCTTCCGCTCCGGTGCCCGCATCGGCTCGAGCTCGACCCCGCGGTCGTACCGGAGCGCCTCGGCCGCCGCCCGGTCGGCCATGCGGTGCAGCGCCGTCTCGCGCCGCTCGCGGTAGCCGGCGGCGTCCACGGTGACCTGCTTGCGCGTCTCGCGGCCGCGGAAGGCGGCCCGGAAGGCCAGGTGCTGCACGGCGTCGATCGTCGAGCCGTGCTTGCCGATCAGGAGCCCCAGCTCGTCGCCGTTCACGGTGGCGCGGATCTCGTCCTCGTTCTCCTCGACGTCGACCGTCGCGCGCAGGCCCAGCGCGTGGACCACTCGCGCGACCACGGCACGCACCCGCTCTACGGGCTCCTCGGGGATCACCTCGGCGGCGTCGCGCCAGGCATCCTCGTCCACCTCTCCCCGCACGCGCGCAACGCCGCTCGCCTCCGGCTCCTCGACCACCTCGAAGCTGACACAGTCGGCTGTGATCCCCGGAAAGCGCGGCTCGAGCTGCTTCATCGCAGCCCACTTCGCCTCCCCGAGCGTCTCCCCAGACGCCTCGACGGTGAGGTCGTCGGCCTCGGTCACCGCCGGCGTCCCGAGCGCTTCTTCTTCTTGCGCGGCGAAGGCGGCGGCGCCTTTCTGGGTCCACCGTTGCCGCCGCCGGCGGCCTTGGCCGCGGGGGCCTCCTTGCGGCCCCGCTTCTCGGACGAGCCGTCGCTGACCGCGGCCGCCTCCGTGGGCTTCGGACTGGGCGGCTTTCCGCGCGCGGGCTTCGCGGCCTCGGCCGGCTCCTCGTCGCGGCCCGCGATGACGGGCTTGGGATACAGCTTCCGCACCAGCAGCTGCTGCCCGATCGTCCAGACGTTCGTCGTGATCCAGTAGACGATCAGCCCGGCCTCGAAGTTGATGATGAAGACGACGAAGACGAACGGCAGCGCGAACATGATCCGGCGCTGCATCGGGTCGGCGCTGATCGCGGTGACGGCGCTGGCGGCGAGCTGGGTGCCCACGTAGAGGACGATCAGCGTGCCGAGCAGGACCGGGTCGCTGACCGTCTCCGCCAGGTTGTCGATCGCCAGGAATCCCTCGTTGCCCTCGATGTCCGCCTGGAACTCGTCGGAGCGCAGCAGGTAGAAGAGAGCGATGAAGAAGGGGATCTGCAGCAGCAGCGGCATGCAGGACCCGAGCGGATTGACCTTCTCCCGCTGGTAGAACTGCATGATCTCCTGGTTCATGCGCTGCTTGTCGTCCTTGTAGCGCTCCTGGATCTTCTTGATCTCGGGCTGGAGCACCTGGAGCCGCTGCATGGACTTCACGCCCTTGAAGGTGAGCGGCAGGATCAGGATCCGGACCGTGAAGGTCAGGAGGATGATCGAGACGCCCCAGCTGCCCTCGAAGTCCCCGATCAGGTCGTGCCAGAACTCCAGCACCCAGTGGCAGGCATCGATGAGAGGGCTGAGGATGTCTTCCATTGATCAGGCCTGGGGTTCCGGCCGGCGCCGGGGGCGGAACAGCTTCTGATCCTGCACGAAGTCGACGCCGCCGTGGCTCCATGGGTTGCAGCGGAGCAGCCGCCAGCCGGCGAGCACGACTCCCCGCAGTATGCCGTAGTGCCGGATGGCGTCGACGGCGTACTGCGAGCAGGACGGATGGTACTTGCAGCGTGACGGTATGCCGGGCGAGATCGCGCGCTGATAGAAGCGGATCGGCGCGATGGCCACCGTGCGAAGGAACCTCATCCGGATCCCTCCCCGCGCGCCAGCCCCGCCTCGCTCAGCACGGAGCGAAGCGCCTCCTCGATGGCCGGCTCCCCTCCCTCCTGCGCCAGCTCGCCCGCCGGCGGCCGCGCCACGATCACGAAATCGTGGCCGGGCTCGAGCTCGTCCGCGCTCGCCCAGAATGCCTCGCGCAGCAGCCGCTTGATGCGGTTGCGCTCGACCGCCCCGCCCAGCTTGCGACCCACCGACACGCCGAGCCGCGGGTCGCCGTCCTCGTCATCGGCGCGCGGGAAGGCGTACACGACCAGGTGCCGGCTCGCGTGCGAGCGGCCCTCGCGATACACGCGCTCGAACTCGCCACTGCGCGAGAGCCGGCGGCGCTTGCGGCGCTCGCGATCGGCCATGCGGGCTACGGGGTGAGGCGCTTGCGGCCCTTGCTGCGGCGGCGTCTCAGGACGTGCCGGCCGGCGCGCGTGCGCATTCGCGCGCGGAAGCCATGGGTGCGAGCGCGCTTGCGCTTCTTGGGCTGATAGGTGCGCTTCATGAGGGATCGAGTGGGTGCGGAAGGGGGGTCCCCGCGACGCGCCCTGAGGGTACACGACGCGCCGCTCCACACTTTTCCCGCTGCGAGCGGGGATAGGTACGAGGGGTGCGGCGAGGGCATTCGGGGGCGTTGTATGCTCGGCTGGCCGAGGGCAGCGCGGCCTCGCCGGAGCGGTCCTTCCCCCTTTCCGATGTCTCTTCTACGAAGACCCCCGAGGAGGGTCTCGACCGTCCGTGCCTGCATCACTCGACCAGATCTGGGACGACATCCGGCAGGAGCTCCGCCGCGAGACTCCCGATTTCAAGTTCCAGATCTGGATCGAGCCGCTGGAGCTCGCGGGGGTGGACGGGAAGACGCTCTACGTCAAGGCTCCCGAGCACATCCGGACCTCGGTGGCGGACCGCTACCTGCCGCTGCTGCGGCGCGCCGCGGCGCAGCGCTTCGACAGGCACGCCGTGGTCCAGGTGGTCGGCCCAGGCTGGACCCCTCCCCCGCCCTCCGAGGACGGCGGGCCGCGCGCCGCGCCCGTCGAGGCCGGGCGCCTCATGCCCAAGTACACGTTCGAGCAGTTCGTGATCGGCGAGGGCAACCGTTTCGCCCACGCGGCCTCTCTGGCAGTGGCCGAGCTGCCCGCACAGGCCTACAACCCGCTCTTCCTGCATGGGCCGCCGGGTCTCGGCAAGACCCACCTGCTCCACGCCATCGGCAACTTCGTCCAGCGCTACGGCGCCGGTCTGAGGGTGCGCTACGCCACGAGCGAGGAGTTCACGACCCAGTTCGTGGAGGCCGTCCGGACCAAGCGCACCGGTGACTTCAAGGACGACTTCCGTAGCGCCGACGTCGTCCTGATCGACGACGTGCAGTTCCTGGCCGGCCGTGCCAAGACGCGGGAGGAGTTTTTCCACATGTTCAACGCGCTGGTCGGCTCCGGGCGCCAGTTGGTGATCTCCTCCGACTGCAGCCCCGACGAGCTTCCAGACCTCGAGGCGCGGCTGGCGGAGCGGTTTCGCTCCGGGCTCGTAGCGGAGCTGGAGCCGCCGCCGCCGGACGTTCGCCGCGCGATCCTCGCCAAGCGAGCGCGTATCGACCGCTTGGAGGTCTCCGACGACGTCCTCGCCGAGATCGCCGAGCGGATCGACAGCAGCGTGCGCGCTCTCGAGGGGGCGCTGATCCGCGTCGTGGCCTACGCGTCGATGAAGGACGAGGAGCCCACCCCGGCGCTGGTGCGTCACGTCCTTCGGCGGATGGGCGAGGACACCTCGCGGGACGTCCGCGGTCTGTCCGAGATCGTCGACGCCGCCGCGCAGGAGTTCGGCGTGGAACGCCACGCCCTCCTATCCAACACGCGCCGCCGCCGCGTAACCGACGCTCGCCAGGTGGCGATGTACCTCGCGCGCGAGCTCACAGACCACAGCTACACCGAGATCGCGGAGGGCATCGGGCGGCGCGATCACGCCACCGCGATCAGCGCCGTGAAGCGAATCAAGGCCGCGCTGCTCACCGATCCGGACATGCGCGCCACTGTGGAAAACCTCTTCAGGCGACTCGGCCGGCCCGCGTGACCGCCGAGCACACTGCGAGAATCCACCGTTCCCCCACAACGCCTTCCGCTTCCCAATGCGGTTCCTCGCCAGATATCCACGTATTCACCGCCCCAACAACTCCAAGGTCAGGTAGCAGACGTTGAAGCTCACCGTTTCCCGTGAAACGTTCCTCGCCAAGCTCGGGATCGCCGTCCGCGGCGCGTCCACGCGCAGCGCCATCCAGACCCTCGCCGGCGTCCTCGTGCGGGTCGAGGACGGGCGCGCCGAGCTCGAGGCCACCGACATGGAGCTCGGCCTGCGCGTCGAGCTCGAGACCGGCGACTCCAGCCCCGGCGTCGCGGTGATCCCCGGCCGCCTCCTGCTCGACGTGGTCCGCTCGCTCCCGACGGACGAGCTCTCGCTCGAGTACCGCAGCGCGCAGCAGGACGTGGAGGTGGTCTCCGGGCCGGCGCGCTTCCACCTGCGCACCCTGCCGCCGGAGGACTTCCCGAAGCTGCCGCAGGCGGCCGAGGGGGCCATGAGCGTTCCCGCCGGCGCCTTCGTGGACACGATCGGCCGCGTCGCGCGGGCCGCCTCTCGCGACGAGACGCGCCCGCACCTGACCGGCGTGCTCGTTACCGCCCGCGGCCAGGAGCTGCGCATGGTCGCCACCGACTCCTACCGCCTGTCGGTCAAGGAGACGCGGCTCGAGCAGGCGCTCGACGGAGAGCTCGAGGCGAACGTGCCGGCGCGGACGCTGCAGGAGCTCGGCCGGATCGCCTCGGCCGGGGGCGCCGAGATCATCGGCGTCACGGCGCTCGAGAACCAGGTCGTCTTCACCGTCGACGACGTGATGCTGTCCTCGCGGCTCGTCGAGGGGCGCTTCCCGAACTACCAGCAGCTGCTCCCCGAGTCCTATGAGCACGAGCTGCGCGTGAGCCGGGACGAGCTCCTCGAGGTGGTCCGGCGCGTGGGGCTGCTGGCGCAGAAGAACGCGCCGCTGCGGCTGCGCTTCTCGGAGGGCGCGCTCGACGTGTCGGCCCAGACGCCGGACGTGGGAGAGGCCAGCGAGTCGCTGCCGGTTCCGTTCAACGGCGAACCGCTCGAGATCGGCTTCAACCCCGAGTTCTTCAAGGACGGCCTTGAGAGCGCCGAGTCGGAGGAGCTCACCCTGAAGCTGATCAGCCCGCTGCGGCCCGGCCTGATCGAGTCGGGGGCGGGCGACGACGGCGCGGGCTTCATCTACCTCGTGATGCCCATCAGGCTCAACGTGTAGGAGGGCCGGCGCCCGTGCGGGTCACCAGCCTCCAGCTGCGCGACTTCCGCAACTACGAGGCCGCGGAGCTCGAGCTGCCGGCCGGCTTGACCGTGGTCGCCGGGCCGAACGGGGCCGGCAAGACGAACCTGCTCGAGGCGCTCTACTTCGGCTGCACGGGCCGGTCGCCGCGGACGTCGAACGAGCGCGAGCTTGTGCGGCGCGGAGCGGACGTGGCGCGCGTGGTGGTGGATACGCTCGACGAGGAGGGGGACCACCGCATCGAGGTGGGCTTCGAGCCCGGCGAGGCGAAGCGGCTGCGGGTGGACGGCAGTCCGGTGGACAGCCTGGCGCCGGTGGCGGCGCGGCCGCTCGTGAGCGTGTTCCTGCCTGAGCGGCTCGAGCTCGTGAAGGGCGCCCCGGCCGGCCGGCGGGCCCACCTGGACCAGCTGGTGGCGGCGCTGTGGCCGGCGCGGGCCGGCACGCGCGCGGCCTACTCCCGCGCGCTCGCGCAGCGGAACGCCCTGCTTGGGCGGATCCGCGCGGGCGCCGCGGGTCCGTCTGCCCTAGACGCGTGGGACGCCGAGCTGGCGCGCCAGGGCATCCGGCTGATGGCGGACCGCGCCGAGGCCGTGCATGGCCTGACGGCGCCCTTCGCCGACCTCGGCGAGCGGCTCGGCCTGCCGGGCACCGCCGCGCTCCGCTACCGGCCGCGCTCGGCGGCCTCGGACGAGCAGGGCCTCGCCGCCGAGCTCGGTGAGCGGCGCTCGGCGGACCTCGAGCGCGGCTTCACGGCCCACGGCCCGCACCGGGACGAGCTGCTGCTCCTGCTGGACGACGCTCAGCTCCGCCCGTACGGATCGCAGGGACAGCAGCGCACCGCCCTGCTCGCCCTCCTGTTCGCCGAGCGGCTGCTCCTGGCGGAGCGCCGCGGCCGTCCCCCGCTCATGCTGCTGGATGACGTGATGTCGGAGCTCGACACCGAGCGCCGCGAGCTGCTGGCGGGGCTGCTGCGAAGCGGCGGCCAGGCGGTGGTGACGGCCACGGAGGCCGAGCACGTGCCGGGGGTCGTCGAGGAGGAGCTCGTCTCCGTGCGCGCCGGCAGCCTCACCGGCGGGCCATCGCTGGCGGAGTCCGCGGCATGAGGCGCGCCGAGTGTCGAGTTCGTCGGCCGTGCGCCGACAAGGTCGACAGTCGGCGCTGGGTGGGGGGACCGAGCGGGTCCAGGGACCCGGCTTCGAGGGGCGTGGCGGCATGAGGCGTCTCGGGCCCCGGCCGATCGCCAAGGCACTCGAGGGCGCGCTGCCGGCCGCTCGTCCCGCGGGCCTCCTCGCCGAGGTCCAGTCGGCCTGGCCGAGGGTGGCCGGCGCGTCGCTGGCGGCCGCCGCGAGCCCGGTCTCCGAACGCGACGGGACCGTCACGGTGGCCTGCGAATCGGGGGTCTGGGCCCAGGAGCTCGAGCTGCTCGGAGCCGACCTCGCGAGGCGGCTCGACGAGGCCGTCGAGGGTGGCCGGGTCGAGCGGCTGCGCTTCGTCGTCGGTTCGCGCTCGAATCGTCGCTAGACAGACGCGATTTTGCTGCGATTTGCGGGCATTTTGTAACGGTCCGAACCGTCCGGCGGCAGGGGTAGCCTGCTAGTATTAGAGGCGGTCTTATGTACCGCCCCGGTCCGTGAGCCGAGCGCCTCGGAGCCGGGGCTTTTCGTGGTGTGCAGGGGTCGCCTCGCGCGCGACCCTGCTTTAACGGAAGGCACGTATTGGCGAAGCAGCCAGAGAACAAGGGGAACAGCTCGGACGGCTCGCGCCGCAAGGGCAACGGCACCTACGGCGCCCAGGACATCACCGTCCTGGAGGGTCTCGAGGCCGTCCGCAAGCGCCCCGGCATGTACATCGGCTCGACCGGCGCCCGCGGCCTTCACCACCTCATCTACGAGGTCGTCGACAACTCCGTCGACGAGGCCCTTGCGGGCGAGGCCGACCAGGTCGAGATCGTCATCCACCCGGACAACTCCGTCACGGTGACGGACAACGGGCGCGGGATCCCGGTCGACACGATGGCGAAGGAGAAGCGCCCCGCCGCCGAGGTCGTCCTGACGGTCCTTCACGCCGGCGGCAAGTTCGGCGACGGCGGCGGCTACAAGGTGTCGGGCGGCCTGCACGGCGTCGGCGTGTCCGTCGTGAACGCCCTGTCCGAGTGGCTCCACCTGACCGTGTGGCGCGACGGCCACGAGCACACGCAGTCCTACGAGCGCGGCGTCCCCAAGGCGCCGCTGGAGAAGGGCGCCAAGACCGACCGGCGCGGCACGAGCATCACCTTCCTGCCGGACCTCGAGATCTTCGAGACGATCGAGTACGACCGCACGGTCCTCGAGCAGCGCTTCCGCGAGATGGCCTTCCTCACGAAGGGCCTCAAGATCGTGTTCCGCGACGAGCGCGGCGAGCGCTTCGAGACGAGCTTCCAGTACGACGGCGGCATCCGCGACTTCGTCAAGTACCTGCACAGCCAGGGCACGCGCGAGCCGCTCCACAAGAAGATCGTCTACATCGAGGGTGAGAGCGACGTCGGCGAGGTCGAGGTCGCGCTGCAGTGGAACAACTCCTACCAGGAGGCCCTGCTCTCCTTCGCGAACAACATCAACACGCACGAGGGCGGCACGCACCTGTCGGGCTTCCGCTCGGCGCTCACCGGCACGATCAACCGCTACGCGCGCGCGGTCGGTGAGCTCAAGGAGAAGGACCCCAACCTGCAGGGCGAGGACGTCCGCGAAGGCCTCACGGCGATCATCTCGGTGAAGATCCGCGAGCCCCAGTTCGAGGGCCAGACGAAGACGAAGCTCGGCAACCCGCCGGTCGAGGGCTTCGTGCAGGCCGCCGTGAACAAGGGTCTCGCCGAGTTCCTCGAGGAGAACCCCGCCGAGGCGCGCCAGGTGATCCGCAAGTCCGTGGAGGCCGCCCGCGCCCGCGACGCGGCCCGAAAGGCGCGCGACCTGACGCGGCGCAAGTCGGCGCTCGAGAACTCCACGCTGCCCGGCAAGCTCGCCGACTGCTCCGTGCGCGACCCCGCGCTCGCCGAGCTCTTCATCGTCGAGGGCGACTCGGCCGGCGGCTCGGCCAAGGCCGGGCGCAACCGCAACACCCAGGCGATCCTGCCGCTGCGCGGGAAGATCATCAACGTCGAGAAGAACCGGATCGACAAGGTCCTCTCGAACAAGGAGATCCAGGCGCTGATCACGGCGATCGGCACGGGGATCCGTGAGGAGTTCGACCTCGACAAGGCGCGCTACCACAAGGTGATCCTCATGACGGACGCCGACGTGGACGGCGCCCACATCCGCACGCTCGTGCTCACCTTCCTGTACCGCGAGATGCCCGAGCTGATCGACGCCGGCTACGTCTACATCGCGAAGCCGCCGCTCTACAAGGTCAAGTCGGGCAAGCAGGACGTCTACATCGAGAAGGAGTCGGAGCTCGAGGAGGTCCTGCTGCGGGACAAGCTCGAGTCGATGGAGGTCACCACCCGCTCGAACGACCGGTTCGACCTGACGCACGCTCGCTGGCAGAAGTACGGCCGCCTGCTGAAGCAGTACGAGGGCTGGGCGTCGACGCTGCGGGCCGAGTACGGCCACGACCCGATCACGTTCCTCGAGGAGTCGGCGATCCTGGACGAGGGCGCCACCGACGCCGACGCGGTCATCGCGCTGCTCAAGGGCGACGACCCCGAGGGCGAGGCGCACGAGACCGAGCTGCTGTCGGAGGACCCGATGGAGCTGGTCGCGCGCGTCGTGGAGAAGAAGACCGGCACGGCGAAGACCTACCGGCTCTCGCGCACGATGTTCGACACCCCGGAGTACGCGGGCTTCGTGAAGATCCACAAGGAGCTCGAGGCCCTGGCCGGCACGCCGCCCTTCGCGGTGGTCCTCGGCAAGCGCGAGGCGCAGGCGCTGTCCTTCGAGGAGCTGCGCACGAGGGTGCTCGAGGTGGCGCGGGACGGCGTGCCGCTGCAGCGCTTCAAGGGCCTCGGCGAGATGAACGCCGACCAGCTCGCCGACACGACGATGGACCCGGAGCAGCGCACGCTCCAGGTCGTGACCATCGACGACGCGAGCGCCGCGGACCAGATCTTCTCGATGCTCATGGGCGACGTGGTGGAGCCACGCCGCAAGTTCATCGAGGACCACGCACGCGAAGTCACCAACCTGGATGTCTGAGGCTGCAAACCATCGCATTCCGGCGTCCTCGGTCGCGGACAGGCAGAGCCTTGTCCGCTCCCTGCGTCCTTGGACTGCTCGGTTTTCGCACAGACATAGGAGTTGTCACTGATGTCGATTGACCAGCTGACAGGCGGGAACATCGAGCCGCGCGGGCTCGAGGAGGAGATGCGCTCCTCCTACCTCGACTACGCCATGAGCGTGATCGTGGGCCGCGCGCTGCCGGACGTGCGCGACGGCCTCAAGCCGGTGCACCGGCGCGTGCTGTTCTCGATGCACGAGGCGGGTCTCCAGCCGACGCGCCCGTTCCGTAAGTCCTCGCGCGTGGTCGGCGACGTGATGGGCCAGTTCCACCCGCACGGCGATGCCGCCATCTACGACACCCTGGTCAGGCTCGGCCAGGACTTCGCGATGCGGTACCCGCTGGTCGACCCGCAGGGCAACTTCGGCTCGATCGACAGCGACCCGCCGGCTGCCATGCGGTACACCGAGGCGCGCCTGTCGCGGCTGGCCACGGAGATGCTCCGCGACATCGACGCGGACACCGTCGACTTCGGGCCGAACTACGACGAGTCGCGCCAGGAGCCGCTCGTCCTGCCGGCCCGCTTCCCGAACCTGCTCGTCAACGGCGCCGCCGGCATCGCGGTCGGCATGGCCACCAACATCCCCCCGCACAACCTGCGCGAGGCGGTCGACGCGGTGGTGGCGTACATCGACGATCCGGGCACCGACGTCGCCGGCCTCATGAAGCACATCAAGGGGCCCGACTTCCCCACCGGCGGGATCATCGTCGGCCGCGGCGGCATCCGCGAGGCCTACGAGACCGGCCGCGGCCGCGTCGTCGTGCGCGGCAAGGCGCACATCGAGCCGATGGAGCGCGGCAAGGAGCGCATCATCATCACCGAGATGCCGTACCAGGTCGCCAAGGGCGACGGGCGCGGCGACGGCGGCGGCCTCATCCGCAAGATCGCCGAGCAGGTCCAGAACGGCCGCATCAAGGAGATCTCGGACCTTCGCGACGAGTCCGACCGCTCGGGCATCCGCCTGGTCGTGGAGCTGAAGCGCGACGCCATCCCGAAGGTCGCGCTCAACAAGCTCTACAAGCACACGCCGCTGCAGACCACCTTCGGCGTGAACATGGTGGCGCTCGTCGACGGCGTGCCGCGCACGCTCGGCCTGCTGCCGATCGTCAAGAACTACGTCGACCACCAGCGCGACGTGATCGTGCGGCGCACGAAGCACGAGCTGCGCGAGCGCGAGGCGCGCCTGCACATCCTCGAGGGGCTGCTCGTCGCGATCGCGGACATCGACGCCGTGATCGAGCTGATCCGCGGCTCGACCGACCCGGAGACCGCGCGCGACGGGCTGATGGAGCGCTTCGAGCTCTCGCGCGTCCAGGCGCAGGCCATCCTCGACATGCGCCTCGCCCGGCTCACCGCGCTCGAGGCCGACAAGGTCAAGCAGGAGCACGCCGACACGCTCGAGCGCATCAAGGAGCTGCGCGAGATCCTCGGCGACGAGGCCCGTGTGATGGGGCTGATCAAGGAGGAGCTGCTCGAGATCAAGGAGCGCTACGGCGACGACCGGCGCACCCAGATCACCCACTCCGAGGACGAGATCGACGTCGAGGACCTGATCGCCGACGAGCAGATGGTCATCTCGATCACGCACTCGGGCTACATCAAGCGGCTGCCGCTCAACACCTACCGCCAGCAGCGCCGCGGCGGCGTCGGCGTGATGGGGATGGACACCAAGGAGGACGACTACATCGAGCACCTCTTCGTGAGCTCGTCACACGACTTCCTGCTGTTCTTCACCAACCGCGGGAAGGTCTACCGGCAGAAGGTCTACGAGCTCCCCGAGGCGCAGCGCACCTCGAAGGGGCGCGCCCTGGTCAACGTGCTGCCGCTGCGTGACGACGAGCGGGTGCAGGCGGTGCAGGCCACACGCGACTTCGGCGAGGGCAAGTACCTGGTCTTCGCCACCCGGAAGGGCCAGATCAAGAAGACCGACTTCAAGGCCTACAACACGCCGATCAAGGCCGACGGCATCATCGCGATCAACATCCGCGACGACGACGAGCTCGTGGCGGTGCGCCGCACGAGCGGCGACGACGACATCATCATGGTCTCCCGCTCGGGCCAAGCCGCCCGCTTCAACGAGGACCAGGTGCGAGCGATGGGGCGCGACACCGGCGGCGTCCGCGGCATGAACGTCGAACGCGGTGACAACTGCGTGCTGGCGATGGACGTCGTCCGGCCCGACACCGAGCTGCTCGTGGTGACCGAGAACGGCTACGGCAAGCGCACGGCGATCGAGGAGTACCCGGTCAAGGGACGCGGCACGATGGGCGTGAAGACGATCGGCCTGACCGAGAAGAAGGGCGGTCTGGCCGGGGCGCTGATCGTGCGCGAGCACCACGACCTGGTGTTCATCTCGCAGGCCGGAATGGTCCAGCGGACCTCGGTGAAGGGCATCTCGAAGCAGGGCCGTCCCGCACAGGGCGTGCGGGTGATGAACCTGCGCGAGGACGATCAGGTCAGCGCGGTCGCGCTCGTGATGGAGACGACGACCGACACCAGCGCGGACGTGCAGGACGAGCTGGCGGAGCCGGCGGCCGAGCTCGCGGAGCCACCTGCCGAGCTCGCGGAGCCGGAGGCCGAGCCGACCGACCCCGGCTCCGAGCAGACCGAGGAGAGCTCCGAGTAAGACGAGGGGCGCCCACACGGGGCGCCCCTCGCAATTCGTTCTGGACCTCGGCCGGCGGCGAGCCAGCGACCGGAGGGACCACTCCCGGTCCTCTTCGCCGACGGTGTCTCGGGTTGGACTCCGCTAAACGGGGCCCAGCACCGGTCTAGCGGCCGGACACCTCCAGGGTCCCAAGAAAACTGTCACTCAAGTTCGGACCACCTCCTTTCCCTGGTGCAGAGGAGTAAAGCAGAGTGGGCGGTCCGACTGGGCTAGGGCGTCGTCTCGGTCTCCGTCGTGTCGGTGGGCTCGGCCTCGGCGGCCTGCTCGAGCTCCTCGACGCGCGTCTCGAGATCGTCGACCGCGCTGCTCTGCCGCTCGAGCCTGTCGCCGATCCGGCTGACCCGGTTCTCGACGGTGCTGAGCCGGTCGTCGAGGTTCGACACGTCCTCGGACTGCGGCAGGCCGTCCACGCGCTCCTCGAGCTCGTCGATCCTGTCGCTCAGCTCGCGCTGCACGCGCGTCAACTCGGCGGCGGTGCGGGCACGCTCCTCGTCGTCATCTGCGCGGTTCGCGACGACCAGCGCGATCACCGCGATCGCCGTGGCCGCCACGGCCCAGACCGCGGTCACCAGCAGCCAGCGGCGGAGGCTCCGGACGTCCCCTACGGTGGCGGGCCGGGCGTCGTCGTCGAGCGGCGGCTCCTCGCGGACGACGCGGCGGACAGGCTCGCCGCCCGGCGGCGGCTCCTGCATCAGGCAGCCACCAGATACTGCTCCCAGGCGGCCGGGATGCTTGGCGTGGCCACGTGGATGAAGATCGTGGGGCTGGGGGCCTTGGGCCTCTTGGTGGGGACCATGTTCGCCTGCCGCGGCAGGCGGTCGCCCTTGCGACGGTTGCATGGGGCGCAGCAGGTGACGATGTTCTCCCACGTCGAGTCGCCGCCCTTGGAGCGCGGGATCACGTGGTCGACGGTGAGGTTGCCGCGCTCGTGACCGCAGTACTGGCAGGTCCAGCGGTCACGTGCGAAGACCGCGCGGCGGGTGATCTTGCGGCGGTGTGCGTCGCGCGGGATGCGCACGTAGCTGAGCAGCCGGATCACCACGGGGCGGGCCAGCGTGAAGCTCTCGGCGTGCAGCGCCCAGTCGCTGTGTTCCAGGATCTCCGCCCGCTCCTTGAGGATCAGCACCGCCGCACGGCGCACCGTGCAGACGTTGATCGGCTCGTAGCTGGCGTTCAGCACCAGCACGCGGCCGGACGAGCCTGAGCGCTGCGCGGGCCGGCCGGCCCCGTGCAGCGCGAGCGCAGGCCCTGGTTCCGAGTCACCTGCCTCGGGTCCGAGGATCCGCTGCGCACTCACCGCCACGGTGCGGGAATTCTAGCCACGGCCCCCGCCGGCGATCGTGTACGACCCGAGAACACGCAGCACCTCGACGCGCGCGCCGAGCGCCGAGAGGGCCTCGCTCACGGGCGGCCGGCCGGCGGCGCCCTCGAGATCCGCGAAGAACATGTAGTGCCCGAGCGCGGTTCGGCGCGGCCGCGACTCGATGCGCGTCAGGTTCACCTCGCGGTCGGAGAGTTGGCGCAGCGCGTCCACCAGCCAGCCCGGCGCCTGATCGCCCCCGCCCCAGAAGACGATCGACGTCTTGGCCTCCTCCTCGGCCGGCGGCTCAGCAGCGTCGGCGGTGCGCGCGAGCCATACGAAGCGCGTCGCGTTGCCGGGATGGTCCTCGACGTCGGCCGCCAGGATCCGGCACTCGTACAGCTCCGCGGCCAGGCGCGAGCCGAGCGCCACGACCGGCCCGCCGGCCTCCCGGACCGACAGGACGGCGTCCGCGGTGGAGGGAGCGAGGACGAGCTCCGCGTGGGGCAGGCGCTCCCGCAGGAAGCGGGCGCACTGCGCCGTGGCCTGAGGGTGGGAGATCACGCGCGCCACGTCGGCGAGGTCGAGCTCGCGCGCCGCCACCACGCAGTGGTGGATCGGGTGGACCACCTCGGCAACGATCCGGACGCCGGTCGCCTCGAGTGCGAGCGTGTCGAGCGTGACGGCCACGCCGCCCTCCAGGGCGTTCTCGATCGGCACCACGGCCCGGTCGAGCTCGCCGCTCTCCACCGCCATGACCGCGTCGTAGATGGTCGGGCACGGCACCGCCTCGATCTCCTCGGGCGCGGACGCGCGGAGCGCCTCCTCGCTGTGCGTGCCGGCGGGGCCGAGGAAGCCGGCGCGAATCAAGCGGGAGTGCCGGCCATCGCCGCTTCGATGGCCTCGCGCTCCTCGGGCGAGAGCTCCAGCTCCGACTCGCCCTCGTGGACCTGCTTCACATAGACCCGGGCGTGGTCACGATGGAGGATCGAGGACACCACGACGCCGCTGCGGCTGGCGTCGAGCAGCGCCATCGTGCTCGACTGCTGCCCGGACATCTCGCCCCAGGCGTCGTAGCGGATGAGCGCGGTGTGCGCCACGCAGCCGTCGATGCGGTGCTCGGCGGTGGCCATGCGCCCCTCGAGGCGCGTGGCGCTCTCCTCGACCCAGTCGCGCAGCTGCACGAACGCCTCCTCGAGCGAGGCCGCATGGGCGACCAGGTCCGAGTTGCCGTTCTTCATCACCCGCCGCTGCGCCGCGCGCAGGCGGCGCAGCTTGACGGCGAGCACGACCACCCAGACGAACGCGACGAACGCCAGCCCGGCGGCCGCGAGCGCCACGATTCCCTCGGTGGTCGTCAGCTCATCCACGCGGCCAAGATAACGAGTGCGGGGGCGGAGCTACCTCGTGAAGATGACCGAGAACTCCTGGATGTTGTTGTCGGTCATCTCCTCGCCGGCGACCGGTTCGACCTCCACGGTGATCGGCACGTTCTGCCCTGTGGGCGGCTGCTCGGAAAGCGGGATGGTCACCGTCTGGATCTCGCCGACGGCGATCGTGTCGATCGGCTCCTCGAGCTCGATGGCGTCGTCGCCCTCGCCCACGGTCACGACCACGTTGACGTCGGTCTCGGTGTTCTCGCCCTGGTTCTGCACCTGGATGTCGAAGGCCAGGTCGCTGGTCAGCTGGACGGTGGTCCCGGTCGTGCCGGGCGTGAGGGTGGTGCCGCCGAGGGACACGGCCGCGAGGCCGTTGCCGTGCAGCCCGGGCGTGGCGGCCTCGTCCCCGCCGCCCGTGCCGGAGCGCAGGGCGTCGACCTGGTCGGCCACGAAGCCGGCGTCGAGCCACTCGACGTCCGGGACGAAGAAGCCGGTCGGAAGCTCGGGCACGGCCAGGTCCTCGTCCTCGAGCGCTCCCTCCAGCGCCGGCCGGAAGCGCAGCCGGTCGATCGTGTCGCTCGCGAGGAAGGTCTGCATGGCGGCCGTGACGTCCTGGGTGCCCTCGCGGCGATCCTGGTCGCCCAGCGCCACCTGCATCGCTCTCGCCGTTCGGGACAGCCCGTCTCGCCTGAGCTCCAGCACGTCGAGCAGGTAGCGCTGGGCCTCCGACAGCTCGTCGGGCACGTCGAGGTCCTCCGCGCGGTCGACCCGGTCGCTGGACGCGACCTGGAGGCCGTTCAGCTCGTTCTGGATCTCCACGACCTGGTCGGTTCCCCCCTCGCTCTGCAGCAAGTCGAAGAGGGCGTCACCGTCGAGCTTCGACTCGCGCAGGAGCTCGGCGGAGCTGTTCCCGTAGTCCTCCATCGCGTTCTCCTTGCGGGCGTCCAGACAGCCGCGGAAGCCGAGCACCAGGAGGATCAGGACGATGAGCACTGCGCCGCCGGCGATGGCGCGCCGCACCATCAACGTCTGGCGGTCGGCGGCCGGCCCGCGGGGCGGGCGACGCCGAGTGCGGACGGGTTCGTCCGGTTCGTCGAGGAAGGACAGCAGCGGGATTCCCCTCCTGGCGCCTGAAGGCGCCTGCCAAGGTTGCGTGGGAGTATGACCGGGGGGCAGGACGCGCCCTTCGCGGACCGAACACGGAACCTGACATGAAACGTCCCGAGATCAGCCTCACGGAGGAGCCCGGCACCCTGCCTCTGGGTGGTTCGGACCCTACCGAAGCGCTGCCCGGGGCTCCGGGCCCGCGGCTGATCCTCGGCAGGTACCGGCTCGAGCGACGGCTCGGCGCGGGCGGGTTCGGCGTCGTATGGCTCGCTTGGGACGAGAAGCTCGAGCGCGAGGTGGCCGTCAAGGCGATCCCGCTGGAGAACGGGGGCGGAGAGCGCGTCGAGCGCGAGGCGCGCGCGGCAGCGCGGCTGAACCACCCCGGGATCGTCGGCATCTACGAGCTGGCGGCCGACGCGCACGACGTGTATCTCGTGTCCGAGCTGGTTCGGGGCCGAACCCTCGCGGAGCTGCTGCGCGCGGGGGCGATCGCCGACCGAGACGTGGCCCGGATCGGCATCGCGCTATGCGACGCCCTCGAGCACGCTCACGCCCGCGGCGTGATCCACCGCGACGTGAAGCCCCAGAACGTGATGGTCGTCGCCGATCCGGCGGCCGGCGCTGGCTTCGCGAAGCTCGCCGACTTCGGGGTCGCGCACGTGGCCAGCGGCGACCCGCTCACCCGGACCGGGGACGTGGTCGGCACCCTGGCGTACATGGCGCCCGAGCAGGCGGAGGGCTCCCGCACCACCCCGGCGAGCGACGTCTACTCGCTCGCGCTGACGCTGTTCGAGGCCTGGACCGGATCGAACCCGGTGCGCGCGGGCGGGCCCGCCGCCACCGCCCGCCGCCTGGGCAGGCCCCTGCCATCGCTGGCCGCCGGCAGGCGCGACCTGCCGATCGAGCTCTGCGACGCCATCGACGATGCGCTCGACATGGATCCCGCCCGCCGCCCCGCCCCGGCCGAGCTGCGCCGCCACCTGGCGGCCGTGGAGCCGGAGCTGGCTGACGAGGGCGGCCTGGTGGAGCCGGAGACCCTGCGCCGCGTGGGCCTGCCGACGACGGAGCGCCGCACGGCGCTGACCTGGCTGCTGCCCCGCCGAAGCCGTGAAGGGGTCAGACCCCTTGAGTCCCCGCTTGTCAGGGGGTCAGACCCCTTGAGTCGGGGGGGCTCAGATCTTGGGCCACGCCCCGGCCGCATGCGCCGCTTCTTCGGCGGCGGCTCGCCGAACGCCTCCTGGGGCCTGCTCGGGCGCCGCAGCGTCGCCGAGCGGCCGAGCGCGGCCGTCCGGCTCGCCGGCCGTGGCGGCGCGGGCCTCCTCGCCGGGGCGATCGTGCTAGCCGCCGTCGAGACGCTCGGTCCCGAGCCCTCCTTCTCGCCGCTCGCTGCCGCCGGGATCGTCGCCGTGGCCGTCGCGCTGCTTCCCCGGATCGCCTGGCTCCTCTCGGCGGTCGCACTGTGCGCCTGGCTCGTGAGCCCCGACGCCGACCGTCAGGGCACAGCGCTCGTCCTGGCGGCGGCCGCCGCGCCGATCCCGTTCCTGCTGCCACGTGCGGGCATCCTCTGGTCGGTCCCCGTGCTCGCCCCACTGCTCGGGACCATCGCCCTGGCACCCGTCTTCGTGGGCCTCGCGGCCCTCGCCCCGACGGCCTGGCGCCGCGCGGGCCTGGCAGCCGGCGGCTTCCTGTGGCTCGCCGTCGGCGAGCTCCTGTCGGGCGACAGCCTCCTGTTCGGCGTGCCCGACGGCGCCGCCGCGCGCGGCGACTGGGAGGGCTCGGTCAGCGCGGCGGCCTCGGACGCGCTGGGGCCGCTGGTGTCCGGACCGGCCCTGGCGCCCGCGGTCGTCTGGGCCGGCTTCGCCGTCCTCCTGCCTCTCCTCGTGCGCGGCCGCTGGCTCGCGGTCGATCTGCTGGGCGCTGCCCTCTGGGCGGCGGGCCTCGTTGCGGCCCACGTCGCGCTCGGCGATCTCCTGGCGGCCACCACGGCGCTCGACGAGGCGCGCGGGCTTGCCGCGGGCTCGGTCGGGGCAGCCGTCGTGGCGCTCGCCGTGTCCCAGATCGCGCCTCCCGCCGAAGGCCTGCGAGCCGGGCGGGCGGGTTCGGTGTCGACTGCTTAGGACTACCCTGCGGGGCGACCCATGAGCGTTCTACGCAACCTGGAGGCGAAGCTCGGCGGCCTCGTGGAAGGCGCGTTCGGCCGTGCCTTCAAGACGAGCGTGCAGCCGGTGGAGCTGGCTCACAAGCTGGCCAAGGAGATGGAGGACAACCAGATGGTCTCCGTCTCGCGCATCTACGTGCCCAACCACTACCGGGTCTTCCTGTCCCCGAAGGACCGCGAGCAGTTCGAGAGCTACGAGCCCGCGCTCCGCAAGGAGCTGTCGGACTACCTGCTCGAGCACTCCCGCCAGGAGCGCTTCGCGCTGACGAGCCGGCCTCAGGTCGAGTTCCACACCGACGAACGGCTGGCGCTCGGCGAGTTCGGCATCCAGGCGCAGCTGCTGGGGGGTCCCGAGGAGGAGGAGGACGCGGGCGGCGCCGAGGTGGCGCCCTCGGCCGGCGACTTCGGCCACACCATGGTCTACTCGCCCGACCGCGCGCCCCAGCGGCTCGAGCCGGAGCTGGGCCGCCGCCAGGCGCTGCTCGTGAGCGAGGGGCGGCGCAACGTGCTGAGCGGGGACAGGGTTCTGGTGGGGCGGAGCCGGGAATGCGATGTGGTCGTGTCCGATCCCAACGTCTCACGCCGTCACATCGAGCTGCGCCGCGGCGATCGCGGCTGGGCCGCCGTCGACCTCGGCTCCACCAACGGGATGAAGGTCAACGGCCGCCGCGTCGGCCACGCCGAGCTGAATCCGGGCGACCGGATCACGGTCGGCGTCACCGACCTGACCTTCGAGCTCGATTAGGGAGCAAGGTCCGGCATGGACGATCCTCTCGCGGTCGCGCTCAAGTTCGGCTTCCTGGCCGTCCTCTTCCTGTTCCTGCTGTGGGTAACGCGCAGCGCGATGAAGGATCTGTCGCGCACCGGTGGGGGAGCGGCCGCCGCCGAGCCCGTCGACCCGCCGAATCCCCGGCGTCGCGAGTCCGCGATGCCCGACCTCCGGGCGGGGGTCTCTCCGCGTCTCGAGGTCGTCGCGGCGATGGGCCACGAGCCGGGTAGCTCGTTCGACGTGGGTAACGGGGCCACGCTGGGCCGATCGGACGGAGCCGACATCAACGTGGACGACCCGTTCGCGTCGTCCGCGCATGCCCGCATCTTTCCGCGCGGGGACTACATGTACGTGGAGGACATGGGCTCGACGAACGGCACCTACCTGAACGGCCGGCAGGTCCGTACGCCCGAGCGGCTGAAGGTCGCGGACAGCATCCGCATCGGCGACACCGAGTACCGCTACCAAGAGTGATGGCGCTGCGGATAGTCGAGCAAGCCGGCAGGACCGACGTTGGCCGGCAGCGCAACGCCAACGAGGACGACTTCGTGCTCGCCCCGCCCTTCTTCGCGGTGGCGGACGGCATGGGCGGCGCCAAGGCCGGCGAGGTGGCGTCCGCGATGGCCACCGAGGGCTTCGATGAGGAACGCGACTCCGGCGAGCCCGCCGAGGTCCAGCTCGCGCGCATACTGCGCGACGCGAACAGGCGCATCTACGAGCTGGCGGTGTCGGACGAGTCGCACCGCGGCATGGGCACCACGCTCACGGCCGCCAAGGTCACGGGCGACGAGGTCAGCATCGGGCACGTGGGCGACAGCCGCGCCTACCGCCTGCGCGACGGCGACCTGGAGCAGCTGACCAAGGACCACTCGCTGGTCGCGGAGCTCGAGCGCAGCGGCCAGATCACCGCCGAGGCCGCGGAGCATCACCCGCAGCGCTCGATCATCACCCGCGCCCTCGGTCCCGAGCCCGACGTGGAGGTGGACACCTACACGCTCGTCGGCCGCGAGGGCGACGCCTTCCTGCTCTGCTCGGATGGCCTGACCAGCATGATCTCCGACGACGAGATCGCGTCGATCCTGCGCTCGGCGAAGAGCCTCGACGAGGCGGCCGACGCGCTCGTGCGCGCCGCCAACCAGAGCGGCGGCAAGGACAACATCACCGTGGTGCTGTTCCGCCTCGGCGGCGCCGGCGACGACGGCGCGCCGGGCGAGGACGAGACGATCGCCGGGCAGCTCTCCGCCGCCGACGTGCAGTCGGCCGCGGCGCTCGACGAGCCGACAGATCCCCACCCCGAGCCGGTGGCGCTGAAGGACGCCCCACCCGACGCCACCGTCGTCGTGCCGCCGGAGCGCCGGCCCGCCCCGGCGGCGCCGCGCAGGCGGCGCCGGCCCCGCTTCCGCACCCTGGCCAAGGGCCTCCTCGTGCTGGCGCTGCTCGCCGGCGTTGTGGGCGGCCTCTACGCGCTGAGCCGCCAGGTCTACTTCGTCGGCACCAACGACGCCGGCCTCGTGACCCTGTACCGGGGCATTCCCTACGAGCTCCCGCTGGGCGTCGAGCTGTACGAGGAGGAGTATCCGAGCGGCATGCCCGCGCGAGCGATCCCGGCCCGCCGCCGCGAGCGCGTGCTCGACCACGAGTGGCGCAGCCGCGAGGACGCCGTGGACCTGATCCGGGCCCTGGAGCGAGGCCAGCTCTCCGGCTGATGTCTGCGCGAGCGCGCGAGCTGTTCGGACTCCTCCCGGTGTCGCTCCTCGTGGCCGCCGGGTTCGCCGCCGTGCTCGCCACCCGGACCGAGGACGTGAGCGACGCCACGCTCACCTACGGCGCCGTCTTCCTCGGCCTGTGCGTGTTGGCGCACCTGTTCATCCGCGCCCGGCTGCCGGAGGCCGACCCGTACATGTTCCCGCTCGCGGCCCTGCTGGCCGCGGTGGGCCTTGTGCTCATCTACCGGATCGACGCGGAGCTCGCACGCGAGCAGGCCCAGTGGTTCGTGGTCGGGCTCATCTTCTTCTGCGGCACGATCCTGCTGATTCGCGACCACCACGTGCTGGAGCGCTACCGCTACCTGATCGCTGCGGCCAGCATCGCGCTGCTCGTCCTGCCGCGCCTGCCCGGAATCGGGGCGCAGGTCAACGGCGCCTTTCTGGCGATCAAGCTCGGACCGATCCAGTTCCAGCCGGCCGAGTTCGCCAAGCTCGGCATCATCGTCTTCCTCGCCAGCTACCTGCGAGAGACCGGCGACATCCTGGTGCGGCCGCGCCTGCGTCCCCTGCCCGGCACGAGCCAGCTGCTGCTCTACGGCGTTCCCGCTGCGCTGACGCTGCTGGCGATCCTGGTGTTCGATCTCGGCGCCGCCGGCTCCGTGCTGCTGATCGTGTTCGTGGCCTCACTCGTCGCGGTGCTGCGCGAGCGCCCGTCGCCGAAGCACTTCGGGCCGCTCCTGCTCGTATGGGGGTTGGCGATGCTGATGCTGATCGTCATCCGCGACCTGGGCAGCTCGCTGATGTTCTTCGGCGGCTTCCTGGCCCTGCTCTACGTGGCCACCGGGCGCCTCTCCCTGATCGGGGTCGGCGCCACCATGTTCTTCGGCGGCTCGTTCTTCCTCGCACGCAACGTGAGCCACGTGCAGGAGCGAGTCGACATATGGCTCGATCCGTTCAAGCCCGCGGTGGTGGACGACGAGGGCTACCAGATCGCCCAGTCCCTGTTCGCGCAGGCCGATGGGGGGTTGTTCGGGCGCGGCTTCGGGGAGGCGCTGATCGAGTTCGGCGGCACGCCCATCATTCCCGCGGCCCACACCGACCTGATCTACGCCGTGCTCGTGAACGAGGCCGGCCTGTTCGGCGCGGCGGGCGTGATCGGCGCCTACCTCCTGTTCGCCTTCCGCGGCTTCAAGACGGCGATGCTCGCGAACGACGGCTTCTCGAAGCTGCTCGCCACGGGCCTCACCGCGGTGCTCGCCCTGCAGGTGTTCGTCATCGTGGGCGGCGTCACGCGGGTCATCCCGCTCACCGGGGTCACCATGCCCTTCGTGTCCTATGGAGGCAGCTCGATCGTCGCCAACATGGTGTTGCTCGCCCTGCTCCTGATCGTCTCCGACCACGCCCGCGCAGAGGGCATCCGGCGCGGAGGGCTCGTGTGAACGCCCAGATCCGCCAGCTCTACGGGCTGTTCGCGCTGCTCTTCGCCGTGCTGGTGGGGTTCACCTCGTACTGGGCGGTGGTGGACGCCGAGGGCCTCGAGGACAACCCGGACAACCGCCGCGCCCTGATCGAGGAGCAGACGATCCCGCGCGGGCTGATCTACGCCCGCGACGGCAGGACGGTGCTGGCCCGCAACCGCGCCGTGCGCCGCGGCGGCACGCGCATCTTCGTGCGGGAATACCCGCGCGGCGGTCAGTTCTCCCACCCGGTCGGCTACTCGTTCATCAGGAACGGCCAGCGCAGCCTCGAGCTGTCCCGCAACGACGATCTCGTGGGCGAGGAGGACGAGTTCCAGTCGATCCTGTCCGGGCTCGAGGACCGCGCGCGCGAGGGCAAGGACGTGATCACGAACCTCGACGTGGGCGGGACCGACGCGGCCGTGGCCGGGCTGGCCGGCCGGAAGGGCTCGGTCGTGGCGATCGAGCCGCAGACCGGAAAGGTCCGCGTGATGGTGTCGGTCCCGGAGTACGACCCCAACCTGATCCCCTCGAACTCCCGGCAGATCTTCAGCGACCCGAACCAGCCGGACCTGAACCGCTCGACGCAGGAGCGCTACGCGCCGGGCTCGACCTTCAAGGTGGTCACCGCCACCGCCGCGCTCGACAGCGGCAAGGTGAGCCCCGAGTCCATCATCGACGGCTCCTCGCCGAAGGAGATCTCGGGCGTGCCGCTCGAGAACTCCGGCGGGCAGAGCTTCGGCGCGATCTCGTTCACCGACGCCCTCACGAACTCCGTCAACACGGTCTTCGCGCAGGTCGGCGAGGACATCGGCCGCGGCACGTTGGTGGAGTACATGCGCCGCTTCGGCTTCTACGAGGACCCGGAGCTCGACTACCCGGGCGAGCAGATGGTCCCGAGCGGGATCATCAACGCCGACGGCGACTTCGTCGAGGACGGCTTCGACGTGGGCCGCGTGGCGATCGGGCAGGGCGGCGAGGAGGGGCAGATCCAGACGACCCCGATGCAGATGGCCCTGGTGGCTTCCGCGATCGCCAACGACGGGCGCCTGATGCGCCCGCGGCTGACCGACAGCATCGTGCGCAAGGACGGTCGCGTGGCGGAGCGGATCCAGCCCGACCTCCAGTCGCAGGTGATGAAGCCCGAGACCGCGGAGCAGCTGGCGGGGATGATGAGCCGGGTCGTCGAGGAGGGGACCGGCACCGCCGCCGCCCTGTCCGGCATCCAGGTGGCCGGCAAGACCGGTACTGCGGAGGTCGGTAGCGCCGCCCAGTTCACGCAGCCGTGGTTCATCGCCTTCGCGCCGGTGGAGGACCCGCAGCTGGCGGTGGCCGTAACCGTTGAGCAGCAGCCGTCCGGTTCTCAGGGCGGGACCGTCGCCGCGCCGATCGCCGCGGACGTCATCGAGGCGGTGCTGGGCGGGTGACCGAGGTCGCCAGCAATACGCTGGTCGACAGCCGCTACCGCATCCTGCGCCGGATCGGCTCGGGTGGGATGGCGGACGTCTACTGCGCGGAGGACACGCATCTGGGCCGCCAGGTCGCCCTGAAGGTGCTCCACCGGCGCTTCGCCCAGGACCAGGAGTTCGTGGAGCGCTTCCGCCGCGAGGCGAGCGCGGCCGCTGGCCTGCAGCACCCGAACGTGGTCGCGGTGTTCGACCGCGGCCGCCACGACGGCACCTACTACATCGCCATGGAGCACCTGCCGGGGCGGACGCTCAAGGAGATCGTCACCGAGCAGGCGCCGCTCCCGCAGGAGCGGGTCGTCGACATGGGTCTCCAGGTCCTGCAGGCCGCCGGGTTCGCCCACCGCCACGGCGTGATCCACCGCGACTTCAAGCCGCACAACGTGATCGTCGACGACCAGGGCCGCGCGAAGGTCACCGACTTCGGCATCGCCCGGGCCGGAGCCTCCGAGATGACCGAGACCGGCTCGATCATGGGCACCGCGCAGTACCTGTCGCCGGAGCAGGCCCAGGGCCATGCCGTCACGGCCACGTCCGACCTCTACTCGATTGGCGTGATGCTGTACGAGATGCTCGCCGGGCGCCTCCCGTTCGACGGGGACAGCGCCGTGTCGATCGCGCTCAAGCACCTCTCCGAGCAGCCCGTGCCGATCTCGCAGCTCCGGCCCGACGTGCATCCGGCGCTCGAGGCGGTGGTGATGGCCGCGCTGGCCAAGGACCCTGCGCGGCGCTGGCAGTCGGCCGAGGACTTCGCCGAGGCGCTGGCGGCGGCCGGCGCGCAGCTCGGCGAGCCCCCGCCGCACGACTCCTCCGCCTTCGTGCCCGTCCCGGCGCCCGTGCCCGCGGCGGTGGACGGCGACACCTCGGCGCCGGTCATCGCGCCGGTCTCAGAGCCCTCGAGGAGGAGGCGCCGCCGCTGGCCGTGGATCGCCATCGCCCTGCTCACCGCCGCGCTGGTCGCGTTCCTGACCTACCTGGCGGTGGCCGCCTTGACCGCCGCGGAGACGCGCGAGGTGCCGCGCGTGGTGGGCCGCCAGCTCGTGGAGGCCCGTGCGGTGCTCGAGCGGGCCGGCTTCGAGGTCGACGAGACGCGGGTGCGCAGCGAGGCCGACTTCGACCAGGTGCTCGACCAAGACCCTAATCCGGGCGAGGAGGCCGAGGAGGGCTCGACCGTCGTGCTCGAGGTCTCGCGCGGCCCGGGCACCGTGCTGGTGCCTACGGTGCGCAACCTGTCCCAGGCGCAGGCGATCGACGAGCTGGAGGAACGCGGCCTCCGGGCCAACGTCGACCGGCTCTCGTCGGACGAGATCCGGCAGGGGCTCGCGATCCGGACTGTGCCGGGCGCCGGCAACGAGGTGGAGCGCGGCGAGCGGATCCAGCTCTTCATCAGCTCCGGGCCCGAGCTGGTGGCCGCGCCGAGCGTGGTCGGCCTCTCGCGGGACTCCGCGGAGGCCCAGATCTCGGATTCCGGCCTGGTGCCCGCGGTCCAGGAGCAGGAGTCCGAGGAGCCCGAGGGCGAGGTGATCGCCCAGGATCCGTCGGCCGGAACGGAGCTCGAGCGCGGCTCGACGGTCACGATCACCGTGTCCACCGGCGTCGAGCAGGTGGTCGTGCCCGACGTGGTCGGCCTCCAGGCGCGCGACGCGGAGCGTCAGCTGCGCGCCGAGGGGCTGGTGCCGGTGCGGCGCGAGACCGAGGTGACCGACCCCGCCCAGGACGGCCAGGTGATCGACCAGCGGCCCGGCACCGGGGTCGAGGTCGACCGCGGCCGCGAGGTCCTGATCGTGGTCGGCGCCCTGGTGGAGGAGGAGGAGCTTGCGCCGGTCGAGCCCGATCCGGCACCCGAGGCCGTGCCCTGACGGACGCGGGGCTCAGCGCTTCAGGCTCAGCTCCTGCACCACCGCCTTGCCCCCCTCGGGGAGCTCGCTGATCCAGAGCAGGTAGTAGCGGAACTCCTGCCGCGCGGTGTCGAGCGGGATCGCCTGGTTCTCCTTCGCCCGCACGTTCGCGCTCACCTTCGTCCAGCGCTCGATGCGGCTGGGCACGCTGTCCGAGGCGTACACGGCGGCGGTGAAGCCCGGGGTGGAGGTCACGAGGTCCATCTGGCGCGCAGCGACGCGGCCGTCCGTGTCGATGTAGAGCCCCACGCCGCGCTTGTTGGAGGCCTCGAAGCCGCCCTCGTAGGTCTCGGTGTCCCACTCGGTGGTCGTCAGGCCGTCGATGGCGAGCTGCACCTGGCCCGAGGACTCGTCGCCGTCGCCCTCGGGGTCGTAGTCGTCCGCCGCGTTCCTCGAGAGCTCGACCTCCGACAGGCCGGGCGCGCTCGGGGTGGCGGTGCGGCCCGGGCCCTTCTCGGTCCGGGTGGCGAAGAAGGCGATCGTGCCGGCGGCAAGCGCCAGCAGCGCGATGCTGAGGAGGAATGCGCGTCGCGGCTGGCGCAGTCGCTGCGGGGCGAAGTCGGCGGTGTCGCCCGAGAGCGAGCGCAGAACCGTGGTCGCCTCGCCGGTCGCCTGCCCGGTGCGGGCCGCCTCGATCGCCAGGACCTCCTCGAGGTCGTGCACCATCTCCTGGACGGTCGCGTAGCGGTTCTGGGTCTCCTTGGCCGTGGCGCGCTCCACCACCGCCGCGAGCGTGGCGGAGATCTCGGGACGGCGCCGCTGCACGTCGGGCAGCGGCTCCCTGACGTGCTTCATCGCCACCGCGACCTGCGTGTCGGCCTTGAAGGGCGCCTCGCCGGTGAGCATCTCGTACAGCACGACCCCGAGCGAGTAGATGTCGGACTGCTCCGTCACCTCGTGGCCGAGCGCCTGCTCGGGCGAGACGTAGTCCGTGGTGCCGAGCACGCGGCCGGTGGCGGTCAGCCCCTGCGCCTCCATCGACCGGGCGATGCCGAAGTCGGTGACCTTGGCCCGCCCGTCCCGGTCGATCAGCACGTTCTGGGGCTTCACGTCGCGATGGACGAGCTTGTGGGAGTGGGCGCACTCGAGTGCCCGCCCGATCTCGATGGCGTAGGCCACCGCCTCGTCCACCGGGAGCCGCCCCAGGCGGCGGATGCGCTCCTTCAGCGTCTCGCCCTCGACGTACTCGAAGACGATGTAGGGCGCGCCGTCGTCCTCCCCGGCGTCGATGACGGTGACCACGTGCGGGTGGTTCAGCCGGGCGACGGCCCTCGCCTCGCGCCGGAACCGCTCGAGCTGGTCCGGGTCACTCGAGATGTCGCGGTGCATCAGCTTGATCGCCACCAGCCGCTCGAGGGTCGGGTCGAACGCCCTGTACACGCTGGACATGCCGCCAGAGCCGACCTTCTCCTCGAGCCTGAAGCGCTCGCCTATGAGGGTGCCGATCACCGTCATCTATTTTCCGCTCTCTCGTGCCGGTACGCGTGCGCTACCACACCGACCCGGCGTGCCCGGCCTCGTGGGCGGCCGAGCCGGCCCTTCGCCGCCTCGTGACCCAGTTCGGCGCCGACCTCTCGATCACCTACGTCATGGGCGGTCTCGCCCGAGAGTACGAGGCGCCGCATGCGGGGCGCCTCCTCCAGTGGCTGGAGCACGCCGACCGGTCCGGCATGCCGTTCGATCCGCGCCTGTGGTCCGAGGGCCCCATCGCCTCCACCTACCCGGCCTGCATGGCCGTGAAGGCCGCGGCCGAGCAGGGCCCGGACGCCGAGGCACGCTACATACGCGCGCTGCGCGAGGGGCTGATGTGCTTCCGGCGCAAGCTGGACTCGAAGGAGGCGCTCGTCGAGGAGGCGCGTGGCGCCGGGCTTGACGTGCCGCGCTTCCGCGTCGACCTCGACTCGCACGCGATCGTGGAGGCCTTCGGCGCCGACCTCGACGCCACCCGCGCCCACTCGCCCGAGCTGCCGTTCTGGGTCGTCGGCGAGCGCGTGATCGGTCCCGGCGACGACCTGCGGGCGGCCGTCGAGGAGGCCGGCGCCCGCCCGGCGGGCGGGGACGCCCCGGACGTGCCGGGAGCCCTGGCGCGCTTCGGGCGAATGGCGGGAGCCGAGGTCGAGGCGGTATGCGACCTGCCCGGCCCGCGCGCGAACGCCGAGCTGTGGCGCCTGGCCGCCGAGTGGCGCGTGAAGCCCGTGCGCGTCCTGACCGGGACGCTGTGGGAAGCCGCCTAGCGGCCGCTCAGGCGACGGCGAAGCGCCAGGAGGCCCGGCCGCCGTCCTGCCAGCGCAGCTCGGCGACGTGCTGCCCGGCCTCCACGCCCGTGAGCACGACCTCGGCCCGGCGGGGTGGCCAGGCCCGGTCCGTGCGGATGGCGAAGCGACCGGTCGCCTCCGCCCCGTCCAGCCATACCCGCACGCTCTCCGGCGACCAGGCGCCCTCGATCGCAAGAACGGCGACGACCGCGGCGCCAGGCGCCGCGGTCTCACCATCCGGCGGACGCGTGGCGATCAGCCGCGCGCCCACAGCATCATCGTGTCGAGGCCGCGTTGTAGACGCTCTGGGCGACGGAGCCCTGATACGGCCCGTACATCACGTTCGGCTGGTTGCCGTAGCCGTAGCTGTTGACCGAGTGCACGGCGCCGCCGACGATCCAGCCGCCGCCGCTCGAGCCGCCGGTCATGTTGCAGCCGATGCCCATCGTCTGTGGCGAGGTGGTGGGATCGCTCGTCTGGAGCTGCGACTCGCACACCCACAGCCTCTGCCCGGTGAAGGGCGGGGCGGCGGGGTAGCCGAAGGACGTGTAGTACTGGTTGCGGTTGTAGTTGAAGGCGATCCCGCGGCCGCCCACCACGTCGGTCAGCGCGCTGCCGCCGTTCGTGTTCATCACCGCCCCGGCGACGTCGTAGCTGATGTTGCCCTGTCCCGCCCACGCCGAGCTGGTGATGAGCGCACGCGCGGTCCAGGTCCCGAACGGCCGGCTGCCGTCGCGATATGCCGGCACGAACGCCCAGTTCGTGGCGAAGGCGCCGGGTCCCTCGTTCACGCAGTGGCCGGCGGTCCACACCACCGAGCGGTTCGAGCCGTTCACGGCGGTGCCGGAGCACACGTAGTTGAACCCGTTCAGCGTGAAGAACACCTTGCCGTGCGTGGAGGCCGGGAACGTGGTGTAGGCCCCCGGATACTCGTAGCTCGTCCACGGGACGGCGGCACGCTTCGCTTTGCCGCCCCCGCGAGTCTGCTCGACCGGGATGGCGTTCTTCATCCGCTGGGTGGTCCAGTAGTCGACGACGGCGGCCCGCGACTCGGTCACCCGTTTCAGGTCGACCCCATCGGGTGGGGCCGCGGTGGCGACGGCGGTCAGGACGAGGAAGAGCGCCAGGCAGAGCAGCGCGGAGAAGGTCTTCATGGCCCGGCGCGCTACCCGGGACGCTGTACCCCAAACGTGTACTCAGGCGGGCGTGAATCCGCCGCGCGTTCCGCGCAGTCCCGCGCGCGGCAGCTCCACCACGCCGGCCGCCGTGGAGGCGCGGCCGATCACGGCCGTGCCGGGGTGGCGCCGGGCCAGGATCGACGCGGCCTCGTCGGCGTCGCCGGGCGGCACCACGCAGCAGAAGCCGCAGCCCATGTTGAAGACCTCGTACATCTCCGCGGGCTCGACGGCGCCGCGCTCGGCGATCTCCTCGAACAGCGGCGGCACGGGCAGCGGCTGGTCGATCAGGTAGCCCGCGCCCTCGGTCTCGAGTCGCAGCAGGTTGAGGAAGCCCTCGCCGGTGATGTGGGCCAGGCCGCGCACCTCGACGCCGGAGTCGAGCAGGTCGCGCACCGCCCGGACGTAGATCGCGGTCGGCTCGAGCAGCCGCTCGTCGTCGTCGCCGAGCGCCCGTCGCGCCAGCGTCAGGCCGTTCGAGTGGACGCCGCTGGACGGGATGCCCACGATCGCGTCGCCCGGCTCGATCGAGGCGCCGGTCACGATCGCGTCGAGGTCGACGAGGCCGATGCAGAAGCCGAGCAGATCGAACCCGTGCGGCGAGGGGTGGCCGCGGATGAGCTCTGGCAGCACCGCCAGCTCGCCGCCCGGGATCTCGACGCCGGCCGCCTCGGCCCCGGCGCGCAGGCCGAGCGCGATCTGCTCCAGCGCGGCCGGATCGGCCTGCTCGACCGCGATGTAGTCGAGCACGGCGATCGGCTCGGCGCCCACGCAGATCACGTCGTTCACGTTCATCGCGATGCAGTCGATGCCGACCGTGTCGAGCCGGCCGAGCCGCTCGGCCACGATGACCTTGGTCCCGACTCCGTCGCACGACAGCGCGAGCCCGCGGCGGGAGTCGAGCCGCAGCACGGCCGCGTAGTGGCCGGAGGCGAGCACCGAGCGCGACGGGGCGCCGGTCTCGATGCCGGCGAGCACCGCCACGAGCGCTCCCACGGCGGAGCCCGCCCCTGACTGGTCGACTCCGGCGCGCGCGTAGGCGGACTCGCTCACCCCGGGGATTGAACAGAAGTCAGCGGCGGCGGCGCAGGGCCAGCGCCACGGCGTCGTCTCCGAGGCCGCCGGACCAGTCGGCGATCTCGTCGTGCACGGCCACCACCAGGTCCTCCGGGCCGATCGCCTGCGCGAGCGTACCGACGGAGCGAGCCAGGCGCCGCAGGCCGAACGTCTCCGTCCCGCGGCGCGCCTCCACCAGGCCGTCGGTGAAGGCGAAGACCAGGTCGCCCGGCGCGAGCTCCAGCTCGCTCTCCCCGTAGCCTGGCGAGGCGTCCACGCCCAGCGGCAGCCCGTCGGCGTGCAGCTCGCGCACGCAGGAGCCGGACAGGTGCAGCGGCGGGAGGTGGCCGGCGCCCGCCCAGCGCAGCGAGCGGGGGGAGAGCACGCCGTAGAAGGCGGTCACGAACGTGTCCGACGGCAGCCGCTCCATCAGCATCGCGTTGGTCTGCTCCAGCACGTCGGCCGGGGAGCGAGCGTCCCAGCTGCGCGCCTCGACGAAGAAGCGCACCATCGCGGACAGCGCGGCGTTCGCGACGCCCTTGCCGGCCACGTCGCCGACCAGCACGGCCACGTCGCCGCCGGGCAGGAGCCAGGCGCCGTACACGTCGCCGCCGGTCGGCTCGCCGAGGGCCGGGGCGTAGAGCAGGCCGGTCTCGTACCCCGGGAGCACGGGGAGCGACTCCGGGACGAACCCGAGCGTCAGCGCGCGGGCGATGCGGCGCTCGCGGCCGAAGTCGATCGCGTTCGCGATCGCCGCGGCGGAGGAGCGCGCCAGCCGCGCCAGAAGGTCGAGCTGCCGCTCGCTGAAGCGCCCCGGCCGCTCGTGGGCCACTGTGAGGACGCCGTACAGGCGCGGACCGAGCTCGATCGGAGCGTGCATCAACGACCCCTCGCCGCCGTCAAGCTCCGGGCGGCGGGTGCGGGCGATCCGGGCCACGCGGTCGCCCTCCACCTCGAGCGGCCCGGCCTCCGAAGGGCCCGTGAGGTCGATGTCGGCCACGGTGAGGAGCTCCCCGGAGCGCGCGTTCAGCCGCGTCAGCCGGGCCTGGGTCGCGCCGGTGACCTCGGCCGCCTGCTCCGCCACGCGCAGGTAGACCTCGTCCAGCTCGAGCGACGCCGACACCGCCTCGGCCGCGCGCTTCAGTGCCAGCTCGTCGCGGCCGCGCCGCGACTCCTCCTCGAGCAGCCCGGCCCGCTCGAGCGCCATCGCGGCAAGGTCCGCCACCACGCCGACCGTGCTCAGATCGCTCCTTCGCAACGGCGCGGCCGGATCGACCGAGGCGACGACCAGCACTCCGAGCAGGTTGCCGATCTCGGTGCGGAGCGGGCACACGATCACGGAGGCGCCGCGCAGCGGGCTCTCCTCCGTCACGAGCTCCTCCGGCGTGCCCTCCCAGGCGTCGAGCCGGGGCAGGAACAGGGAGCGGTCGCGTTCGAGCACCGCCTCGACGAGGGCCTCCATGGGCCGGCGCAGCTCCGCGTCGGAATGCCAGCTCGCGGAGCGCTCGGTGGCGGCGTCGCGCCGGTCGCGCGTGGCGAACGTGACGGCGCTGACCGGGATCAGCGCCCGGACGTGCTCGACGAGCCGCGCGAGCATCCGCTCGCGAAAGGAGGGACGGTCGGAGGCAGGGGATGCGAGGGGGAGTGAGGCCATGGGCACGTGGGGCACGTCGTGTCCCCTGCCTAGGGTCACCTTAGGCTCGACAGGGCTAATCCGCCATACGGGAGACCCCCAATTTCCGCCGTTTGTCAGCCTGCCGGTAGAGCGCGGCGGCGCCCAGCGCCATGCGGTAGGCGGCGATCGCCCTCCACCGAGTTCCGCGCGCCAGCGGGAGCGCGGCCAGGCTGGTCGCGAGGGCCGCGGCGGCGCCGGCCGCGAGCGGTGCCCGGAGCCCGGGCTCGATGCCCTCGCGCACGAGGCGCGCGCCCTTCAGCGCCCCCGCCCCGGCCGTGACCGGGACGGCCGCCCGCAACGCCAGGGCCGCCGACGCGCCCCGCGAAAGCTCCCGCAGGCGGGCGGCGGTCAGCGCGGCGCCGTAGCGCGACACCCCCGGAACGAGCGCCACGGCCTGGGCGGCCCCGACGGCCAGGTGGTCGGCGGCCGAGGGCGCGCGCCGGCGCTCGTCCCGCCGGTCGGCCGCGAGGAGCGCCGCCCCGGCCAGGATCTGGGCGACCGCGACGGAGCGCGGGCCGCCGAGCCGCTCTTCGACGGGGCGCTCGAAGGCGAGCCCCGCCAGCGCGGCCGGTGCAAGGGTGAGGACGAGTTTCGGGTCGAGGAGCCGCTCGCCACGCAGCGCCAGGAGCAGGGCCGGCGTGCTTCCGGCGTGAACGGCGACCTCGAAGGTCTTCCCCGGCTTCTCCCAGCCCAGCAGGTGCGGGAGCAGCGCCACGTGACCGGAGCTCGACACTGGCAGCAGCTCCGCGACGCCCTGGACGCAGCCGAGGGCGACCGCCTGTCGTAACGACCTCAGGCGGACTCGGTGGCGGGATCGCCGCCGTGCGCCTCGGAGTTCCGCTTGCGGCGCCGGTTCCGCACGATCAGGTAGACGACGCCGATCACGATGGCCGCGGCCACCGCATAGTCCACGTAGTGCAGGTTGTCCTTCCAGCTCTCCCAGTTGTCCCCGGCCTGCTGGCCGATGAAGGTCAGCATCAGGACCCACGGGATGCAGCCGAGAATCGTCAGGATGCTGAAGCGCCAGAACGGCATCTGCGCCACGCCGGCCGGGAGCGAGATGAAGGTGCGGATGATCGGGAGCATCCGCGTGAAGAAGACGGTGGCGTCGCCGTGCCGCTCGAACCAGCGGTCGGCCCACTCGAGGTGGCTCTTCTTGATGTGCAGCTTCTTGCCGTGCTTCTCGAGGATGTCGACGCGGCCGACCTTGCCGATCCACCACGCGATCCACGACCCGACCAGGTTGGCGCCCGAGCCCACCAGCGTGGCGGCGAACAGGCTGTACTCGCCGCGCGACACGTTGAAGCCGGCGAACAGCATGGTGGCCTCGCTGGGCACGGGGATGCAGGCGCTCTCGAGGAGCATCAGCACGAACACTCCCGTGAGGCCCATCGCATCCACCACGTCCACGGCCACCTCGACGATCGGGTCGGTCAGCGAGGCGAGGACGAGCATCCGGCCGGGTAGGGTAGCGGCCGTTTATGGGCGCTCCCCTGTTTGCATCGAGCCTCGAGCCGTACCACGACCGCCTAACAGAGGCGATCGACCGCGTGGCGCGCTCCGGGCGCTACATCCTCGGCCCCGAGGTCGATGCCTTCGAGCGCGAGTTCGCCGCCTACCTGGGCGTGCGGCATTGCGTGGGCGTCGCCAACGGCACGGACGCCTTGACGATCGCGCTGCGGGCGCTCGGCGTCGGACCCGGCGACGAGGTCGTGATGCCCTCCTTCACCTTCTACGCCACCGCCGAGGCGGCGATCGTGATGGGCGCCAAGCCCGTCTTCTGCGACATCGACGTCGAGACCTTCTGCGTCACCGCGGAGACCGTGCGGGCCGCTCTCACCCCCCGCACCAAGGCGATCGTGCCGGTCCACCTGTTCGGGAACGTGGCGCCGGTGCCCGAGCTGCGGGAGCTCGGCGTGCCGGTGCTGGAGGACGCCGCCCAGGCCGCCGGGGCGGAGCTCGGCGGGGTGAAGGCAGGCGCGCTGGGCGACGCCGCCACCTTCTCGTTCTTCCCGTCAAAGAACCTGCCCTGTCTCGGCGACGGCGGGGCGATCGCGACGGACGACGACGGGCTGGCTGAGCGCGCCCGCCTCCTTCGCTTCCACGGCTCGCGGGACAAGTCGACCTTCACGGCAGTGGGCTACAACTCCCGCCTCGACGAGATGCAGGCCGCCGTGCTGCGGGTGCTGCTGCCCGAGCTGGACGGCTGGAACGCCCGGCGCCGCGAGGTCGCCTCGGCGTACGAGCGGATCGGCCTGGGTCAGGGCGTCGCGCTGCCGCGCGAGGTGAGCGGCGCGAAGCACGTCTACCACCTCTACGTGGTCCGGGCCGAGCGACTTCCCGTCGGGCGCGGCTACTACCGCGTGCCGGTCCATCGCCAGCCCGCGATCGCCGCGGATGTCGATCTGCCGGCCACCGAGGAGGCGGCCCGGACGAACTACGCCCTGCCGATGGGGATCGACCTGACCGAGGATCAGGTCCGCGCCGTATGCGCATCTGGGTCGACCTGACGAACAGCCCACACGTGCTCGTGATGCGGCCGCTGATCGACGTGATGCGGCAGGACGGGCACGAGGTGGAGGTCACCGCGCGGGACTTCGCCCAGACGCTCGAGCTGTGCGAGCGCTTCGGGATCGCGCACACCGCCATCGGCCGCCACCGCGGCGAGCGGCTCGCCGGCAAGGCCGCGGGGCTCGTGTCGCGCAGCGCGGCCT
>Ga0081538_10000552_pt1 | contig 41376 bp, 40 predicted proteins | sample TabmetS5T2R1_FD_71022 | JGI IMG/M metagenome (GOLD analysis project Ga0081538, IMG submission 71022) | Tabebuia heterophylla rhizosphere microbial communities from the University of Puerto Rico - S5T2R1 | ecosystem: Host-associated > Plants > Roots > Rhizosphere ... | reverse complement strand
ACGGCGGGGGCGGGCGTGGCCGCGGCGGCGGGCCAGGCGCGGCAGGAACGGCGCGGCCAGCACGGGCAGCGCCAGCCCGATCGTCCATCCGGGCAGCGACTCCGTGGCGGGGTGGCCGTAGTGCTGGCGCCAGGAGTTGACGGCCACGACGGCGGTGAACCCTTCGGCGAGCAGGTGGCAGCCGGTCCGGGCCAGGCCGCCCCCCACCGCGCGGCAGCGGGCGTGCAGATCGTGGTCGAACATGGCGTCGACCTGGCGGCGCGCCTCCGCGGGCAGGCGCTCGCCGCTGGCGGCCGCGTAGCGCAGCAGGTCGTAGCCGTAGTCGTGGACCTTGCAGACCTGCTCGAACCCGAACGGCGCGCCGCCGCCCGGCGCCGAGCACGCCCCGGCCGGCTTGGCCAGCCGGACGGTCCCGTCGACCATGCGCAGCGGCACCGGCGTGTACCCCATCACCGCGGGGAAGTCCGCCGGCACGGCGGCCAGCGGGTCCTGGCCGCCCGGCGCGGTGGCCAGCGCGCCGACCGCGACCGCGGCGGGCCCGCCCCCCAGCGCCGGGGCCGCGACCGGCGCGGCGGCGCGCACCGCCGGGGCGGGGCCGGGGCGGGTCCGCGGCATCGCGTCCACGCGGACCAGCAGCAGCCCCAGCGCCAGCACCGCGAGCACGGCGATCGCGACCAGCGGCCACGAGCGGCGCCGGGGTGGGGCCGGCGCCAGGCGCGCACCGGGCGCCAGGGGATGGGTGGACATGCGGGACGCCTTCCGTCGCTCCAGGCCAGCGGGTCTGGCCGTCGCAGCGACGGTCCCGCCGCGGACGGGGGCGTCGCGTCCCGCCACGGAGCCGTCTTGCGGCTACCGCTGGGGTATCGGGGACGGGCCGGCGTGGCTCCCGGGGCGCAGCGCGGGCGCCCCGGCCCGTCGAGCCGGACATCCCGGCCTGGCCGGCGCGCGCCCCACGGTACGGAGCGGCCGTGGCTCCCAGGTATGAAGCCGCCGCCGCGAGATCACTCCGCAGGGTCACGACCGCGCGCCCGGCCGCCTGTAGCCTGCCAGCATGAGGTTCCGCAGGCACCCGGAGCGAGCCAGGGCACGCCGGCTCTGGGAGCGGCTGCGCCAGCTGCTGGCCGCCGGGCAGGACCCCCAGGCGCCGTCGTGGCGGCAGGCCGCCCGCGAGGCCACCGACGTCCGCTCGTTCAAGGAGGCGCTCCAGCGCCTGGCCGGCGCCCCGACCGAGCTGCTGGTGGGGCCGGAGCCGCCGCCGCTGCCGCCCGGCGGGGGGCGGCTGGCCTGGCTGCGCCGCTACCGCACGCCCCTGCTGTGGCTGGCCGCGGTCGGGATGTTCCTGTTGAGCATCCAGATGCTCGTCGAGAGCGGCGGCATCTGGGAGATCCTCGTCCCGTTCGAGGCGGCGCTCATCGCGCTGCCGCTCGGGCTGGCGGCGCGCACGCCGCTGCGCGCGTGGCGGCTCCAGGTGCTGGTGGCCGCGGTGGCCCCGCTGTTCGTGCCGCCGGCGGGCTGGGTCGGCCCCCCATGGCCGGTCACGCTGGTCTGGGTCGCCCTGTACGTGACCTTCACCGTGGCGGTGCGGCTGCGACTGCACCTGGTGGTCGGGGTCTGGCTGGTCACCGGCGCCGCCATCCTCTGGAGCTACCTGGCCACCGGCACGGGGCTCGGCGACGTCAACGAGGCGTACGCCGCGATCCTGTTCGCCACCCTCCTGATCGGCTTCGGCTACCTCATCGGCACGCGGCGGCGGCTCCAGTCGGAGCTGGTCGAGGGCAGGCGCCGGGAGCAGGAGGAGCAGGCCCGCAGCACGCTGCTGGAGGAGCGGGCGCGGATCGCGCGGGAGCTCCACGACGTCGTCGCCCACCACATGTCGGTGATCGCGGTGCGCGCCGAGACCGCGCCGTTCCGCATCCCCGGGCTGCCAGAGGCCGTCAAGGACGACATGGCCGAGACCAGCGCCATCGCGCGCGAGGCGCTGACCGAGATGCGCCGGCTCCTGGGGGTGCTCCGCGGCGCCGACGGCGACGCCGAGCGCGCGCCACAGCCGGGCATGGACCGGCTCGAGGGGCTGGTCGCGGCCGTGCGCGGCGCCGGCCTGGCGGTGGACCTGCGCGTGGTCGGCGACCAGCGGCCGCTGCCGTCCGGGGTGGAGCTGTCCGCCTACCGGATCATGCAGGAGGCGCTCAGCAACACGCTGCGGCACGCGCCCGGGTCGCGCGCGGCCGTCGAGGTCCGCTACGAGCCGGGCCGGCTGTGGCTGCGCGTCCGCAACGACCCGCCGCCCGTCCCCGGCGACCGGCCGGCGCCGGACGCGCCCGGGCACGGCATCGTCGGCATGCGCGAACGCGCCGCCATGCTCGGCGGCACGCTGGCGGCCGGGCCGACCGACGACGGCGGCTACCTGGTCGAGGCGACCCTGCCGCTGGAGGGGTCGGCGGACCGGGCGGGGCGGCCATGACCATCCGCCTCCTGCTCGCCGACGACCAGGCCATGGTGCGCCAGGGGTTCGGCGCGCTGCTCAACGCCCAGCCGGGCATGGCGGTGGTCGGCGAGGCCACCAACGGCGAGGAGGCGGTGCGGACCTGCCGGGAGCTGCGGCCCGACGTGGTGCTGATGGACGTGCGCATGCCGGTGATGGACGGGCTGGAGGCCACCCGCCGGCTGCTGCAACCGCCCGACGGCGCCGACCACCGGCCGCGGGTGCTGATGCTGACCACCTTCGACCTGGACGACTACGTCTACGAGGCGCTGCGGGCGGGGGCCAGCGGCTTCCTGCTCAAGGACGCCACCGCCGACGACCTGGTCGCGGCCGTCCGCATCGTCGCCGCCGGGGAGGCGCTGCTGGCGCCGAGCGTGACCCGCCGGCTGATCGAGGAGTTCGCCCGCCAGCCGCGCCGCGACCGGCCGCGTCCCGACCGGCTCGCCAGCCTCACCACCCGCGAGCTCGAGGTCGCCAAGCTGATCGCCCGCGGCCTCTCCAACGCCGAGATCGCCGACACGCTGGTGCTGGCCGAGCAGACCGTCAAGACCCACGTCGGGCGCATCCTCACCAAGCTCGACCTCCGCGACCGCGCCCAGGTGGTGGTGGCCGCCTACGAGTCCGGCCTGATCGCCCCCGGCGAGGGCTACAGTTGACCTCCATGGCCGCGATCCATCCGCTCGTCGACGAGGGGCTCGGCAACTCCTCCTACCTGGTCGACCTCGGCGACGGGCGGGCGCTGGTGGTCGACCCCGTCCGCGACCCGGGCGGCTACCTGGAGCTGGCCGAGCGGCGGCGGTTGCGGGTCACGCACGCGGTCGAGACGCACCTGCACGCCGACTTCGTCTCCGGCAGCCGCGAGCTGGCCGCCGGCGGCGCGAAGGTCGTCGCCGCCCGCGCCGCCGGCCTGGGCTTCCCCCACCAGGGCCTGGACGTCGAGGAGGAGCTGGAGCTGGGCGGGCTGACGCTGCGGGCCCTGGCCGCCCCGGGGCACACCCCGGAGCAGCTCGCCCTGCTGCTGCTGGACGGCGCCCGGCCGCTGGCGCTGTTCAGCGGCGGGGCGCTGCTGGTCGGCGGGGTCGCCCGCACCGACCTGATCAGCCCCGACCAGACCGGGCCGCTCACCCGGGCCGCCTGGCGGTCGCTCCAGCGGCTGCGGGCCCTGCCCGACGAGCTGGCGGTGTACCCGACCCATGGCGCCGGGTCGTTCTGCACGGCGCCCGGCAACGCCGAGCGGACCACCACCATCGGCGCCGAGCGCGCCCACAACCCGCTGCTGGCCGCCCCCGACGAGGAGTCGTTCGCGCAGCGGCTGCTCGGCGGGCTGGGCAGCTTCCCGCCGTACTTCCTGCGCCTGCGGGAGGTCAACCGGCGCGGCCCGCGGGTGCTCGGCGCCGGCGACCGCGCGCTCCCGGCGCTGCCGCTGGAGCGGGTCCGGCGGCTCCAGGAGGACGGCGCGGTGCTGGTCGACGCCCGCCCGGTCGACGTGTTCGCCGCCGGCCATCCCGCCGGCGCGCTGTCGATCGCGCTGCGGCCGGCGTTCGCCACCTGGCTCGGCTGGCTGGTCGAGGACGACCGGCCGCTGCTGTTCGTGCTCGCCCCCGGGCAGGACCGCGCCGAGCTGGTGCGCCAGTGCCACGGCATCGGCTACGAGCGGCTGGCCGGCGAGCTGGCGGGCGGGATGGCCGCCTGGTCCGGCGCCGGCCTGCCGGTGGGCCGCTTCGAGCGGGTGGCGCCCGGCGAGGTCGCCGGGCCGGTGCTGGACGTCCGCCAGGCCAGCGAGGTGGAGGCCGGGCACCTCCCGGGCGCGGTGGCGGTCGAGCTCGGCGCCCTGGGGCTCCAGCGGGGCGGCGAGGGCCTGCCGGCGGGGCCGCTCACCGTGATGTGCAGCCGCGGCGTGCGGGCCATGACCGCCGCCAGCCTGCTCGCCCGCGCCGGCCGCCGCGACCTGCGGGTGGTGGTGGGCGGCGGCGCGCCGGAGTGGAGCGCCGCCACCGGCCGGCCCCTGGCGCACCCGTGAGGCGGAGCCCAGCGCGCGGCAGCAGGACCGCACGGTCGGCGGGGCTGGCGTGGCGCCGGGTCAGCGCCGCGCCGGGACCGGCTCGGGCCGGGCCGGCTCGGCTTCGGGGGCCGGCGGGGACGGCGGCACCCGCAGCGGGCGGGCGGCCCATGCGGGCAGCCACCAGTTCCAGCGGCCGAGCAGGGCGACCAGGGCCGGCACCAGCAGGGCACGCAGCACGGTCGCGTCCAGCAGGATGCCGGCGCCCAGCGCGGTCGCCATGATCTTGACGTCCACCCCCGGCACCGCCGCCAGCGACGCGAACGCCAGGAACAGGATCAGCGCGGCGCTGGTCACCAGCCGGCCGACGCGGCCGAGCCCCTGCACCACCGCCGTGCCGGTCGACCCGGTGGCGTCGTACTCCTCGCGCATGCGGGACAGCAGGAAGACCTCGTAGTCCATGGACAGCCCGTAGAGGAACGCGAAGGCCATCAGCGGCACCCAGATGGCGATCGCGCCGGTGGCGGGGATGCCCCAGACGGCCTGCGAGCCGTAGCCCTGCTGCCACACCAGCACCAGCACGCCGTAGGCGGCGCCGATCGAGAGCAGGTTCAGCACGATCGCCTTCAGCGCCAGCAGCAGCGACCGGAACGCCCTGGTCAGCAGCACGAAGGTGACCAGCGCGACGGCCACCAGCATCAGCGGGAAGGTCCCGTAGAGGGCGCGGGTCGCGTCGATGGCGAGCGCGCCGCCGCCGCCGACCCGCGCGCCGGGCAGCTCGGCGGCGACCAGCTCGCGGACCCGTTCGACGGTCGCCTCGCCGGCGCCGCCGCCGGTCTCGGCGGCCGGGAGCACGGCGACCAGCGCGGTGCCGTCGCGGCGCCATGCCGGTCCCGCCGGCGCGACCGCCGCCTGCACGCCGGGCACGCCGGCCAGACGCGCGGCGGCCCGCTGGGGATCAGCGGCCCGATCGACCGGGGCACCCCCTTGGGGTTCCCCGGACCCCTCCAGCGGAAGCAGCACCTCGATCGGGGTGAGGGCGCCGCTGCCGACGCCGGCGCGCTCCAGCAGGGCAAGGCCCTCGCGGGCGGGGCCGGACCTGGCCAGGGTATGGGCCGGCGGGTCGCCGAGCCGCAGGCCGAGCGCGGCGACGACCAGCGGCGCCAGCACCGCCAGCGCGGCCAGCGTGGCCAGCCAGCGGTGGCGGACGACCCCGCCCGCCCAGCGCGTCCACAGCCGGCTGCCCGTCCCGCCGCGGCGCCCCGCCAGCGCCCGGCGCCCCGCCGGCCAGTCCAGCCGCGGCCCGACCGTGGCCAGCAGCACCGGCAGCAGGGTGAGGGTGACCGCGGCGGCGGCCAGCGGGATGAGCAGGCCGCCGTAGCCGACGCTGCGCAGGAACGGCACGGGCAGCAGCACCAGCACCAGCAGGCCGACCGCGACCGTGCCGGCGCTGGTGACCACCGCCCGGCCGGCGGTCGCCATGGCCCGGTGGACGGCCTGCTCGCGGTCGTGGCCCGCGGCCAGCTCCTCCCGCCAGCGGGTGACCAGCAGCAGCGAGTAGTCGATGGCCACCCCCAGGCCGATCAGGGCGACCAGGTACTGCACCAGGAAGCTGACGTCGGTCACGGCGGTCAGCCCGTAGACGGCCAGGAACGCCGCCAGGATTGCGACGGCGGCGACCAGCAGCGGCACCAGCGCCAGCAGCGACCCGAACACGAACGCCAGTACCACCAGGGCGCCGACGCCGCCGACCAGCGTCTCCACCAGCACGCCGGTATCGCCGGGCTGCGACTCGGCGCCGGCCGCCAGCTCCTCGATCCCGGTCACCTGGACCGACGAGCCGGCCGGCAGGGCGGCGCGCAGCCGCTCGGTGATCGCCGGCGCCAGCTCGGAGGCGCCGGCGTCCATCCCGCGCCAGGGCTCCCACACCAGCGCGAACACGGTCCGGCCGCCGCCGGCGACCAGGCGGCGGTCCTCGGTGGTGGCCGGCCAGGCGAGCACGCGCAGCCGCGGGTCCTCGGCGACCCCGCCGAACGCCGCCGCCAGCGCCGGGCGCACGCCGGGGCTGTCGACGGTCAGGCCTTCCGGCAGGGTGACCACCGGCACCAGCGGGCTGCCCGGCCCGCCGGTGCCGTAGGCGCGCAGGATCGCCACGTTGGCCTCGTAGCCCTCCTCGCCGGGGAAGGCGAACTCCTGGGACAGCCGCGCCGACACGGCGCCCGCCGCGGCCATGCCGGCGACCAGCACCAGCAGCCAGGCACCGAGCACCGCCAGCTTGTGGGCGAGCAGGAATCTGGACAGTCGGCGCGGCACCGATGACTCCTCCCGTGGTTGGTGGTCGGGTCCGGCCCCGATCGTGCCCGCCGGGCGGCGCGCCGTCGTCGGGCGGTGAGCGGCTCTCGGCCTGCGCAGCGTGCGCAGGGGGCACCGCGCCGCTACGCCCGCGCGCGTACGACGGGTCGGTCAGCGGGCGGCGCGACCGGGGGCGACCAGGCCGGACTCGTAGGCGAACACCACCAGCTGGGCGCGGTCGCGGGCGCCGAGCTTGACCATCGCGCGGCTCACGTGGGTCCGCGCCGTCGCCGGGCTCACCACCAGCCGCTCGGCGATCTGGTCGTTGGACAGGCCGGCGGCGGCCAGCGCCATGACCTCCCGCTCCCGGTCGGTCAGCGCGGCCAGCTCCACCGGCGTCCCGCCCGGGCGTGGCCTGGCGGCGAACTCGCCGATCAGCCGGCGGGTGACGCTCGGGGCCAGCAGGGCCTCGCCGGCGGCCACCACCCGCACCGCCCGCAGCAGCTCCACCGGGTCGGTGTTCTTCAGCAGGAAGCCGCTGGCGCCGGATGCCAGCGCCTCGAACACGTACTCGTCCAGCTCGAAGGTGGTCAGCACCAGCACGCGCACGCCGTCCAGCAGCTTGTCGGCGGCGATGCGGCGGGTCGCCTCCAGCCCGTCCATCACCGGCATGCGGATGTCCATCAGCACCACGTCGGGCCGGGTCGAGCGGGCCAGCTCGACCGCGGCGGCGCCGTCGCCGGCCTCGCCGACGACCTCCAGGTCGTCCTCGTCCTCCAGCAGCGAGCGGAACCCGGCCCTGACCAGCGCCTGGTCGTCGGCCAGCAGCACCCGGATCATGCCCGCTCCCGGACCCCTGTGGTGGGCAGGTGGGCGCTGACCCGGAAGCCGCCCTCGGGCCGGGGGCCGGCCTCGAAGGTGCCGCCGAGCGCCCTGGCGCGCTCCCGCATGCCGACGATCCCCTGCCTGGTCCCGTTGCCGTTGCCCGGGGCGGACGCGCCGGCCCCGTCGTCGGTGACCTCCACCAACAGCGTGTCGCCGTCGGCGGCGACGGTGACGGTGGCGCGGCTGGCGCCGGCGTGGCGCACGACGTTGGTCAGCGACTCCTGCACGATCCGGTAGCCGGCGAGGTCGACCGCGGGCGGCAGGTCCTGCGCGCCCCGGGTGTCCACCTCCACCCGCAGGCCGGCGCCCTCCGCCTGGGCGACCAGGGCGTCGAGCTGCGCCAGGCCCGGCGCCGGCGTCAGCGGGGCGCGGCCGTCGGGCTGGCGCAGCACCCCGAGCATGGCGTGCAGCTCGTCCAGCGCCTCGTCGCTGGCCTGCCGGATGGTCGCCAGCGCCTCACCCGCCTTGTCCGGCCGCCGCTCCAGCAGGTGCGCGGCGACCCCGGCCTGCACGCTGATCACGCCGATCGAGTGGGAGACCACGTCGTGCAGCTCCCTGGCGATGCGCATGCGCTCCTCGTCCACCCGGCGGCGGGCCTCCTCCTCCCTGGTGCGCTCGGCCCGCTCGGCCCGGTCCCGCAGCTCGGCCACGTAGGCGCGCCGGTTGCGGACCGCCTCCCCCAGCCAGGCGGCCGACAGCACCGCCACCGCCACGTACAGCGGCTCGCCCTCGAGCATGGTGGTGCCGTAGAAGCCCACCTCCATGAAGACCGAGAGCGCCACCGCGGCCGCGGTGGCGGCCATCACCAGCCAGCGCCGCTCCACCAGCACCGCCACGGTGTACAGCGCGACGAAGGCGGTGAAGCCCGTCCCACCCTCTGGGTAGGTGCGGGCGGAGTAGATCAGCGACACCGCCTCCACGGCCACCAGCACCCCGAGCGGCCAGCGGCGCCGGGCGACCAGCGCCAGCGGCCCGAGCACCAGCAGCAGGTACCCGAACCCGTCCAGCGGGCGCCACGGCGCCCGGCCGATGCCGACGGTGTCCGACGTGATCGCGGTGGCGAGGCCGATCGCGCCGACGGCCGCGGCCAGCAGCACGTCCGCCACCCAGCGGCGCGCCGGGACCCGCTCGATCCAGTCCTTGACCTGCATACCCGCACGATAGCGGGGCGGCGGCGCGGCCGGCATCCGTCGGCGGGCGTAACCGCCACGGCGGGCGTACGCAGGGGCGCGTACCCGGTGGCGCCGGCGGCGTTGCCACGGCCGCGCGGCGCTGGGCACACTGCCGCTGTGGCGGCGATCGAGGAACCGGACGGCCCGGCGGGACGGGCGATCCAGGCGGTGGTGCTCGACCTGGACGGCGTCCTGATCGAGGGCGAGGAGGTCTGGGAGGAGGTCCGCGAGGGCCTGGTGCGCGAGCGCGGCGGCCGCTGGACCCCGCAGGCGCACGTCGCGATGATGGGCATGAGCTCCCCCGAGTGGTCGCGCTACATGGCCGAGGAGCTGGGCCTCCCGATGGACCCGCGGGCGATCAGCGACGAGACGGTCGCCCGGGTGGTCGCCCGCTACAGCCAGGCGCTGCCGCTGGTGGACGGCGCCGCCACGGTGGTGCGGGCGCTGGCGGAACGGTGGCCGCTGGGGCTGGCCAGCTCCGCCAACCGGCCGGTCATCGACCTGGTGCTGGACCGCTCCGAGCTCGCCGGCTGCTTCCGGGCCACCGTCTCCAGCGAGGAGGTCGCCCGCGGCAAGCCGGCGCCCGACGTCTACCTGGAGGCGGCCGCGCGGCTGGGGGTGGCGCCCGCCGCCTGCGTCGCCGTGGAGGACTCCGGCAACGGCCTGAAGGCGGCCGCCGCGGCCGGCATGCGGGTGGTGGCCGTCCCCAACCGCCGCTTCCCGCCCGCCCCGGAGCTGGTCGAGGCGGCCGACCTGGCCGTGGCCGACCTGCGCGAGCTCACCCCCGAGGCGCTCCAGCGCCTCGGCGGCTAGGCATTTGGCCGCCGAGCGCCCGTCCCTGGCCCGCGGCGGGCTGGTGCTCGCGCCCAGCGTGGGGCTCACCCACGGCCTGCACTACGCCTACAACGTGGTGATGGCCGCCGTGCTGGGGCCGGCGGCGTTCGGGGCGCTCGGCGCCCTGCTCGCGCTGATCCTGCTCGGCAGCGTCCCCGGCATCGCGCTCCAGGCGATGGCCGCCCGCCACACCGCGCTGCTGGCCGCCGGCCGGCGCGACCAGCGGGCGCTGTGGGCCGCGCTGCTGCGGCTGGCGGCCTGGTGGGGCGCGGCGCTGGCGGCGGTGACGGTCGCCGCCAGCGCCGCCCTCGGCGCCTGGCTGCACCTGGACTCGCCGGCGCCGGTGCTGGCGCTCGCCCTGGCGCTGGCGCCGAGCACGTTCTCCTACGCCAGCCAGGGCATGCTGCAGGGCCGGGAGGCGTTCGTGGCGTTCACCGCCGTCGGGCTGGTCAACGCGGTCGGCAAGCTGGTCGCCGGCCTGGGGCTGGTCGCCGCCGGCTTCGGGGTGAGCGGCGCGGTCGCCGGCGCGGCCGTCGGGACCTGGCTGGGCGCCGCCACCGGGGTGCTGCTGGTGCGCCGCGCCGTCGCCGCCACGGCCCCGGCGGGAGGCGGGGCGGCGACGGCCAAGGCGCGCGGGGAGGCCCCAGCCGCGGGCGCGCTCGGGCGGGAGGCCACCGCCGCCGTCACCGGCCTGCTCGGCCTGTTCCTGCTCACCAACCTGGACGTGCCGCTGGCCAGGCACTACCTGCCCGCGGAGGCGTCGGGGCACTACGCGCTCGGCGCGGTGGTGGCCAAGATCGCCTTCTGGGGGCCGCAGTTCGTGACCACGCTGGTGTTCGCGCGGCTGGTGACCGGCGGCGACCGCCGCCGGCTGCTGGCCGGCTCGGCGGCGCTGATCGTCGCCTCCGGGGCGCTGCTGGCGGTGGGCCTGGCGGCGCTGGCCGCGCTGGGGGTGGCGCTGCCGCTGCTCGGCCGCGAGTACGCGGCCATCGGGCCGGCGCTGCCGCTGTTCGCGGCCCTCGGCTCCAGCCTGGCGCTGGTGCAGCTGCTGCTGTTCGAGGAGATCGCCGCCAGCGCCCGGCGCATGGGCAGGGTGCTGGCGCTGGCCGCGGTGGTCCAGGCCGCGCTGATCTCGGTGGCGTTCCACGACTCGGTCGGCGAGATCGTCGGCACCGCCCTGGCGGTGGCGCTCGCCCTGGTCGCGGTCGGCGTCGCGCTGGCCAGCCGCCGGCCGCTACCTGCCGACCTCGGCCAGCGGCCGGAACCGTAGCGCCGACCACACCTGGTCGATCGACACCTGGGTCACCGGCCGCCAGCCGGCGGTGGCGAACGCCTCCCAGCCGTGGTCGCGGGTCAGGTCGGTGGCCACCTTGGCGCTGCGCTTGGGGTAGGAGGCCCACAGCACGCCGCCGGGCCGGGTGGCCGCCATGGCCGCCGGGGCGTGGGCGTCGACCTCGGCCTTCTGCGACACGAACAGGTGGACGACGTCGGCCGGGTCGCCCGGCCCCTCGGCCACCTCGACCCCGTCCGGCAGCCTCCCCAGCCGCTCCAGCCAGTCCGCCGGCGCGTTGAGCACCAGCAGCCGGCTCTCGGGCCTGATCAGCAGCTTCCTCGCCAGCGGGTTGTCCGCCATCTGCCCCTCCTCCTCGGGTGCGCCTGGTGGCATACTGCACCCATGACGTGGAGCCTGCTCATGTAGCCACGGTCGCCGAGATCGGCGCCCGTGGCGGACCCCTCGTGCCCTGGCCGGGGGGTTCGCTGTTTCCGGAGGTGTGGCAGATGGCCGGGTACGACCCGCTGGAGGTCCAGGCTCGCTGGCAGGCGCGCTGGGCGCGCGACCGCCTCTACGAGCTCGACCTGGAGCGGCCGCTGCCCGGCGAGAAGTTCTACAACCTGGTGGAGTTCCCCTACCCCTCCGCCGAGGGCCTGCACGTCGGCCACGCCTACACCTACTCGGGCGCCGACACCTACGGGCGCTGGCAGCGCATGCGGGGCCGGGCGGTGTTCCAGCCGATCGGCTTCGACGCCTTCGGCATCCACACCGAGAACTACGCGCTGAAGGTCGGCGAGGACCCGACCACGCTGACCGCCCGGACCATCGAGCGCTACCGGGGCCAGCTCCGGCGGCTGGGGGTGGCCTGGGACTGGGGCCACGAGGTGGCCACCAGCGACCCCGCCTACTACCGCTGGACCCAGTGGCTGTTCCTGCGGCTGTACCGGGCGGGCCTGGCGGTGCGGCGCGAGGCGCTGGTGGTCTGGTGCCCGTCGTGCCTGACGGTGCTCGCCAACGAGCAGCTCGAAGGCGGCCGCTGCGAGCGCTGCGGCAGCAGGGTCACCCAGCGGACCCTGCGCCAGTGGTTCCTGCGCATCACCGCCTACGCCGACCAGCTGCTGGACGGCCTGGACGGGCTGGACTGGCCGGAGACCGCCAAGCGGCTGCAGCGCGAGTGGATCGGGCGCTCCCACGGGGTCGAGGTCGACTTCGAGCTGGAGGGCGCGTCGCCGGGGCTGGCGACCTTCACCACCAGGCCGGAGACCCTGTTCGGGGTGACCTTCCTGGCGGTGCCGCCGGAGCACCCCGGGCTGGCGGCGCTGGCCACCGCCGACCGCCGCGCCGAGGTGGAGGCGTACGCGGAGGCGCAGGCGCAGCGTGCCCTCGCCGGCCGCGACCGGGAGGTCGGCGGGGTCTTCACCGGGCGCCACGCCCTGCACCCGGCGACCGGCGCCCGGCTGCCGGTGTGGGTGGCCGGCTACGTGGTCGCCGGCTACGGCAGCGGCGCGGTGATGGGCGTGCCAGCCCACGACGAGCGCGACCGCGCGTTCGCGGCGGCCGCGGGGCTGCCCGCAGTGCGGGTGGTCGGCGACGACGGCCGGCTGCTGGCGTCCGGGCGGTTCACCGGCATGGCGGCCGAGCGGGCCGCGGCGGCGATCGCCGACTGGCTGGAGGCCGGCGGCCGCGGCCGCCGGGCGACCCGCTACCGGCTGCACGACTGGCTGATCTCGCGCCAGCGCTACTGGGGGCCGCCCATCCCGATCGTCTACTGCGACGGCTGCGGCACCGTGCCCGTCCCCGAGGAGGACCTGCCGGTGCTGCTGCCGCCGGTGGCGGACTTCCGGCCCACCGGCACCGGCCGGTCGCCGCTGGCGTCGGTGCCGGAGTTCGTGCACACCACCTGCCCGGCCTGCGGCGGTCCTGGCACGCGGGAGACCGACGTCGCCGACACGTTCCTCGACTCGGCCTGGTACTTCCTGCGCTATCCCTCGGCGCGCCGCGACGACGTCGCCTTCGACCCGGAGCTGACCGCCCGCATGCTGCCGGTCGACATGTACGCGGGCGGTCCCGAGCACGTCGCCCGCCACCACCTGTACGCCCGCTTCGTCACCATGGCCCTGCACGACCTCGGCCTGGTGCCGTTCGCCGAGCCGTTCCCCATGATCCGGCTGCACGGGACGCTGGTGAAGGACGGCGCCAAGATGTCCAAGAGCCGCGGCAACGTGGTCGTGCCCGACGACTACGTGGCCAGCGTCGGCGCCGACAACCTGCGCATGTACCTGCTGTTCATCGCCCCGTTCGAGGACGGCGGCGAGTGGAGCGACGCCGGCCTGGCCGGCGTCGAGCGGTTCGCCGCCAGGGCCTGGCGGCTGGTCGCCGAGCCCCACCAACCCGGCGCGGGCGGGGTCGACCTGCGCCCGCTGGACCGGGCGGTCGCCGCCGTCGGCGAGGACATCGGGCGGCTGAAGCTCAACACCGCCCTGTCCACGCTGATGGAGCTGCTGCGCTGGGCCCGCCGGCACAAGCCGGAGATGGACGCCGGCGAGTGGGACCGGACCGCGGCGACCTTCACGCTGCTGCTGGCGCCGTTCGCGCCGCACCTGGCCGAGGAGCTGTGGGCGCTGCTCGGCCGCCCGTACTCGGTGCACCGCGCGGCCTGGCCCGCCCACGACCCCGCCGCCCTGAGGGAGCCGGAGATCACCCTGGTCGTGCAGGTCGACGGCCGCCGCCGCGACGCCCTCCAGGCCCCCGCCGGCCTGGACCGCGAGCGGGCCGTCCAGGTCGCCCTGGGAAGCGAGAAGGTCCGCCGCCACCTCCACGGCCGCCCGCCGCGCGACGCCGTCCACGTGCCCGACCGCCTGGTCAACCTGCTGACCTGAGGGACGCCGCCGCGGCGGCGCTCAGAGCGCGTCGCGCAGGAGCTGGGCGGCCCGCTCCGGGGCGATGTCGTTGACCCACACCCCGGCCGCCGACTCGCTGCCCGCCAGGTACTTCAGCTTGCCCGGCGCCCGCCGCACCGAGAACACCTGGAGGTACAGGTGGGCCAGGTCGCGGTCGCCGCGGACCGGGGCCTGGTGCCAGGCGGCGATGTAGGGCATGCGGGTGCCGAAGATGCCGTCGAAGCGGCGCAGCACGTCCAGGTGCAGCCGCGCCAGCTCGTGGCGCTCCTCGCCGTCCAGGGCCGGCAGGTCGGGCAGGTGGCGGCGCGGGTAGACGTGGACCTCGAACGGCCAGCGGGCGGCGTGGGGCACGAACGCCGTCCAGCGGCCGGTCTCGGCGACCACGCGGTCCCCGGCCGCGCGCTCGGCGGCCAGCAGCGCGCAGAACAGGCACTCGCCGGTCTGCTCGCGGTGGGCGCGCGCCGAGCGCAGCATCCGCAGGGTCCGCGGCGGCACGAACGGGTAGGCGTAGATCTGCCCGTGCGGGTGGGTCAGGGTGATGCCGATCTCCTCGCCGCGGTTCTCGAACACGAACACGTGCTCCACGCCGGCCAGCAAGCCCAGCTCGCGGGTGCGGTCGGTCCAGGCCTCCAGCACGACCTCGACCCGCTCCGGCGAGAGCTGCGCGAACGAGGACGCGTGGTCGGCGGTGAAGCAGACCACCTCGCAGCGGCCCACCCCCGGGCGCCGCACGAACAGGGCGTCGTCGCCGCCGGCGCCGGGCACGCCCGGCACCAGCGACGGGAAGCGGTTCTCGAACACCGCCACGTCGTAGTCGTCGGCGGGGATCTCGGTGGCCCGGCCCGGCCGCGACGGGCACAGCGGGCAGCGGTCGCTGGACGGCAGGTGGGTGCGGCCCTGCCGGTGGCTGGCGATGATCACCCACTGGTCCAGGAGGGCGTCGTAGCGGATCTCCGAGCGGGTCCGGGTGGCGCGCAGGTCGCGGGTGTCGGCCGCCGAGCGGTCCATGCCCGGCCGCTCGTCGTAGTAGATCAGCTCGCGCCCGTCGGCGAGCTTGGTGATCGTCTTGGTGCTCCTCATGATCCTTCCTGGGCCAGGACCGCCACGCCGAACCGCTCCAGCGTGATTGTGCCCTCCAGCCGGCGCCCGGTGAGCAGGTCGACCGCTGGCGACGGCAGCGTGGTGGAGACCGGCCGGTCGTGGTGGTTGAGCAGGAACAGCCAGGAGCCGCCGTCGCCGGTCCGCCGCACCGCCTCGACGCCGGGCGCCGGCGGCGCCACCGGGCCGACGCCCGCCTCGGCGCACGCGCGCGCGAGGATCCTGGCCATGGCGGCCGGCTCCGGCCGGGTGGCGAGGTACCAGCCGGTGCCGGCGCCGTGGCGGTGGCGCAGCAGCACCGGCGTGCCGTCCAGGTCGCCGCCGTCGACCTCGGCGAGCACCTCGGCGCCCTCGGCCCGCACCGCCTCGCTCCAGAGGCTGCCGCCGAAGGGGCCGAGGTCGGCGGAGCGCACCGCCAGCGTCTGGCCGGGCAGCAGCGGCCAGAACTCCTCGACCTTCAGGCCGAGCAGCTTGCGGAACGGCGCCGGGTAGCCGCCCAGCCGCACGTGGTCGTTCTCGTCGACCACGCCGGAGAAGCACGACAGCAGCAGCGACCCGCCGCCGGCGACGTAGGCGACCAGGTTGTCGGCGGCGGCGTCGCCGACCAGGTACAGGTTGGGCGCCACCACCAGCTTGTAGCGGCGCAGGTCGGCCTCTGGGTGGGCCAGGTCGACGGTCACGCCGGCCTCCCACAGCGGCGTGTAGTGGGCCAGCAGGGCGTCCACCTGCCGCAGGTCGGCCGAGGGGCGGGCGTCGAGCTCCAGCGCCCACCAGCTCGGCCAGTCCAGCAGCAGCGCGACGTCGGCGGGCACGCGGGCGCCGGCGACCTCGCCGATGCGGCCGAGCTCGGCGCCGAGGGCGCTGACCTCCCGGAAGGTGCGGGAGTCGGGCCCGGCGTGGGGGACCATGCCGGAGTGGAACTTCTCGGCGCCGGCCCTGGACGCCCGCCACTGGAAGAAGCAGATCCCGTCGGCGCCCCTGGCGACCGCCTGGAGGCTCCACAGCCGCATCTGCCCGGGCCGCTTGGGACGGTTGCGGGGGCGCCAGTTGACGGCGGAGGGCGCCTGCTCCATCAGCAGCCAGGGCCGGCCGTCGCCGAGCGAGCGCATCAGGTCGAAGCCGAGCGCGCCGAGCACGTGGCCGCGGGGGTCGCCCGGGTCGACGTACCAGTCGTTGGAGACCAGGTCCTCCCGCGCCGCCCAGCGCCAGTAGTCCAGCGGCTTGAACAGCCCCATGAAGTTGGTGGTGACCGGGACGCCAGGGCTCAGCCTGGCCAGCGCGTCCCGCTCGGCCTGGTAGCACTCCAGCAGGTTGTCGGAGCTGAAGCGGCGGAAGTCGAGCTGCTGGGTGGGGTTGACGAAGGTGGGCGCGCGCCGCGGCGGGACCACCTCGTCCCAGTCGCCGTAGCGCTGGCTCCAGAAGTCGGTGCCCCAGGCGTGGTTGAGCCCGTCCAGGTCGCCGTGGCGGCGCCGCAGCCACGCCCGGAAGCGCTCGGCGCAGGCGTCGCACCAGCAGGCCGCGACGTGGCAGCCGTACTCGTTGCCCACGTGCCACATGGCCAGGGCGGGGTGGCCGGCGTAGCGTTCGGCCAGCAGCTCGACCAGGGCGACCGCCGCCGACCGGTAGGCGCCCGAGCTCGGGCACCAGGCCTGCCTGGCGCCGTGCCAGAGCCGGTGGCCGTCGGCGTCGACCGGCAGGCTCTCCGGGGCCGCGCTGGCCATCCAGGGCGGCGGCGAGGCGGTCGCGGTGGCCAGGTCGACGCGGATCCCGTGCTCGTGCAGCAGGTCCAGCACCCGGTCCATGAAGGCCAGGTCGTACTCGCCGGGGCGGGGCTCCAGCCGGGCCCAGGCGAACACCCCGACGGTGACCAGGTTGACGCCGGCCTCGCGCATGAGCCGCGCGTCCTCGGCCCAGGTCGGCTCCGGCCACTGCTCGGGGTTGTAGTCGCCCCCGTACAGGAGCCCCGGCAGCGACGGGACCAGGGAGCCCATGGCTCAGCCGGCCTCGGCGGCCTGGCCGGGGACGGGCGCCAGCAGCAGCTCGCCGACCTGCTCGGCGAGCAGCTCGCGGGCCTCCTCGCCGAGGCCGGCGTCGGTGACCAGCACGTCCGCCTGGTCCAGGCGGAGGATCGAGCACAGCCCGATCACGCCCCACTTGGTGTGGTCGGCGACCACCACCACCCGGCGGGCGGCCTCGGCCAGGGCGCGGTTGGCCTCGGCCTCCATCAGGTTGGGGGTGGAGAAGCCGCGCCGCGGGTCGATCCCGTGCACGCCCATGAACACCACGTCCAGGTTGAGCGAGCGGATCGAGCCGATGGCGACCGGGCCGACCAGCGCGTCGGAGGGGGTGCGCAGCCCGCCGGTGAGCACCACCGTCTGGTCGCCGCGGTCGTGCTGGTGGAAGACCCCGGCGACCTGGATGGAGTTGGTGACCACGGTGAGGTTGGGCACCTCGCCCAGCCGCCTGGCCAGCGCCCAGGTGGTGGTGCCGGCGTTGAGCCCGATCGCGCTGCCGGGGCGCACCAGGGTGGCCGCCAGCTCGGCGATCGCCTCCTTCTCCACGCGCTCGCGGAACGACTTGGCCTCGAACCCCGGCTCGAAGGTGCTGCGCTCGCCCACGGCGGTGGCGCCGCCGTGGACCTTCTCGACCAGGCCGCTCTCGGCGAGCACGTCGAGGTCGCGGCGGATGGTCATGTCGGAGACCTGGAGGAGCTCGGTCAGGTCGCTGACCCGGACTCCCCCGCTGCGGCGGACCTCCTCGAGGATCACCGCCTGCCGCTGCTTGGCGAGCATCTGCGTCCCCCCGGTGTCGATCGTGGGCAGGTCAAGGGTCCACCCACACTCTCACACAAGTCAACAACTCTCAGCAGATGAATCCTTGACATCTGGGGATGGGCGCGCTGAGATAGGCGCGAGGCTGTTGGTTTGTGTTGGGTTGCGCTCGGGGGCGCCCCGGAGGGCAAGGAGGAGCCATGGCCACCTCTCGGATGGGACCGCGCCTGAGCCGGCGCGACATGCTCAAGGTGTTCGGGGTGGGTGCGGGCATGGCCGGCCTCGCCGCCTGCGGTGATGACGGCGGCGGCGGGGGCGGTGGCGGCGGCGGGGGTGGCAGCAAGGAGGTCACGGTCGGCTCCAACGCCTCCGACGCGGTGCCCAAGAAGGCCTACGAGCAGGTGTTCGCCAACTTCCAGAAGGCGACCGGCTACACCGCCAAGGTCAACACCGTCGAGCACGAGACCTTCCAGGAGCAGATCAACAACTACCTCCAGGGCCGGCCCGACGACATGTTCATGTGGTTCGCCGGCTACCGCATGCAGTTCTTCGCCCAGCGCGGCCTGGCGAGCCCGGTCACCGACGTGTGGGAGAAGGTCGGCGGCGACTTCACCGAGGCGCTCAAGCAGGCCTCCACCGGCCTGGACGGCCAGCAGTACTTCATCCCCTTCTACTACTACCCGTGGGCGGTCTTCTACCGGAAGAGCGTCTTCGAGAAGGGCGGCTACCAGCCGGCCGCGACCTGGGACGAGTTCATCGCGCTGGCCAAGCAGATCAAGGCCGACGGCCTCACGCCGATCGCCTTCGCCGACAAGGACGGCTGGCCGGCGATGGGCACCTTCGACTACCTGAACATGCGCATCAACGGCTACGACTTCCACATCAACCTGATGGGCGGCAAGGAGTCGTGGACCGACCCCAGGGTCGTCAAGGTGTTCGACACCTGGCGCGAGCTGGTCCCCTACCAGCAGGAGGGCGCGCTCGGCCGCACCTGGCAGGAGGCCGCCCAGTCGCTGGCGCAGGGAAAGAGCGCCATGTACCTGCTCGGCATGTTCGTGGGCCAGCAGATCCCCGACGCCGACCGGGACGACCTGGACTTCTTCGCCTTCCCCGAGATCGACCCCAACATCGGCACCGACTCGGTGGAGGCGCCGATCGACGGCTTCATGCTCGCCAAGAACCTCAGGAACGAGGAGGGCGCCAAGAAGCTCGTCGAGTACCTGGCCGGCACCGAAGCGGTGGAGACGTACCTCAAGTCCGACCCCAACAACATCGCCGCCAACACCAAGGCCGACACCAGCGGCTACAGCCCCCTGCAGAAGAAGGCCGTGGAGCTGATCGGCTCCGCCGCGCACATCTCGCAGTTCCTGGACCGCGACACCCGGCCGGACTTCGCCTCCACGGTGATGATCCCCTCGCTCCAGGAGTTCATCCGCAACCCCGACGACGTCGCCGGCCTCACCAAGAAGATCGAAGACCAGAAGAAGACGATCTTCACCAGCTAGCCATGGCCGTCACCACCCGGCGCCGCCGGCGCGGCCCCCGGCTCACCCGGCGGGACAAGCTCGTCCTCGCCGTGATGATCGCGGTCCCGACCCTGCTGCACCTCAACCTCATCTGGGTGCCGACGCTGCTGTCGGTGGCGCTGTCGTTCGCCCGCTGGGACGGCATCGGCGGCCTGGACACCATCCAGTGGATCGGGCTGGAGAACTACCGGCAGGTGTTCACCATCTACCCGCCGTTCTGGCCGGCGGTGCAGCACAACCTCATCTGGCTGGTGTTCTTCCTGCTGATCCCCACCACCTTCGGGCTGTTCCTGGCCCACCAGCTCGACAAGCAGCTGCGCGCCACCCGCATCTACCAGAGCGCCATCTACCTGCCGGTGGTGCTGGCGCTGGCGATCGTCGGCTTCATCTGGCAGCTCGTCTACTCGCCGGAGCAGGGCCTGATCAACAACCTGCTGGGCCGCACCGAGCAGGGCAACCTGATCGACTGGCTCGGCAACCCCAAGCTCAACCTGTGGGCGATGCTGGTGGCGGCGAGCTGGCGCCACGTCGGCTACATCATGATCCTCTACCTGGCCGGCCTGAAGAGCGTCGACGCGTCGCTGCGCGAGGCCGCCGCCATCGACGGCGCCAACGAGTGGCAGGCGTTCCGGCGGGTGGTGTTCCCGGCCCTCAAGCCGATCAACGTGGTGGTGCTGGTCGTCACCGTGATCGAGTCGCTGCGCGCCTTCGAGATCGTGTGGGTGATCAACGCCGGCCGCAACGGCCTGGAGCTGCTGTCGGTGCTGGTGTACGACAACGTCGTCGGCGAGGCCAGCCGCATCGGCTTCGGCTCGACCCTGGCCGTGATCCTGCTGACGGTGTCGCTGGCGTTCATCATCCCCTACCTGGTCATGTACTTCCGCGGCGGCCTGGTCGGCCGGGAGGGACGCTAGATGGCCACCGCCGACGTCGACGTCGCCGCCAGGCCCCGCCAGGCGGCGCCGACGGCGGTGACCGGCCGCCGGCGGCTGCGGCCGGCGCGGGTGGTCCTCAACGTCTTCCTGATCGCCACCGCGCTGGCGTGGCTGGCCCCGCTGCTGTGGACGGTCTACACCTCGCTGCGCCCCTACGAGGACACGGCCGTGCGCGGCTACGTGTCGCTGCCCGGCGAGCTCAACCTCGACAACTTCGTCAACGCCTGGAACCAGGCGGAGCTGCCCAGGTACTACCTGAACACGCTGCTGATCGTCATCCCGGCGGTGATCCTGACGCTGGCGTTCGCCTCCTTCGTGGGGTTCGTGGTGTCGCGCTTCGACATCAAGATCAACCTGGCGCTGCTGATGGTCTTCACCGCCGGCAACCTGCTGCCGCCGCAGGTCATCATCACGCCGCTGTACCGCATCTATCTGGAAGTCCCGCTGCCGTACTGGATGAACGACCTGGGCACGCTGTACGACAGCTACTGGGGGATCATCGCCATCCACGTCGCCTTCCAGCTCGGCTTCTGCATCTTCGTGCTCAGCAACTACATGAAGACGATCCCCTACGAGCTGACCGAGGCCGCGCTGGTGGACGGCGCCTCGGTGTGGCGCCAGTTCTGGAAGATCATCCTGCCGCTGTGCCGGCCGGCGCTGGCCGCCCTGGCCACGCTGGAGTTCACCTGGATCTACAACGACTTCTTCTGGGCGCTGGTGCTGATGCGCACCGGCGAGAAGCGGCCGATCGTGGCGGCGCTGTCCAACCTCAAGGGCGTCTTCTTCGTCGACAACAACCTGATCGCCGCCGGCGCGCTGCTGGCCGCGCTGCCGACCCTGATCGTCTACTTCGTGCTCCAGCGCCAGTTCGTGCGCGGCCTCACCCTCGGCGCCACCAAGGGTTGAGCCCTTGACGCGCTTTGTGCACCTGCGGGCGGGGGGCACCAGCCTGGTCCTGGACGCCGGCGGCCCGCGGCTGCCGGTGGTGCTGCACTGGGGCGCCGACCTCGGCGACGCGGCGCCCGACGCCCTCGCCGACCTGGCGCTGGCCAGGGCCGCCGCGGTGCCCAAGGCCACGCTGGACGAGCCGGCCGGCAGCTCGCTGGTGCGCGAGCACGCCGCCGGCTGGCCGGGCCGGCCCACCCTCTCCGGGCACCGCCACGGCTCGGACTGGTCGGCGTCGTTCGCGCTCGCCGAGCTGGACCACGACGGCGGCAACCGGGCCACGGTGCACGGCGTGGACAAGGTCGCCGGCCTGCGCCTGCGCAGCGAGCTGGAGCTGTCGCCCGCCGGCCTGCTGCGGCTGCGCCACACGCTGCGCAACGACGGCGAGGAGCCCTACACGGTCGACGAGCTGACCTGCGCGCTGCCCATCCCGGCGCACGCCACCGAGCTGCTGGACCTGAGCGGCCGCTGGTGCCGCGAGCGGCACCCGCAGCGCCATCCCCTGCCGCTGGGGAGCTGGGTGCGCGAGAGCCGGCGCGGCCGCACCGGCCACGACGCCACCATCGGCCTGCTGGCCGGCACGCCCGGCTTCGGGTCCCGGCACGGGGAGGTGTGGGCCGTCCACGTCGCCTGGAGCGGCAACCACCAGAGCTACGCCGAGCGCTGGCCGTCGGGCGAGGGCGTGCTCGGCGGCGGCGAGCTGCTGCTGCCCGGCGAGGTCGAGCTGGCGCCGGGCGAGGAGTACACCACCCCCTGGGTGTACGCCGCCTGGTCGCCACGCGGCCTGGACGGCGTCGCCGCCGCGTTCCACGGCTTCCTGCGCGGCCGGCCCGGCCACCCCGGGCCGGACAGGCCGCGCCCCGTGGTGCTCAACACCTGGGAGGCGGTCTACTTCGACCACGACCTGGACCGGCTGAAGGCGCTCGCCGACACCGCCGCCGAGCTCGGCGTGGAGCGCTTCGTCCTGGACGACGGCTGGTTCCGGCACCGCCGCGACGACACCGCCGGCCTGGGCGACTGGTACGTCGACGAGACGGTGTGGCCACAGGGGCTGGCGCCGCTGATCGGCCACGTCCGCGCGCTCGGCATGCAGTTCGGCCTGTGGGTCGAGCCGGAGATGGTCAGCCCCGACTCCGACCTGTTCCGCGCCCACCCCGACTGGGTCCTCCAGACCGGCGGGAGGCTGCCGCCCTCCGCCCGCAACCAGCAGGTCCTCGACCTCGCCAACCCCGACGCCTACGACCACATCCGCTCGCGGCTGGACGCGCTGCTGACCGGGAACGACATCGCCTACCTGAAGTGGGACCACAACCGCGACCTGGTCGACGCCGGCCACCAGGGCCGCCCCGGCGTGCACGCGCAGACGCTGGCGGTCTACCGGCTGCTGGACGAGCTGCGCGCCGCCCATCCCGGCGTCGAGATCGAGAGCTGCTCCTCCGGCGGCGCCCGCGTCGACCTGGGCATCCTGGAGCGCACCGACCGCGTCTGGGCCAGCGACTGCAACGACGCGCTGGAGCGCCAGGCGATCCAGCGGTGGACGGGGCTGTTCCTGCCCCCGGAGCTGATCGGCACCCACGTCGGCCCGCCGCGGTCCCATACCACCGGCCGCGTCCACGACCTGTCGTTCCGGGCGGCGACCGCGCTGTTCGGGCACGCCGGCATCGAATGGGACGTGACCGCCACCTCGCCGGAGGAACGCGCCGCGCTGGCCTCCTGGATCGGGTTCTACAAGCGCCACCGCGGCCTGCTGCACACCGGCGAGGTGGTGCACGCCGACCATCCCGACCCCGCGGCGGCGCTGCACGGGGTGGTGGCCGGCGACCGCTCGGCGGCGCTGTACGCCTACGTCCAGCTCGCCACCTCGCCGTTTGCCGCGCCGCCGCCCGTGCGGCTTCCCGGCCTGGACCCGGCCAGCCGGTACCTGGTCGAGCCGGTCCACCCCGCCGGCCCGCCGCGCACCACCCAGCGGGAGCCGCCACCCTGGTACGCCGCCGGCGGGGTCACCCTGCCCGGCGCCGCGCTCGAGGCGGCCGGGCTGGCCATGCCGGTGCTGGACCCCGAGCAGGCGCTGCTGCTCCGGCTCAGGGCGGTCCGGCAGTAACGTGGTCGTGTGGAGATCGACCGCCGGGCGCTGCTGAAGCGCGCCGGCATCCTGGCCGGGACCGGCGCGCTCGCCGGCCTGACCGGCTGCGAGCCGGACCGCGCCGCCCGGCCCGCCGCGTCGGCCGCCGCCGCGGGCGGCTGGGACGGCGTGCGGGCGCGGTTCGACCTGGACCCGGGCAAGCGCCACTTCGCCGCCTTCGTGCTCGCCTCCCACCCGCGCCCGGTCGCCGACGCGATCCAGCGCCACCGCGACGGCCTCCAGGCCGACCCGGACGGCTACCTGGAGGCGCACGGCCGGCGGCTGGACCGGGCCGCCCGCGCCGCCGCCGCCGACCACCTCGGCGCCGACCCGGACGCGCTGGCGTTCACCCGCAGCACCACCGACGGGCTCGGCCTGCTCTACGGCGGCCTGCGCCTGCGGCCCGGGCAGGAGGTCGTCGCCACCGAGCACGACTTCTACGCCACCCACGAGGCGCTGCGGCTGCGGGCGGAGCGCACCGGCGCCAACGTCCGGCGGGTCGCCCTCTACGACGACCCGGCCGGCGTGTCGACCGACGGGCTGGTCGCCGCCGTCCGCCGCGGGATCGGCCCGCGCACCCGCGTGCTGGCGCTCACCTGGGTCCACTCCGGCACCGGCGTGAAGCTGCCGCTGCGCGAGATCACCGCCGCGGTCGGCGAGCTGAACCGCGACCGCGACCCGCGCGACCGCGTGCTGGTGTGCGTGGACGCGGTCCACGCGCTCGGGGTGGAGCCGGACGCCGCGCCCGACCTCGGCTGCGACTTCCTGGTCGCCGGCTGCCACAAGTGGCTGTTCGGGCCCCGCGGCACCGGGCTGGTGTGGGGCCGCGACGCCGCCTGGGACCAGGTGACCGGGACCGTCCCCAGCTTCGACCGGCGCGCCATCGGCGCCTGGATCGGCGGCCGCAGCCCGAGCGGCTCCGGCTCGCGGAGCGCCAGCCTGCCCAGGCCGGCGCTGTTCGAGCCGGGCGGCTTCCACGCCTTCGAGCACCGCTGGGCGCTGGCCGAGGCGTTCGGGTTCCACCGGGAGCTCGGCAGGCGGGCGGTCGCGGAGCGGACCCGGGCGCTGGCCACCCGCCTCAAGGACGGCCTGGCGGCGATCCCGGCGGTGCGGCTGGTCACCCCCCGCTCCCCCGAGCTGTCGGCCGGGATCGTCTGCCTGGACGTCGGCGACCTCTCCCCCGACGACGCCGCGTCCGCCCTCCGCCGCCAGGGGATCCTCGCCAGCGTCACCCCCTACGCATCGCCCCACCTGCGGCTCGGCCCCAGCATCGTCACCTCCGAGGCCGACGTCGACGCCGCCGTCCAGGCGATCGGCGCCCTCGCCTGAGGGTCGGGCCTCAGTCGCCGAACTCGATGCCGGTGACGCCGTAGCCGGCGGAGGCGCCGCCCCGCACGACGACCGTGAGCTCGGCGCGCTCGGCGAAGGGGTAGGAGCACACGAACACGCCGGGGCTCGCCGGCCGGCACGGCAGCGGCGCCGGGGCCCGGGCGGGCGGTGCCTCGCCGAACAGCCGGTCGCTGACCGCCCCGCCGGCGAGCCTGCGGGCGGCCGCCCGGTCGCCGCGCACCCAGGCGTCGACCAGGCGGTCGGCGGCGACCTGCGGGTCGGAGATCCGGTCGGCGGGCGCGGGCGCGGCCTGGCCGGTGGTGGCGGGCTCCAGGGCGCGGGCGCGGACCTGCGCGCAGGTCCCGTAGCGCGCCTCCGCGCCGAGCGGCACGACCAGGGAGCCCTGCCCCGCGGGCAGCGTGACCCGGATGCGGGACCCGGCGGCGGTGCGGTCGCACACGTTGGGTGTGGCGTAGGCGAAGCTCGCCGACTGGCCCGACCGCAGCCGCACCAGGGACCCGCCGGGGCCGTCGGGCCGGGACGGCGCCGTCACCGGCTGCCCCGCGCCGTCGAGCAGCCGCACCTCGGGGATGCCGCCGACGGTGCAGGTCCGGCCCGAGGCGTTGCGCAGCCGGACGGTGGTCCAGATGGTGCCCGCGGCGCCCTCGGTGCCCTGGACCGTCCCCCGCAGCGCCGCGGCCTCGCAGCGGCCGTCCCACGGCTGGCCGCCGGACGGGGCGGCGGTCGAGGGCGGCGTGCCGGGCACGGTGACCAGCGGCGGGGCGGGCTCGGATGGTGGTTGGGGCGCCGACGGGCCGTCGGCGGTGGAGCGGGCGCAGCCGGCGACGGCGACGGCGGCCGCGAACATGACGGCGGCGATGATCCTGACTGGTCGCATGGTGCCTCCCCCGAAGCGGCACGACCCTGATGGGCTCGGGCACGAGCTTGGCCTGGGCCGGTCACGACCCGATGTCGGCCGGGCATCGCCGCCACCGCGACACGGCCTCGACCAGGTCAAGATCGCCGCTCGAGACGACCGTCAGGGTGGCGTCAGACCTCCACCTCGTCGCCGTCCTGGGACCAGCGGGTGTGGAAGCTGCCGGGGCGGTCCAGGCGGCGGTAGGTGTGGGCGCCGAAGAAGTCGCGCAGGCCCTGCAGGAGGTTGGCGGGGCCGCGCTCGCGGCGGAAGCCGTCGTAGTAGGCCAGCGAGGAGGCGAACGCCGGGGTGGGCACGCCCAGCTCCACGGCGGTGGCGACCACCCGGCGCCAGGCGCCCTGCGCGGCGGCGACGGCGTCGCGGAAGTAGTCGGCCAGCAGCAGGCTGTCCAGGCCGGGGTCTGCCTGGTAGGCCTCGCGGATGCGGTTCAGGAAGCGGGCGCGGATGATGCAGCCGCCGCGCCAGATGGTGGCCAGCCCGCCGAGGTCCACCTCCCAGCCGTAGGCGTCGGCGGCGGCGGCGATCTGCTCGAAGCCCTGGGCGTAGGCGACCACCTTGGAGGCGTAGAGCGCGTCGCGGACGTCGTCGACCAGCCGCTCGGCGGCCGGCCCGGTGGCGGTCCCGTGCGGACCGGGCAGCGCCTTGGCGGCGGCCTCGCGCCGTTCCCGCTGGGAGGAGAGCACCCGCGCGAACACCGCCTCGGTGATGCCGGTGATCGGCACGCCGAGCTCCAGGGCGGACTGGACGGTCCAGCGGCCGGTCCCCTTCTGCTCGGCCTCGTCGAGGATGAGGTCGACCAGCGGCCGGCCGGTGGCGGCGTCGACCTGCCGCAGCACCTTGGCGGTGGTCTCGATCAGGAACGAGTCCAGGTCGCCCTGGTTCCAGCGCTCGAACACCTCGGCCAGCTCGGCGGCGCCCAGCCCGAGGCCCTGGCCGAGCAGGTCGTAGGCCTCGGCGATGAGCTGCATGTCGGCGTACTCGATGCCGTTGTGGACCATCTTCACGTAGTGCCCGGCGCCGTCGGGGCCGATCAGCCGGCAGCAGGGGGTGCCGTCGACCTGGGCGGCGATGGTGGTCAGCAGCCGCTCCACCGGCTCGTAGGCCTCGGGGCTGCCGCCCGGCATGATGCTGGGGCCGTGCAGGGCGCCCTCCTCGCCGCCGGACACGCCGGTGCCGAGGAAGCGGATGCCCCGCTCGGCCAGGGCCCGCTCCCGCCGCCTGGTGTCCTCGAAGAACGAGTTGCCGCCGTCGATCAGCAGGTCGCCCGGGTCCAGGTGCCCGGCGAGCTCGTCCAGGACGGCGTCAACCGGCGGGCCCGCCTTGACCATGACCAGGACGCGGCGCGGGCGGGCGAGGGCGGCGACCAGCTCCTCGACCGAGAACGCGCCGACGAGCTGGCCCTCGTGGCCGTGCCGCTCCAGCAGCTCGCGGGTGCGCGTGGCGGTGCGGTTGTGGACCGCCACCGGGAAGCCGTGCCTGGCCGCGTTGCGGGCCAGGTTCTGGCCCATGGTCGCCAGGCCGGTGACGCCGAGCTCGCACTCCCCCGCCATGCCGCCTCCCGGGTGGAACCCTTGCCAGCGCTGGCACGCTACAGGATGCTGGTCGCCCATGCAGACGAGGCAGGCAGCGGGCAGCCTTCCCCCGGTGGAGCAGGTGGTGCCGGGCCTGTGGAGCGTCCCCGTGCCGATCCCCGGCAGCCCGCTGCCGTACGTGCTCGCCTACGCGTTCGAGGTCCCCGACGGGGTGGTGCTGGTCGACCCCGGCTGGAACGCCGCCGAGGCGCTGGCCGCGCTGGAGGAGGGCCTCGGGTCGTTCGGCGCCAAGCTGGAGGACGTCCGCGGGGTGCTGGTGACCCACCTGCACCCCGACCACTACGGCCTGGCGGGCCGGGTGCGGGAGGTGTCGGGGGCGTGGGTGGGCCTGCACCCGGCCGACGCGGCGCTCATCCCCGACCGCTACGAGGACGTCGACGACCTGCTGGCGCGGATCTCCGGCTGGCTGGCGCAGACCGGCGCGCCCGCCGGCGACCTGGCGGAGCTGCGCGACGCCAGCATGCAGCTGCGCCGCTTCGTGGTGGTGGCCCGCCCGGACGTCGCGCTGGCCGACGGCGACCGGCCCGACCTGCCCGGCTGGCGGTTGCGGGCGGTGCACACCCCCGGCCACACCCCGGGGCACCTCTGCTTCGTGGAGGAGCGGACCGGCGTGGTGCTCACCGGCGACCACGTGCTGCCCACCATCAGCCCCAACATCGCCAGGCACCCGCAGGCCGGCCCCGACCCGCTGGCCGCCTACCTCGCCTCCCTGGAGCGGCTGCGCCGCTGGGGCGACGGGCTCGCCCTGCCCGGCCACCAGTGGCGCTTCCACGGGCTGGCCGCGCGGATCGACGAGCTGGTCGCCCACCACGAGCGGCGCCTGGACGCGGTGGAGGCGGCGGTGGCGTCCGGCGCCACGACCATCTGGGAGGTCGCCACCCGGACCTCGTGGAGCCGGCCGTGGGAGGAGATCCACGGGTTCATGCGCCGGGCCGCCCTGGGCGAGACGGCCGCCCACCTGGTCCACCTGGAGGGGCGGGGCCGGCTGGAGCTGACCGGCGCCTCGCCGCTGCGCTGGCGGGTCGCCGGTCAGGCGCCGCCGGTCTCGCCCGACACCCAGGCGAGGTAGTCGGGACTGCCGTCGCTGATCGGCACGGCGGTCAGCTCCGGGGTGTCGTAGGTGTGGTTGGCGTCGACGTGGGCGGCGAGCGCCTGAAAGCGGCTGCCGGTGGTCTTGATCAGGCAGAGCCACTCCTCGGCGGTCTCCACCTGGCCCTGCCACCGGTAGGTGCTGGCGATCGGGCCGAGCACCTGCACGCACGCGGCCAGGCGGTCCTCGACCAGGCTCCTGGCGAGCCGGTCGGCGTGCTCGCGGGCGTCGGTGGTGGTCATCACCATCAGGTAGCGGTCGGGCACGGCGCTCACCTCGTCGCGTCGGCTGGCGGGGCAGGTGCCCAGGATGCACCCGAGGGCGCCGGCAGGGTGCGGCTGGGCACCCGGCGGGCCAGGACGGCGGCGGCCACCGCGACCACGGCGGTGAGCACGAAGGCGCCGCCGATGCCGGCCCACTCGGGCCAGCCGGCCGCCGCCCCGACCGCGACCAGCACGCCGCCCAGCCCGGCGCCGAGCGCGACCCCCAGGGTGTCGGTGAGCTGGAGCGAGGCGCTCGCCACCCCCTCCTGGCCGCTCGGCGCCTCGCCGAGCACGATCAGCGACACCGGCGAGTAGGCCAGCCCGATGCCGAAGCCGCCGACCGCCCAGCCGGCCACCCCGACCGCCACCGGCACGCCGGGGAACAGGGCGGCCACCTCCAGGGCGATGCCGGCGGCGACGATCAGGAAGCCGGCCCGGATGAGCCGGCGGCCCGGCCAGGTGGCCGCCTTGCGCTCCTGCACCCAGGCCGCGGCCGTCCACGACAGGGTGGCGGCGGTCACCGCGACGCTGGCCACCGCCGTGCTCTGCTGCCGCACCGCGGTGATCGCCAGCGGCACGTAGGTGTCGGCGCCGAAGAACGCGAAGGTGAGCAGGCCCCTGGACAGCACCGCGACCGGCAGGCCCGGCCGGGCGGTCAGCGTCCCCGGCGGCAGCAGGCGGCGCAGCGGCACCAGGCCGACCAGCAGCCCGGCCGCGACCAGCGCCACCCCGGCCAGCAGGGAGCGGCTGGACAGCCCGGCCAGCACCAGCCCGGCGCCGGCGGCGACGGCGACGGCCCTGCCGAGGCGGCCGGCCGGCGACACGGGCCGCGCCGGCGGGCCGATGCGGCGCAGCGACGGCAGCGCCAGCGCGGCGGACCCGAGCACCAGCGGCAGCAGCCCGAGGAACACCCAGCGCCAGCCGAACCGCTCCGCGACCAGCGCGGACGCGGCCGGGCCGACCAGGCCGGGGACGACCCAGGCGGTGGACAGCACGGCGAACACCCGCGGCCGCAGCGCCTCCGGGTAGCTGCGGCCGATGACCGCGTAGGCGACCGCCGGGACCGCGCCGGCGCCGAGCCCCTGAAGCCCGCGGCCCAGCACCAGCACCAGCATGGTCGGGGCCAGGCCGCCGACCACCAGCCCGACCGCGAACAGCGCGATGCCGGCCAGGGACGGGGGGACCGGGCCGCGCCGGTCGGCCTGGCCGCCGGCGACCACGATGCCGACCATCACGCCGAGCTGGAAGGCGCTGGTGGCCCAGCCGTACAGGCTGATGCCGTCCAGGTCGTCCTTGATCGCCGGCAGGATGGTGATGACCGCCAGCGCCTCGGAGGCGACCAGGGTGATGGTCAGCACCAGGCCGACGGTCAGCGCCCGGTGCGACGGCGCCAGCAGCCCGCCCGGCGCCGAAGCGGCCTCCGGCGGGTCCCCGTCCGCCAGCGGCCCGCAGACATCCACGCGCGCCACGCTACCGACGGCACCCGCCCATTTTCCGGGGCACCCCTTGGGGTTCCCCGGACCCCTCCGGGGCGCCGGCCGCGGCGGGAACCATGGCGGCCGCCTCGCGGTTCTCCCAGTGACACCGGTCCGGCTTCCCGCAGGAGACGCCGTTGAGCAGCGCGCCGCGCCCCCGCTCCCGCAGCCTGCGCCGGGGAGCGGCGGCGCTCCTGGTCGCCCTGGTCGCCGGCGTGGCCGCCGGCCCGGGCGCGAGCGCCGCCCCGCCCGCGCCGGCCACCTGCGCGGTGGTCGTCGCCGAGCCCGGCGTGGAGGCGGCCGGCGACGACGCCCTGCCGGTGGTCCCGCTGGTGGTCGGGCTGCTCGTCCTCGGCGGCGTGGGGGCCGCGCTGCTGGCCTGGCGCGGCGCCGGACGCCCCGCACCCCCGAGGGACGCGCCCGAGCCCGGCCGGCTTGACAGCCATTGACGGGTTTGGAAGGGTACGACGGTCGTCGGCCATCCCTCCATTCCCCCATGGGCCAACGGCACGAAGCGACGCGACCCGGTCCGCGGCTGTTTCGCGTGCGCTGCGGTGACGGTCTGGCCCGCGCCCCCGAGAGGCTGTCAGCTTGCACGACCAGGAGCGCAGGACCCGCGCCAGGACGCGCCCACGGCACGCGCGCCCGGCGAAGCCCTGGCTCACCAACCTGCGCACGGCCTTCCTGATCGCCTTCCCGCTGCTGCTCGCCTGGGCGCTGATCCCGGCGGGCGCCAAGCCCGGCCAGGAGCCGGCCGGGACCGCGACCGCCGCGCCCACGAGCGACGCGGTGCGGCAGGTCGCCAAGGCGCCCCGCCCGGCCACCCCGACCACCAGGCCGCGGCGGCCCGCAACCACCAGCCCCGCCACCACCAGAGCGACGGCCACCACCAGGCCCAAGCCCAGGACGACCGCGGCGCCGACCACCGCCACGCCCCCGCCCGCTTCGGTGTCCACCGCCGAGCGGCTCGCCAGGGACCTGTTCGAGCGGCTCAACGCCGAGCGGCGCGCCAGGGACCTCGCCGAGCTGGACTGGGACAACGACCTGGCCCGCATGGCGGCCCAGTGGTCGGCGCGGATGGCGCGCACCGGCGACTTCAGCCACCGCGACCTGGGCGCGGCCGGCGGCCTGCCGGGGATCGGCAGGTTCTCCGCGCTCGGGGAGAACATCGCCTGGGTCGAGGGCTACCCGAGCATGGGCTACCAGCTCCACTTCGGCTGGATGCGCTCTGCCGGGCACCGCGCCAACCAGCTCCAGCCCGGCTTCGACACCGTCGGGATCGCGGTGGTCTGCGACGGCGGCCGGGCCTGGGCGACCCAGAACTTCGGGCGCCTGGACTCCTCGCGGGCGCCGGCGATGACCTCCGCCACGCCGCCGGAGGACCCGATCGTCGCGCTCCGCAGCGACGGCGTCCACTGCTGAGGCCCTCCCGGAACTGCCCATTTCATCTCGGGCGGCGGTCGTGGTCAGATGGCACGGTGACTGTGACGATCGCGCCATCCGGTGGCTGGGCCACAGCGCCGGCCACCCCGACATCCGACGAGGCGGTGCGTGCATGCTCACGGCATGGGTGCTGATCCAGACGGAGGTGGGCAGGGCCGGCGAGGTAGCCGCCGCCGTGTCCGCCATCGAAGGGGTCGAGCTGGCCGAGGTGACCGCCGGGCCGTTCGACATCGTCGCCAAGGTCCAGGCGCGCAGCCTCGACGAGCTCGGCAGGCTGATCGTGAGCCGGGTCCAGGCGGTGCCGGGGACCATGCGGACCCTCACCTGCCCCCGCCCGAGCGCCGGCCGGACGGCCCCGGTCTGACCGAGCGGGCATGGGCGCCGAGCCGTCCCCGCCGCTGCACCCGGACGTCGCCCCGCTCGCCGGCCTGCTCGGCACCTGGCGCGGCGAGGGCGCCGGGGAGTACCCGACCATCGCCCCCTTCAGGTACGGCGAGGAGGTCCGCTTCTGGCACGTCGGCAAGCCCTTCCTGGCCTACACCCAGCGGACCTGGAGCCTGGACGACGGCCGCCCGCTGCACGCCGAGGCCGGCTACTGGCGGGCCAAGCCCGGCGGCGCGGTCGAGGTCGTGCTCGCCCACCCCACCGGCATCGCCGAGGTCCTCGAGGGCCGCGTCGACGGCGGCCGCATCGAGCTCGGCAGCACCGCGGTGACGACCACCAGCACGGCCAAGGAGGTCACCGCGCTGCGGCGCCGCTTCGAGCTGGACGGCGACACGCTCGGCTACACCCTGGCGATGGCCGCCGTCGGCCAGCCCCTCCAGCACCACCTGGCCGCCACGCTGCGCCGGGTCGGCTGAGCCGCCCACGTCCGATTCCTACAAGACCCCGGAGCCCGGAGGCCGTAGGGTCGAGGCGACGGTCACCCGCATCGGCAGGGAGGGAGCGAGATGGCGGCAACCCTCGGGGTCATCGGCGTCGTGGTCGAGGACATGGCCCGGTCGCTGGCGTTCTACCGGCGGCTGGGGCTGGAGGTCCCGGACGGGGCCGAGCGCGAGCCGCACGTGGAGGTGGGCCTGCCCGGCGGCCTGAAGCTGGCGTTCGACACGGTGGAGACCATCCGCGGCTTCGACCCCTCGTGGACGCCGGCCAGCGGCAGCCCGCGGATGAGCCTGGCGTTCGCCTGCGACGCGCCGGCCGAGGTGGACAAGCTCTACGGCGAGCTGGTCGCGGCCGGGTACGAGGGCCACAAGGAGCCGTGGGACGCGTTCTGGGGGATGCGCTACGCGGTCCTCCACGACCCCGACGGCAACGGCGTGGACCTGTACTGCCCGCTGCCGAGCTAACGCTCAGGGCGCGATGACCCGGCCGAGGTCGGGTGGGGGCGGCAGGTGGGCCTGGGCGGCCTCCAGCGCCTGGACCGCCTTCTGCACCCAGCCCGGCAGCGGGCTCGCCCTGCGCCGGCCCAGGTCGACGTGGAGGGAGAGCTCCTCGTGGGTGGCGGCCAGCCCGCCCCGGTCGAGGTTCTCCATCAGCAGCTGGTAGTGGAGCTTCTTGGCGGAGTGGCCGAGCATCCGCGCCAGCACCCGGTAGCGCTCGCCCTCGGCCAGCTCGGCGTGGTAGCGGGTGTGCTCCTCCACCACCATGAGGGTGGCGCCGGTGCGGGCGTTGTAGTCGTCGGGACCGAGGCCCAGGTGCGCGAACAGCCCATCGGTGCCGGCGTCGAACGCCGCCCGGTAGTGCACCACGTTCATGTGGCCGTTGTAGTCGATCGCCTCCGGGCCCACCCGGCCCCGTCCGACCTCCAGCAACCCCTCCATGACCGGCAGCGTAACGCCGCCGGGCGTCTCAGAACACGAGCCCCGGGTACGACGACGCCAGCCCGACCCCGAAGATGTCCCCGGTCTCAGAGGTGCCGGGCACGCCGGCGGCGTTCTGGAACAGCAGGACGCCGCCGGGGAGCGGCAGCGCGCTCCCGAGGTACGCCTCCACCGCGCCGGCCTCGGCGGCGGTGCCGACGGTCTCGCCGGGCGCGCCGACGGCCAGGTCGGGGATGTTGTCGTTGTTGAAGTCGCCGGCGGCGAGCGCGACCCCGGCGGCGTCGGCCCGCTCGGGGCGGGTCTGGAGGATGGTCGCCCCTCCCCCACAGGAGGACACGAAGCCGTCGAACCCGCACAGCGGGGTCACCGCGCCGGCGTCCACGGTGGCGCCGACGTTCTCGCCGGGCGCGCCGATCAGCACGTTGTCGGCGTTGTTGTTGTCGATGTCCGCCATGGCCAGCGACCACCCGAACAGGTCTCCCGACTCCACCGCGCCGCCGGCGGCCACCTGGGTCCACTGTTCGTGCGGCGGCGTCAGCAGCAGGGTGACCGCGCCGGCGTCGGCCGAGCCGCCGACGTCCTCGGCGGGCGCGCCGACCGCCAGGCCGATCTGCACGCAGTTCCCCAGCTCCCCGGAGGCCAGGGCGGCACCGAAGGCGTCGCCGCTCTCGGAGGCGCCGGGCACGCCGCCGCTGCCCTGGAGGAAGGTCTGGCCGGTGGCGCCGGTCGGCAGGCCCGACCCGTCGTCCGCCGCCAGGATGATGTTGACCGCGCCGGCGTCCTGCGCCGTGCCGACGTCCTCGCCGGAGGAGCCGACCGCGAGGTCGAAGGCCGCGTCGCCGCACGCCATGTCCAGGTGGCCGGTTGCCAGGGCCACGCCGTAGAGGTCGCCGGGCTCCGGGTTGGCCTGGAGGAACTGCTGGTTGCGGCCCTCGAGCAGTCCACCGGTCGCGCCGTAGACGACGTTGACCGCACCGGCGTCGCTGTCGGCGCCGACGTTCTCGAACGGCGCGCCGACCGCCAGGTCGGCGACCTCGCCGCTGTCGAACAGGCCGCTGGCCAGCGTCAGCCCGAACTGGTCGCCGGCCTCGGCCGCGCCGATCACGCCGGCGGCGCCCTGCCGCAGGAGCTGGTCGCCCACGGCCGGCAGGCCGCCCGGCGAGCCGTACCAGACCTCCACGGCGCCGGCGTCCGCTGTGGCGCCGACGTCCTCGCCGGGGGCGCCCACGGCCAGGTCCGCGACGTTGTCGCCGTTGAAGTCCCCGGCCGCCAGCGCCCACCCGAGCTCGTCGCCGGCCTCCGGGAACGCCTGGGTGAGCTGCTGGCTCCCGCCTCCCCTCAGCCCGAGCCCGGACCCGTAGAAGACGTTGACGACGCCGGCGTCCACGGCCCCGCTGTGGTCCTCCAGCGGGACGCCGACGGCGAGGTCCTCGAAGCCGTCGCCGTTGAAGTCGGCCCGCAGCCCGGGCGGGCCGACCACCATGGCGCCGCCGGCCGGCACCGCGCCGGCCTGCAGCACCGCCAGGATCAAGACAAGCAAGGCTCCGATGCGAGCGACTCGTCCCATGCCGGATCTCCCTCGAGGACGCGCCGCCCATGCGGCGCGGACGCCGCGAGCTTCGCATCCGCCGGCCTTGGCGAGCCAATCGGTCGAGCTACCCTTAGCGGGCAATGGACGAACGGGTCGATGCGCAGTTCTGCTACCTGACCACCACCGGGCGGGTCTCGGGGCGGCCTCACACGATCGAGATCTGGTTCGCGCGCCGGGACGCCACCCTGTACCTGCTGTCCGGTGGCGGTGACCGCTCCGACTGGGTGCGCAACCTACAACGGCGGCCGGAGGTCGTGGTCCGGATCGGCCGCCGGCACGGCCGGGCGCTGCCGGGGCGCGCCCGGGTGCTCGACCCTGGCACCCCCGAGGACGAGCTGGCCCGCGACCTGCTGGTCGAGAAGTACCAGCCGAGCTACGGTGGCGACCTCACCGGCTGGCGGCGGTCGTCGCTGCCGGTCGCCGTCGACCTGGAGGGCGAGGCGGATGGCTGAGCCGGCCCGGACCTGGACGGTCGAGGCCGCCAACGCGGCCCTGCCGCGGGTGCGGGAGGTCCTGGAGCGGATCCGCGAGCTGGTGGCGGCGGCGCGGCAGGAGCGCGACGGCGCCGCCGAGCGGGTCGAGGGCAACGGGCACGCCCCGGCGGCGCAGGCCGGCCGGGGCCTGCGGGCGGCGGTCGAGGAGCTGACCGACCAGGGCATCGTCCTGCGGGACGTGGACGCCGGCCTGGTCGACTTCCCGGCCAGGCTCGCCGACGGCCGCGAGTACCTGCTGTGCTGGGTGCTCGGCGAACCCGAGGTGGCCTTCTGGCACTGGCCCGACGCGGGGTTCGCGGGCCGCCGCCCCCTCAGCGACCCGCCCCGCTGAGCGACCCGGTCGCCATGGTGACGCCATTTCGTATCGAGGTCCCGGCGGCCGCCCTCGACGACCTCCGTGAGCGCCTTTGGCGTACCCGCTGGCCGGAGGCGGAGACGGTCGCCGACTGGTCGCAGGGCGTCCCCCTGGCATACCTGCAGGACCTCTGCGGCTACTGGGCCGACGGGTACGACTGGCGGGCGACCGAGGCGGGCCTGAACCGCCTTCCCCAGTTCCGCACCGAGATCGACGGGCTCGGGATCCACTTCCTCCACGTCCGCTCGCCGCACCCGGCCGCCCTTCCCCTGGTCCTCACCCACGGCTGGCCCGGCTCGATCATCGAGTTCCTGAAGGTGATCGGGCCGCTGGCCGACCCCACCGCCCACGGCGGCGACGCGGCCGACGCCTTCCACGTGGTGTGCCCGTCGCTGCCCGGATACGGCTTCAGCGACCGGCCGGCCCGGCCCGGCTGGGGGGTGGAGCGGATCGCCGCCGCGTGGGCCCGGCTGATGGCCAGGCTCGGCTACCGGCGCTACGGCGCGCAGGGAGGCGACTGGGGGACCAGCATCAGCACCAGCATCGGGCAGCAGGACCCCGAGCACGTCGCCGGCATCCACCTCACCCCGCCGCTGGCGCCGCCGGACCCGGCGACCTTCGACGACCTCACCGAGCGGGAGCGCGCGGCGCTCGCCTCGCTGGAGCACGCCGCCGACTGGGACTCCGGCTATTCCCAGCAGCAGGCCACCCGACCCCAGACGATCGGGTATGGACTGGTTGACTCGCCGGTGGCCCTGTGCGCCTGGATCGTGGAGAAGCTGTGGTCGTGGACCGACTGCGACGGCCGTCTGGAGAACGTGCTCACCCGCGACGAGGTGCTCGACAACGTGATGCTGTACTGGCTTCCCGCCACCGGCGCCTCGGCCGCGCGCCTGTACTGGGAGAGCATCAGGCAGGTGAACCAGTGGATCTCCGGCACGGCAGGCGACACGGTCACGGTCCCCACCGGCTGCTCGATCTTCCCCAGGGAGCTCCAGCGGCCGTCCCGGCGCTGGGCGGCCAGACGCTTCCTCGACATCCGCTACTGGAACGAGCTCGACAAGGGCGGCCACTTCGCCGCCTTCGAGCAGCCGGAGCTGTTCGTCAACGAGGTCCGGTCGTTCTTCCGGCTGGTCCGCTGACGCCCGCGGCGGTTCAGCGCTCCAGCTCGGCGAGGACCTTGGCGGCGTGGCCATCGGCCTTGACGTTGTGCCAGGCGCGCTCGACCCTGCCCTGCTCGTCGACCAGGAAGGTGGAGCGCAGCACCCCGACGCTGGTCTGGCCGTAGCGGACCTTCTCGCCCCAGGCGCCCCAGGCGTCCATGACCTCGTGGTCGGCGTCGGTCAGCAGCGGGAAGCGCAGCCCGTACTTGTTGCGGAAGCGCTGGTGGCTCTGGGCGTCGTCGGGCGAGATGCCGATCACCGGGACGCCGGCGGCCTGGAAGGAGGCCAGGTTGTCGTTGAACTGGCAGGCCTCCTTGGTGCAGCCGGGGGTGTCGTCGGCCGGGTAGAAGTACACCAGCACCCGGCTGCCCTTGAAGTCCTCCAGCGATACCGGCTTGCCGTCCTGGTCGGGGAGGGTGAACGGCGGCGCGGTGGCGCCTTCTTCGAGCTTGGCCATGGACGTGATCCCCTCCTTGGTCTGGTCCCTCAGGGTAGCAAGGGATAGTATTCCGAACAGGTGTTCGGTCGGGAGGGAGGGGACGATGATCACCAGGGTGAGCTCGGTCGGGGTGCAGGCGGCCGACCAGGACCGGGCGGTCGAGTTCTACGTCGAGAAGCTCGGCTTCCAGAAGCGGCGGGACGAGCCCATGGGGCCCGACGCCCGCTGGATCGAGCTGGCCCCGCCGGGGGCCGAGACGGTGGTGGTGCCGTTCACGCCGGGCCTGGTGTTCGCCTGCGACGACATCCGGGCGACCTGGCACGAGCTGAGCGGGCGTGGGGTGGAGTTCACGGAGGAGCCGTCGGAGCAGTCCTGGGGGAGGTGGGCGCAGTCCGGGACCCGGACGGGAATGAGCACGGGCTGATCGAGCGATAGATAGGGCCGCCAGGGGCCCCACCCTCCCTCCGAGAACTACAGTCGGTCGGGCGGGGCCCCTGGCGGCCCAAGATCAGGTGGTGGTCAGTGGGTCGCGGTTGCTTCGCGGGCCTGGCGCCGCAGGGCCCAGACGGCGCAGGTGGCGATCAGGAGGACGCCGGCGGCGATCACCGCGAGGCGCGGCCATGCCGGGGGTGGGGAGGTCTGGGTGGCCGGGGTGGGCTGGGGAGTGGCCGGGGACGGGGCCTTGGGGGCTGCGGTCAACGGCTGGCGGTTGGGGAGGCCGAGGTCGATCAGCTGGGCGCGGAGGCCGTCGAAGCCCTGGTACCAGCCGCCGGTGGTTTGGGTGTCGAAGACGGGTTGGCCGGCGGGCATGAAGGTGACGGGGCCGCCGGCGGCGTAGGGGTAGACGTGCTGGCGGATCTCGCGGCCCTTGCCGAGGTCGTCCGCCATCGTCCAGGTGATGGTGTAGCGGGGGCCGAGGCGGTCGGTGGGCGCGGCGGGCAGCGCTTCGCCGCCGTCGTTGAACATGAGGACGAACACGCCGGCGCCTTCGGCGAGCATGCCGAGGTCGGTGCCGCTGCCGGGCTCCCCGTTGCCCTTCAGGGTGATCGGGCCGTCCGGGAGGCCGCCGGGCCCGCCGCCGGAGATGGTGGCGGCCGAGGCGCCCTTGGCGTGGGCGGCCGCCGGGACCAGCAGCAGCAGGGCGGCCATGGCCGCGACGGCCAGGACGCGAGGCTTCATCGTGGGCTCCTTCCCGCGACCGGTGTGACGATCGACCGTGGTACACCGGGAGGAGCCGGCCGGTTCCCCGGTCAGCTGCGGTAGACCAGCATCGGCGTGCCCACCGGCAGCCGGTCGAACAGCCGGTCCATGGCCGTGGTGGTGATGCGGATGCAGCCGTGGCTGGCCGGGAAGGCCGGCACCGACGGGGCGCCGTGCAGCGCGTAGCCACCCGTGAAGTACGCCGGCCGGTAGAGCAGGCCGAGGTCGCTCTTGCGCCAGGCGTCGATCTTGCGCTGGATCTGGAAGCTGCCGAGCGGGGTCACGGCGACGCGCACGTCGCCGTCCACCGTGTAGTTCTGGCCGGAGCCGGAGGAGGCGTCGAGGATCTCCTGGATCTTGCCGTCCCTGACGAGGTAGACGACCTGGAGGGTCAGGTCGGCCTCGACATGGAAGCCGGCCCTGCGCGAGCGCGGGCCGGGGACGCGCGGCCGCTCCAGCGCCTTGCGGGTCAGCGGCCCGACGATGCCGTCGCGGCCCAGCCGGTTGACCTTCTGGAAGGCGACCACCGCATGGTGGGTCTCCGAGCCGAACTGGCCGTCGACGTCGTGGACCTGGTAGCCGAGCTCGGCCAGCCGCCGCTGGAGCGCCTCGACGGCGGCGCCCGTGGAACCGGAGCGCAGCTTCGCCGGCTCGGCGGGCTTCCTGGGCTTGGGCTTGGTGGTGGTGGGCGCGGCGGTCGTGGGCGCCGCGGTGGTCGGCGCCGCGGTGGTGGGCGCGGCCGTGGTCGGCGCCGCCGTGGTGGGCGCCGACGTGGACGGGGTGGTGGCGGGCTGCCCCTGGGCCGCGCCGGCGCCGCCGGTCCCGTCGCAGGCGCCCAGCGCCAGCGCTGCCGCCAGCCAGAACGCCACCATCACGGGCACGCCACGCGCGCGTTGCGCCAACGCTCCACCTCCCAACTGCCGCATCGGCTCCTTCCAGCTATACATGAACCCCGAAGTCCCGGCCGTATCGGGCGGGTAACGGTTCGCCGACGAACCTGGGAGGACGGCCACGATGCCAACCGAGTCCACGGCCGCCGGCGAGGGCCGGCGCCGGGACCCGGGCGACCGGCGCATCGAGGTCGCCGTGGAGCACATGTCCGGCAGGATCGCGAACGTGACCGTCCGCTCCGCCTAGGAGAGCGTCACCCAGACGGCGCGGGCGACCGCCAGGACGGCGCCCTGGCCGTCCAGCAGCGCCGACCCCGCCGGCCGCTTGCGGCCGTCCGGCGCTCCGTCGGGCCATGCCAGCAGGCAGTAGGGCGTGCCGGCACGGGGCCGCGCCAGCACCCGCGCGGCCATGCGGCCGAGCACCACCACGGCGTCGCCCATCACGGCCAGGCCGCCGGGGCAGTCCAGCGCCGCCCACACCACCGCGGGCGCGACCAGCCCGTCCCGGTCGGCGACCGAGGGGCCCGGCGTCCACGGCGCCGCCCACAGGTCGCCGCCGGACACCGGCCCCGGGAAGACCCGCAGCCCGTCGCCGGCGGCGCGCTCGGGCCCGCAGGTGAAGCAGGTCGGGAAGGGATGGCCCCGGAACAGCGGGTAGCCGCCGGCGGCCCGCTCCGCCTGGGCCGGCGACACCACCCCGGGCACGTCGAGGGCGACCGTGGCCGGGCGGGCCTCGGCGACGAGCTGGTCGCCGTCGTGGACCACCGCCCCGCCGTCCCGCCGCCGCAGCCGCAGCGGCCGCCCGAGCGGCGGCGGGCGGCGCAGGGTCACCTCCACGCCACCGTCGAGCAGCTCGGCGATGGCGCCGCAGGCGTAGCCGCCGTTGGCCGACCCGGGTGGCCCGCGGAACCGCTCCCCCACGCGGAGCTCGGTCATTTGGCGGCCTGGCCCCGTGGCGGCCGCGCGCGCCTGGTGAGCCTGGCGCGGGTGGCCGCGAGGTGGGCGCGGCCGATGGCCACCACCACCGAGAGCGCCCCGCTGCTGCCGAGCAAGATGAGGGTGGCGAGCGACTGCTCGCCGGCGTGGTGGGCCAGCAGCGGCGGCATGGGTCAGCTGGTGTAGCAGTAGGAGTCGCTGGAGGCGTCGCCGGCCTGCAGCCGGGTCTGGTGCACCCGCAGCCCACGGAAGTCGTCGCCGGAGGGGAAGAAGCGCGGGTCTGGGGTGAGCCCGCCGCCGTCGGTGTTGGCGTCCAGCTTGGCGACCCAGGCACCCACGCCTTGCGGGTAGAAGATGTCGTCCCAGGTCGCATACAGCGAGTTGCTCACGTACACGCGGCGGCCGTCGCGGCTGACCTCGACCATCTGCGGCCCCCCGCCAAGCGGCTGCTCGGGCCTGGCGGGGTGCGGCGTGTGTCCCACGATGCCGCCCAGCCGCACCGACCCGGTCTGGCGCGGGTGGAAGATGTCGGCCACGTCGTACTGCTTTAGTTCGCCGGTGCCCCAGCAGGACACGTACAGCCAGCGGTCGTCCACCGACAGGTCGATGTCGCTGATGAGTGGCGGCACGGCACCGAAGGGCTGCAAGGCCGGCGGCAGCAGGGTGGGGTCGGCCGGCTCGGCGGGGATGGTGATCACCTTGGTGGCGGCCCACCGCTCGCCGTCGCGGTGCCAGGCCCACACCGATCCGGACAGGTCCTCCACGCTGATCACCACGCCGACAAAGCCCCAGGGCTTGTTGGGGTCGTGGGCCGGGCGCAGCTCCAGCACCATCTGGTGCTGGTCCCCCAGATCCACCCGCTGGACCAGGCGGCCCTGGGACATCGACCAGAAGTTGAGGTGGTGGCCGAACTTGCGGCCGAGCAGGTCCTCGGGGTTCAGGCCGTGCTCGATCATGGAGGGGGTGCCCCACTCGGAGGTGATGACGGTGTCGTGGGCCAGGTGCCACCACAGGTCGTAGGCGAGGTACTGGTCGCCGCGGTCCTGCTCCCACGGACCGATGACGTCGAAGGTGTCGTGGTCCAGCAGCGCCACCCCGCCGGGGCCGTCGTTGCCGCCTGTGCCG
>Ga0081538_10000551_pt1 | contig 41390 bp, 36 predicted proteins | sample TabmetS5T2R1_FD_71022 | JGI IMG/M metagenome (GOLD analysis project Ga0081538, IMG submission 71022) | Tabebuia heterophylla rhizosphere microbial communities from the University of Puerto Rico - S5T2R1 | ecosystem: Host-associated > Plants > Roots > Rhizosphere ... | reverse complement strand
AGTTGCGCTGGATCTTCTTGTTGCGGGACCCGTGGAGGATCTCGGCACAGAGCGTACGCCCGACCGCCGGTCGTGCCCCGCCGGCGACCGACAGGATCGCGTCGTCGAGGCTCTCGACCTCGATCGGATCGGGCGGCGGCGGGACGAGCCGAAGGGACTCGTCGCAGGCGTCGCAGCAACCGGTCGCCGCCGGGCTCGGCGGCGATCGGTCTCCGAAGTGGCGCATGATGGCCGCACGTCGGCAGGAGTCCCTCTCGACGTACGCCCAGATCTCGCGGTACTGGCGCCAGCGCGCCCGGGCGGCGTCCTCCACCGACGCCCGGCACAGTGCCGCTGCCCTGCGGTCGAACGGAGCCAACACTGTTCCCGCGACGCGATCGGGCGCCGAGGGGGCCGGCGAAAGCACTCCGGCCCGGGTGAGGTGACCGATCAGTGCCCGCAGCCGATCGCCGTCGCCGCCAAGGTCGCGGGCGAGCTCGGCCGCGCCGAGCAGGTACCGCCCGTCGCCATCCGCGGCCGCGGCGATCCGATCCGCCAACCACCCGGGCAGGCCCTCCTCGATCTCCTCCCGCTTGATGAAGTGGACGTGGAGCGCCTTGTCGCGGTTCTCGGCGATTAGGAGCGCGCGTGCGGGAAGCCCGTCACGCCCAGCGCGACCGGCCTCCTGGTAGTAGGCCTCGAGCGACGCGGGAACGCTCGCGTGCAGCACCGTCCGGACGTCCGCCTTGTCCACCCCCATCCCGAACGCATTGGTCGCACAGATGACTCGCACATCGCCCGCCAGGAAGCGCCGCTGCACCCGGGCGCGATGCTCGCGGTCGAGCCCGGCGTGATACGCCTCGGCCGGCTCGCCGAGGGCAGCGCTGAGGTCGCCGGCCAGCTCCTCGGCTCCCGCGCGCGTGCCCGCGTAGACGATTGCCGGGCGCGCGTCCTCGGCGCGCAACGCCTCCACGACGAGAGCGCGCTTCTCGTGCGGCGCGGGGCGGGCAACCGCAAAGGCGACGTTCGGGCGGTCGAAGCCCGTAGCCACGCGTAGCGGATCACGCAGACCCAGCCGCCGCGCGACGTCGGCAGCCACCCGCGGCGTGGCCGTAGCCGTAGAGGCCATGATGGCCGCGGCGCCGAGGGCTCGTGCGGCGTCCGCGAGCCGGAAGTAGTCCGGGCGGAAGTCGTGGCCCCACTGGGAGACGCAGTGCGCCTCGTCGACCACGAAGAGGCCGACGCGGGCGGTGGCCATTCGCTCGAGGAAGCCTGGCGCGGCAAACCGCTCCGGTGCTACGTAGAGGAGGCGCAGGTCACCGGCCGCCGCACGCCGAAGCGCCGCCGCATTGGCCGCCGGATCCTGCTGAGCGTTTACGAGCGCGACCCGCTCGCCGAGCCCGCGCGCCGCGAGCGCCTCCACCTGGTCCTGCATGAGCGCCACGAGCGGCGAGACCACGACGGTCAGGTCGTCGCGCAGGAGCGCGGGAAGCTGGTAGCACAGCGACTTGCCCGAGCCCGTGGGCATCACGACGAGTGCATCGCGGCCCGCGAGCGCCGCCTCGCACGCCTCGAGCTGGCCCGGGCGGAAGCGGGCGAAGCCGAAGTGCTCGTGCAGCGCGGCCGTCAGATCCATGGCGGAAGGCCACCCTAGCGCCGCGTCCGGCGGGAGACGCGCCGCACGGCGCGCCGTGTACGGAATCGTCACAGAGGCGTAACGCAGCGCTGCAAGACGTTGCGACTCGGATGGATCGCACACACCGGCTGCCGCTCTACATGCGCAACGGTGCAGCGCTGGCACGCCCGGAGAGCTGTCCGGGGCCGGTCTCAGCGCGGCGGGTGGCGCAGCGTCACCACGACCTCGTCGCCCTCAATGCGGACCGCGTAGCGGCGCACGCGCAGGCGCGCGTCGACCGCGCAGCGGCCGGTGATGATGTCGAAGTCCCACTTGTGCCATGGGCAGCGCACGAGTGTGTCCGGGGCGCCAAGCGCGGGCCGACCGTCGCGCAGCTCGATCGCGGTGGCGATGCGCCCGCTCGAGCACAGCGGCGCACCGCGGTGCGGGCAGCGGTCGGCCAGCGCGTGGAGCTCCTCGCCCACGCGGTAGAGCCCGATGCGGTGGCCGCCGAGCTCGACCATCCGTCGCTCGCCGCGGGCGGGGGCCTCGGCGAGCGGAAGGCGCAGCTCAGGGCGCATCGCGCGGCTCACGCGGCGAGCGGAGCCGGGACCCCGAAGAAGCGCGCCGCGTTGCGGTAGGCGACGCCGTCGCGCCAGTCGGAGGGGAGACGGTTCAACGTCTGGCGTGGGTCGTCGTAGTCCCAGTGCGGGTAGTCGCTCGAGAAGCAGAGCGTGTCCCACGGCCGCAGGCCCTCGAGCGTCGGCGCCAAGAGGCGGTCGTCGGGCGGCTCCTCGAGCGGCTGTGTGGTGAAACGCACGCGCTCGAAGACGTACTCCGACGGCGGCCGCACGCACCACGGCATCTCGCTGCGGCACGCGCGCCATACCGTGTCGAGCCGCCAGAGGAGCCCGACGAACCCGACGAGGCCGCCCTCCATCATCATGACGCCGGTCCGCGGGAAGCGCTCGAGAATGCCGTGGCACAGGATCGAAGCGAAGTGCCCGTGCATGCCCGAGCCGCAGAGCGCGTGGTACTCGCCGTAGTGGTCGGGAAAGCCGGCCGCCGTCACCGGCCCCGCGATTCCGACGCCCTCGAAGTGGGTGTGCACGACCACCGGCAGCCCGAGGTCGTCGCACGCCCGCCACAGCGGCTCGTGCACGGGGTTGCCGTATGGGATGCGGGCCGCGCCCGGAAGGAACACTCCGACGAACTCGTCGCGCTCGCCCATGCGGCGGATCTCGGCGGCCGCCGCCTCGGGGTGCTGCGCCGGCACGACGACGAGCCCGCGCAGCCGCGGCTCGCGCTCCAGCCAGTGTTCGAGCAGCCAGTCGTTGTACGCGCGGCTGAGATGTGCGGCGAGGATGCCGTTGGGAAGGATCGAGAACGCTGCGGCCTCGTCCGGCGTGAGGATGCCGTGGTCCACGGCGAGCGGCTCGAGCACGTTGGCCCGCACCTGGTCGAGCGTCTGACCGATCAGCTGCGCTCCGACCGCCGTTGACGCGCGGTCGAAGGCGTCGTTCCGCAGCCAGCCGGTGGGGTGGTACCAGGGATAGCTCGGCATGCCGAGGCCGTTCGTACCGCAGTTGACGACGAGCTCGCGGGTCGCGGGGTCGAGGTACGGGGCGAGGTCGAGGACGGTCTCGTAGCCCACGTGGATGTCACAGTCGACCAGCACCGCTCCTAGCCTCCTCGATCACGATGTGATCTACTTCGCTCATTACCGACGACGCCATTAAACCAGCCGGGGTTATGCGCCGCAAGCGCATCCACGCGCCGGGGCTGCCTCGCGCGCAGTCGCTGACCAAGGCGGCCGCACTCGTACGCGCCGCCGGTTCCGGCGGCGCACCGTCCACCGCGCAACTCGCGCGGACGTGCGGGCTGCCGGTCGCGACGGCCGCGCGCCTGCTCGCCACGCTCTCCGATGAGGGCTTCGTCGAGCGGACGGCCGACGGCGCCGGCTGGACGATCGGGCTCCCTCTCGTGCGGCTGGCCCGGGCCGCCGATCCCGATCGCGCGCTCGTCGCCGTCGCCCGACCTGTGCTCGAGGAGCTCGCGGCCACCGCCGGCGAGAGCTCCGCGCTGGCCGTCCCGCGCCCCGGGCCGGCGATGGACGTGATCGCCCAAGCCGACGCGCCCGGGCTGCTCGGCGCCAGCGATTGGGTCGGCCGCGACTTCCCGCTGCACGCCTCCGCACCCGGCAAGCTCGTGCTCGCCGAGCTCGACGACTCGCAGATCGCCCGGTGGGTCGAGCGCGTTCGCCCGGAACGGTTCACGCCGCGCACCATCACGACCGTGCGCGGGCTGCGGGCCGAGCTGGCCACGATCCGCTCCCAGGGTTACGCAGAGCTGCACGACGAGCTCGAGCCGGCGCTCGCGAGCCTCGCCGTGACCGTGCGCGGCACGCGGGGCACGGCGCTCGCGTACGTCGGGGTCAGCGGTCCGAGCACGCGCCTACACGCCACGCGCCGCCGCGCCCTCGTCGGCCCGGTGCGGACCGCCGCGGAGCGGATCGCTCGCGCAGCCGCCGAGCAGCGTTGACGGCGGCACCGAGCGCCGCCGTCACGCCGCGCCGTAGTGTGGTGGGCGCGTGCCGCGGCTAGACATCCGTTTCCTCTCGGGCGCCGACGTGAGGGAGCTGGCCCTCTCCGACGCCGACGTGCTGGCCGCAGTCGAGGCTGCGCTCCGCGCCCAGGGCGACGGCGAGGTCGTGCTCGAGCCGCGCGAGCACCTCGTCCCCGACCCGCGATTCAACGGCCACTTCAACCTCCTGCGGGCGTACGTGGCCCCGCTGGGCGTCGCCGGCGTAAAGGTCGTGGGCGACTACGTCGACAACTACAAGCTCGGGCTCCCGTCGGAGCTGGCCCTGCTCACGCTGTACGACCCGCGAACCGGCGTTCCGCTCGCGATCGTCGACGCGACGGAGATCACCGAGCGCCGGACCGGCGCTGTCACCGCGATCGGCGCGCGGTACCTGGCCCGGCGGGACGCGAAGGTGCTCGGGCACCTGGGCGCGCGCGGAACCGCGTTCTCCAACGTGACGATGCTCGACTCGGAGCTCGACCTGGACGAGATCCGCGTCACGAGCCGGCGGCCGGAGTCACGCGAGGCCTTCGGCGCCACGCTCCGCGAGGCGCTCGGCAAGCCCGTACGGGTCGTGGAGACCGCCGAGGAGGCGGTCCGGGGCGCGGACGTCGTCGTCGAGGCAACCCGCCTCGTCGAGCCGCAGCCGGTGCTCCGGACCGACTGGATCGGCCCCGGCACGCTGGTCGTGCCCTACGGGACCGTAAGCGCCGTCGAGCTGTCGCTCACGACGATCATGGACAAGATCGTCGTCGACGACTGGGAGCAGTGCCGGCAGGGTCGGCTCGGTTCGCTCCGTCCGCACGTCGAGCGGGGGCTCTTGAGCGAGGCGAACCTCCATGGCGAGCTCGGCCAGATCGTGGCGGGCCGCAGACCCGGCCGCGAGCGCGACGACGAGCGCGTTCTCCTCTGGCACCGGGGCCTCGCCACCACCGACCTGGCGGTGGGCCACCTGCTGTACGAGCGCGCCGTCGAGCGCGGTCTGGGCACCGTGCTGCACTACCGTTGAGGCGGTGCTCGTCCTCGAGCGTCACGATCAGCTCGACCTCGACGCCTACCGCCGGGTGGCGGCGGGGCGGGAGCCGGTCGCGGTCGACCCCGCCCTGCTCGCCCACGTGGAGGCCTGCCGACGGACGATGCTCGAGCACCTGGCGGAAGGCGCCGACGCGTACGGAGTGACCACCGGCCTCGGCTACCTGCGATCGCATTCGATCGCGCCGATGGACCAGCTGCCGCTCCAGCGGTCGATCCTGGTCGGACGGGCCGCCGGCCTGGGCGAGGCCCTCCCGGACGAGGTCGTGCGCGGCGCGATGCTTCTGAGGCTGACCGGCTTCCTCAGCGGCCGCGCCGGCGTCAGCGTCGACCTCTGTCGCTTCATCGCCGACCGCTTGAACGACGGCTGGAGCCCCGTGGTGCCCGCGAGCCGGCCCGGCACGGCGGGGGAGACGATCCCGCTGTGCCATCTGTTTCAGACCCTCATAGGCGAGGGCGAGGTGCACGACGGCGGGCTGCCCAGCACGGCCGCCGACGCCCTCGTCCGCCGGGGGGTGACGCCGTATGAGCTGAAGCCGCGCGAGGGCCTCGCGCTCGTGAACGGCGCGCCGCTCGCGCCGGCGATGGCCGTCCCGCTGAGCCTGCGAGCCGCCGCGGCGCTGGAGCACGCCACGTTGCTGGGCGCGTTGGCGGCCACGCTCATCGGCGCCTCGTCGCGGCCGTATTCGGCGCGTGTGGGGCGGCTGAAGGGCGACGGTGGACAGCGGCGTGTGCACGCGCAGCTGGGCGAGCTCCTCGCCGGCTACGACCGCCCCGTCGACGGCCCGCAGGCGCCGGTGTCGTTCCGTGTCCTGCCGCAGGTCCACGGCGCCGCCGGCGACGTGCTCGCGCGGCTCGAGGACCAGCTCGAGCGCGAGCTGCGGGCCGTCACCGACAGCCCGCTCTGGCTCGAGGCCGAGGCGGGCGAGCCCGAGGGGTTCTATCCGAGCGGCAACTTCCACTCCCAGGCGCTCGCGCTGGAGCTCGACTCGCTCGCGATCGCCTTCGCCCAGGTGGGCGCGCTGAGCGAGAAGCGGCTTCACCGGTTGCTCGACAGCCGCTTCTCGGGCCTACCCGAGCAGCTCTCCCCCGCCCCCGACCGAGGGCACTGCGGGCTCGTGTCGCTGCACAAGGCGGTCGTCGGCCTGTGCGCCGAGAACCGGTTGCTGGCCGCTCCCGCCTCCGTCCACGCGAGTGACGCCTCCTCGGGCCAGGAGGACTTCCAGGCCTTCACCGGGCTGGCGGCCGACAAGCTCGGCCGGCTGCTCGAGAACGTCGAGCTGACGCTGGCGTACGAGCTCGTCGCGCTGCGGCAGGCTCACCACCTGGCCGGGACGACGCTGCCGCCGGCGCTGGCCGCCGCCATGGCCGCGGCGGCCGCGGTCATCGAGCCGGTCGACTGCGACCGCTCGCTCGCGCCCGACGTCGAGCGCGCGCGCGATCTGATCCGCGGGGGCACCTTGATCGCGGCGGCGCGCCGCGCGGGCGCGCCGGCGACCGCGATCAGAAGTTGACGCTCAGGTACTGCACGTCGAGGTACTCCTCGAGCCCCTGGCGCCCGCCTTCCCGCCCGTCCCCCGATCCCTTGATCCCGCCGAACGGCGCCTGCACCCAGCCGAGCGCGCCGTCGTTCACGGCCACCATGCCGTAGTCGAGCGCCTCGCCGACGCGGTGGGCGCGGCCGAGGTCGCGCGTGAAGAGGTACGCGGCGAGCCCGTACTCCGTGGCGTTCGCGAGCCCGACCGCCTCCTCCTCGGAGTCGAAGGGGATCAGCGGAGCGACCGGACCGAACGTCTCCTCGGTCGCGACGCGCGCGGACGCCGGGACGTCGGCGAGCACCGTCGGGGCGAAGAAGCGCTCGGGGTCGAGGCCGGGCACTGGGCCGCCCCCGCAGAGGAGGCGGGCCTCCCGCTCGAGCGCGTCGGCCACGTGCTCGCGCACCCGCGTCAGGGCGCGCCGGTCGATCAGCGGGCCGACCGTGACGCCCGGCTCGAGGCCGTCGCCCACGCGCAGCGCCCCCGCCCGGTCGGCGAGCCGCCTCCCGAGCTCGTCGGCGACCGTCCGCTCGACGAGCACGCGGTTGACCGCGATGCACGTCTGGCCGGCATTCTGGAACTTGGAGAACGCGAGCTTCGCCGCGGCGAGGTCGAGGTCCGAGTCGCCGAAGACGAGGAAGGGCGCGTGGCCGCCGAGCTCGAGCGTGACCTTCTTCACTCCTTCGGCGCCGCGCCGAAGCAGGAGCTTGCCCACCTCGACTGAGCCCGTGAAGCTGATCTGCCGCACCTGAGGGGCGCTCGTGAGCACCTCGCCGATCGGCTCGGGGTCGCCGCAGACCAGGTTGACCACGCCCGGCGGAAAGCCCGCCTCGTCGAAGATCTCGAAGAGGAGCACCGCCGACAGCGGCGTCTCCTCGGCCGGCTTGAGGACGACGGTGTTCCCGCCGGCCACGGCCGGCGCGATCTTCCGCGTGACCATCGAGCTTGGGAAGTTCCACGGGGTGACGCAGGCCACCACCCCGCGGGGGCGACGGCGGACGTAGAGGCGCTGAGCGGGGCCGCCCGATGCCAGGATCTCGCCCCAGGGCCGCCGCGCCTCCTCCGCGTACCAGAGCAGGAACTCGGCCCCCCAGAGGACCTCGCCCTTGGCCTCGTCCAAGGGCTTGCCGCCCTCCAAGGTGAGCGCGCGGGCAAGGTCGTCGGCGCGGTCGATTACCAGCTCGTGCGCGCGGCGGAGCGGCTCGCCGCGCTCGTCGGGCGAGAGCGCCGCCCACGCCGGGAACGCCGCCTGCGCGGACTCGACCGCGTCGCGCACGTCGCGGGCGCTCGCGGCGACGGTGCGGCCCACCGCGTCACCCGACGCGGGATCGTGGACCTCCATCCAGGCCGCATCCGCCGGCTCGCGCCAGGCGCCGTCCACGTAGAGGCCGGAGGCGGAACGTACGGTGCGGCGCGGTGACACGCGGGCATCGGGCACGGGACGCATGTTGACGCATACCGTAGGGTTCGTCCGGAGGAGGGCTGCTTGCACCCCAAACAGGATCAGGTTGACGCCGTCCGGGCGCGGCGGAGTGAGCTCGAGAACCATCTGATCGACGAGTATCGGGCGGGGAAGATCGGCCGGCGGGAGTTCGTCCGTCGCGGCGCCTTGGTCGGGATGTCGTTGCCGCTCGTCACCTTTCTGGCGACCGCGTGCGGCGTGAGCACCGAGGACCTCGAGGAGACCGACAAGCCACAGACCGCCGAGCCGAAGCAGGGGGGCACGATCCGCGTCGGGGAGCAGGAGCCGGCCGGCGCGCTCGACCCGGTGACGGTCAACAACCTGGGCGGTCTCGTGGTGCTTGCTCAGACCGGCGAGTTCCTGGTCACGTCCGATCCCAGGCTGAGGCTCGTACCTCGCCTCGCGGAGAGCTGGAAGCCCAACGCGGACGGCAGCGTGTGGACCTTCAAGCTCCGCAGGGGGGTCAAGTTCCACGACGGCAAGGTGATGGACGCCGAGGACGTGGCCACCACCTTCGATCGCCTCGCCGATCCCGACGGCGGCTCGAACGCGCTGTCGGTCTTCACCGGCGTGCTCTCGAAGGGGGGCACGAAGGCGGTCGACGCGAACACGGTGGAGTTCCAGCTCGACGCGCCCAACGGCAACTTCCCCTACCTGATCAGCTCGGACAACTACAACGCGATCATCCTGCCCAAGACCTACGACGGGGACTGGGAGAAGACCTTCATCGGGACGGGGCCCTGGAAGCTCGACCGCTTCCGCCCCGCCGAGGGGGTCGACTTCGTGCCCTTCAAGGAGTACTGGGACCCGCGGGGGCGCGCGATCACCAACAAGAACGAGCTGAAGTTCTACGCCGACGAGCAGGGCCTCGTGCTCGGGTTCCAGGGCAACGAGTTCGACGCGTGCGTGCAGTACTCGGTCTCGGGCGGCAAGGCCCTGCTGACGGACGACACGGTGATCACGCACGAGCTTCGCGCAGCGTCCCACCGGCAGATCCACATGCGAACCGACAAGGAGCCCTTCAGGGACAAGCGCGTTCGCCAGGCGATGGCGTTGCTCGTCGACCGCCAAGCGCTGGTCGACGGCCTGCTCGACACCAAGGCGGACTACGGCAACGATAGCCCGTTCGCGCCCGTGTACCGGTCGACAGCGGAGCTCGAGCAGCGCCAGCGCGACGTCGCCAAGGCAAAGGAGCTCTTGAGGGCGGCCGGGAAGGAGGACGGCTTCAGCGTCGAGCTCAACACCTGGCAGGGCTTCGAGATGCCGGACCTCGCGCAGCTGCTCCAGCAGATGGTCCGTGAGGCCGGCATCCGCATCAACCTCGACATCACCGACTCGGCCACCTACTACGGCGAGGCGACGTTCGGCAACTCGCGCTGGCTGGACTCGACCATGGGGATCACCGAGTACGGCCACCGCGGCGTCCCGAACGTGCTGCTCGGAGCCCCGCTCCTCAGCGACGGCACCTGGAACAGCGCCCACTTCAAGAACAAGCGCTACGACCAGCTGGTGGCGGACTACGTCGCCGCAGTCGACCTCGATGCCCAGCGGCGGATCGCCAAGGAGATACAGCTGCTGCTCCTGGACGAGGTGCCGATCATGTTCACCTACTTCTACTACTTCCTATCGGGCTCCAAGGACTACGTCTCGGGGGTCGTGACGAATCCCATGGGCCAGATGGACGTCAGCCGCGCGGGGTTCGTCTAGTGGGACGCTTCATCCTCAGGCGCGTCCTGCTGGCCATCGTCACCCTCTTCCTGCTCAGCCTCATCGTCTTCGTCAGCGCGCAGGTGCTGCCGGGTGACGTGGCCCGGAACATCCTGGGGCCGTTCGCCGACCAGAGGTCGGTCGACCAGCTCAACGAGCGTCTGGGCACCGATCGCTCGATTATCGTTCAGTACTGGGATTGGATCACGGGGGTGCTCACGGGCGACATGGGCGTGTCGCTCGCCTTCCGGCGCCCGGTTGAGGACGTGATCGGCCCCGCCCTGGTCAACTCCGCCAAGCTCGCGCTGCTCGCGTTCCTCATCGTCGTCCCGCTCGCCGTGATCGGCGGGGTCTATGCCGCGCTGCGGGAGGGAAGCTTCCGCGACCGGCTGATCTCGATCGGCGGGCTGTCGGCCACCGCCATCCCCGACTTCGTGTGGGCGGTGCTGATGATCCTCATCTTCGCCCTGACGCTCGGCATCTTCCCCTCCACCGCGACCGCGCCACCGGGCTCGAACTTCTTCGAGGAGGTCTGGTACCTGATCCTGCCGGCGCTCTGCCTGGTCTTCGTGCTCTTCGGCTACATCGCCCGCATGGCACGGGCCGGGACCGTCGAGGCGCTCGACGCCGACTACACCCGCACGGCGGTGATCAAGGGCCTGCCGCAGCGGACCGTGGTGCGCCGCCACGTGCTGCGCAACTCGCTGCTGCCGACGATCGCGGTGGTGGCCACGCAGCTCGGCTACCTCTTCGGCGGGCTGGTAGTGATCGAACTGATCTTCAACTACAACGGACTCGGCCAGACCCTGGTCGAGGCCGCTCAGCAGAAGGACTTCCCGCTGCTGCAGAGCGGCATTCTGATCATCGGGATCGTATATCTCGTGGCGACGCTGGTCGCCGACATCATGTACTCCGTCCTCAACCCACGCGTGCGACTCGGGAGCGAAGCATGAGCACCTCAGCCTCCGGAACCGACGTCGCCGCTCCGACACCGCCGGCCGAGGCCGCCCCGGTCGAGGCCGACGAGCGCGCCGCCCGCCGGGAGCGGCTGCGGCTTCTCACACGGTCGGGGACGTTCATCGGCGGCGTGGTCATCCTGGCGATCTTCGTCATCTGCGCGATCTTCGGCGAGACGCTCGCGCCCGACGATCCCTTCGCCACCAACCCGCTCGACGATCTCGCCGCGCCCAGCGGCGAGCATCTCTTCGGCACCGATCGGGTTGGGCGCGACGTCCTCTCGCGGGTGATCGTCGGTGCGCAGGACATCCTGATCGTCGCGCCCGCCGCCACGCTCCTCGGAACGGTGCTCGGAACCGTGCTCGGGCTGCTCACCGGGTACTTCCGCGGCCCGGTGGACGACATCCTGAGCCGTTTCATTGACGCCTTCCTCGCCCTCCCGACGGTGATCATCGCGCTGCTGGTCATCACCGCCCTCGGCCCCTCGAACCTGACGGTGATCATCGTAGTCGGCCTGATCTTCTCCCCGATCATCGCGCGAACCGTTCGCGCGGCCGTCCTCCAGGAGCGGGAGATGGAGTACGTGGCCGCGGCCCAGCTGCGGAACGAGAGGACGCCGTACATCCTGTTCGCCGAGATACTGCCGAACGTGATGGGTCCGGTGACGGTGGAGTTCACCGTTCGCCTGGGCTACGCGATCTTCACGGTGGCGACGCTCAGCTTCCTGGGCTTCGGGATCCAGCCGCCGGCGCCGGACTGGGGCCTCCAGGTCTTCGAGCACTACGGGCTCATCAGCGGGGGCTACTGGTGGCCGGTGGTCTTCCCCGCCCTCGCCATCGCCATTCTCGTGATCGGGGTCAACATGATCGCCGACGGCATCGCCAAGGCGTTCGAGCGATGAGCGCCACGAAGGTCGCCACCGCGCCGGCGCTCGAGCTCGAGGACCTCGAGGTCGAGTACCGCGTCCGCGGCAACTGGAGGCGCGTGCTGCGCGGAATCAGCCTGCAGATCGCGGAGGGCGAGTCCTACGGGGTCGTCGGGGAGTCGGGCTGCGGCAAGTCGACCGCCGCCTACGCCGCGCTCCGCTACCTGCCGCGCAACGGGCGGGTGAGCAAGGGCAGCATCCGCGTCGCGGGCGAGGACCTGCTGGCGATGAGCGAGGCCGACGTGCGTCGCCTGCGGGCGGACAGGGTCTCGATGGTCTACCAGAACCCGACCTCGGCGCTGAACCCCACGATCCACATCGGCGACCAGGTGGCCGAGGTGTTCACGCTGCGGGGCGTGGACGACGACGAGGCGAAGGACAGGGGCCGAGAGATGCTGGAGAAGGTGCAGATCTCCGACCCCGCGCGTGTGATGGAGCGCTACCCGCATCAGCTCTCCGGCGGCATGAACCAGCGCGTGGTGATCGCGATGGCGCTGGCAAAGGATCCCACCCTGCTGATCCTGGACGAGCCCACCACCGGGCTCGACGCGACCGTGGAGGCGGAGGTGCTCGACCTGGTGGCCGCCCTGCGCGAGGAGTTCAAGTCGAGCGTGATGTTCATCAGCCACAACCTCGACGTCATCCTCCGCATGTGCGACCGCGTGGGGGTCCTCTATGCGGGACGCGTGGTCGAGCAGGGGCCGGCGGAGGAGGTGTTCGACAACCCCCGCCATCCCTACACGGTCGGGCTGCTGCGCTGCATCCCGCGCGCCGGCGCCCGCAAGGACAAGGGCAAGCTGGACACGATCCCGGGCTTCCTGCCGGGGCTGGGCGCCGAGCTGCAGGGTTGCGTGTACACCGACCGCTGCGGCCTCGCGCAGGACATCTGCCGCCGCCAGGAGCCCGACCTCTTCGAGGTCGGCGCTCATCACCGATCGCGCTGCCACTTCCACGAGAAGGCCCAGTCGCTCCCGCGCGACACCGCGCCCGTCCCCGTCGTCGTCGAGCGCAAGGGTGGCGACGGCATTCCGGTGATCGCCACACGCAACGTGCGCAAGACCTTCCATCAGGAGGGGCACGAGGTGCGGGCGGTGGAGGACATCACGTTCAACCTGGCTCCCGGCGAGACGCTCGGGCTGGTGGGCGAGTCGGGCAGCGGAAAGACCACGCTGGCCCGCCTGCTCCTCGGCCTCACGCCGCCCGACGAGGGCTCGGTGGTCGAGCTCGAGGGGACGCAGGTCGAACCGGAGATCCACAAGCGAGGCCGCGAGGAGGTCCGCGCGGTCCAGATCGTCTTCCAGAACCCCGACTCGGCGCTCAACCGGCGCTTCTCGATACAGCGAATCATCGCCCGGGCGCTGACGATGCTGCTGGGCACCAGGGGCAAGGAGGTCGACAACCGGCTACAGGACCTCGCCCACTCGGTGCGCTTCGACACACGCCTGATCCGGGCCAAGCCGTCGCAGCTGTCCGGTGGCCTCAAACAGCGGGTGGCGATCGCCCGTGCGTTCGCCGGCGACCCCAAGGTGGTGGTATGCGACGAGCCCACCTCCGCGCTCGACGTCTCGGTCCAGGCGGCGATCCTGAACCTGCTCGCCGAGCTGCAGGTCGAGAAGGACACCGCGTACATGTTCATCTCGCACGACCTGGGCGTCGTTCGCTACCTCTCGGACCGCATCGCCGTCCTCTATCTCGGGCGGCTCATGGAGCTGGGCAAGTCGGAAACGGTCTTTGGCCCGCCGCACCACCCCTACACCGAGGCGCTGCTCTCGGCCGTGGAGCAGGAGGAGGGGCGCGAGCGCCCGCGGATCAGGCTAAAGGGGGACATCCCGAGCCACGCGAACCCGCCCTCGGGCTGCGTCTTTCACACGCGCTGCCCGCGCTACATCGGCGACGTCTGCTGGCAGGAGGAACCGGAGCTGAAGGAGGTGGAGCCCGGGCACTTCTGGCGCTGCCACTACTCCGTCGAGGAGCTGCGCGAGCTCCAGAAGACGGCGCCCCCCGAGCGGCGCGACGGGGAGCCCGAGGCCCGGCACCGCGCCGCCTCCGAGGCGCCGCGCCCCGAGGCGGACAGCGTGCCGGCCGAGGAGCAGCGGCCGACGGCCGAGGGGGCGGAGCGCAGCGCGCCGCTCAGCGACCGCCCGACGGACGCCGAGGGCAGGCCGGGGGCGGGTCCGGGGACTCCGGGCGCCGACGCGCCGAGGGACGAGCGCTGAGGCTCCGCGCCGCGGTTCTCGAGCGGGTGGGCGCGCCGCTCGAGGTGACCGATCTCGAGCTCGCGCCGCCGCGCGCGGGAGAGGCGCTCGTGCGCCTGCACGCGAGCGGCGTCTGCCACTCCGACCTGAACGCGATCGACGGCACGGCCGAGACCCCATGCCCGGCCGTGCTCGGCCACGAGGGCGCGGGCGTGGTCGAGGCCGTGGGCCCCGGCGTCGCGCTCGAGCCCGGAACACACGTCGTGCTGTCGTGGATGCCGGCCTGCGGCCAGTGCGCCGAGTGCCGCCGAGAGCTGCCGCATCTCTGCCGGCCCGCGTGGCAGGCGATGGCGGCCGGCGGCCTGCTGGACGGCACCTCGCGGCTATCGCGTGACGGCGAGCCCATCTTCCACTACTGCTTCCTCTCCTCCTTCGCGGAGCGCGCCGTGGTGCCGGCGCGCTGCTGCGTGCCGGTTCCAAAGGAAGTGCCGTTCGACGTCGCCGCCCTGGTGGGCTGCGCGGTCACCACCGGCACCGGGGCGGTGTGGCGCACGGCCGGCGTGCGGCCCGGCGAGCGCGTATGCGTGATCGGCTGCGGTGGGGTGGGGATGAGCGCGATCCTCGGCGCGGTCGCGGTCGGGGCCGCGCCGATCGTGGCCGTTGACGTGGACGACCGGAAGCTCGAGCAGGCGCTCGCGCTCGGGGCCACCGACGCGGTCCGCTGGAGCGGTGGCCCGGAGGAGACCGCGGAGCTCGTCCAGACGGCGAGCGGCGGCGGCGTCGACTACGCGATCGAGGCCACCGGCCGGGCGGAGGCGGGCCTGGCGGCGTTCCTCGCGACCCGGCCGCGGGGCGCCGCCGTCGTGATCGGCATCCCCGGCGACGACGCGGTCCTCGCGCTGCCCGCCCAGCTGTTCCCGCGGACCGAGCGGCGCGTCCTCGGCTCCCTGTACGGCTCCGCCCGTCCGGAGCGCGACTTTCCGGCGCTGCTCGACCTCTACCTGCGCGGGCGGCTTCCGCTCGACCGCCTGATCTCGGGGCGCCTGCCGCTCGAGGCGGTAGAGCGGGCCTTCGACGGGCTCCGGACCGCCACCGCCCTGCGCACCGTGCTCGCCCTCGACGGGGAGGCGGCGTGACCGACCGGCTCGACGGGGCGGTCGGCGAGGCCTGGGCGGGAGAGGTGCCCAACGGCAGCCACATCAACCTGGTGCTCGCGCGCCGCGGCTCCCCCACGGCGGCCGCCGCCGCGGCCGTGCTGGCGAGCCCGCGGCCGGGCCACCTGCCGATCCTCGCCTGCCTCAAGGGCGCGGGAGCACCCGTGTGGCCGGCCACGATCGTGGTGAACAAGGTGACGCTCGGCGATGAGCGGCTCGAGCGCATGACCTGGGGCGCCGCGCAGCTCGGCATCGCCCAGGGCGTGCTCGACGCCGTCGCGGAGGGTCTGCTGCCCGAGGAGGAGGCGGCCGACGTGATCCTCCTGATCGCGGTATGGGTGGATCCCGAGGCCCACGACGAGACCGCGCTGAAGGCGGCCAACCGCCGCGCCACCCGTGACGCGATCGCGGGCGCGCTCCGACCACCATCGGCCGAAGCGGTGCGTGCGCTCGCCGCGGAGCGCGACGAGGCGACGAACGCCTACTACGCGGGGGACTGAGCGATACGGATCGCGGGCATCGAGGTGCGCCGCTACGCGTTCCCGCTCGACCCTCCGTTTCGAGCCGCGTGGGATCCGGTTCCCCGCACGACCGCCGAGGCGAGCCTCGTGATCGTCCGCTCCGACGACGGTCTGGAGGGTTACGCGAGCGGCGACCGGCTCCCCGACGCCGCGCTGCTCGAGCGCCTGCTCGCGGGGCTCGATCCGCTGCGGCCGGAGGTGGTGCGGGAGGTGTGCGAGACGGTCGACTTCCACGGCGGACGGCCCTGGACGGCTGAGGTCGCGACCTGGGACCTCGGCGCTCGCGCGCTCGGCGAGCCGCTCTGGCGGCTGCTGGGCGGCCGCTCGGAGCGCCTGCTCGCCTACGCATCGAGCGGCGAGCTCGTGGAGGCCGAGGAGCGGGCGCGCCGCGTGGTCGAGCTGCGGGAGCGGGGCCTCAGGGCGGTCAAGCTCCGCTTCCACCACTCCGACTGGCGCCGCGACGTCGACGTGGTGGAACTGGTCCGCGCCGCCGTCGGGGCGGATCTCGACCTGATGGTGGACGCGAACCACGGTTGGCGGATGGCGGGCGATCGCGGGGCCCGATGGGACGTCTCCACCGCCACGCAGTGTGCGCGTGCGCTCGAGCCGCTCGGCGTGTACTGGCTCGAGGAGCCGCTGCCCACCGACGACGTGGAGGGCTACGCCACGCTCCGCCGGCGCACCTCGCTTCGGATCGCGGCCGGCGAGATGGTGCGGGGCGCCTTCGAGGCGCGCGACCTGATCCTGCGCGGCGGCGTCGACGTCGTCCAGCCGGACGCCGTGCTTGCGGGCGGCCTCTCGGGCTGCCGGCGGATCGCGGCCATGGCCGACCTGTGCGGGCGGACCTTCACCCCTCACACCTGGTCGAATGGCATGGGGCTGCTCGCGAACCTGCATCTCGCCCTTGCCGTCTCCCGCTGCCCGTACGTCGAGGTCCCGCTCGACCCGCCGGCCTGGACGCCGGAGCGCCGCGACTGGCTGCTGCCGAGCCCGCTCGAGATCGCGGTCGACGGCACGATCGCCCCGCCCCCCGGCCCCGGGCTCGGCGCCACCCCGGACCTCGACGCGCTCGAGGCGTATCGCGTCGGCTGAGGAGCCGTGGCACGCCTCCTTTATCTGACCTCGGCGCGCCTCATCGACGGCGGCGGCGGGCCGCCGCAGGAGGGGGCCACGGTCGTGGTCGAGGAAGGGCGCATCGCCGGCGTGGACGCCGACGGCGGCGTAGTGCCCGCCGAGGCCCCCCGGCTCGACCTGGGCGGCCGCACCCTGATGCCGGGCCTGGTCGACGCCCACGTCCACGTGACCAACTTCGACATGCCGCGCGCCATGAAGGGCCAGGAGCCGATCGCGCCCGAGGTCAAGCACCACGTCATCGCGAGCGGGCTTCGGCGGATGCTCCGCATGGGGATCACCACCGTCCGCGACGTCGGCGCCTTCGGCGACGACCTCCTGCATGCCCGCCGCGCGGTGCGCCTCGGCGCGATCCCCGGACCGCGCCTGCTCAGCTGCGGACGGATCGTCTCGGCCACCTCCCCCGGCGGCCGGCACTTTGACGGGATGTACCGCGAGGCGGACGGGCCGGAGGAGATGCGCAAGGCGACACGCGAGCAGTTCCGGCGCGGCGCCGACTTCATCAAGATCATGACCACCGGCGCTCGGACATGCGAGCTCGAGAACAGCTCGCCCGCGCAGATCACGAGGGCGGAGATCGCGGCCGTCGTCGACGAGGCGCACCGCATGGGCTACCGCGTCGCCGCTCACTGCGAGGGCCTGGACGGCACCCGGCTCGCGATCGAGGAGGGGGTCGACACGATCGAGCACGGCCTGGAGCTCCACCGTGCGCCGGAGCTGCTCGACGAGCTCGCGCGTTCGGACCGCGTCCTGGTCCCGACGCTGTCCTGCTTCTTCGACGTCTCGGAGAACCGCGACGCCCACTGGCCCCCTGCACTGGTGGAGCTCGCGAAACGCCAGTACGAGGAGGCGCACCGCACCGTCGCGGCGGCCCGCGCAGCGGGCGTTCGGCTGGCGATGGGGTTCGACTCCCAGCCGAACGGCATGAGCGCCCTCGAGCTGGTGCGCCTGTGTCGCGCCGGGCTGACACCGATGGAGGGCATCGTCGCCGGCACGGCGGGCGCCGCAGCCGCGTGCGGGCTCGCCGCCCACGTCGGCTGCGCCCGCCCGGGGATGGTCGCCGACCTGCTCGTCGTCGACGGCGACCCGCTCGCCGCGCCGGAGCGGCTGCTCGAGGCGGACCGCATCTGGCTCGTTCTGCAGGCCGGGCGCCCGGTGGCCGGCGCGGCGCTCGAAGCCAAGCTCCCCGGGCTGCCGCCGCGCGATCCGAGCGAGCCGCCGTCCGATCCCGTGCCCGCGCTGGCCGGCCGGCCGCTGAGCCCGCCGAGGTAGCGGCTACAGGTCGCCGCCGTTCGCCGCCAGCCGGTCGAGCTCCCGGCTGAGCAGCGCCAGCCGCGCCTCCTTCACGAGCGGCATCTCGCGCCGACGCCGACGGACGGCGGCGAGGTCGAGCTCGACCGTGAGCAATGCGGGCTCGTCGACCGGCGCCTCGGCCACGAGCTCGCCCCACGGGTCGTACACGTGAGACCCGCCCCAGAAGCTCAGCTCGCCCTCCTCGCCGACCCGGTTTACGAAGACCACGTAGCACTCGAGCTGGCGGGCGACGAAGCGGTTGATGTCCTGCCAGTCGCGCCGGTTCTCGGGCCGCCGGGCCGTGCTGTTGGCCGGAACGATCAGCACCCGCGCGCCGTCCTGAACGGCGATCACCGCCAGCGCCGGTTGCCAGGCGTCGCTGCAGATCAGGATGGCGACCCGGCCGACGTCCGTGTCGAACGCGCGCATGGCGCTCCCGGGGGTGAAGTGCTTGCGCTCCTCCCAGATGGCGTAGGTCGGCAGGTAAAGCTTCCGGTGCACGTGCCTGACCTCGCCGCGTTCCAGGTAGGCCGCGCTGTTGTGGGTGTGCACGCGACCCGCCTCGGCGAAGCCGACGACGCAGCCGAGCCCGTCCGCCCCCGCGGCGAGGCCGGACAGCTCCGGATCGTCGACCGACATCGACACGTCGTCACGGGCCAGCCCGACCGAGTAGCCACTCAGGGTCAGCTCGGGGAAGACCACCAAGTCGGCGGCCATCTCCCTCGCCCTGACGATGTGGTCGCGGACCTGGCGCGCGTTCTCCGCCACCTCCCCGAGCACCGGGGCGACCTGCGCCAGCGCTACCCGTAACGTGCGGTCCTCCACCGCCGGGCAGGCTATCTCCCGGCGGGGGGCGAATCTCGGAACCATCCTGCCTTGTACGTCCAGTGGACGCAAAAGTCAGGACGGTGGAGCAGGAGATCGCGCGGCTTGGCACCGCTGCTCACGGGGTGGTCGCGCGGGCGGAGCTGCTCGAGGCCGGAATAACGCGCGAGGAAATCGCGCACCGGATCAGAATCGGGGCGCTCATCGTCGAGTTCCGCGGGGTGTATCGGGTCGGCCACCGTGCGCCGAGCGTCGAAGCGCGCTACATGGCGGCCGTCAAGGCGTGCGGTGCCGGAGCACGTTTGAGCGGCCTCGCGGCGGCACACCTGTTCGGGCTGCTGAGAGGAGCCGCCCCGCCGCCCGAGGTGACGGCCCCCACGGAGCGGCACGCCCAAGGCGTCAAGACGCGTCGGTCGCGCAACATGGACCCGCGCGACGCGACACAGTGGCGCGGCATCCCGGTCACGACCGTGCCACGCACGCTCGTGGACCTCTCCTCGGTGCTGTCTCTAGACGCCCTGGCCCGCGCTTGCCATGAGGCGGGGATCCGGCACCGCACGACACCCGCGCACGTCGAGGCCGCGCTCGAGCGCTGCCCCACCGCCAAGGGCGCCGCAAAGCTGCGCCGCGTTCTAAGCGGCGACATCCACGTCACGCTCAGCAAGCTCGAGCGCCGCTTCCTCGAGCTCTCGCGCGAGGCCGACCTGCCGCTCCCAGTGACAAACCGCCCCGCCGGCGGCCGCTTTGTCGACTGCCGCTGGCCCGCGCACCGGCTCACGGTCGAGCTCGACGGTTATCGCTACCACGGCCCCCGCCACTCCTGGGAACAGGACCGCCGCCGCGAGCGCGAGGCATACGCCCGCGGCGACCAGCACCGCCGCTACACCTACGCCGACGTGCTCGAACGGCCGGCCGAGATGATCGCCGAGCTCCGTGCGCTGCTCGGGCAGCGCTAGAGCTTCTCCGCGTAGTCCCGGTACGCCTCCCTGACGGTCGGGTCGGAGCCGAGGTAGGCGTGCTTCGACATGTCGGCGCTGTAGCGGCTCGCCGGCGGAGTGCGCCCGAGCGCCTCGGCCATGCTCCGGATGTGGTGGGGCGCCGCCCCGCAGCACACCCCCAGGTAGCTCACCCCGAGCTCGTGCGCCGCACGGGCGAAGTCGGCGATCTCGTAGCGGTTGCAGGTGAAGGGATCGAGCGCCGTCGGGAACGGGCGGCCCTCGGGGAAGTCGCCCCATGCCGGGTCCTCGAGCGACTGGAAGCTCGGCTGTGCCGCGGTCGTGCGGTACGGGACCGGGAGCGCCGCCACCGGCACCGCGACCGCCTCCCGGATCTCCTCGAGCAGGGGAAGCATGGTCGCCGGCCCGCGGCCGCAGTTCAGGCCGACCACGTCCGCGCCCGCGGCCTCGAGGCGCCTGCAGGCCTCCGCCGGCGCCACGCCGTCCCGCATCTGCGGATCCTTGTGAGCGGTGAGCGTCACCACCGCCGGCAGCCCCCGCTCCTTGATCACCTCGGTGGCCACGAGCGCCTCGCCCAACCACGAGATCGTCTCGGCTATCACGAAGTCAACACCCGCCTCGGCCGCCCAACCGACCTGCTCCTCGAACATCGCCCGCACCGTGGCGTCCGACCCGCCGCCCTCGTACACGTTGGTGTTGCAGACGTTGCCGGCGAGCAGCGCGCCGCTTTCCCTGGCCACCCCGTCGGCGATCTGGAGCGCCTGGCGGTTGATCTCCTCGAGCAGCTCCTCGCGCCCGATCATCCGCAGCTTCTCGCGGTGGGCGTAGTAGGTGAAGGCCTCGACGACGTCGGAGCCCGCGTGAAGGAACTCGCGGTGCAGCTCTGCCACCTTCTCGGGGTGCTCCAGCACCACCTCGGGCACGAAGCCACCGGCCTGCAGATATCCCCGTCGCTCGAGCTCGAATAGGTAGCCCTCCGCGCAGATGACGGGGCCGCGCTCCAGGCGCGCAAGTAGCTCAGACATCTCGTCTCCTCTCGACTGCGGCTTGTTGCTCCTTCAGCAACATCAGGTGCGCATTATGCCCGACGGCTCGGGCCGCAGAAGCGGAGCACGGTGAGCGCCAGGCACTGAGCCGTGGCGACCAGCTCGTCCACCGGGACGAACTCGTCCACCGCATGGGCGTGAGCGATGTCGCCCGGCCCGCACGCCACCGTGGGAATCCCGCTTCGCGTGAGGGTCACGCCGTCGTACCAGGTCGTGCGGGACGAGATGCGGCCCCCCCGGCCGAGGTCCGCTGCGGCCCGCCGCAGGGTCTCGACGATGGGATGGTCGGCCGGCACCTCGGCCGTCGGCACGCCGGCCGACCACTCGATATGCGGCGGATTGGCGCGGAGCCAGGGATCCTGCGCGGCCGCCGCCGCGACACGCTGCTCGAGCTCGTGCCGGACGGGGCCGCCGAGTCCTCGATCGTCCGCCTGGGAGGGCGTGAAGCTGATGTGGCAGCGCAGCCGGCACGACGAGGGATGTGTCACGAGCCAGTCGCCGGCCTCGATCGAGATTGGGACGAGGTCGCCGGTTCCGAGGAGGGGATGGGCGAGCGCGGCGACGGAGCGCCAGTCGTCGCGCAGGCGCTGGAGCGCCAGCAACAGGGGGACGGTCGCGTCGATCGCGTTCACCGCAGGCGCCGGATCGCTGTCCTCTCGTCCGAGGCCGGCGTGTCCCGTGCGCCCAGGCACGGTGATCGTCACGATGCCGGCGCCGCGCGATCCCGTCCAGACGTCGAGCCCGGTCGGCTCCGGGATCACTGCGGCGTCGACGGGTACGCCGCGTGTGACGACGGCCGCCGTGCCCGCGCCGGTCGACTCCTCGTCGGTCACCGTGTTCACGAGCAGGTCGCCCGCGGTCTCCGCCCGCATCGCGGCAAGCGCCTCTACGGCGACGACCATGGCGGCCACGCCACCCTTCATGTCGCACGCTCCCAGGCCGTAGAGGCGGCCGTCGCGGAGGCGGGCCGAGCGCGGAGGCGCCGTCCAGGCGTCCTCGGGTCCCGGCGGCACCACGTCCACGTGACCGTTCAGGAGCAGGCTGCGCCCGCCGCCCGAACCGGGACGCCGGGCCAGCAGCTGCGGCCGCCCGTCGAAGCGGAAACCGGGCGGCACCGTCACGGCTGCGGCCGCCTGGGGCTCGGGCACCCAGAGCTCGACCTCGAGTCCCGAGTCGCGCAGGCGGCTCGCAAGGCGCGCTTGCAGCGCGGCCTCCTCGGCGGGCCGGTCGCCCAGGCCGCGAGCGCTCGTGTCGTAGCGGATCAGCTCGGAGCACAGCTCGACGACGTCGTCGCGGCGCCGCGCGATCTCCTCCAACGTGCGTGCCTCGAGATCGTTCATCGCCAGCGGGCGGGGCGTATGATCACCCGCCTGTCCGCGACCTCTCACGTGTCGCCGGCCTCGAGCGAGGTCGTCTCCCGCGACCCGTGGTCCGGTGAGGTCGTCTTCAATTGCCGGGCGGCCACCGCGGACGCGGTCGCGGAGGCGGTGGCGCGAGCGGTGGGCGGGGCGCAGCGGTGGTCGCGCGTCGCCGTCGAGGAGCGCGCTTCGGTGCTGCGGCGCTTCGCCGGCCTGCTCGAGCAAGACGCCGTGGACATGGCGGACCTGATCGTCCGCGAGGTGGGCAAGCTCCAGGTCGACGCGGAGGGGGAGGTCGCGTGGACGGCCGCGTCGGCACGGTGGTACGCGGACCATCCTCCGCCCGAGGAGCGTGCCGGGGGCGCGCTCGTCGCGCGGCGTCCGCTGGGCGTGATCGCAGCGGTGACGCCGTGGAACGTGCCGCTGGTGACGCCGGCCTGGAAGTGGTTGCCCGCGCTCGTCGCCGGCAATGCGATCGTCTGGAAGCCGTCCGAGCTCGCGACGGCCACCGCCTTGCGCGCCCGCGGGCTCCTGCTCGAGGCCGGCGTCCCCGAGGACGCGCTCGAGGTCCTTCCGGGAGGACCGGCCACCGCCCGTTCGCTGTGTGCCGACGAGCGGGTGGCGGGGGTGCACTTCACCGGCTCGGAGGCGGCCGGACGAGCCCTGCTCCTCGTCGCCGCACCGCGCTTCGGGCGCTGCGCGCTCGAGATGAGCGGTCTCAACCCGGCGATCGTGTTCGCCGACGCCGACCTCGACCGCGCGGCTCGCTGCATCGCGGACTGCGGGACCGCGCTCGCCGGCCAGAAGTGCACGTCGACCCGGCGCGTCCTCGTGGAGGAGCCGGCCCTCGACGCGCTCGCCGACCGGCTTGGCGAGCGCTTCCGCGACCTCCGCCCGGGAGATCCCGCCGATCGGGCCACGACGCTCGGGCCCCTCATCGGCCCGGCCGCCGCCGCGCGCGCACGTGACGCGGTCGCGACCAGTCGCGCCGGCGGCGCACGCATAGTCGCCCAGAGCGCGAGCGCGGGGGACGCCGGGTTCCCGGCGACGCTGCTGACCAGCCTCGCCGCGGACGACCCGCTGCGTGGCGAGGAGCTGTTCGCACCGGTGTTGACGCTCGACTCCTTTGCCTCCGAGGAAGGAGCGTGGAGCTCCGCGAACGCCGTTCCGTACGGTCTGTCGGCGGCCGTGTACAGCCGCGACGGAGAGCGCCTTGCGAGAGCGGGCGAGCGCCTGCAGGCGGGCGTCGTGGCGCTCAACCGCCGGGGTGACGACGTCGAGCTCGAGGCGCCGTTCGCCGGCTTCAAGCGGTCAGGCAACGGCTTTCCCGAGGGCGGACACTGGGCGTACTCGGCCGTGACGAACCTGCAGGCCGTGTATGGATAGGGGCATCGGAACTACCAGCCGTTCTTCAGCGTCTCCGCGAGCGTGCCGGCCAGGTAGTCGACGTCCCGCTTGGTCACGCACAGGGGCGGCTTCAGCTTGAGGACGTTCGCGCCCGGTCCCGTCGGCTGAACGATCACGCCCAGCTCGAGCATGCGCTCGCATATCGCGCGCGCCGCTTCGGTGGCGGGCCGGCCGTCCTCGTGGCCGAGCTCGAGACCCCGGTAGAGGCCGATGCCGTGCAGGGCGCGGGCGATCGGGAACTCCTCGACGAGTGCGCCCAGCCGGTCCGAGAGGTGGTCGCCCACCTTGCGGGCGTTCTCCTGAAGGCGTTCCTCCTCGAGGACGTCGAGCACGGCGATGCCGACCTCGCACGAGACGGGACTCCCCCCCACCGACGAGAAGAGGTCCTCGGCGCGACCGAAGCTGTCCGCGATGTCCCTTGTGGTGATCACCGCCGCCACGGGGTGGCCGTTACCCGTGGCCTTCGCGACGGTCACGATGTCCGGCACGACGCCCTGCTGCTCGAAGGCCCAGAAATGACTCCCGAGGCGCCCGTACCCGACCTGCACCTCGTCCGCGATGCACAGGCCACCCGCCGCCCGCACGGCCGCGTAGGCTCGATCCAGGCACCCGGCCGGCGGGACGACTCCGCCCAGATTGCCGAGCACCGGTTCACAGAGCAGGGCCGCCGGAGGACGGCCCGCGGCCACCAGGCGGTCGACCGTCTCCGCGAGCTCGCGCAGCGAGCCCTCCGGGTCGGGATGCGGGCGGGTTACCGGATGCACCCAGGGCGGCGCGCTGAGCGTCTCGTTCGTCGCGGCGGTCCACCCGTGGTAGCAGCCCTCGAAGCACAGGAGATCGTGCCGGCCGGTCACCACGCGCGCCAGGCGAAGCGCCAGATCGCCCGCCTCGCTGCCCGAGTTGACGAGGAAGACGACCTCGAGCGGATCCGGCGAGAGTCGCACCAGGCGCTCGGCGAAGCGACCCATCGCGTCGTATAGGAAACGCGAGTTCGTGTTGAGGCGCCGGAGCTGCCGCGCCGCCGCCGCCTCGACCATAGGGTGGCTGTGCCCGACGATCGCGACGTTGTTGATCACGTCGAGATACGCGCGGCCGGCGACGTCGTAGAGCCACTGCCGCCAGCCGCGCTCGATCTGCGGCGGTTTCGGCGCGTAGTAGAGGCGCTGCGGGCTCGCCACGAATCGTCGCCGGCGCTCGAGCGCGGTCCCGACCGGCTCGGCCGTCGCGGCCACCTCGAGCCCCAGCAGGGGCGCCGGATCCGGGCACAGCGCCAGCCACGCCGAGGCCAGCGAGGCGGGCGCGAGCCCCGGAAGCTCGTCGAGCTCCTCGACCCCGAGCTGCACGTGGAGGTGTGCCGGCAGCCGCTGCCCGGCGCGGGGGGCGGCCACCGCGCCGAGCTCGTCGCCCGCGGCCACCTCGCCGTCGATATCGCGCGGGACGAAGCCGGCGACGCGCAGCCTCAGCCCGGAGTCGCGCAGCTCGAGCAGGAGCTCCTGGTCGCCCGCGCGGAGGACGCGGCCTGGCAGCGGCGCTCGTGTGACCGTCCCCTCGGGGAGGAATATGTCGGCGCCGAGGTGAACGGTGCTCGGCTCGTCGAGGCCCGGGCCGGTGTCATGGACGATCCGGCGCTCGCCGTAGCGCCCGACCGGAACCGCCCCCGCGAGCCGCAGCCGCTCCACGACCTCGGTTAAAGCGCCGGCGTCGCGCCATGCGCCTGCTTCGAGGGCGTCCGTCTGGGGCGAGAGGTCCACCGGCGCCGGTCGAGCTCGTTCGAGCTCGTCCGCAAGCGCTCCCGGCGCCGGGCGGAGCCGCGCCGGCGGTCTCCCGTGCGCCGGCAGGCCGCAGGCGTCGCGGAAGGCGGCGTGGGCGAGGGCGGGCGGTATGGCGGTCAGCGCCCTCAGGATTCCCCAGCTGAGCTCCACGCCCCGAGCCACGTAGCGATTTGCGGGCTCGAGCGCGCGCTGATGCTCGCCGCCCAGCGCCGAGATCACCGCTCGCGCCACGATCAGCGCCGGGAGGGCGGCCAGTTCCGCGTCGGTCAGCGGCACGACGGAGTGAAAGCCGCGCACCACCTCTACGGCCTCCTGTAGAGAGCGGACCGGGTTCCGGCCGCTTACCGAGGTGGCGAGCACGGCGCAATCGGCCGCCAGCCAGGAGCGCATCACGTCGCCGAAATCGATCAGCGCGCACGGCAGCGGCCGTCCGGCGGGGTCGCGACGGGCCAGAACGTTCCAGTCGGTCGTGTCCCCGTGGATCACCTGAACGCGCAGCTCCGACGTGAACGGTTCGAGCCCGCGTGCCGCCCGCTCCATGGCGCGCCGGGCGAGCTCGCGCCGGCCGGCATCCGGCACCGCGGAGGCGAAGGCAGAGGACACATCGTGCGCATGCCGGACGTCCCACTGCAGGACCCGGTCGGCCGCCGGATGCTCGAACGAGCCGAGCGCGCCGGCCACCCTCGCCACCAACCGGCCGGCATCGCGCAGAACCGGTGGGGCGAGGTGATCGAAGTCACGCAGCGGCTCCCCGTCGAGATACGTGACGAGCCGGACGCGCCGGCCGGCCGCGTCGGCGATGTATCGACCGTCACCGGCGGCCAGCGGTTGCGGGACGATGCCGGGCAGCTCCGCCCCCACGTGCTCCATGGCCCGGTTCTGGAGGTCGAGCTCGGCCGGCGTGAAAGCGTCGTTGGCGATCTTGAGCACGTAGCGTCCGCCGGGCGCCTCGATGCGGAAGTTCCGGTCCTGGTGGCTGTCGAGCGGAAGCAGCTCCCCCTCGACGCCGAAGCAGACGCGGGCCGCGGTGGCCGCCTCTTCGGCGGTCAACTGCGGCGGGCGCAGCTCGTGTCCGGCGAACGGATTCGCGGTCTTCATCGGCTCAGCCGTAGCGGTCGACGAGCTCGCGCGTGAGCACCTTGCCGCTCGGATTCGTCGGCAACGCGTCGACGAAGACGATGCGACGCGGCCTCTTGAATGACGCGAGCGAGTCGCTCTCCCTGCAGAACCGGTCGACGTCCCGCTCGCTGAGAGCCGGCTCGGCGGGAACGACGAATGCCGTCACGACGGCCCCCCACTCCGGGTCCGGAGTGCCTACCACCACGGCCTCGCGAACGCCGGGCAGGCGGTGCAGCACGTCCTCGACCTCCGACGGGGAGATGTTCTCGCCACCGGAGACGATCAGGTCGTCGACGCGGCCGTGAAAGTAGTGGTAACCCTCACCGTCGCGCGAGAAGAGATCACCAGTGTAGAGCCACCCATGGCGGAGTCGGCCGGCGCTCTCGCTGGGCCTGTTCCAGTACCCGGGTGTCGTGTGGGGCCCGCGCACGATCAGCTCGCCGACCGCCTCGCGAGGCACCTCCTCGTCGGGCAGCACGTCGCGGTCGGGGTCGTGAACCACGATCCTCGTCTCGGCCAGCAGAGTCGTCTTGCCGCAGGAGCCGAGCTTGCGAATCGCATCGCGCGGGTTCATCAGCAGGGTGAGGCTGGCCTCGGTCAAGCCGTATCCGTTGTAGAGGCGCGGGCAGAGGGCGTCGAGCACGCGCGCCATGCTCGCCGCCGGCAGCGCCGCGCCGCCCGTGGTGATCATCTGGAGCGACGAGACGTCGAGCTCGCCGAAGTCGGGGCAGGAGAGCATGCTCGCGATCTGCGTGGGGACCGCGAACAGCGTGGTCACGCGCTCGGCCTGGATCGCGTCAAGGGCGGCGCGGGGCTCGAACCGCGACAGGATCACGTTCGTCGCGCCCACGAGCACGTGTGGCAGGAGGAATGCCTGCATCCCGCCGACGTGGTAGAGCGGGGCGATGTGCAGGGCGCGGTCCTCGGGACCGAGCTGGTACTCGAGGGCGGAATTCATCGCTATCGCGGTGTCGTTCGCGTGCGTGTGCATCACCCCCTTCGCGACGCCGGTCGTGCCGGAGGTGTACATCAGCGCGGACAGCATCTCCGGTGTGACCTCGCTCGCGATGAGCGGCTCGTGGTCCCGGTCGCTCTCGGCGAGCGCCTCGTAGTCATGGTGGCCGGGCGGCCGATCATCCGCCTCGACGGCGATCAACTCGCTCACCCCTCTGGCGTTGTCAGCGGCGCGTAGGGCCGTCTCGCTCAGCCGGCCCTCGTAGGCGAGCAAGCGCGCGCCCGAATCGTCCAGCACTCGAGCCACCTCACCCGTCGACAGCCGGAAGTTCATCGGCACGGCCACCGCGCCGAGCTTCTGACACGCGAAGTAAAGCGTCACCGCCGGCTCGCACGCGTGCATGAGCAGCGCAACTCGATCGTGGGGCCGCACGCCGAGCTCGGCGAGGCCGTGAGCCGTGCGGTTGACTCGCGCGTTCCACGCGGCGTAGGTCCAGCGCCGCCCGCCGTAGAGGATGGCCTCGCGGTCGGGATGCCGCTCGACCGTCCGCAGCAGCATCGACGCCATCGTCAGGCGGACGGTCGTGTGGTCGCCGATCGCCACGGATCACAGGTCCGGGTCGAGGCTTGGCAGCTCGGCCGACGCGACAAGGTAACGCATCATCTCGTTCGTCCCACCGACGATGGGGAGCGCGCGGGCGTCACGGTAGATCTGCTCGGCGGGGCCCCCCTCCTTTGCAAGCCCGGCGGCGCCCAGGATCTGAACCGTACGGTCCGCGCACAGGACGGCGGTGTCGGTGGCCACCAGCTTGGCCATGGCAGCGGGCCTGGCCAGCTCCTTGCCCGTCAGGAGGCCGGCGTCGAACAGCTTCGCGGCGCGGTACGTGAGCAGTTCGGCGGCGTCGATGCGCCAGCTCATCTCGACGATCTTGTCCCACACGAGCTGCTTCGACCCAAGCTTCGCCCCGAAGGCGACCCGACGCTGTGCGTGGCTGCGAGCGAGCTCGAACGCGCTGCGCGCCACGCCGAGAGCGGCCCCAGCCACCATGACCCGCTCGACGTTGAACATCTCGAGCATGATCCGAAAGCCCTTGTCGCGATCGCCGAGCAGGTGGTCGGCGGGAACGCGACAGTCTCGGAGCGCGACCTCGCCCACCTTGCACCCGCGCCTACCCATCAGCTCGTATGCGCCCGGAAAGCTCACGCCCGGGGCATCCGCCGGCACGAGCACGGCGCTGACCCCCATCCGCGCCGCCGTCTCCGGGTTCGAGATTCCGTAGACGACGTACACGTCGGCCACCGACGCGTTCGAGATGTAGCGCTTCGAGCCGTTCAGCGCCCACTCGTCGCGCGTCGAGTCGTAGCGGATGCGGGTCCTCATCCCGGCCGTGTCGGAGCCGGCGTCGGACTCCGTGACGCAGATGGCGCCGATGGCATGACCGTGCACGATCGGCGAGAGGTAGCGGTCACGCAGAGAGGGCTTGGCTTCGCGGTAGATCGCAAGGGCGCAGCTCAGCGCGCTCGCCACCGTGCTCTCGAACGCGTAGTTGATCGCGGCGACCTCCTCGGAGAGCAGCGTGGCGTGTGTCAGGCCCGGGCGCGAGAGCGCGCCGCGGTACAGGTCGGGGAACATGACTGTGAGGTAGCCGGCCTCGCCGAGCGCGCCGATCGCGGCTTCCATCGCGTCCCAGTTCCCGTCGGCCTCGATGGCGGGTGCCCGCGGCACAAGCTCGCGCGCGAGGAACTCGCGCGCCGCCGCGCGAAACCCGCGGTCCTCGTCGGCCAGAAGGAAATCGCGCACCACGTGTGCTCTAAGCCGGATCGGAGCCCCATCCGAGGCGCCGGGACAGCTGGTCGGCTGCATCGCGGACGGTCGCGCCGCTCGTTTCGAGCTTCCGGCCGGACCGGAACTTCGGGCCCGACACGTTGAGGGCGGCCACGATCTCGCCGCGGAAGTCGCGCACGGGCGCCGCCACGCTCACCAGGCCGGCCTCGTACTCCTCGTCGGTGAGGGCGAAGCCAGTCTCCCGCGCGGCCTCGATGCGCCGCCACAGCTCGGCCACGCTCCGCGGTGCCTGCGGCCCCTGGGCGGGCAGCCTCCCGCCCCCGAGCAGGGCGGCCAGCTCCGCCTCGCCGTGCTCGAGCAGCAGGGCCCGACCGGAGGCCGTGCAGTACGCGGGCGTCCGGCGGCCGGTCCCGTCGCTCGCGAGCACCGCGCTGGGCGACAGCTTCGACATCAGCGTCACCACCTCGGCGCCGTCCAGCACCGACAGGTGAGCCGTCTCCCCGAGGCGCGCCACCAGCTCCTCGCAGACCGGCCGGGCCTCCGCGAGCATGCGCTGCCGACCGGTCTGCGCCGCGAGCGCGAACAGCCGCCAGCCGAGGCGATAGTCGAGCGTCTTCGGGTCACGGTCGACGAAGCCGTACTCGGCCAGAGTCCTCAAAGCTCGCGAGACCTGCGTCTTCTCGCGCCCCACCCGCTCGGCGATCCGCACGACGCCCGCGCCGCCGTTCTCCGCGGCATCCGGGCGGCCCAGCGCGAGCAAGATCTCGAGGCCCCGGCCGAGGCTCGTGTCCGCCCCCGCCGGCCGCCGCCGGGTCGCTGCGGTGCGCGACATGGTGATGGCATCCTAGCGCTTCGCGTGCCCTCTCGGCAACTAGTGTTGCGCTATTCGCGCGCGGCGCGATCCGGCCCGCGGTCGGGTCACGTCGCTGCCGGCGTGCGCGTGCTTCGTGCTCTGCGTGTCGGGGCCGGTGAGACGGCTGCGGTGGATGCGCCCGTCACGAGCTCCGGCGCGACGCGGACGCGCGTTCGGGACTTCGGGCGACCGGCCACCGCCGCCGCCAGCAGGCGTGCGGCGGCGGTCGCGACCTCCGGAGTTCCCCATCCCACCGTGGTCAGCGGGGGAGTGACGACGCGGGCGATCGGATGGCCGTCGTACCCGGCCACGGAGAGGTCCGCCGGCACGGACAGGGACTTCGCGACCGCCGCGGCGTATACGCCACACGCGAGCGAGTCGGAAAGGCAGAACAAAGCGGTGGGGCGCGGCTCGTCGCCGAGCAACGCGGCCGCGGCGTGTTCGGCGTCCTCGATCGAATGGCGTGAGTTGACCACGGTCGCCTCCATCCCGAGCGAGTCGCACACCTCCGCGACGACCCGCTCGGCGGGACGGTCGGGCGTCGAGGGGCGGCTCGGGGTGAGCACGGCGATCTGCCGATGGCCGAGCGCACGCAGGTGCTCGAGGACGAGCTCGACGCCGGCGCGGTTGTCGAAGAGCACCTCCCCCACCGTCGGCCCGGCCAGAGCGTCGCCGACCGTCACGATCGGCAGCACCGCGCCGATCTCCTCCCACGAGGCATCGGACGGGTCGAGCGGCGAGACCACGAGCCCCTCCACGAGCTGGTCGGCGAGCTGACGCGCCAACATCCGCTCCCGGTCCGGCTCGCCGCGGGCGTCCACCACCACCATGTGCAGGTCGTGCAGCCCGAGCTGGCGACCCAACGTCTCGACGAAGCGCTGCTCGCCGAGATCCTCGAGCGAACCCGACAGCACGCCCACCAGCCCCGTGCGTCCGCGGGCGAGCGCGCGTGCCACCGCGTTGCCGGTGTAACCGAGCTCCTCGGCCGCGCGACGCACCCGCTCCTGCGTCTCCGGCGACGTCTGCACGCCACGCATCGCGTAGGACACCGCGGCCGGCGAGAGCCCAGTCGCCGCGGCAACGTCCTTGATGGTCACCCGCGCCCGGCGCGTCACAACCCAACCGTAGCGCCCGCTTCCGCGGTCCCGGGCGCGGCCGGGCGCCCAGATCGAGGCTTCGCGCAGGCTTAATGGCCCATTCAGGGTCTCCCGAGTTAGGGTTTCCTCGCGGCCGCCATGATCTCCATCGCAGCTGTCCAGCGTGCGGAGCCCTTGCCGCGTCGCGCTCGGCAGGGGAAATCGGCGTGGGCTCCATCGACGGCCGGGGATTGCGCCGCCATGGGCGGCCCTGATATATCTGAGCCGGTGGTCAGCCCGATGAGCTCGGAGACGACCCGGCCGCCGAGGTCCCGCCGCCCCAACCCGGAGGAGTGACCACGGCGGCATCAGGAGACTCCTTGAGCGGCGGCGCCGCCGGGCTGGCATTTCTGGAGGCCACCAAGGTCTATCCCGGGCGCAGGGCGCCCGCGGTATCGGACCTCAGCCTCGAGATCCCGGCCAGCGAGATCTGCGTCCTGATCGGGCCGTCGGGCAGCGGCAAGACGACCGCGCTGCAACTGGTCAACCGGCTCATCACGATGACGTCCGGAGACATCACGATCGACGGACGCAGCGTCGGCGGCCTCGACGAAACCGAGCTGCGGCGGGGGATCGGCTACGTCTTCCAGCAGATCGGGCTCTTCCCGCACATGACCGTGGAGGGGAACGTCGGCACGGTCCCACGCCTCCTCGGCTGGCCCAAGGAGCGCATTCGCGCCCGCGCGCGCGAGCTCCTCGAGCTGGTCGGGCTCGATCCCGACGAGGACCTGCGCCGCTACCCGAACGAGTTCTCGGGCGGCCAGCGCCAGCGCATCGGCGTGGCCCGGGCGATGGCGGCGGACCAGCCCCTCATGCTGATGGACGAGCCGTTCGGGGCGCTCGACCCCATCACGCGCGACCGCCTGCAGGACGACTTCCTGCGCCTGCACGAGGAAGTGCCGAAGACCGTCGTCTTCGTCACCCACGACATCGACGAGGCGATCAAGATGGGTACCCGCATCGCGATCCTCCGCGACGGCGAGCTCGTCCAGTACGACACCCCGGATCGCATCCTCGCCGAGCCCGCCAACGAGTTCGTGGCGGACTTCGTGGGGGCCGATCGCGGATTGAAGCGGCTGCGCGTGTGGACGCTGAGCGACGTCGAGCTGGGGCCCCCCGGCGAGGGCACGCCGGAGCTGACCGCGCCCGAGGACACGAGCCTGCGCGACGCCCTCTCCCGGATGCTCGTGGAGGGCACGGAACGGCTCACCGTCGTCGACTCGAGCGGAGCCCCGAAGGGCACCGTGACGCTGGAGACGATCACGCGACTGATCGGCCCCGAGCAGCGGGCGGTGGAGGTATGACCGCACCCCTCGCGCAGCAGCCGGTGATCCCCGAGTTCGAGCGCGGCAGCGAATGCATCCGCGAGAACCGCCAGTTCTGCCTCGACTGGTTCGTGGACAACTTCGACCGGGTGTTCGCGCCGCGCCTCGTGGAGCACATCGAGCTCACGGCGATCGCCGTCGGGATCGGGTTCGCCATCTCGTTCGCCGCGGCGCTCATCGCCTACAGCCAGGGCTGGTTCGAGACGCCGTTCGCGATCTTCGCCGCCTTCCTCTACACGATCCCGAGCCTGGCGTTCTTCCAGCTGATGGTGCCGATCACCGGCCTGAGCGTGACGAGCGCCGAGATCGCGCTCGTCTCGTACACCCTGCTGATCCTGTTCCGCAACACGCTGACCGGGTTACGCGAGGTCCCCGAGGACGCGCGCGTGGCGGCGCGCGCGATGGGGCTGACGCCGCGCCAGGTTCTGCGCCGCGTGGAGTTGCCGCTCGCCCTGCCCGCGATCGTCGCCGGGATACGCATCGCCACCGTGACGACGATCAGCCTGGCCACGGTCGCCGCGTTCATCGGCGTCGGCGGGCTGGGCCAGCCGATCTTCAACGCGATCCAGAGCGGCTTCAAGACGGAGTTCGTGGCCGCGGGCCTGTTGGCGGTGGCGCTGGCGCTGGTAGCCGACGCCCTGCTCGTGCTGCTGCAGCGCATCCTGACCCCGTGGGCGCGGGCGCAGAGGGCCTGACATGCAGACGTTCGTCGACGCCATCGAGTTCCTCTTCGACAACCTGGGGCTGATCTGGGACAAGACGGTCGAGCACCTCGCGTTGTCGGGGGCCGCTGTGGGCGTGGCCATGGCGCTGGCGATCCCGCTCGGCGTGTGGCTCGGTCACCTGCATCGTGGCTCGTTCATCGCGATCAACGTGTCGAACGTGGGGCGCGCGCTGCCGAGCCTGGCCGTGATCTCGATCGGCCTGGGCCTGCTCGGCGTCGGCTTCCTGAACGTGATGGTGGCGCTCGTGATCCTGGCCGCGCCCGTCATGCTCACGAACGCGTATGTGGCCGTGAACCAGGTCGACCCGGACGCGGTGCGCGCGGCGCGCGGCATGGGGATGCGGCCGGTTCAGACGCTCCTGCGGGTCGAGCTCCCGCTCGCGCTGCCGCTCATGTTCGCGGGCATCCGGACGGCGGCGGTCTACGTCGTGGCCACGGCGCCCCTCGCGGCGCTGGCCGGCGGTGGGGGGCTCGGCGACATCATCGTGAACCAGCCCACCTACGGCCCGGAGGGCGTCGTGGCCGGGTCGATCGCGATCGCCGCGCTCGCCTTCGTCACGGATGGCGTCTTCGCTCTCCTGCAACGCGCCGTGACGCCGCGCGGGCTCCGCAAGCGCCGCGACACGACGCTGATCGAACCGCTCGTCGACACGGCGGCGGCCTGAATGTCCACATCGATGTCGAACGGAGGAAAGGCAATGAGACGAATCAGATTTCGCCCCGCCCCCGTGGCGCTGCTGCTGGCCGTGCTGGCGATGCTCGTGTTCACCGCGTGCGGAGACGACGACGACGACGGTGGCGGCGGGGACGGTGGGGGCGGCCAGCAGGCCGCCGAGCAGCCCGGGCAAGGGAAGCCCGCCGTCACGCTCGGCACCAAGGACTTCCCCGAGGAGTTCATCCTCGGCGAGCTCTACAAGCAGGCGCTCGAGGCCAAGGGCTACAAGGTCAACCTGAAGAAGAACATCGGCTCGACCGAGATCATCGACAAGTCGCTGACGAGCGGCGAGATCGACGGCTACCCCGAGTACCTCGGCGTGTCGTTGGCCGTCACGTTCCGGAAGGACGTCATCCCGAAGAGCGCCGAGCAGACCTACAACCTCGTGAAGGGGCTGTACGAGGAGCGCGGCGAGGTGATCAGCGAGCAGACGCCGTTCTTCGACGTCGATGCGATCGCCACGACGAAGGAGTACGCCGACGAGAACGGCCTGAAGACACTCGCCGACCTGAAGAAGCTCGACAGCTTCACCGTCGGCGCGCGGCCCGAGTTCCGCGACCGCTTCCAGGGCCTGAAGGGGATGCGCTCGGAGTACGGGCTCACCAACGCGCAGTTCAAGCAGCTGGCGCTCGGCATCCAGTACCAGGCGCTCGACTCGGGCGACGTCGACACCGCAAACGTGTTCTCTACGGACGCGCAGCTGGCGAGCGGCAAGTACACGGTGCTCAAGGACCCGAAGGGCGTCTTCGGCTACCAGCACGTGGCGATGGTCATGAACCGCGACAAGTACGAGGCGCTGGGCGGACCGGAGTTCTTCGCGGTGATCGACGACGTCAGCAGCCTGCTGACTAACGACGCGATGATCACGATGAACAAGGCCGTCGTCCTCGACAAGCAGGACGAGGCCGAGGTGGCCCGCAGCTTCCTGGAGGCGAACAAGCTGCTCTAGTCCACGGCTTGGGGACGGGCGTTACGCGCGACGACCCTCGGGGTCGTCGCGCTCGCCCGGTCTACCGGAACTCGCGATGGGCCGCCGCGAGTTACGATTGAAGCGGTTCAGTGAAACGTTTCAGTGAACCGCTTCACTACCGTGCGAATCGACGTGCATCAGCATCTTTGGCCGCGGCCATTCCTCGACGCTCTACGGGCTCGACGGACGCCGCCGCGGCTGGACGGCTGGGAGCTGCACCTCCCCGGCCAGCGGCCGTACCGGGTAGACCCCGCGCACCACGACGTCGACGCCCGCGCCGAGCAGGCGGACGCCGACGGCGACACGCTCGTCTGCGTCTCTCCGTCCGCCGTGCTCGGGCTGGACCGCCTCCCGCGCGCGGCATCCGATGAGCTCGCTGCGGCGTGGCTCGAGAGCGCCCTGGCGCTGCCCGCGCCCTTTCGGGCGTACGCGATGGCGACCTCTCCCGGTGCTCTCGAGCAGGCGCTCGCCGCGGGTGCGATCGGGCTCGAGCTGGGCGCCGACCTGCTCGCTGCACCGCGAGGGCTGGAGCGGCTCGCCCCGCTACTGGCCGTCCTGGACGCCGCCGAGCGGCCCCTCCTCGTGCACCCGGGGCCCACCGATCGGCAGGACACCGCGCACCGACCGGCCTGGTGGGCGCCCGTCGTCCCCTACGTGGCGCAGCTGAACGCGGCCTGGTGGACCTGGGTCGAGGGCGGGCGTGAGCGCTTTCCCCGGCTGCCGGTTTGCTTCGTCGCGCTCGGCGGGCTGGCCCCGCTTCACGGCGAGCGCCAGCGCGCTCGCGGGGGCGCTGCGGGCAGCGTCGACGCCCTGACGTTCGTGGAGACGTCGACCTACGGCACGGTGGCCGTCGACGCCGTCGTGCGGGTGCTCGGCATCGACGTCGTATGCCATGGCTCGGACCGCCCCTACGCCGTCCCGGCACTGCCGAGGCTCGGCAGCGATGCCGCGCTGAACGCGATCAGCTCCCTTAATCCCGGGCGCCTTCTCGCCCATGTCCCCCAGGAGGTGAATGCATGATCGAGGGCCTCTACCCGCTTGGCGGAGACCGCCTCGAGCCGGAGCAGCTGAGGGCCGTCGCGGCCCGCGTGGCCGCGACGCCCGAGCTCTGGCGGCCCCACTACGATCCGGACGCCGCGGAGCGGACGTTCGCCGCACTACACCGGGACCAGACGGTCGACGTCTGGGCGATCTTCTGGCTGCCGGAGAACGACACGGGCTGGCACGACCACGACATCTCGAGCGGCGCCGTTCACGTCGTCGACGGAGCGCTCGAGGAACACGTGCTCCGTCTTGCGCAGCCCGAGCGCCGCACGCGGCATCCGGCCGGCTCCTCGTTCATGTTCGTGCCGTCTCACATCCATCGGATCACCTGCGCCGCGCCGCGGGCCGCCTCGATCCACGCCTACTCACCTCCGCTCTGGCGCCTCGGCCAATACACGCTCACGGAGGACGGCGCGCTCCGGCGGGTGTCGGTCTCCTACGCTGACGAGCTGCGGCCGCTGAAGGCTGCGGCGGCGTGAGGCACCGCCGCCAATGGCGGACATCGCTCGTGAGCGCCAACTGCTCGCGGCAGCGCGCGCTGGCGATCAGCGCGCCTTCGAGCTGCTCACGGCACCCCTTCGCCCCCAACTTCACCTCCACTGCTACCGGATGCTCGGTACGTTGGACGACGCAGACGACGCCGTCCAGGACACCCTTGTCCGAGCGTGGCGTGCGATCGCCCGCTTCGAGCCGCGAGCGCAGCTTCAAACGTGGCTCTTCCGGATCGCCACGAACGTAAGCCTCACCACTCTCGCCCAGCGCGGGCGGCGGCGGGAGGAGCAGCGGCTCGATCCATTCCCAGATCGCCTGCTGGATGAGCTGACCCCGGAGGCGCTCGCGGTCGAGCGTGAGTGGGTGGAGCTCGCTTTCGTCGCGGCTGTTCAGTTGTTGCCGCCGCGGCAGCGGGCCGTACTGCTGTTGCGCGATGTACTGGGCTGGTCGGCGAGGGAGGTGTCGGAGCAGCTCGGCGCGAGCGTCGCGAGCGTCAATAGCGCGTTGCAGCGCGCCCGAGCCACACTCGCGCGTGAGCGCGAAGGGGCGGGTCTTACGAAGCGTCACTCGCCTCCGCCGAACGCTGTCGAGCGCGAGCTCGTGCATCGCTTCGTGACAGCGTGGGAGGCAACCGATATCAAGGGCCTCGTCCAGCTCCTGGCGGAGGACGCGCTTCTGACGATGCCGCCGCTCCCTCTGCGTGTGACCGGCAGGGACTCGATCGGCGAATTTCTTCGCACCCGTCCGGCAGGCGGCAGCCTGGATCGCTTTCGTCTGGTGGAGACCGGCGCGAACCTGCGGCCGGCCGTCGCGCTCTACCTCGACGGCGACGCCCACGCGCTGATGGCCTTGGGACTCGCCGCGGATCGCATCGGCGCGCTCACGCGCTTCGGCGTGCCAGATCTCCTGTCGCGTTTCGATCTGCCGATGACTTACGCAGAGGTGGCTGGTTATACGTCCGGAACACGACGAAGGAGTCCCCTTGAAGAAGGTTCAGGCGAAGGTGAGCACGGCGAAGTCTCCGCAGGAGGTCTATGACTATCTCGTCGATTTCGAGCGCCATCCCGAGTGGCGCTTCGACGTCCTCGAGTCGAAGCTCGTCGAAGGAGAAACGGGCCGCGTGGGCGCCCGCTACCGGCAGCGCGTGAAGCAGGGTCGGCGCGAGATGGAGGTGGGCGTAGAGCTCACCGAGGCAGAACCACCGCGGCTTGTTGGCTTCCGCACGCTCGACGAGGGGCCGGTCACCGCCTCGGGGACGTACCGCATCAGCCCGGCCGCGTCTGGTAGCGAAGTCACCAACGACGTCGTCATCGAGACCCATGGTGTGGTTCGGCTGTTCGAGCCGCTCATGGGGCCCCAGCTGCGCAAGACCGCCGCGCGCTACGAGGAGGCGCTTCGCGAGCGTCTTGCCTGACGCACGCGGCCGGTAGGGTGCGGGTCGGGTGCGGGAAGCCTGGTTCCCGATCGGTGCAGCGGCCAGCCTCGAGGAGCTCGAGACCGATCCACATCCACTGCTGCGCCGCCTACGTGAGCACGAGCCGGTGTCGTGGCTGCCCGCGACGGGTGGTTGGCTCGTCACCCGGCGCGACCTCGCGCTGCTCGCGATGCGTGACTCGGCGACGTTCACCGTCGACGACCCGCGCTTCTCGACCGCGCAGGTCGTGGGGCCCAGCATGCTCTCGCTCGACGGCGCCGAGCACGACCGGCATCGTGACCCGTTCGCGCGTGACTTTCGCCGGGACGCCATTCGGCGGCGTTTCACCGAGGTGGTCGCGACGGAGACCGACCGCCTCATCGATGCGGTCGAGACGGGCGGACGTGCGGAGCTCCGGCGAGCCGTGGCCGGGCCGCTCTCGGCACGGGTCGTCGCTCGCATCCTCGGCCTCGAGGGCGCCGACACGGGCGCGATGCTCGGCTGGTATGACGCGATCGTCGACGCCGTAACCGGCGTCGCGGCGGGGAACCCCGTCACGAGCGACGGCGCTGACGCCTTCGCCGCCCTCAGCTCGAGCGTGGAGCCGATGCTCGATCGCGACCCCGCGCGGTCGCTCGTGGCTGCCGCGGCGAGCCGTGCCGGCGGCCTCACTCGGGCCGAGGTCGTCTCAAACGCCGCGGTGCTGATGTTCGGCGGCATCGAGACGACCGAGGGGATGATCTCGAACGCGGTTCTGCACCTGCTCGACCATCCCGAGCAGCGGGCGCTCGTCGAGAGCGACGGCGAGCTCCTCGCGAACGCGATCGAGGAGTCGCTGCGCCTCGAGCCCGCCGCCGCGGTGATCGACCGTTATGCCAGCCGGGAGGTCCGGCTGGGCGACGCGTCAATCGAGCGGGGCGAGCTCGTGACCATCTCGATCGCGGGAGCCAATCGCGATCCGGCCGTCTTTCCGGATCCGGATCGGTTCGACGTCCGCCGGCACAACGCTCGCCGGCACGTCGCCTTCGCCCACGGGCCGCACGTGTGCCTCGGCATGCATCTCGCGCGGCTCGAGGCGTACACGGCCGTAGGGCGGATCCTCGATCGGCTACCGGGGCTGCGTCTCGATCCGGAGCGGCCCGCCGCGCCGCGTGGCCTCGTCTTCCGGAAGCCCCCCGCGGTTCACGTGCTGTGGGGTGCCTGAGGGCTCGTGCGCGCGGCGCGCCGGGCGCACCTTCCGGGCCATCCAGGCGTCGAAACGACGCAGGTCCTTCTTGCCCCACGTGAGGGCGTAGCCGAGCAGCGCGGCGATGAAGACGGTGTAGGCGCTCACCTCGCCGGTCGCGGCGAAGTCCCACACGCCGAGGGCGAGGATGCCGAGCGTGTCGAGCACCACCCCGATCACGAACAGGCGCGTGACGCCCTCCATCCGGTAGCGGTAGCGGAGGATCATGAAGGCGGCCAGCATGATCCAGAAGCCGGCCTCGAATCCGATGGCAAGTATCCACTTGAGCTCCATGCGTTGTTTTATATCAAACGTTCGGTATAGAATCAAGGCGAGATGCCGAAGATCGTCGACCACGAGCAACGACGTGCCGAGCTGGCGGAGGCGGCCTGGCGGCTGGCGGCGCGCGACGGCCTCGAGGCCGTAACGGTGCGGCGCGTAGCGGCCGAGGCCGGCCTCTCCACCGGCGCGGTGGTCCACTACTTCCGCGACAAGGACGACCTGATCCTGTTCGCGTTCGAGACGATCGTCGACAGGGTCGGAAGGCGTTGGGCGCTGGCCGCGGCGCAGGCGACCGACCCGCTCGAGCTCGCTCGACTGCAGGTCATCGAGGGGCTGCCGCTCGACGCCGACCGGCGCGCCGAGTTCCGTGTCTGGTTCGCCTTCCTCGGCCTAGCCATGACGCGCCCCGAGTTCGCTCGCGCCCAGCGGGTGGCCTATCGCGCCTGGCGGAGACGCCTCACGCTTACGTTCCGGGAGGCCCAGGAACAGGGCCGGATCGACCCGGAGCTCGACTGCGAGCGCGAGGCCGCCGCCCTTATCGCGCTCGTGGACGGGCTCGCGGTCCAGGCAAGCTTCGAGCCGCGGACGTTTACCGCCGAGCGCCTGCTCGAGCTCGTCGACGACCGCTTGAACGCGATGCGGCCGGGGCCGGAGGCGGCCACGCGATAGCGTCGCGGTGGTGGCGACGGCAGCCGGAGAAACAACGGTCCATCCCCTCCGCTTCGAGGACGGAGGGCTGCTCGTCCTCGATCAGCGGGCCCTGCCGTCCGAGGAGCGCTGGATCCGCTGCCAGACGGTGGAGCAGGTCGCGGACGCGATCCGGTCGATGGCCGTCCGCGGCGCCCCGGCCATCGGGCTCGCCGCGGCGTACGGGATGGCCCTGGCCGAGGACCGACAGAAGGCCGCGGCGTTGCTGCGCGACACCCGGCCGACCGCCGTGAACCTCGCCTGGGCGGTCGAGCGGTGTCTCGCCGCCGAGGACGTTCTCGGCGAGGCCCGCCGGCTCCACCGCGAGCAGGAGGCCGCCGACCGCCGGCTGGCCGAGCTCGGCGCCGAACGCTTCGAGCAGGGCGACCGCGCCCTCACGCACTGCAACACGGGCCCGCTCGCGACCGGCGGCTACGGCACCGCCGGCGGCGTCCTGCGCGCCGCCTGGGAGGGCGGTCGTCTGGCCGAGGTGTGGGTCGACGAGACCCGTCCCCTCCTCCAGGGCTCGCGGCTCACGGCCTGGGAGCTCGGCCTCGCCGGCATCCCCTTCCACGTGATCGCGGACTCCGCCGCCGGCGGGCTCATGGCGCGCGGGCTCGTGGATCGCGTGGTTGTGGGCGCCGACCGGATCGCCGCGAACGGTGACGTGGCCAACAAGGTCGGGACCTACCCGCTCGCCGTGCTGGCGGCGCGGCATGGCGTGCCGTTCTACGTCGCCGCCCCGGTCTCGACGATCGACCCCCGCACGCCGAGCGGCGAGCGGATCCCGATCGAGGAGCGCGACCCGGGGGAGCTCGGCGCGAGCTCGGTCGCCTTCAACCCCGCCTTCGATGTCACGCCGGCCGAGCTCGTCACCGCGATCGTCACCGAGGCCGGCGTCCTCGAGCCGCCCTTCGAACGGTCCATCGCGCGTGTCGCTCAGGGCTGAGGTCGCCCGCGTCGCCCGCGAGATGCACCGGCGCGGGCTGGTCGCCGGGACCGCCGGCAACGTGAGCGCGCGCGACGGCGACCGCGTGCACATCACGCCCAGCGCGCTCCCGTACCCGGACCTGACCGAGGGCGACGTCGTCACGCTCGCGCCGGACGGCGCCGTCATCGCCGGCGTGCGGGAGCCCTCGACCGAGCGCCGCGTGCACCTGGCCGTGTACGCGGCGCGGCCCGACGCGGGGGCGATCGTCCACACGCACAGC
>Ga0081538_10000550_pt1 | contig 41448 bp, 43 predicted proteins | sample TabmetS5T2R1_FD_71022 | JGI IMG/M metagenome (GOLD analysis project Ga0081538, IMG submission 71022) | Tabebuia heterophylla rhizosphere microbial communities from the University of Puerto Rico - S5T2R1 | ecosystem: Host-associated > Plants > Roots > Rhizosphere ... | reverse complement strand
ACACGTCGCCGAGGATGAACCCGACGCTGCCGCCGGCCAGCGGCAGCACGTCGTAGAAATCGCCGCCCGCGCCCGGGCCGTCCGCGGGCCGGTAGGCGACCGAGGTGAGCAGAGCGCCGACCTTGTCGGGGACCGGCGGAAGCAGCGCGGTCTGGAGCAGGCCGACCTCTTGGAGAAGCTCGCGCCGCTGGCGCGACAGCCGGCGGGCCCTGAGCGCGGCCAGGAGGTAACCAAACCCGAGAAGGACCGAGAGCGCTGCAAGCGCGGCGAGCACTGGCTTGAGCTCGTCGGGCCACTCCTTGACGAAACGGGTGACCGGGTCCCTGACCACGCGCGGCAGGAAGTCCAGCTGTTCGTCGCCTTGTGACCCGGCGGAGGAGTCGCCGCCGCCATCCTCACCGGCGCCACCACCAGCGCCACCGGCGCCATCCGCGCCACCTGCCTCATCGCCCCCGGCGCCGGCGCCGCCGGCAGCGCCTGAGGTCGCCCCACCGCCGGTCGCGGCCGGGGCCGATCCGGAGCCGGTGTCTCCCGTGCCGCCCCCGGGGGCGCCGCCGCCTGCGTCGGGCTGTTCAGAGTCGGCGTCGCCGCGAGCGCTTGATGTCGTGAGGCGGTCTGGCGCTTGGACCGGCTCGCGGTCCGGACTCAGGTTCGCGCGGGGGAACGTGCCCCCGGTAGTGTCTTGCGGAGTCCCGGGATCGCTCGGCGGGCTCCCGGCGGGGCCCCCCGAATCCACGTCGGTCGGCTGGGCCGGGGCCGGGGCGACCGCCCCGCGACTGCTCGGGGTGGGCTCGTCGTCGTCATCATCGTCGTCGCCCTTGCCGCCACCGCTCGGCGCGGACTTGCCGCGCGGCTTTCCGTCATCGTCGTCGTCGTCGCCGCGGCCGTGCCAGCCGTCGTCGTCATCGTCGTCGCCGTGCTTGCCGCCGCCGCTCCAGCCGTCGTCGTCGTCGCCGTGCTTGCCGCCGCCGTTCCCGCCGTCGTCGCCGTCGTCGTGCTTGCCGCCGTCGTCCCCGCCCTCGTCGGCATCGTGCTTGCCGCCGTCGTCCCCGCCCTCGTCGGCGTCGTGCTTGCCGCCGTCGTCCCCGCCGTCGTCGTCGTCGTCGCCGCCCTTGCCGCCGCCGTCGTGCTTCTCGGGAATGCTGCTCATGCTGCCGGCGTCACCCTCGTCGTCGCCGCCCATGGCGTGAGATTCGGCGGAGCCCTGCCCGTCGCCGGCCGACTTCGAACCGGCGGCCGCTCCCCCGCCGGCAGGCGGCTTTGCCGCAGGCTGCGCCCCGGCGGACGCTGCCTGGTTAGGCGTCGCGGCGGCGGGCGCGGCCTCGACCGCGGGCGCTGCCTCGACAGGCGGCGCCCCGGCGGGCGCGGCCTCGACGGCGGGCGCTGCCTCGACCGGCGGCGGCGCGGCGGGCGCGGCCTCGACCGGCGGCGCCTCCGGAGGCGTCGCGCCGAGAACCGGCTCGGCGGCCGGTGCCTCGGTCGGATTGCTCGTTTGGGCCACTGCAGCCGCGTCGCCCGCGCCGGTATCCCCCTTGTTGGCCTCGGCAGTGGCTAGCGACTGATCCCCTCCACCCGCCAGGAGCACAGCCGCGATCGTGAAGAAGACGGCGAGTGCCGCCCCGGCACGAGCCGTAAACGCCCGCGCGTCATCACGCAGGGGGTGGAAGGGGGCCACGTCAATAACCTCGGCAGATCACGTGTCCGTGATTAGCGATTTGCTCCGCAGGGTCGAACGTTCGTCCAGGGCTGTGTCCGTGCTGTACAGACGCACGGGGCTAGTGATTCCTTTTCAACTCTGCCTCACAACGGGCGTATACGCCACTATCTCGCGTTTTCATTGCGCTAAGAGCGGCTTCCGGCCCTGCAAGACGTCGCCCATGGCCGGCCGCCTCCGTTGACCGACCCCCGCGACGGGGCAGGCTTCAAACGCCCTACTCGGGCTTGGGTTCCTTCTCGCCGGGCCAGGTCCCGGTCGTGCGGTAGAAAGCACGGCGCGTGTAGTGGTCCGTGGCTTCCTTCATCGCCCTGAAGATTGCGCCCTGGATCGCCGCGGCGATCAGCAGCTTGCCCCAGTCGATGTCGCGATGCTTGGAGTCCGGCGGCTCCTCCTCGTCGAACACCCCCCAGATCTGGTCCAAGATCTTCCTCGAGATCGAACCGGCGATCAGGCCGCCGACAATGCTGATGGGAATGAAGAACACCTTGGCCATACCGGAGGTATACCCGCACGGGCGCTAAGCACGCCGGCCGGGGTGAACCGCAGCAAGAGGGGGGGCGGGTCAGGCCTGCGGATCGGCGGTGCTGCGGGGCCTACGGGCGCCGGTGGAGTGCCCGGGGTGGGAGTCGAACCCACACTCGAACGGGTCTTAAATCCGCCGCCTCTTCCAGTTGGGCTACCCGGGCCTCAAGCAGTGTATGGCGCAACTTGAGCGCTGCTACGGTGTCCTTTCGGCGGGTACCTCGTTGGAAGCTTCTGCACTTCAACACTCCGCACGTCTGCCCGCGCTCGCAGGGCGATCGCCCCTGCTCCGGCTTCAGACCGACGAGCGCCTCGTCGCGCTCACCCGGCGCGGCCATCACGGGGCGTTCGAGGCACTCGTGCAGCGCTACCAGCCCAGGCTGCTGGCCTTCTGCCGCCACATGCTCGGCTCGCAGGAGGACGCCGAGGACGTGCTCCAGGAGGTCTTCGCCGCGTCCTTCAACGCGATCTGCGCCGACGACCGGCCGATCAACGCCCGCCCCTGGCTCTACCGGATCGCCCGCAACCGCTGCCTGAACCACCTCCGCCGTCCCCAGCCCGCCGGCCAGGACTCGATGGACGTGTTCGAGCGTGACGGCGGCACCACGACCGCCGACACGGTCCACAAGCGCGAGGAGTTCCGCCACATCGTTGCCGACGTCCAGGAGCTTCCGGAGACGCAGCGCACCGCCCTGCTCCTGCGCGAGATCGACGCCCTCTCCTACGAGCAGATCGCCGAGGCGATGGACACGACCGTGCCGAGCGTCAAGTCGCTCCTCGTGCGCGCGCGCGTGGCGCTCGCCGAGGCGGCCGAGGCCCGGCTCCTCACATGCACGGAGGTCCGGCTCGAGCTGGGCCAGGTGGCGGAAGGCATCGCGCGCAGCTCGGCGCCGGTCCGCCGCCACCTGAAGCGCTGTGAGCGCTGCCGCACGTTCAAGGGCGAGCTCCGCAAGACCTCCAAGGCGCTGGCCGCGATCTACCCGATCGGGCCGCTGCTGTTCATGAAGAAGCTGTGGGTGGCCAAGCTCGGCGCGGGCGCGGGGGCGAGTGCGGCCGCGGGCTCCGGCGGCGGCGCCGCCGCGGGGGCCGGGATGGCCGGAGCCACCGCCGCGGCCGCGGGCGGGATCACCGCCGGCGGTGCTGTCTCCGCAGGCCTCTCGACGGTGGCCTCGAAGGCCGCCGCCGGGATGGCCGCCGCCGCCCTCGTCACCGCGGGGGCCGTGGAGGTAAAGCACGCCACGGAGCCCGCCGCGACGCCCGAGCCTGCCCCCGCCCAGGTCGCCGCGACGCCGCCGGCGGCGCCCGTCACCGTCCCACCCGCCCCGGTGAAGCCCCGGCCCGCCGCGAAGCCGGCCAAGGTCGAGAAGGTCGTGGCGGAGCCGAAGGCGAGGCCGGAGCCCGAGCCCCCGGCGGTCGTGCCGCCCCCGCCGCCGGCCGAGCCCGCGCCTGTCGAGGAGCCGGCCCCGGTCGAGCCGGCGCCGGTGCAGGAGGAGGGATCGACGGTGATCCTGCCGCCTCGCGAGGAGGAGGAACCGACCACCGGCCCACCCGCGGGCGAGCCCATCGAGCCCACCACCCCGCCCGCCGGCGTCACCACGACGCCGGATCAGCCACCGCCCGCACCCCCTGCGGGCGAGCCCGGGGCGGGCACGGGCAGCGGGACCCCGCCGCCTCCGCCTCCTCCTGCGCCGCCCCCGCCCGGCGGCTGACACCCGCCCTCTGGGGCACTCGACGCCCGGATAGGCTCCCGGCGTCCGTGATCGACTTCGACGACTTCCTCAAGGTCGACATCCGCGTGGGACGCATCACGCAGGTCGAGGAGTTTCCCGAGGCCCGCAAGCCGGCCTGGAAGCTCCGTGTCGACTTCGGGCCCGAGATCGGCGAGAAGCGGTCCTCGGCCCGGATCACCAACTACACGCGGGAGGAGCTCGAAGGCAGCCTCGTCGTGGCGGTCGTGAACTTTCCGCCGCGCCAGATCGGGCCGGTCAGGTCCGAGGTGCTCGTGCTCGGCGTGCCGGATGAGGACGGCCAGGTGATCCTGCTGCGGCCCACGTCCGACGTGCCCCTCGGCGGGCGGATGTTCTGAGCGCCGAGGCACGAGGAAAGCTCGCCCGCCGGCTCCGCATCCAGGCGGACGCGTGCGCCCGCCTCGGCTCCCCGCTCTACGCGAACCTTCTCGGACGCGCCGCCGAGGAGATGGTGGCCGGCGACGCCGTCTACGGCGTCCTGCGGGGACACGAGGACGACCCCGGTCCTTCGGTGGTCGCCCTCCGGCTCATGGGCGCGGTCCACCGCCTCGTGCTGCGCGGCGACGCTCCCGGCCTCGCCGTCCACTACCCCTCCGCCGGCGGCCGTCCCGGCGATGCCTGGCCGGCGTTCGTGGACGTCCTCCAGGCGCATCGCGACGAGCTGCGGCGTCTCGTGGAGCACCCGGTCCAGACGAACGAGCCGGGCCGCTGCGCCGCGCTGCTGGGCGGCTTCCTCGAGGTGGCGCGCACGACCGGGCGGCCGCTGCGTCTCCTCGAGGTCGGCGCGAGCGCCGGACTCAACCTGCGCTTCGACCGCTACCGCTACGAGCTGGGCGATGAGCGCTGGGGCCAGCCGGGCTCGCCCGTAGTGCTCCGCTCCCTCATGACCGGCCCGAGGCAGCCGCCGCTCGACGCCCCGCTGCGGGTGGCCTCCCGCGCCGGCTGCGACCGGCTGCCGGTGGACCCGCGAGCGGAGGAGGGGCGGCTCACCCTCACCTCCTATGTCTGGCCGGACCAGCTCGAGCGCCTCGAGCGCCTGCGAGCCGCCTGGGCCGCCGCGGCCCAAGTCCCCGCCCCCGTCGAGCGCGCCGGGGCGGCCGACTGGATCGAGAAACGGCTGGCGGAGCCGTCGCCCGGCACGACCACCGTGGTCTTCCACTCGATCGTCATGCAGTATCTGCCCGCCGAGGAGCGCGAGCGCTTCGAGCGAGCGGTGACGCGGGCCTCCGGGAGCGTCGGGTGGCTCCGCATGGAGGAGGCCGGCGAGATGGCCGACGTGCGCCTCGCTCTCGGGGGTGAGGACCGGCTCGTCGCCCGCGCCGGCTACCACGGCACGCCGATTGAATGGCTCGGCTAGGCGACAGGGGCGAGGCCGATCACCTTGAGGCGGCGCTCCAGGCACTTCATCGCAAACGCCCGGGTCTCCTCCATCGTCGCGCCGAGCACCTCGGTCTCACCCTCGACGTACCACTTCGGCTGGAGCACGGCGTCGGCGATCGGCGCGACCTCGGTCATCGTGCGCGTGATGGCGTCACCGTACCTCGAGTCGGCCTGTGCCATCTCCCGCAGGAACCGCGCCCCGAAGGCCACGTGCCGGTGCTCGTCGCGGGCGATCTTGTTGAAGCCCTCGCAGAAGGCCGGCAGGGTGCCGACCTCCTCGTTGTACTGGAGGATGAAGTGCTGCCCTGTGAGGGCCAGCATCCCCTCGATCACCATGTGGTAGAGCGTGATCGCCTCGACCAGGAGCTCGAGGTCTTCGGGGCGGCGGGCCAAGGCGTCCACACGGCCCTTCAGCATCTCGTCGAAGAGCTCGTTGAACTCGGGGTTCACGTGCTCGCTCGTCTCGACGAGCCGGTCCTGGAGGGTGTTCGCCTCGAGGACCCCGACCTCGTCGTAGAAGCGGTTGAAGAAGCGCACGTGGCGCGCCTCGTCGGCGATCTGCGTGCAGAGGAACACCCGCATTTCCTCGGTGGGCGCCGCCCGCATCATCGGCCCCAGCTCCTCGGCCACCTTCTGCTCGCCGATGAAGAATGACGAGAGCCCGTACATGCGCTGGAAGCGCTCATCCTCGGGGATCCGCTCGTGCCAGTCGATGCGGTCCTGCGTGAAGTCGAGGTCCTGGGTGGCCCACTGCTGGCGCTCCCAGAGGTTGTAGAGCTGCTCGTAGGTGAGCAGGTTCACCTCGCCGCGATCGGCGGATTCAAGGACCGCCGGGTCGCTGGTGGCCTGAAAGTCCTCGCGCTCGGTCCGCTGGCTGACGGTCTCGCTCACGGCAGTTCTCTCTCCTCTGGGTTACGAGCCTCGCAGGGCCACAGTAGCGGACGCTTGGCTGGCCAGCCAGTCAGGGGCCGGGCTCGGCCGTGGCCTCGATCCGGACCGGGTTTCCCGGTCCCGTGGGCGTCCCCACGATCGCCTCGGCGGGGCGCAGTCCGTCGATCGTCGTGGACGCCGAGCTGAGGCCCCCACTCACCCTCATCGTGTCGTTGCCGAAGCGCAGCCCGTACTCGCGCCCGTCCTGGGAGCGCAGCTCGACGCGGATCGAGATGAACGCCGGCACGCGGACCGCCCGGGGCGTGATCCGCCCGCCCTCGCCGGTGAAGAGGGCCAGCGAGCGGGCCGGCTCCTCGTCGCCGGCGCCCCCGGGCTGGTCCTCGGGGGAGACGGGCGGCTCGGCCTCAGGAGGCTCGGGCTCGGCCGGCTCGGGCTGCGGTTGCGGCTTCTCGGCCTCGGTCTCCGCGGTCCCGGCCTCCGTCTCCTCCGTCGCGGTGGGCGCGGGCTCCGAGGTGGGAGGGGGCTGTGCCTCGGTCGTCGCGGCGGAGTCCTCGTCGTCCCCTCCGCAGCCAGCCAGCGCGAGCACCAGCGCCGCCGCCAGAGCCGCGGGCGCTGTGCGGGCCCGCGTCCTCGTCACGCGCTGAACGTCTCGCCCGGCTCGAGGATGACCACCTCCGACGAGGTCTGGGACTCGACGTCGGACTTGAAGGCCTGCACGTCCGTCTCGATCGGCGGAAACGTGTCGTAGTGACACGGAATGACCGTGCCCGCCCCGATGAACTCGCACGCGACCACGGCGTCGAGGCGGTCCATCGTGTAGTGGCCGCCGATCGGGACGAGCGCCACGTCGATGGGGTCGCCGCGGCCGGCGATGAGCTTCATGTCGGAGAAGAGCGCGGTGTCGCCGAGGTGGTAGACGGTCTTTCCGCCGATCCCGATCAGCAGGCCGGCAGCGGTCCCGGGCGACGACCCCTTCGGGGTGGTCGAGGTGTGCCACGCCGGCACGAGCTTCACCCACCCCCAGTCGAACTTGACGGTGCCGCCGAGGTTCGGGTCCCTGACGTTCTCGACGCCGGCCTCGCTCAGCTCGTTCGTGATCTCGGGGACCCCCACCACCACGGCGCCGGTGCGCTTGGCGATGTCCTCGGCGTCGCCGAGATGATCGCCGTGGCCGTGCGTGAGGAGGATGTGTGTCGCCTCGAGCTCGTGATGCGCGGCGGCCGCCTTAGGGTTGCCGGTGAGGAACGGGTCGACGATGACGTGCGCGTCACCCTCGCTGAGCTCGAAACTGGCATGGCCTAGGAAGCGGATCTCCACGTTTCAGTCTCCTTGGGGGTCGTTCTTGTTCACGTCGAGCTCGCGAGCGAGCTCCCATCCGACCGCGACGCCGACGAGCATGCCCATCCGCGTCTCCTCCGCGAGCAGGGTCTCGATGCGCTGCCTCCGCACGTCGTCGTCGGGCTCGGCGACGGCGGAGCGTACCTGGGAGCGGTGGGCGTCGCCGAACCAACCCCCCTCCTCGAGCGCGTGAGCCAGCACCCGCTGGAGCTGAGGGGCCAGCTCCGCCAGCCGGCGCTCGGCCCCCGCGAAGCGCTCGGGGTCGGAGAGCGCGCGCACGGCCGCCTCCACCTGCTCGTCGGTGAACATCAGTACGTGGTCTTGCGCGTGAAGACCGGCAGGACCAGCCCAAGCAGGGCCCCGGCCAGGCCGCCGCCCACCGCCGCGCCGATGTTCGCCTGCTGCTCGGCGAGCGAGAGCATCACCAGCACGATCGCCACCACGTACACGCCGAGGAGGTCGTTCTCGCGGTCCTCGCCACGGCGGGCCGCCATGCGGTCGTCCACCAGCCAGGCACACAGGAGGCCCAATGCGGCGCCGTTGGCGCCGTAGGCCCCAAACACCTCGGTGTTGGTGAACAGCGGCGGCGTCTCAGCGAACGACACCAGCGCCATCCCGGCCGCCCCCGACAGGACGAACACGACGATCACGGGCAGCGGTCCGAAGCGCCGCTCGAGCAGGGTGCCGAAGATGCCCACCGCGATCAGCGCCACGAACGCGTACCCGATCTGGTCGGCGAACAGGAACGGCGAGGCGAACCACCGCCAGACCTCTTCAGCTACCGGTACCAACAGGTAGCCGAGATCGAGGCTCGGATCCGCCTGGAAGATCAGCGCCGACAGCACGCAGGCGAGGATCAGGGCGAAGGTCGCGTAGGGCCGCGTGTCCGGCGCCACGCCCGCGATCTCGTCGGCACGCAGCCGAGGAAGCGTCGGGCGCCGGCGGACCTTCCGCTTTGCCTGGGGCGCGCCGCCGGAGCGGTCAAGCTTCGGGGCGCGCTTCCGGACCCGCTGGCCGCAATACGGGCACTCCGTGACGTACGGACTCACCTCCGAGCCGCAGTTCCGGCAAACGACGAAAAGGTCCGGCTGAGACACGCCCCCTCAGGGTACCCGTCGGCCGAGGTCCACCGGAGCACTACCTGGGCCACCGGCTACTCGCCGGCGGCCTCCGCGGCCTCGGGCACGCTCGCCTCGACGACCTCGCGCACGACCTCCTGGAGGTCGTGGTTGGCGTCGAAGACGACGATCTGACGCGCCGATCCGGTGCCGTTCTCGAGGATGTCCTCCAGCTCGTCGAACTCGTCGGCGGAGCCGAGCTCCTCGGCGTGCGGGCGCAGCCGCTTCATGAGTCGCCTGACCAGCTCGGCTGCGCCCACCCGGTCGGTCTTCGGCAGGTCCACGAGCTCGCCCTCGAGCCCGTGGCGGGCGGCAAGCCACTTGTTCTCGTCGAGCATCTCGTAGGGGTAGCGCGACAGGGACTGCCCATCGTCGTAGTGCTCGGCGAGCTCCTTGACCATCGCCTGGATCAGCGCGGCGATCGCGAGCGTGTGCTCCACACGGGTCTGGGAGTCCATCGCCCGGATCTCGACGGTGCCGAAGTTGGGGTGGGGGCGAACGTCGTACCAGAGGTAGGTGTAGTCGCGGATCACCTTCGCCGTGGTCATGAACTCGATCCGACGGGACCAGTCCTCGTAGTCCTCGTACCGGGGCGGGATCCCGACCCTCGGGAAGGCGCGGAAGATCGGCGTGCGGGTGGACTGAAGCCCCGTGACCTGACCGCGCCAGAAGGGCGAGTTGGCGGACAGGGCGAGCAGGATCGGCACGTGCACGCGCATCCCGTTCGCCACGTGGATCGCCTTGTCGGGGTCGTCGAGCCCGACGTGGACGTGGATGCCGAAGATGATCTCCTGGCGCGCCACGAACTGGAGGCCGGCGATCAGGTCGCGGTAGCGCGGGCGCGAGACGATCCGCTGGTCCTCCCAGAGGGCGAATGGGTGCGTTCCCGCCGAGCCGATGGCGGCGCCGCGCTCGCCCGCCACCTGCTGGACGAGCCGCCGCAGCGCGCGCAGCTGGTACCCCGCCTCGCGCGCGTTCTGGCACGGCTCGGTCGCGATCTCGCAGACCGACTCCATCAGCTCGGGCTTGACCTCGCCGTCCTTTTCGATGTCGCCGAGCGCGTCGAGCAGGCCCTCGATCGAGCTTGTGAGGTCGAGGGTCTCCCGATCGACGATCATGAGCTCCTCCTCGATCCCAAGGGTGTACGAGGGCCCCGTGAATCGGTGCTCCACGCAGGCATCGTATCCGGGCGAGTGGAGGGCAAACGCAGGTCCGTAAGGGGTATAACCCCTGTCGACTCGACGAGGAGACCCAATGACACTCGGCTACGACGGCAAGCTCTACATTCTCGCGTTCGACCACCGCGGCTCGTTCCAGAAGAAGATGTTCGGAATCGAGGGCGACCCGTCAGACGAACAGACCGCCACGATCTCGGACGCCAAGCACCTGATCTTCGAGGGGATGCTGAAGGCCGTGGACCAGGGCGCCGAGCCCGGCGTGACGGGCGTGCTCGTAGACGAGCAGTTCGGGGCCCCCAAGGACATCCCGGGCGGCGCGCGGGAGCGCGGCCTCCTGCTTGCGATGCCGGTGGAGAAGTCCGGCCAGAACGAGTTCGACTTCGAGTACGGCGACGACTTCGGCGCCCACATCGAGCGCTTCGACCCTGACTTCTCCAAGGTGCTCGTGCGCTACAACCCGGAGGGCGACGCCGAGATGAACGCGCGCCAGACGGAGCGCCTCAAGCGGCTCGGCGACTGGCTCCACGAGAACGACCGGAAGTTCCTCTTCGAGCTGCTCGTGCCGGCCGAGGACCACCAGCTCGAGCAGGTGGGAGGAGACGGCGACCGCTACGACGCCGAGCTCCGCCCCGACCTGATGCGCAGGACGATCGTGGAGCTCCAGGACGCCGGGGTCGAGGCGGACATCTGGAAGATCGAGGGGATCGACACGCAGGAGGATTGCCAGAGGATCGCCGACACCTGCCGCCGCGACGGCCGCGACGGCGTGATCTGCGTGGTCCTCGGCCGCGGGGCGAACGACGACAAGGTGGACCACTGGCTGCGCCAGGGCGCTCCCGTGGACGGCTACGCCGGCTTCGCGATCGGCCGCACGATCTGGTGGGACGCCCTCAAGGGGTTCATCGAGGGGGCCCGGGAGCGGGAGGCGGCCGCGGAGCAGATCGCGGACAACTACATGCGCTTCGTGCGGGTGTACGACGAGGCCGCACGGGAGACCGCGGCCGCGTGAGCGTCCCCACTCCAGGGACGACCTTCCGCCGCCCGGCGCGGCCAAATAACGCTGGTAGCCTTCCCGATTCGATGCGGATGCGTCAGTCCCTGGCCCAGTTCGAGGAAGCCTTCCGCGAGGAGGCCGCGGAGTCCATCGAACGCCGCGAGCGGCTGCGCAAGCAGGCGGTCCACAGGGCGCGCAGCCGCAGGGTGGAGCGCCGCCGCAAGGAGGGGAAGCTCCGCTTCACGCTGCTGGCGCTCTCGATCATCGTCACCGCGGTCATCGTGACGATCGTCATGTTCGAGACGCTCGCGATGATCGCCGGCTGAGAGGTTCTGAGGGACTTCTACGAGGCGCAGTGCTGCGCCGGGGCGCCCTCCCGATCCTGATGCATCTCGACGTACACCTCTTCGCGGAAAACAGGCACCTCGCGCGGCGCCTCGATCCCGATTCTCACCTTTTCACCCATGATCGCGAGGACCGAGACCTCGATCTTGTCGCCGATCATGATGCTCTGACTAGCCTTGCGCGTGAGGACCAGCAATGGCCTGCGCCTCCCCTGCCTGGACAGCGATGCCAACCCCCACTAAAGCAAGCCGGGCGGGCTTGCGCAACGGGGATCCGTGACCATGCGCAACGCGCGTTCCCTCGTTGGTAGTGTCCGCCGCCGCTTGGCACGCAGATCGCTCAAACCACAGCTGAACCAGATCCGGACCTGGGTCCGCCAGGGTCGCACCGACGCCTGGATCGCCCACCAGTTGGAGGTCTCCGTCGGCGACATCCGCTCCTTCAAGCGCGAGCACGAGCTCGTGCCCGACGATTCCGGCGGAGACGCCGACGAGGCGTTCGCCCCCGGGCCGAGCGGCGAGGAGCTCGACCTGCGTGCCGAGGACGACGCGCTGGTCGCCGCGGCGCTCGAGGCCGAGCAGGAGGAGGACGAGGAGCCCGACGAGGACGAGGAGGAGGACAAGCCGAAGCGCCGCCGCCGCGGACGGCGCGGCGGGCGCGGCCGCCGCCGCCGGCCGACGGAGCTCGAGGGCACCTTCGACCACGGCGACGAGGGCTACGGCCTCTGGCTCGACCCGGCCATCCAGGATGACCCGGTGTACGCGGAGCACTGGGCCGGGCACCGGCCGGTGACCGTGACGGTCGAGGCCGAGCAGATCGTGATCAAGCGCGCCGGCGAAGAGCCGGACGACGACGACTCGAGCGACTAGCTCAGAGAGCCGCTACGGCCGCTCGTGGCGCTCGCGCGCCCGTCCGCCGGCGAAGTTGGACGCCTCGCGCGCGTAGCGGGCGAACGCGGCGTCGGCCACGATCGCGGCGTCCGTGCCGGCCCCGCGGCGGTCGGCCAGCTCGGTTGCCCAGTCGGTGCCCTCGCCGTAGAGGTCGGCGAGCTCGTCGAGCACGAAGCTCGAGCCGAGCCGCTTGCGGAGCTCGTCGACCACGGCGGCCACGGCCCGCTCCAGGTCGGCGCGGGCGGGTTCGGACGTCTCCGCCACCCGGCGTTCCCCCTCCCGCCACTGGTACAGCGCGTTGTCCAGCGAGTAGCCCATCCCGGCCCGAATGTAGAGGAGACCCGGCGAATGCGGCGAAGGTCGCCCCGATGCATGCTCGCCGCCGCACGAGCATCCGCTGGGACCGGCTCGGCCGCCTGGCTCTGCTCGGCACCCTGATCGTGATCCTGCTGCTCTACCTCTCCCCGGCCAAGCACTGGTGGGAGCAGTCGCGCACGGCCGCCGCGCAGCGCGAGGAGCTCGAGCAGCTGGGCATGGAGAACCGCGACCTCAAGCGGCGCGTGAGGGCGCTGCGCGACCCGGGCGCGCTCGAGCGCGAGGCGCGCCGGCTGGGCATGGTGCGCCAGGGCGAGCGCGCCTACGTAATCAAAGGGCTGCCGGACTAGTCTAACCGCCTTCTCGCATCCCGTGGCTCGAGATGCGCGTGGTCCGCGGGGAGTGGTTCGGGGGCTGGGCAAGGGGAGACGTTTGGTTCGACCCAGCACGGCGATCACGGTCTACTGTCCGATCCTGGTGTTCGTATGGAACACCAGGATCGGACACTTGCCCGGCCGCCGGGTGACACCGCCGCCTCAGAGCCCAACCGGAAGCGATGGGTGTACTAACTAACTAGCCGCGAAAGGCACTGCGGCCGGGGTACTCGGCGTCGCCTCCGAGCGCCTCCTCGATGCGCACCAGCTGGTTGTACTTCGCGACGCGATCGGAGCGCGACGGCGCCCCCGTCTTGATCTGGCCGCAGCCGGTGGCGACCGCGAGGTCGGCGATGGTGGTGTCCTCGGTCTCGCCGGAGCGGTGCGACATCACCGCGGTGTAGCCGGCCTCCTGCGCCATGCGCACCGCCTCGAGCGTCTCGGTCAGCGTCCCGATCTGGTTCACCTTGACCAGGATGGAGTTGCCCACGCCGAGGTCGATGCCGCGCTTCAGCCGCTCGGTGTTCGTCACGAAGAGGTCGTCGCCCACGAGTTGCACGCGCTCGCCCATGCGCTCCGTGAGCAGCTTCCAGCCGTCCCAGTCCTCCTCGTCCAGGCCGTCCTCGATGGAGAGGATCGGATAGCGAGAGGCGACGTCCTCCCAGTAGTCGGTGAGCTCCGCAGAACTCAGCGCGCGGCCCTCGTGCTCGAGGACGTAGGCCCCGTCCTCGTAGATCTCGCTCGTGGCCGGGTCGAGCGCGATGGCCACGTCGTCGCCGAGCCGGTAGCCGGCGGCCTCGATGCCGGCGACCAGGGCCTCGAGCGCCGCCTCGTTGGAGTCGAGGTCCGGCGCGAACCCGCCCTCGTCCCCCACCGCGGTCGACAGCCCGCGGTCGTGGAGCGTCCGCTTCAGCGCGTGGAAGACCTCGTCGCCGGTGCGCAGCCCCTCGGAGAAGGTCGCCGCGCCCACCGGCACGACCATGAACTCCTGGAAATCGACCTTGTTGTCGGCGTGCGCGCCGCCGTTCAGCACGTTCATCATCGGCACCGGCAGCACCCGCGCCGCCTCGCCCCCCAGATAGCGCCAAAGCGGCAGCCCCGCCTCGGCTGCGGCGGCCTTGGCGGCGGCCAGCGACACTCCGAGGATCGCGTTGGCGCCGAGGCGCCCCTTGTTCGGCGTCCCGTCGAGCTCCACCATCGCCCGGTCGAGCGCCGGCTGGTCGGCCGGGTCGAGTCCGCGCACGGCGTCGGCGAGCTCGCCGTTCACGTTCGCGATCGCCCGCGAGACGCCCTTCCCGGCCCATGCCTCGCCGCGGTCGCGCAGCTCGACCGCCTCGAACTCACCGGTCGACGCGCCGGAGGGCACGGCGGCGCGCCCGGCCGCCCCGGACCTCAGCACCACGTCGACCTCGACCGTGGGGTTTCCGCGGCTGTCGAGGATCTGCCGCGCGTGCACCTTCTCGATATCGCTCACGCTTCGTCCACCTGGTGCCTGAATCGATCCGCCGCCCGGCGCAGGGCGAGCTCCGGGTCGGCGCCCGCCTCCACCGCGGCCTGGACCGCCGCCAGCAGGCGCTCCCCGGGGTCGTCCCCGGGGCCGTGCCATTCATGCCCGGCGCCCTTCGCGCGCCGCAGGATCTTCTTCGCGTACAGGGTCGAGGGGAGCGTCTCTGGGATCGGTCCGAAGACCTCCCCGCCGCCCTCCTGGTCGCGCTTGATCTGGTCCCAGTTCCGCACAACATCGCCGGCCGTCTCGGCCGCGCGGTCACCGAAGACGTGCGGGTGCCGCCGGATCAGCTTCGCGCGGCAGTGCTCGGCCACCTCGGCCAGGCTCCCCCGACCCCGCTCCTCCATCAGGAGGGACAGGAAGTAGACCTGGAACAGGACGTCCCCGAGTTCGTCCAGCAGCTTCGCGTCGTCACCCGAATGCGCGGCGTCCGCCAGCTCGTACGCCTCCTCGACCGTGTGCGGGACGATCGACTTCTCGTCCTGCTCGCGATCCCATGGGCATTCGCGCCTGAGCAGGCGGGTGATCTCGTCGAGCCGCAGGAGCGCGGCCGAGAGATCGCCGGCCACTACTGCTCAGGTTCGGGCTGGGGCGTGGGCTGTCCCTGGCCGCCGGGGTTGCCACCCGAGGCCGGCCCGGTGTCGCTCTTCTTCGGGGCGTTCGAGCATTCCTCGATGCGGAAGTCGTCGGCGCACTTGGTCTTCTCGCGGTAGTCCTCGCGGAAGTTCTTGATCCACTCGTCGAGCGTCTTCTGCTGGCGCTCGGACCGAAGCAGGTTCCTGATCGTGTCCTTCGACTGCTCGAGCGACTGCTGTGAGGCCGGCGTCACCTTGTCGACCTCGAAGACATACCAGCCGAACTGGGTCTTCACCGGGCCCTCGAGCTCACCCTTCTTGGCGTCGAACACCGCGTCGTCGAGCGCCTTGTCCTGCTGGCCCTTGGCCACGGCGGGGAGCAGTCCGCCCTGCGCCTTGGACGCCTCGTCGATCGAGTACTCCTTGACGACCTGCTTCCAGGGCTGCCCGTCGTTGAGGGCGTTCCGCGCCTGCTCGGCCTTCGCCTCGGTCTTGGTCAGCACGACGCGCAGGTCGCGACGCTCCGGCTGCGCGAAGCGGCTCTTGTTCTTCTCGTAGTACTCCTGGATGTCCGCGTCGGTGACCTTGGAGGCTTCCTCGGTGATCTTCTGCGTGAGCTTCTGCTGGAGCTCGTTGAGCTTGACGCGGAAGAGGATGTCCGCCTCGGTCATGCCCGAGGTCTCGAGGAACTGCTGATAGGCCTTGTCGTTGGGGAAGGCCTGCTTCTTTTGATCCTCGAAGGACTTCTTCACGGACGCGTCGCTGACCTCGACGCCCTGCTCCGCGGCCTCCTGCTCGACCCACTCGGCCTGGATCAGGAACAGCATGGTCTCGCGCTTGAGCGTGTCGTACTCCTGCTCGCACTGCTTCTTGAGCGCGGCGTCAGACGGCGGCTTCTGTCCCTTCGGGAGCGGCGTCTTCTTCTTGGCCGCCACGCACTTCGTGAACTCGGGCGGTTCCGGCGTCACCACCGGGGCCCCCTGCGCCTGGCCCATGAGGCCGACCTTGAGCCACTTGTCGAACTCGTCCTGAGTGATCTCCTCGTCGCCGACCTTGGCGACCGAGCCGGACGGGACCGCGTCCGAGCCACACGCGACGACGGCGGCGGCGCCGACGGTGAGAAACACGGCAGAGAGCAGTGGCTTGAGCGAGGCGTGGTTCATCGTGCCCACCTGTTAGTACGGGAACGTAAAGGCCGCCTAAGGATGTCCCGCGGCCGAAGGGCGGCGAAGGGTAGCTGACCGCTACTCGGGTTCTGTGGCGACCTCGAGGATCGCCTCCGCGGCCGCGACCACCGCCCTGAAGCGCTCCGCGGTGTCGTCGGGCAGCCGCACGCGCACGGTCGAGCGCCCGGACTCGAAGACGGCCTCCGGCACCCGCTCGCGCAGCGCCCGCGAGCCGCTCGAGTCGAGCTCGATCGGGGCGACCGCCATGCGGCCCCCGCGGAAGTCCACCGATCGGGCCCCGGCGCGGCCCAGCTTGATCCGCGCGTCTTGGAGCCGGATGAGGTTGTCGAGCGGCTCGGGCACGGGGCCGAAGCGGTCCTCGAGCTCCTCCCGCAGCACGATCAGCTGAGCCACCTCGCGCGCCCCCGCGACGCGCCGGTGCACCTCGATCTTGGCCGCCTCGTAGGGGACGTAGTCGCCCGGCACGTAGGCGTCCACGGGCAGGTCGAGCCGCACCGGCTCGACCGCCTCCTCCGCGGAGTCGCCCGCGAGAAGCCGTACGGCCTCGTCCAGCATCCCCACGTACAGCTCGAAGCCGATCGCCGCCACGTGACCGGACTGCTCCTGGCCGAGCAGGTTGCCGGCGCCGCGGATCTCGAGGTCGCGCATCGCGATCTTGAAGCCTGAGCCGAGCTCGGTGTAGTCGGACAGGGTGGCGAGGCGCCTGGTCGCGTCCTCGGACAGCGCGGCCGCGCTCGGGTAGAGCAGGTAGGCGTAGGCGCGCTCGCTCGACCGGCCCACCCGGCCGCGGATCTGGTAGAGCTGGGCCAGCCCGAACGTGTCGGCGCGCTCGACGATCAGCGTGTTGGCGGTGGGGATGTCGAGGCCCGACTCCACGATGCTCGTGCAGACGAGCACGTCGCCCTCGCCGCGAAGGAACTCGAGCATGGTCCGCTCGAGCTCGCCCTCGGCCATCTGGCCGTGCGCCACCAACACGCGTGCCTCGGGCATCAGGGCGCGGATCCGCTCGGCGGTCTCGTCGATCGTCTCGACTCGGTTGTGCAGGAAGAAGCTCTGACCCTCGCGCGCCAGCTCGCGCTTGATCGCCGAAGCCACCAGCTCCTCGTCGTACTCCCCGACGTAGGTGCGGACCGGGCGGCGGCCCTCCGGCGGCGTCTCGATCACCGTTATGTCGCGCAAACCGGCCAGCGACATCTGGAGCGTGCGCGGGATCGGCGTGGCCGACAGGCTCAGCACGTCCACCCGCAGCTTGAGCTGGCGCAGCAGCTCCTTCTGCTTCACGCCGAAGCGCTGTTCCTCGTCCACGATCAAGAGGCCGAGGTCCTTCGGGCGGACGTCGCGCGACAGCAGGCGGTGGGTGCCGATGAGGATGTCCACCTCCCCACGCCCGAAGGCCGCGACCGCCTCGCGTGCGTCCTTGGGCGACCGGAAACGGGAGACCATGTCGATCGCGAAGGGGTAGTCCCGCAGGCGCTCGGTGAAGGTGCCGAAGTGCTGCTGGGCGAGCACGGTCGTGGGCACGAGGAACATCACCTGCTTGCCGTCCTCGGCCGCCTTGAATGCCGCCCGCAGGGCCACCTCGGTCTTGCCGTAGCCCACGTCGCCGCAGATGAGCCGGTCCATCGGGCGCGCCTCCTCCATGTCGGCGCGCACCGCCTCGATCGCCTCCATCTGGTCGGGCGTCTCGCGGTAGGGGAAGCGCTGCTCGAACTCCATGAGCCACTCGCCGTCGCGCGGGAAGGCGTGGCCGGCGCGGCGCTTGCGCTCGGCGTAGAGGGTGATCAGCTCGCCGGCGAGCGCCTCGGCGGCGCGCCGTGCGCGCAGCTTCTGCTGCTCCCACTGCTTGCCTCCAAGCTTCGAGAGCGGCGGGTCGCCGGCGTCGGCGCCCACGTAGCGGCTGATCTTGTGGAGCTGGTCGCTCGGCACGAAGACGCGGTCGCCGTCCCTGAACTCGAGCTCCAGGTAGTCGCGCGTGACACCCCCGACGGTCTTCGTCTCGAACCCGGCGAAGCGCGCGATCCCGTGGTCCTCGTGCACCACGGGAGAGCCGGCGCGGAGGTCGGTGAACGAGGCAAGGGCCCCGGGGCGGGGTCCCTCCGGACGGGTCGCGCGCCGGCGCCGGAGCAGGCGATGCTCGGGCATCACGGCCAGCTTCAGCTGCGGGGCGAGGAAGCCCTCCCTGAGGCCGGCGTGTGCGAACAGGACGCCCGGCTCGGCGGGAGCCGGCTGTCCGTCGAGGAACCCCGCCCGTACGCGCGCCAGGTTGAGCCGGGCACGCTCCGCCTCTCCGCGGCGCGACCACGCCACGACCGTCCGGTAGCCCGACCGGACGAGCTTCTCGAGCTCGGGCTCGGCTTCCCGCAGGGAGCGGGCCGCCGTGTCGGCGCTCTGGGCGCGGAACTCGTGCGGCTGGTCCTGGGAGATGCTCGACAGCCGCAGCACCGCGCGGCGGTCGAGCGCCTCGACGAGCCGGTCCGGGTGCACGTAGAGGTCGTGGGCGTCCTGGTCGTGGAAGCTCGTGGTCACGTCCTGCCAGAGGTCGCGCAGGGCCGGTGCGAACTCCTCCTCGGCGGCCACCGTCACCGTGGCCTGGGCGGGGACCAGGTCGAGCAGCTCGCGGAAGCGGTCGAGCGGAAGGACGTCCGCCACGTCGGGGCGGTCGCCCTCCTCGCTGTAGGCGGCGATCTCCGCCAGCTCGCGGTGCTCGGGGCCGAGTTCGGCCGCCGGGGCGATCTCGACCCGCTCGGCCTCCTCGAGCGAGCGCTGGGTGAACGTGGAGAACCAGGTGAGCCGCTCCACCTCGATGTCGAACAGCTCGCAGCGGACGGCGCGCTCCTCGGTGGCCGGATAGATGTCGAGGATGTCGCCGCGCACCGCGAACTGGCCGCGCTCCTCGACCTGGTCGACGCGCTCGTATCCGCACGCCACCAGCTGCTCCGAGACCTCGTCGAGGTCCAGCAGCCCGCCCTTCTCGATCGCGAAGCCGTGCGGACGCAGGTCCGGATCCGGCACCTTCTCCGCGAGCGCCGCCGCGCTTGCCACCACCACCGCCGGCTGCTCCCCAAGCAGGAGATCGAGCGCGGCGATACGCAGGCCGACCAGGTGCGGCGGCGGCGCGAGGTGCGACTCGTAGCGCATGCCCCGGGCCGGGTAGAACCGGACCGGCCGCGGGCTCAGGAACGCCCTCAGGTCCGCGGCGAGGTCGCGCGCCGCGCGGTCGTCCCCGGCGACCACCAGGGCGGGACGCTCGGGATCTGCGTCGAGCAGTCCCGCGAGCAGGTACGGGCGCAGGCTCGCGGACACGAAGGCGCGCTGGGGCTCGGCGCGCGCGGCCTCGGCCAGCGCGGTCACGGCGGCGTCCTCGTGGGCGTATTTCAGGAGCGGTCTGAGCATGCTGCGCGGCCGCCCGGGGGCCCGCGCGGCCTGTCCCCGAGGTTAGTCGCTTCATGACGCGGGCTTCGGAGGTTCCGCGGCTAGGCTGCAACAGTGTCGACGTGGGCGATGCTTCTCGTGGCGGTGGCTCTGTTGGGCCTGCCTGCCGAGGCGGCCGGGCAGAGGCTCGAGCTCGAGCGCGGCCGTCTCTCCGGGGCGGTGAGGGTGGTCGTGGACCGCGCCGCCGGCGGCGACCGGGCGGTCGCCCTGCGCGGCCGGGGCGAGGTCCGGCGCCGGTTCACCACCCTCCGCGGCGCCTCCGCGTTCCTGCTCCGAGCACGGGCGCTCCCCTGCACGCGCACACGCCCCAGAGTCGTCCTGCGCCTGGATGGGCGCCGGGTCGGCCTCCGTGTGGCGCGCTCGACGCGCTTCGCGTGGCTTCGCTTTCGCGTCGCGGCCCCACCAGGGCCGCGTGTGGCGGCGCTGCGCCTGGCCAATCCCGGCCGCGGGCCGTCGTGCAGGCGCACCGCGGTGCTCGATTCCCTGCGCGTCGTAGGCCGGCCGCGGCAGCCTCGTCCGTCCCTCGCGCCGTCGCCGGCCGCGGCGCCCGCCGTGTCTCCTCCCGCCGAGCCGCCCGTCCCCGAGGGCGGCTACACCAACCCCGTGTTCGCCGCACCCGGCGCGCCCGACCCGGGCGTGCTCGACGTCGGGTCCACGCACTCGGACTATTTCGTCTTCAGCACCGGCGATCGCTTCCCCATGCTGCGCTCGCCCGACCTGGTGAACTGGACGCCCGCCGGGCGGGCCCTGCCGGCCCGCCCGGCGTGGGCGGCCCAGGCGGGCGACTGGAACCCGTGGGCGCCAAGCGTGATCGAACGCGACGGCGCCTGCCCCGGGTTGGAGGGGCCGCGTTGCTTCGTGCTGTTCCACGTCTCCCGGCACGGCACCCTCGTTCCGCCCACGAACTGCATTGGAATCGCGGTGTCGCCCACGCCCGAGGGGCCCTACAGCGAGCTCGGGCCGCTGCAGTTCACGGCCGGTGGCGTGGACGCGAGCGGCCGTCCGCCCGGCTGCGGTGACGACCTCGGGTACAGCAACATCGACCCGGCCCCGTTCGTGGACGGCGACGGCCTGGCGTACCTCTATCTGTCGACCGGTCGTCGCTGCGACCCGCCCTCGCCCAACCTGGAGTGTCCCCCGCACCGAGCGATCTCGGTGATACCGCTGGCCGCGGACCTGCTCACTGCGGCGGGCCCGCGTCTGCCGCTGTTCGACGCCGACACCGCGGGTTGGGAGGTGGCGCCCTTCGGCCCGGTCGTGGAGAACCCGTGGCCGGTCAAGAGCGGCTCGACCTACGTGCTGCTCTACTCCGGCGGCGCCTACACCCGCGCATACGGCATGGGGTACGCCACGTCGAGCTCGCCCACCGGCCCGTTCGTGAAGTCCGCCGCAAACCCGTTCCTCGCGGAGGCCGCGGGCGTGCTCAGCCCGGGCGGGGGCATGCTCGCCACCGGCCCGAAGGGCGGCTCCTGGCTCGTCTACCACGGCCGACGCGGCAGCTACACGAATCCGCGCGAGCTGCGCATCGACCGGCTGCGCTTCACCACCGAGTCGAGCGTGGCGGTGGACGGCCCCACCAGCACCCCGCAGCCGGTTGCGCCGTAGACGGGCGCCTCAATCGCCGCCGTTCGCCCCGCTTACGAGGCGGTCGAGCTCCTCCGCGGCCCGCTCCACGAGCGCCCGCACCTCGCCCTTCGGCTCACTGAAGCGGCCGAGCACGTGTGCGGAGACGATCTCGGGGTCCGTGGTGTCCGGTCGGCCCACGCCGACGCGCACCCGCCGGAAGTCCGGGGTTCCGAGTCCCTCCCTGACCGCCTTGAGGCCGTTGTGCCCGGCCAGCCCGCCTCCGAGGCGCGCCTCGATCCTGCCGAACGGCAGGTCGATCTCGTCGTGCACCACGACGACGCGATCGGGGTCCACGCCCAGCGCCCCGCGCGCGGGCCCGACCGACTTGCCTGAGTCGTTCATGTAGGTCTGGGGCAGGAGCACCCCCACCCGCGGACCGCCGGGGCCGGTTCGCCCATCGGTGAAGAGACCCGCGTATTTCTTCTTCGCCTTCGGCAGGCCCCATCGCTCGGCGGCCAGGGCGGCCACCTCGAATCCGACGTTGTGGCGGGTGCGGGCGTATCGGTCGCCCGGGTTCCCGAGGCCCACGATCAGCCAGTCGGCACGGCCCGAAGCGCGCGGCTCGGCCGCGTGCGCAGGGTTTCGCCTTCGGCCGCCGTCCCGCCGGCGGAGGAGGCTCAGGACTCCTCGCCTTCGGCTTCCCCTTCGGGGGCCTCGGGCTGCTCGCCCTCCTCGGCGGCCTCGGCCTCCGCGGCCTCGGCCTCCTCGCCGACCAGCTCGGTCTCCTCCTCGATCTCCTCGGGCTCCTCGACCTCTGTCGGCACGACCACCGTGGCGATGATCGTCTCCTCGGGGTCGTCCAGGAAGGTCACGCCCTCCGGGGCGGCGATCTCGGAGAGGTGCATGGTCGCGGCGATCTCCATGCCGCTGACGTCCACCACGATCGAATCGGGGATCGACGTCGGGAGGGCCTCGATGTTCAGCTGGTGGGTCACGTGCTCGAGCACGCCGCCCTCCTTGATGCCGGGCGCCTCCTCGACGCCCTCCACCTGCACGCCGACGGTCGTCTGGATCTTCTCGTCCAGCCGCACCTCGAGCAGGTCGATGTGCATGACCTCGTCGCGCACCGGATGAAGCTGCTGCTCCTTCACGATCACCGGCCGCGTCTTGCCGCCGACCTCGAGATCGATCAGCGCCGAGCCGTCCACGAGGACCTGGCGCAGCACACGCGAGTCGACCTTGAAGGACACGGAGTCCCCGCTCCCGCCGCCATAGACGACGCCGGGCACGAGCCCCGCGCGGCGCAGCCGCCTGGTCGCGCGGCTGCCGCGTTCGGTGCGCTCGTCCGCGCTGAGCGTGGGTCGTGTTCCATCGGCCATACGGGCGGCGAGTCTAGCGTGTGCTATCGGGCCTCCGGCCTATTCTCGGAGTAGAGGTGGCGCCCAAGGACGACAGCTCGATCCCCACCGGCAGGATCCGGCGCACGGCCCAGGTGGGCTCGGTCGTGGGTGCCCAGGGCGCCCGCTACGCCCGCACGCGGGCGGCCAACATCGCGCGCTCGGAGGATGAGGCGGCCGACGCGCTCGAGCGGCGTCACCTCGAGGCCGCCGAGCGGATGGTCGAGACGCTCGGTCGCATGAAGGGCGCCGCGATGAAGATCGGCCAGCTCGCCTCGTTCATCGACACGGAGTTCCTGCCGCCCGAGTACCGCGAGCTCTACCAGGAGCAGCTCGCGTCGCTGCGCACCCAGGCGCCACGCATGCCCTGGGAGAAGGTGCGAAAGGTGCTCGACGAGGAATGGGAGGAGCCCTGCGAGGAGCTGTTCGAGCACTTCGAGCACGAGGCCGCGGCGGCCGCTTCGATCGGCCAGGTTCACCGGGCGGTGCTGCCGGACGGCCGGCGGGTGGCGGTGAAGATCCAGTACCCCGGCGTGGCCGACGCGATCGCCGCGGACATGCAGAACGCCGGCATGATCCTCCGCATGGCCAAGGCGCTCGCGCCCGGGCTGGACGCCAAGGCGGCCGCCGAGGAGCTGAAGGAGCGCGTGCTGGAGGAGCTCGACTACGAGCTCGAGGCGCAGAATCAGCGCTCGTTCGCGCGCGGCTACCGCGGGCACCCGTTCATCCACGTGCCGGACGTGGTCACGCGGCTCTCCACCACGCGCATTCTGGTCACGGAGTGGGTCGAGGGCGCCGACTTCGAGGAGGTCAAGCAGCTCCCCCAGCCCGAGCGCGACCGGTTCGGCGAGATCGTCTTCCGCTTCTGCTTCGGATCGATCTACCACCTCCAGCACTTCAACGCCGACGCCCACCCCGGCAACTACCTGCTGATGGACGACGGCAAGGTCGCCTTCCTCGACTTCGGAATGACAAAGCACCTCGACAAGGACCAGATCGAGCTCGAGATCACCGCGCTCGAGGCGATCTTCGACGACGACCCCGAGCGGCTCCGAGTGGCGCTCCACGACCTGGGCTTCCTGAACAACCCGCAGAAGATCGACGCGGAGCAGCTGATGGAGCACGTGAAGGTGGTCGGCGGCTGGTACATGGAGGACCGCGACGTGACCGTCGACTCCCGCCGTGTGATGGACGCGATCGCGGCTGTCTCAGACCCGCGCTCCGAGTTCTATCGCCTGATGCGCCGCGAGAACCTGCCGGCGAACGAGCTGATGGGCCGGCGCATGGAGTCGGGGGTGCTGGCCGTGCTGGGCCAGCTCGAGGCCACGCGCAACTGGTACCGGATCGGGCGCGAGTGGTGGTTCGCCGACCCGCCCTGCACCGAGCTCGGCCGGCAGGAATGGCACTACTTCGAGTCGCGCGGCGAGAGGCGCGTGCGGAGGTTCGCGGCCCGCGCGACGTAGCGGCGTTGTGTGTGCGGGAGGCTCGCCCCTTCCGTGGCGCTACCTCCGAGCGCGCCTGTAGGTTCCGCTGCAGGTGTACGACTGGCTTCTCTTCTTCCACCTGCTCGCCGCCTTCCTGCTGTCGGTCACGGCCGTGACCTACAGCGCGGTGGCGCTTGGCGCCCCGGCAGGCGGGCGCACGCTCTTCGTCGCGGACCGGTGCTGGGACGTCGGCGGCCTCGGCACGCTGATCCTCGGCGTGTGGCTCGCGCTCTACCTCGACCAGTACGAGATCTGGGACGGCTGGATCATCGGGGCGATCGTGCTGTGGCTGGTCGCGACCGGCTTGGGCGACGGCGTTCGCAGAGGGTTCGCCGACGCGGAGCCGGGCACGCCCGCCGCGGGAGGGGTGGCCACGGTCGAGAGTCGGGTGGCCCTGATGCACTGGCTTCGCACGCTCGCGGTGGTCGGCCTCCTCGTCCTCATGATCTGGAAGCCGGGCGCATGACCGTGCTCGGTGCCATCCGGCCGGACGACTGGAACTTCGCGCTGTTCGTGCACGTCCTGAGCGCCATGGTGCTGTTCGGCGCGGTCGTGCTCGCGGCGGTCTCCGTCGCGGGCAGTCAGCAGGCCGGCCTTCGGCTCGGCTTTCGTTCCCTCCTCATCGGCGCCATTCCCGCGTGGATCGCGACGCGCCTGTCCGCGCAGTGGATCGCGTCGAAGGAGAACCTCCTCGATGAGGGCGTCGACGTGCCCGCCTGGGTCGACATCGGCTTCATCATCTCCGAGGGGAGCTTCCTCGTTCTCATCGCGGCGACCGTGTGCTCGGGGATCGCCGCGCGCCGCGGACACGGCGGCGGCCTTCGCGCCGCGACGGTCGTGCTCGTGGGGATCACCATCGTCGCGTACGTGGTGGCCATCTGGGTCATGTCGGCGAAGCCGACGTAAGCCGTCAGGCGTCCCCGGCGAACTCCGGGAGGGGGCTCGGGTGCCTCGGTTCGTATAGGCCGATCTCGCCCGCGCCGGGGATCTTGAACTGCGCGATCCGGCCCCAGCCCTCGTCCTCGATCGGCGTCACGAACTCGACGCCCTTGCCCCGGAGCCGATCGACCTCCTGCTCGATGTCATGGCACATGAAGAACAGGGCGTGGTGCCCCGGTCCGCGGCCCCAGCCCGTGCCGGGATGGACCGCGACCTCGCCAGGCGGCAGCGCAAAGATCAGCCAGCCGTCACCCGCGTCCACCCCCTCGAACCCCAGTACGTCGCGGAGGAACTCCCGGGCTCGCTCGGCGTCCTCGGCGAAGATGATGGTGTGCGCCCCGGCGATCATGCGCCGATCGTAGTGGCGCCGAGCGTGGGTGTTCGCCATTGGCAGAGCGTCCGTCGCAGGCGATACTCGCGTGGCGATGCTGCGGCAGAACATCGAGCTCGTGCCGCCGGAGTAGGCGATGTCGCACGAGAACGTCCTGCTCGCGCGCAACGCAATCGCCGCCTTCAACCGCCGAGACGTAGCGGGCCTGGTCGAGCTGTCCACCGACGACTTCGAGTGGGTGACGTGGACCGGGACGGTGGACCCCACGGCCTACCATGGCGCCGAAGGGCTCGCCCGCTACTTCCGGGACGCCGACGTCTGGGAGGTCCTCAACCTGGAGGCTCAGGAGTTCCGCGACCTCGGCGACGAGGTGCTCGTGGTCGGCACGTTCCACGCACGAGGCGGTGGCAGCGGCATGGAGATCCATGTGCCGTACTACTCCGCGTTCTTCACGACTGGCGGAAAGCTGGCGCAGGTTCTCAGCTTCCGAACCGAGGACGAGGCCCTCAAGGCGGTCGGGCTGGTGGAGTAGCAGCGTTACCGCCTCGCTGAGCGACCAACCATCCTCGAGCACTCGCCTGGTCAGCCGCAACCGCTGGATCGGTGTGAGGGGCCGCGTTACCGGGGAGCTGCATCCGGTGACCTCCTTGGATCTGAGTGGCTTGAGCACCTCTCAGCCCCAAGGAGGCCCGGATGAACAACGTGGTCAGGTTCTACACCTATCCACCCCGCGAAATCGGTCGCGGGAACTCGGCTTCAGTCGAGGCCGGAATGGCGCCGTGTGCCCCGGAATGGACCCGTGCCGCTAGCAGAACAGCCCGATGTGGAAACTGCTGTCCGCGAACGCGACAACGGGGCCTAGATGCCGGATGTTGACAGAGACGGTGTTGGCGTCTGGCGAGCCGACATTGGTTTGAACGTCGGCGTCGGGGTCGACAAATCCGGGCGACCCAACGCTCCCGATCGCGACGCACGACGTGATCGGCTGGTCGAAAGTCACCGTGTACTGACCCGCGGCCAGGCGGGTCGCCGCGGTGACGCCGCCGCCGTATTGGAGTACCCCGGTGTCGCTCACGTGCGCGAAGAGCCCCGTGGCCGGCAGGCCGGGCGGGCCTTCCGGGCCGGTCGGACCCTCCGGGCCGCGCTCACCCTGCGGACCTCGCTCACCCCGCGGGCCGGTCGCGCCGGCGGCGCCTTGGGGCCCGGCCGGGCCGCGCAGCCTAGCGCGCTGCGACGCCCGGAAGTCGCTGAGCCGAAGCGAGCCCTGCTTTACCTTCGGCGAGGTGACGGCGTTGCGCTTCAGCTGCTGCGTGCCTACGGAGTTCTTCGGCAGTTGCAAGGCAGCGTAGGAACTGCCGCCGAGCGCGACGAACAGCGCCAAGCTCGCGAGCACGTTTGCATAGGTCAATCGCGCCCGGACTCGAGCAAGCATCTTCCTACCTCCAGGTCCATGAGTGGACATTGCTGCATCCTCCTTGGCTGACTGGACAGCCGATTGGTTAGGGGGATCTGACGTGGGGCAGTGGATCAGCGACCGCTGACATTTCGCTGACGTATCGCTGACGTCTCGCTGAAGTTCGCCGAGGAGCGCTCGTTAGCGCCTCGTTAGCAAACCGGCCGTAAACCCGCTCATAGAGCGGCGCGGGTCAGAACAGCTGGTTCTCGCCGGCGAAGATCTCGGAGACCGAGTCGTCGGTGAAGATGCGCCGGATCGAGTCCTCGAGGACGTCGGCGCAGGTCAGCTGCGTGACCATGTCCGGGGCGCCCTCGCGCAGCGGGATCGTGTCCGTCACGACGATGCCGGCCAGCGGGCCGCCGCTCAGGATCTCGAAGGCCTGGCCCGAGAAGAGGCCGTGGGTGGCGACGGCGAAGACCTCGTCGGCGCCCTCGTCGAGGACGGTCTGGGCGGCGGCGTTGAGCGTGCCGCCGGTGGCGATGATGTCGTCGGCGATCACCGCGGTCCGGTTCTTCACCTCGCCGATCACGTAGCCGATCTCGGCCACCTGCTGCGCGGGCCGCTCCTTCTCCATCAGCGCGTAGGGCGCCCCCACCTTCTGCGCGAACTTCCGCACCAGCTTCACGCGCCCGGCGTCGGGGGCGACGATCACGAGCTCGCGGTCGCCCAGCCGGTCCTGGACGAACTGGGTGAGGATCGGCATCGCGGTCATGTGATCGACGGGCTTCGAGAAGAAGCCCTGCAGCTGGCCGGCGTGGAGGTCCATCGTGACCATCCGGTCGATGCCGGCCGTCTCCAGCACCTCGGCCACCAGGCGCGCCGAGATCGGCTCGCGCGGCGCCGACTTCTTGTCCTGGCGCGAGTAGCCGTACCACGGCGTGACCGCGACGATCCGGTGCGCCGAGGCGTGCTTGGCGGCGTGCACCATCAGGAGGAGCTCCCAGAGAGCGTCGTTGACGGTCAGCCCTTCCCGCTCCGAGCCGCAGATCGACTGGACGATGAAGAGGTCGGCGCCGCGGATCGACTCCTGATAGCGGCAGTAGACCTCGCCGTCCGAGAAGGTCTTCAGGCCCGCGTCGGTCAGCTCGACGCCGAGCTTCTCGGCGATCTTGCCCCCGAGCTCCCGGCTTGCGCGCCCCGCGGTGACCATGAGGCGTTTCTCGTACCGCGCCGCAATGCTCGAGCTGGGCCTCAACTCCGCCGCCGTCTCGAGGGACGTGCTCATTTCGAGTCCTCCTCCACTCGGTCCGCGTAGCCCTCGACGTTCTTCTGCTCCGCCCGGGAGATCCCGAGCGCCCCCTCCGGGACATCGCCGGTGATCACCGAGCCGGCTCCAGTGTACGCCCGTTCACCGACGTCCAAGGGCGCCACCAGCGAGGTGTGAACGCCGGTCTTCACGCTCTTTCCGAGCTTCGTGCGGTACTTCCTCCGGCCGTCGTAGTTGGCGGTGATCGTGCTTGCGCCGAGGTTGCTCCGCTCGCCGACGTCGGTGTCCCCGATGTAGGAGAGGTGCGGCACCTTGGCGCCCTCGCCGATGTCCGAGTTCTTCACCTCGACGAAGGTGCCGACCTTGGCGCCCGCGCGGACCACCGTGCCCGGGCGGAGGTAGGCGAAGGGGCCGATGATGACGTCGTCGTGGAACTCCACCTCCACGGCATACGAGTGCAGCACGGTCGCCCGGTCGCCGACGTGGCAGTCCACGAGCGTCGCGTGGGGTCCGATCTCGGAGCCCCCGCCAACGGTCGTTTGGCCGATGAGGTTGACCCCGGGACCGATCGTGGTGTCAGCGCCGATCGTCACCGGCGCCTCGACCCGCACGGTGCCCGGCTGCAGAAAGGTCACCCCTTGGCGCGCGTGCCACTCGAGGATGCGCAGCTGGGCAAGCGTCTCCGCCTCCATCAGGCCGACGCGATCGTTGATGCCGAGCGCGACCGAGGGGTCGTCGGTCCGGTACGCGACCACGCGCGCGCCGTCGCCCTTAAGGACCGGCAGGACTCCCGTGAGGTAGCGCTCGCCGTTCTCCAGCGCGACCTCGTCGAGCGCCTCGAACAGCTGCGGGGCGTCGAACACGTACGTGCCCAGGTTGATCTCGCGGATTGCCAGATCCGTGCTGGGCACCCCCTCCATGTACTTGGTCTCGACGATGCGCTCGATCTCACCGGCGCCGTTGCGAACGACCCGCCCGTACCCGGCGGGGTCGAGCTCCTCGGTGGTGAGAACGGTCATGCCGGCGCGCCGCGTCCGGTGCTCCGCGACGAGCCCGGCGATCTGCTCCGCGGTCACGAGCGGATGGTCGCCGGACAGGACGACCACGGGCCCCTCGCCCGCGCTGTCCCGCGCGGCGAGGACCGCGGCGCCGGTGCCCTCGCCGTCGCGCTGCTCCGCGACGGCGACGTCGTCCGGCAGACCCTCGGCCACGGCCTCACCGGGCCGCACGATGCACACCACCCGCCCCGCGCCCGCCGCGCGCGCGGCGTCGACGACCCACTCGACCATGGGCTTCCCACAGATCCGGTGCAGGACCTTGGGAGTCTCCGACCGCATCCGGGTGCCCCGGCCGGCGGCCATGATCAGGACCGTGAAGGGCTCGGGCATGGGCCTGTGAGGGTACCGGCCAACCGACCATCGGACGCCTATGCTCCGAGAATCCCCTTGGGGGGTCGTCTAGCTAGCAGGACACCAGGTTTTGGTCCTGGGAACGGGGGTGCAAATCCCTCCCCCCCAGCTCTTCGAGGAAGGAGGCGGCTAGCGGTCCTTCCGCTCCTTCGGCACCCGGCCGGCCTCGGCCCCCTTCTCCTGCGCCGGCCCGCCCGGCGGCACGATGCCCAGCACGCGCATCGCCTTCAGCCCGAGCGACAGCCGCTCGCGGCCGTCGGTCGACCCCACGTCGAGGTCGGTCAGCTCCTTCACCCGCTCGAGCCGGTAGCGCACCGTGTGGCGGTGGGTGAAGAGCCGCTCCGACGCGCCGGCCACGTTGCCGTCCGCGTCGAGGAAGGTCTCGAGAGTGCGGACCAGCTCGGTCTCGTACTGCTCGTCGTATGCGACGAGCAGCGCCACCGTCTCGTCGTAGAACCCCTGCAGCTCCGTGGGGTCCTCGCTCATCGCGGGCAGCAGCAGCCGGTAGGCGCCGGTCTCCTCGAAGGAGAGCTCGGTGAGGCCGCGGGCCTCGGCCACGTTGGCTGCCAGGAGCGCCTCGGCACCGGCGCGGTGGAGATCGGCCGGGTCGGCGGCGTGCCGGCTTCGCGCCACGACGCGCGTGAACTCCGGCAGGCTTGCCTCGAGCTCGCGCAGGACGGCCGCCCCGACGCGCCGCGGCGTGGCGGCGTCGGGCGAGGGGGTGACCACCACGAGCTCGCGCTCGGCCTGCGGGCCGGCCTCGTCGTTCGGGCCATTGCCGTGACGCGTCCAGCCGGTCTCGGCCAGCGCCGCGAGCGATGCCCGCTCCACTGCTCGCGCGCCCCGCTCGGCGACGGTGAGCACGCGGGCGCGCCAGTCGCCCTGCTCGGGCTGGTGCGGCCGCGCCCGGACCACGATCACCCCTGCGCCGCCCGAGAGGTCGCAGCCGAGCTCGCCCGCCCGGGCGACGATGTTCTCGCGATCGGTGATCCGTCGCGCCAGCAGGTCCTCGAGGAAATCCCCGACGGCCGCCTCGGTGGCCCGCGCCGGCGCCTTTGCCCGATCCACCTCGAGCGCGATCAGGTTCGCGACGAGGCGCTGCAATGCCGGCGCGGGCGGCGCGCCGCGCGGGCGGAAGCGCAGCTGCCCCACCGGCAGCTCTGCCACGCGGAGGTCGATCCGCTCGGAGCCTCGCTCGCCGGCCATGACGATGCGCTCGTCCTCGCTCGACTCGCACGCCACGGCCAGGACGGCGCTCCCCGCGTCGAGCACGATCACGCTCGCGTCGAGCGCCCGGCCCGCCGCCCGGGCCACGGCCGGGAGCCCCGCGCCCGACTCCACGGCCTCCGAGACCTCGTCGAGAGCCTCCAGGAACGAGCTCGAATCGGCGGCCGCCGCGGCGGGGCCGCCGTGGTGGCGAGGCGCCTCGCGCATCAGGCGTAGGTGTCGTAGGTCCAGACGACCGCGAGCCCCGCCACCACCCCGATCCCGAGCAGCGTGGCCAGGATGAACAGGGTCATGACGCTCGCCGCAAGCCGCTCCCAGACCCGGCCATAGCAGCGCCACGCCGGCACGAGGATCAGGGCGACGTAGCATGTGGCCACCACGGCGGCGGCCAGTGCGATCGCGATCTCTGTCGAGGAGAAGTCGAGGTTCATCGACGGGCGCGCGCGATCGGACGCGGCGCGCGCTGGCGGTCATTGTGGCGCATGTGCTGGACGAGCATCGCGATCGCGGCCAGCGCTGCGAAGATCCCGACGCCGAGCCCCCAGCCGCCGGCAACGTCCGACCAGTAGTGCACGCGCAGGTAGATGCGCGTCAGGCCGACCGCGGCGGCGAGGGCGATCGCCCCGATCACGAGCGCCGCGCCGCTCACCAGCCCCAGCCTTCGGGTGAGCACCACCGCCGCGGCGATCCAGGCGGTCGCATATGCGGCGTGGCCGCTCGGGAAGGAGGACTGCGAGAACTCGGTGAGCGGCGCGGCCGGGCGCGGGCGGTCGATGGCGGCCTTCGTGAACTGGACGGCGAGATAGATCAGCGCGAAGCCCCCGACCAGCACCAGGATCTCGGCGGGGCGCCTACGCACCGCCAGCAGCACCGCGGTGGCCACGATCACCGTCGCGCAGACCGGAAACGATCCGAAGGCGGTCACGATCTTGGCGACGTCCACCGCTACGTCGGAGCGCAGCTGGTCGCCGAGGTCGAGCAGCTCGCGGTCGAGCGGCGTCGGCCCAGGGTCGCCGGACAGGAGGACCACGTAGAGCCCGAACATGTAGAGGCCGACGCCTCCTATGGCCACTGCCGTGGTCAGCTCCAGCCCGAGCCCGCCCGGCGTCAGGCGCCCCCACAGGAAGCGGAGCTGGGGGAGCACGGCTCGGGCGATTGGCCCGAAGACACGCCGGTGAAGCGGGCGCCAGACCGCGAGTACCGGCCGCACGAGCGGGTGGCGCTCGTGGGCCAGGATCCAGGCGCGGATCTCGGCCCGGCGCTTGTAGGCCACCACGACCCCCACGATCACGCCGACGGTGACGCCGAAGCCGAAGATGGCCTGGCCGGCGATGTGGGCGACCCGGTCGAACGAGCGCCAGAAGATGTAGCCGAGCACGCAGAACGTGGTGGCCCACAGGCCGGTCCCGACGATGCTGTAGGGGATGAAGCGCCGGTAGGGCATCCCCGAGGTGCCGGCGATGAAGGGCGCGAGGGCCCGAACCAGGCCGATGAAGCGGCCGATCAGGATGGTCTTGCCGCCGTGGCGGTCGAAGTACCCCTCCACGGTGGTCAGCCGCTCGGGCGGGATCTTGAGCCTGGGTCCGTGGCGCTCGAGGAAGCGGCGGCCCAGCCGCCGGCCGAGGTAGAAGCTCGTGGTGTCGCCCAGCACTGCGCAGGTCCACACGAGGCCGATCAGCGGCACGAGCTCGATCTCGCCCTGCCCCGCGATCACGCCTCCCGCGATCACCACGGTCTCTCCCGGCGCCACCAGGCCGACGAAGGCGCCCGTCTCGAGGAAGGCCAGCACGCCCACCAGCGCGTAGGTCCATGGGCCGAGCGCCTGGGCGATGTCTTCGATGATCGCCTTCGGGTCGGGCAACGCGGACAGCGCGCCGCTGGCATAGATGCCCAGCACCAGGACTAGGCCCGCGGCGAGCAGCTTGCGCTCGCCGCTCAGCCGCCTGCGCCCCCACACGGCGCCCGCCGCAATCAGCACGGCCACGACGGCAGCGGCGATCTGCAGGGCGGACACGCTGGGACTCTAGGGAAGGGCCGGTTGTGCGCTCACCGCTCCCGGAGGCTGGTCACCACCGCGCCCGCGAAAGCGTCGGCCGTCGCCCCGGCCACGCTCCGGTCGGCGAACAGGCCAAAACACGTGGGGCCGGAGCCGCTGACGCCGGCGGCGAAGGCGCCTGCCGCGCGCAGGCCGTCGATGACCGCGGCCAGCTCGGGCCTCAGCGCCAGCGCGGCCGGCTGGAGGTCGTTTTCGAACGCGCCCTCCCAGGTCGCCGGGTTCGAGTCGAGAAGAGCACGGAGGGCATCGGGATCGAGCCGCTCGCGCCAGCCCTCCATTCGGTCGAGCTGCGAGTACACCTCCGCGGTCGAAAGACCCTCGGCCTGCGGGACCAGCACGACGGCGAGCGCCGGCAGCCCGATCGGCTCGACGAGCTCGCCCGTTCCCGACACCAGCGCGTGTCCCGGGTCGACCTGGCTCGGCACGTCGGAGCCCAGCGTGGCGGCGATCTCGCGGAGGCGGGCCGCGTCGAGCGGGTCGCCCGCGATCCGGTTGGCCGCCCGCAGCGCGGCGGCGGCGTCGGCGCTGCCACCACCCAGGCCGGCGGCAATCGGGATGCGCTTGTCGATGCTGACGTGCAGGGGCGGCAGCGAGGGAACCTCCGCTCTGAAGGCGGCCGCGGCGGCGGCGGCCAGGTTGGGCCCGGCGACGCCCTCGCACTCGACCTCGTCCGCCGTGGTGCCGCCCGGGCGGACGTGGAGCTCATCGGCCAGGTCGAGCGAGGCGAAGATCGAGCAGATCGGGTGCAGGCCGTCCGTCCGCGGCCGGCCGACGTGCAGGATGAGGTTGAGCTTCGCGTAGGCCGGCTCGCGGACCGGTAGGGAGGCCCGGTTGTGGCTCGCTGTCATGCCCGCGGCCGCAGGCCGGACAGGCGCTCACGGCCGATCGCGGCGGCCAGGCGGGGCCACTCATCGGGGGCGAGCTGCTCCGCGCGGGCGTCGGCCGGGCGGCCGAGCGCCAGGAGCGCGTCCCGGGCCGCGTCGCGGAGGTCCGGTCGCGCACCGGGCGCGAGCGCCAGCGATCCCGCCAGCGCCTTGCGGCGGTGGGCAAACGCGGCGTGCACGAGCGCGGTCAGTTCCGCGGACGGCGCCGGCGCGCGGCGGCGCATGACCACAAGGGCCGACTCGACGTTCGGCTCGGGGTGGAAGACCGTGCGCGGCACCTTGCGAAGGAAGCGGACGTCGCAGGCGAGCTGCGTGAGCACGGACGTTGCGCCGTAGGACTTGCCGCCGGGAGCGGCCGCCAGCCGGTCGCCGACCTCGCGCTGCACCATCGCCACCCAGACCGAAGCGCCAGCCAGGTCGGCGATCGATTTCAAGAGGACGGTCGCGGCCACGCCGTAGGGCAGGTTGGCGACGACCTTGCCGGGAGCGGGGTCGAGCGCGGCGAGGTCGAGCTTGACCGCGTCGGCCAGATGGAGGGTGGCGTTTGCGAACGGGGCGAGCGCCTCCGTGAGCGGCGGCTCGAGCGATCGGTCCACCTCGACGACGTGCAGGTGATGCACCCGGGGGGCGATGTACTCGCTCAGCACACCGAGCCCGCCGCCCACTTCGAGGACCACGTCGTCGGGGGCGAGCTCGGCCGCGCGGCCGATCACGCCGAGGATGTTGTCGTCGATGAGGAAGTTCTGGCCGAGCTCGCGGTTCGGCCGCACCTCGAAGCGCCGCAGGCGGCGAAGGCTCGCCTGGCGGGGCTCGTCGCTCACCATCCGAAGACCCTGGCGGCGTTTCCCTCCACGGTCCGCTCGAGCTCCTCGTAGGAGAGGCCGCGCAGGCCGGCCACGTGGTGGGCGGTGTGGACCACGTTGGCCGGTTCGTTCGGCTTGCCGCGGAGCCGCTGCGGCGAGAGGAACGGCGCGTCGGTCTCCACGAGGAGGAGGTCGGCGGGCACCTCGGTAGCGGCCCGCTGCAGGTCGGTGGCCTTCGGATAGGTGACGTTGCCGGCGAACGAGCAGACGTAGCCTCGCTCGACAGCCTGCTCGAGGCGGTCGGCCGCCGAGAAGCAGTGAAGGATCACCGCCGGGAGCGCGGCCGCGTGGTCGCGCAGGATCGCGAACGTGTCCTCCTCTGCCGCGCGAGTGTGGATCGCCACCGGCAGATTCAGGCGCGCCGCGAGCTCGAGCTGGGCCTCGAAGGCGCGGCGCTGGTCGGCGTGTGGTGCGTATTCGCGGAAGTAGTCGAGCCCCGTCTCCCCGATGGCCCTGACCTTCTGGTCGGCGGCCACGCGCTCGACCTCCTCGAGGTCGGCGGGACCGAACCCCTCGGTGTTGTGGGGGTGGAGGCCGACGATCGCGAACACTTCCTCGTGCGCCCCGGCCGCCTCGAGCGCCCGTTCGACCGAGGTGGGATTCGTGCCGACTGTCGCCAGTCGGACGAGGCCCGCCGCGCGCGCCCGATCGACCAGCTCGGCGTCCGGCGGGTCGCAGTGGTCGAGATGGCAGTGCGTGTCGATCACGGCCGCGGGGCGAGCGCGATGATCGTGCCGCGGTGAGCACGCGTGCGCGTCGCGCCGCGGACGGCTCGGGCGCGCATCACGCCGCGGACGGCTCGGGTGTCTCCACGCGTGGGAACAGCTGTCCGAGCTCGCCGATCTGCGCGCCGCCTCCGACCGCGCCGAGGCGGGCCGACTCGAGCGAGAGGTCCTCCCGCCCCAGGGCTCGGAGCAACCGCTCGGCCGAGGTCGGCATGAACGGGTGCAGCAGCACGGAGACGACACGGAGCCCCTCGGCCAGGGAGTAGAGCACCTGGTCGAGCCGCTCGGCCTGGGCCTCGTCCTTGGCGAGCTGCCACGGCTGCTCGTCCTGCACGTAGCGGTTGAGGCGCTTGATCCGCTGCCAGATCTCGTCCAGGCCCCCGGTGAGCTCGACGTCGTCGATGCAGCGGTGCACCGCCTCCGAGAGGCCGTCGAAGTCGGCCGCGATGGCGCCGTCCGGCTCGGCATCGGGCACGGTCCCGTCGCGATAGCGGCCGATCATCGCGAGCGTGCGGCTGGCGAGGTTGCCGTACTCGTTGGCGAGCTCCGTGGTGTAACGGGTCTCGAAGCCCTCCGGCGAGACCTCGCCGTCCGACCCGAAGCTCACCTCGCGCAGGACGTAGAAGCGAAGCGCGTCGGCTCCGTACAGGTCGGCGACCTGGAAGGGCTCGATCACGTTGCCCAACGACTTGGACATCTTGTGCTCGCCGAGCAGCAGGAAGCCGTGGATCGTCACGCGGCGCGGCACCTCGATCCCGGCCGCCATCAGCATCGCCGGCCAGATCACCGCGTGGAACTTGAGGATGTCCTTGCCGATCAGGTGGACGGTGGCGGGCCAGAAGCGTTCGGTCAGGTCCTCGCCCTCGCGGGCGTAGGACAGCGCCGTGTAGTAGTTGAGGAGGGCGTCGATCCAGACGTAGATGACCTGCGACTCGTCCCACGGCACCGGCACGCCCCACTTGAGGCGCGCGCGGCTCAGCGATAGGTCGCGGAGACCGCTCTTGATGAACGAGAGCGCCTCGTTGTAGCGGTTCTGAGGGATGACGAACCCCGGCCGTTCCGCGTAGAGGCGCTCGAGCGGCTCCTGAAAGGTGGACAGCCGAAAGAACCAGTTGTCCTCCTTCTCGATCTCGAGCTCGATCTTGTGGATGGGGCAGAGGTTCCCGTCCTCGAGCTCGGACTCGGTCTTGAAGTCGGCGCAGCGCGGGCAGTACCAGCCCTCGTAGGTGCCGGCGTATACATGGCCGTTGTCGTGGATGCGCTGGACCACCTCGGCGACGCGGGCCATGTGCTCGGGGTCGGTGGTGCGGATGAAGAAGTCGTTGGTCACGTCGAGCGTGCCGGCGAGCTCCTTGAAGCGGACCGCGTTGCGGTCGCCCAGCTCGCGTGGGGTGATGCCGAGCTTCTCCGCCGCCTGAGTGACGGGCTCGCCGTGCTCGTCGGTGCCGGTGAGGAAGAAGACATCCTCGCCACGCTGCCGCATGTGCCGCGCCAGGACATCGGCGGCGATCGTCGTGTAGGCGTGACCGAGATGAGGCTCGCCGTTCACGTAGTAGATGGGCGTGGTGACGTAGTACGGCATGGACAGCCGATGCTACCCACGCGAGCGTGCCACGGTGGGGGCGCATCGGCCGCGTTACCGCCGCCCGAGCATCGGCTGCAGCATCCGCGCGATGCGGCGGCGCGTTTCACGGGTGGCCCGCTGACCGTCGCGGGTCAATCCGAGGAGGGAGGCCGCCGCGACGAGACCGAGGCAGGCGAGCAGCAGGCCGAGGTCCAGGCCCGAGGCCGGCTCGCGCTGGTCTGTGACGCCGGTCGGCGCGGGCGCGGCGCCGGCGGAGGCAGCCAGGTGAGCGCGGCCGCCCGGCCCGGTTCGTGGGCGCAGTCCGCCAACGGAGGTGGTTGCCGGCGTGGGACCGGCGCCCGGGGTGGGAGCGTGGGCTCGCGACCCGCTTGGCGTCTCGGCGGGGACGGCGCCAGGCGTCGCGGCCGGGACGGGCGGTGTCGCCCCCGTTGGGACATGGCGCGGGGCTCCCGCCGGCGCGTGGCCTGGGCTCGGCGCCGGGCGCGGCGCGCCGTGCGGGGCTCCGGCGGGTGCGTGGCGAGGCGCTCCCGCCGGTACGCGACCCGGGCTGGGCGCGGGCAGGGGCACGCGGCGCGGCGCTCCGGCCGGCACCCGACGGGGGCTCGGGGCGGGTACCGGCACCCGGCGCGGCGCTCCGGCCGGAACGCGGCGGGGGCTCGGCGCCGGTGCATGCACCGGCGCGGGCGCCGGGCCGACCGGTAGCGGTGACGGCTGCGGGGCAGGCGCTCCGCGAGGCGGCTGGGTCGCCGTCGGCGGCGGCAGGAATCCGAGCGGGTCGTGGTAGGCGTGGCGAGTCCCCGCGTCGCGTACGCCGAAGTGCAGGTGCGGCGCCGCGGCCGACCGCGTGCCGGTGGTCCCAACGGCGCCGAGCCGTTGTCCGGCCGCGACCCGGTCGCCTTCGCGGACGGCCGTCGTCGACAGGTGGAGGTAGGAGGTGTCGTAGCGCCCGTCCTCGGTGCGCACGGTCACCGTGAGCCCGGACGAGCCCGCCGTGCCGGCGAACCGGACCTCGCCGCTCGCGGCGGCGACGACAGTCGCCCCGGGCGCCCCGGCGATGTCGATGCCGCGGTGCTGGCCCGACGCGTACGGGTCCGAGCCGTTCCGATACGGCGTTATCACCTCCCCACGGAGCGGCCAGACCCACTCCGCCCACGCGGGCGGGACGACCAGGACGAGGGCGAGCAGGGTGGTGGCAGAGATGAGGAAGAGGCGGCGCATGGCGGCGACCGTACGAGGGGAAACGGCCGCCGGGCGCGGGCGTACGGTGAGATGTGGCGGTGCTTGACGGAGTTGTGTGGCGCCGTCACAGAGTTGTTGCAGTGGGCGCGGAATTGACGAGCGCGCGCGGCGCTCAGCCCTCGCGCGTCAGCGCCCGGTACAGCTCGTTGGCCTTGCCGCCTGTCAGCTCGGCCACGATCGCCGCTGCCGGGCGCGGCTTTGCCCCGGCCTCAACCAGGCGGCGCAGCGCCTCCAGGCCGGCGGGCTCCGGCGAGCCGTGCGCCGCTTCGGAGCCAGCCGCGGCCCCCAGCACCAAAACGACCTCTCCCCTCGGCGGCGACTCCGAGTACCGCTCCGCCAGCTCGGAGGCGCTTCCCCGCACGACCTCCTCGTGTGCCTTGGTCAGCTCCCGGCACACCGCCACCGGGCGATCGGGGTCCACCGCGGCCAGCAGCGCGAGCGTCCCCGGCACGCGGCGCGGCGACTCGAACGCCACCAGCGTCCCGCCCGGCTCGGACAAAACCCGACGCAGCTCGCCCTTCTTCCGCGGCAGGAAGCCGTGGAAGTGCCACTCGTCCGCCGGGAGCCCCGACGCCACCAGCGCGGTGATCGCCGCGGAAGGTCCCGGGAGCACCTCCACCGGCAGCCCGGCGGCCACGCATGCTCTCACGAGCACGTAGCCGGGGTCCGAGACCAGCGGCATCCCGGCGTCGGACACGAGCGCGACCGTCTCGCCCGCCCGCATCCGGTCCACAAGCGCTCCGGCGCGGGCGCGCTCGTTGTGCTCGTGGTACGAGACCAGCCGGGCCTTCACCCCGTAGCGATCGAGCAGCACCCGCGTCCGCCGCGTGTCCTCACACGCCACGACGTCCGCCTCCCGCAGGGCGGCGAGCACGCGCAGCGTCACGTCCTCGAGGTTCCCGATCGGCGTCGGGCACACGACGAGGTGGCCGCTCACCGTCCGCTCAAGACGCCGACGCCGGGATCGGCGAATCGAGGGCGAGCAGCGCCGCCCCCAGCATCCCGGACTCGCCGCCGAAGTGGGCCGGCACGATGCGAACCGCCTCCCGGGCCGGGGGTAGTGCCCTTTCCATCACGACGGTCCGGGCCGGCGTCAGCAGCAGCTCCCCGGCCGCAATCGCCCCGCCGCCGATGACGATCACCTCCGGGTTGAAGACGTTCACGACCCCTACCAGCCCATAGCCCAGCCGGCGACCGATCTCGGCGAGCACGGATCGCGCGGTGTCGTCGCCGTCGTGCGCCAGCTCGGTGACGATGCCGCCCGTGATCTCTCGCCCGGCGGCGAGCCGCCGCCCCAGCGCCGACGAGGGGTTCCGTTGCGCCGCCGCCAGTCCCTCGCGCCCGATTGCCGACCCCGAGGCCATCACCTCCAGGCAGCCCCGCCCGGGACAGGCGCCCTGGCAGTCCGGGCCGTGCAGGTCCACCACGGTGTGCCCGATCTCCGCTCCCAGCCCGCGGGAGCCGCGGTAGATCCGGCCGTCGAGCAGCAGGCCGCTCCCGATTCCCGTCCCGAGGGTCACGAGCACGGCGTGAGCGCAGTCGCGCGCGGCCCCGAAGCGCGTCTCGGCCAGCAGCGCGGCGTTGACGTCGTTGTCCACGACCACGGGCAGCCCGAGCCGCTCGCTCATCAGGTCGCGAAACGGCACGCCGGCCAGCGGGAGGTGCGTCGACCAGCGCGAGACACCCAGCTCCCAGTCCACCAGGGCCGGAATCCCGAACCCCACGGCCTCCACGTCAGGAGCCGCCGCGCGCACCTCCTCGACCGCCTCTACGAAGATGTCGAGCGTCTCCGCCCGGTCGCCTCCGCGCCACGTCCGGCGGACCCGATGGTGAACCACTAGACCGTCGTCCACGACCCCGCCCAGAAGCTTCGTGCCCCCGGCGTCGATCCCGATAACTCGCCTTGGCGGCATGGCCGGACGATATACAGAGGGGTGTGAGCAATCCCAATCCGGGCGGCCCCCCGGACTACAAGGTCTACCGCTCGCGAAAGCGCCCTCTGCAGCGACTTTCCGGCGGCACCGACTTCGAAGGCCTCAAGCGCCGGCTCGGCCGTGCTCGAAACGAGGAGCCCTCGCCGGCCCGCGAGAAGGGCCGGATCACCCCCGGCCGGGTGCTGAAGTGGATCGCCGTCGCTCTGCTCGGCTGGATCCTGCTGTCGGCGGTCCTGTTCCTCATCTCGGCCCAGCTCCAGGACGGTGTCTCCCCCGAGGCGGAGCGCGCCCTCTCGGACGACGGCAACCTCCTGACCGGCAGCACCATCCTCGTGCTCGGCTCAGACGCCCGCACGGGCGAATCGATCGACGAGAGCCAGAGCGGCCCCTCGCGAGCGGACTCGATCATGCTCGTCCACGCGGCGCTCGGCAGCGTGCGCAAGCTCTCGATCCCGCGCGACATCGAGGTCGAGATCCCCGGGCACGGCATCAACAAGATCAACGCCGCCTATGCCCTCGGCGGCCCGGCGCTGACGATCGAGACGGTCGAGGGCTTCCTCGGCAACGGGCTCGAGATCAGTCACCTGATCGAGGTCGACTTCGAGGACTTCCCGGAGCTGATCGACGCGCTCGGCGGCGTGACCGTACAGAACAAGACCCGGATCTGCGCACCGCCGTTCGACAACTTCTGGAGGGGCTTCCGCCTGCCCAAGGGTGAGCAGGAGCTGGACGGAACGCGGGCGCTCGGCTACGCGCGGGTGCGCAAGAACCCGTGCGCCCCGGCCGAGGACGACCGCGCCCGAGCCGCCCGTCAGCAGGAGGTGCTCAGCGCCATGGGTGACGCTGTCACGTCCCCGAGCGCGTTCGTCCGCCTGCCGCTCATCAGCTGGCGCGCGCCCCAGACGCTCAAGACCGACATGAAGGGCCCCGCGCTGATGGCCCTCTTCGCCGACATGGCCACCGGCGACTCGGACGAGACCGCGGTCCTCGAGGCCGGGTGCTGCGTGAACGGAAGCAACCTGTTCGTCTCCGACGGGGCCAAGCGGGAGGCCGTGGACAAGCTGCTAAACGGGGCCTAGTCGCCGGAGGTGGACGAGCTCGACGAGGAGGAGCTCTTCGACTCCTTCGACGAGGAGGAGTCCTTCGACCCGCCCTTCGAGTCCGACTCCGGCTTGCCGGTCTCCGACGACGAGGACCCGCCGCCCTTCTTCTTGCCGTAGTCGGTGTTGTAGAAGCCGGAGCCCTTGAAGTGGACGGCCACCGGGTGGAACACGCGCTGGACGGGCGACTCGCAGGTCGAGCAGCTCGTGAGCGGGTCGTCGGTCATCCGCTGCATCACCTCGAAGGTGTGGCCCCGGTCGCAGCGGTACTCGTAGATGGGCATGGCACTCTCAGTATAGGAGTGCCAACCAACCCCTCAAACCGTATGCGGAGGGCGGGGCTGCTCCAGGTCGTCGAGCAGCGAGACGCGCATCGCGTGCCACACGAGCCACGCCGTGAGATGGCTGATCGGGCGAAGAGCCGTACCCATCAACCCGCCACGCTACCCAAACCCGCGGCGGGACCGGCCCGATGACTGGAGTAGGAGACCGGAACGTCCGGCGTTTCCGGCGGATGGATAGGGTGCGCGAGCGG
>Ga0081538_10000549_pt1 | contig 41457 bp, 34 predicted proteins | sample TabmetS5T2R1_FD_71022 | JGI IMG/M metagenome (GOLD analysis project Ga0081538, IMG submission 71022) | Tabebuia heterophylla rhizosphere microbial communities from the University of Puerto Rico - S5T2R1 | ecosystem: Host-associated > Plants > Roots > Rhizosphere ... | reverse complement strand
GCTCGTCCGGCCGGACGGCGCGACTCTCTCGTCGCTCACGAGCTTCGCCTCCATCGAGGGCTTCATCGAGCCGGTCGCGCTCCCGACGACCGGGACGTACACGATCCTCGTCGACCCCGACGGCGCCGCGAACGGCAGCGTCACGATCTCCCTCTACGAGGTGCCGGCGGACGTGATGGACACAATCGTCCCGGGCTCCCCGCTGCGCGTGACGGTCGGCACGCCGGGGCAGAACGCGCGCGTCGCCTTCGCCGGCACTGCCGGCCAGGAGGTCTCGTTGCGGATGACCGACGTCACGATCGGGTCGATCCTGAGCGGGACGACCGTCTCCCTGCGGCGCCCGGACGGGAGCACGATCGCCTCGACGACCGTCGGCACGAACGGCGGCTTCCTCGACGGCCGGACACTGCCCGTGACCGGGACGTACACCGTCGTGGTCGACCCAATCGGCGCGAACACCGGCGCGTTCACGCTCACGCTCGAGGAGGTTCCCTCGGACGTCGTGGACACTATCGCCGCGGACGGCGTGCCGGTGACGGTGACGACCTCCGTCCCGGGTCAGGACGCCCGCCTCGACTTCAGCGGCGCCGCCGGGCAGCGCGTCAGCCTTATGGTCGGGCCGAGCTGTTGCGTCGGCCGCGTTTCGATCGTGTCGCCCGGCGGAGCGACGCTCGTTCCCGCGACGACGTTCGGCACGTCGGGCGTCTTCGTCGACGCGGCGACGCTCCCAGAGAGCGGCACCTACTCGATCCGCGTGGACTACGACGGCTCGTCGACGGGAGCCGTGACCTTGACGCTCTACGACGTCCCCGCCGACGTCGGCGGCGCGATCGTCGCAGGCGGAGCCCCGCTGGACGTGACGACGACCGTACCCGGCCAGGACGCCTCGGTCACCTTTACCGGGACGATTGGCGGGCGCGTGAGCCTGCGGGTCGGGCGGAGCTGTTGTATCGGCCGGGTCTCGATCGTCCGGCCCAACGGCTCGACGCTCGTCGCCCCGACCGTGTTCGGCGCTGGGGGAACCTTCGTCGACGCGACCGAGCTCCCCGAGAGCGGGACGTACACAGTCGTCCTCGACTGGGACGGCGCGTCTACCGGCGTCGTGACGCTCGCGCTCTACGACGTGCCGCCCGACGCGACGGCGACGGCGACCCTCGGGGGCCCCGCCGTCACCGTGACGACCACGGTTCCCGGCCAGAACGGGGGCGTTTCCTTCGCAGCCTCCGCAGGGGACGGGGTCCGGCTGGTCACCGGCCCGTTCAACTGCTGCAGCGTCCACCTCTCGATCCTCGCGCCGGACGGCACGACGGTGGCCGGCCCGACGGGCTTCAATCCGGACGGCGGAACGATGGACACGCGGCTCGCACAGGGCGGGACGTACACGGTGCTCGTCGACCCCCAGGGCCCGAACAGCGGCGGCGTCTCCGTTCGGCTCGAGGTCGACAACACGGCGCCCGCGCCCCCGTTGCTCTCCCTCACGGAGTCCGGGCCCGACAGCCACGCCGTTGCCACGACCTTCTTCTACCGGCCGGCGGGCGGCGGGGGGACGTTCGCGGTCGCCGCCGTCGCGAGCGACGGCGGCACCGGGCTCGACCGCGTCACCTTCCCCGGGCTCTCCGCGGGCTTCTCGCCCACGAGCCTCTTCGACGACCGGATCGCGCCGTACGGCCAGACGTACAGCTGGACGACCGGGGCAGCGTTCGCGGGCCAGTCGAATCTCGTCGTGGCCTACGACCGCGTCGGAAACAGCTCGGCGACGGCGTTCAGCGTCGTCCCCGACTCCGCCGCCCCGACGACGAGCGACAACACGGCGGCGCTCGGCTCCGCCTGGAAGAACACCACGCAGATCGTGGTGCTCTCGCCCTCAGACGGCACGGGCGCCGGGTCGCAGCGGACCCACTACACGACGGACGGCACTGCTCCCACCGGTGCCTCGCCGCAGGGGACGACGGTCTCGCTGGCCGCTGAAGGCGTTTACACGGTCAAGTACTTCTCGGTCGACAACGTCGGGAACGTCGAGTCCGTCCGCACCGCAGCCGAGCAGGTCCGGATCGACAAGACGGCGCCGAACACCGCGACCCTGGACGCGCTCCCCACCGTGATCCGCGCCGGGCAGGCGCTCACCGGCTCGGGTGCGGACGCGCTCTCGGGCGTCGCGTCGATCGCCTACCTCTTCTGCCCGGGTGCTTCTTGCACCCCGACCACCCTTGCCGGGTCGAGCGCCACGGGACCCGACTACCGCGTCGTCTGGAGCTCGCAGCCCGCGGACGGCGTCTACCAGGTCCTCGCGCGCGTCCGGGACCCGGCGGGGAACACCACCGACTCGGCGAGGCGCACGGTCACCATCGACAACACGGCGCCGCAGACCACCATCGCGTCCGGGCCGGCGAACCCGACGAACGCGACGTCGGCGACCTTCTCCTTCACGGCGAGCGAGGCAGCCTCGTCGTTCGAGTGCCGTCTCGACGGCGGCGCCTGGGTCGCGTGCGCGAGCCCGCGGAGCTACAGCGGTCTCGGCGAGGGCGCGCACGCCTTCGACGTTCGCGCGACGGATCCGGTCGGGAACACGGACGTGACGCCGGCCACCCGGGCGTGGGTCGTCGATCTGACCGCTCCGGAGACCGCCATCGTCTCGGGGCCCGCCTCGCCCACGAACTCGACTTCGGCGAGCTTCTCCTTCACGGCGAGCGAGGCGGGCTCGACGTTCGAGTGCCGCGTCGACGGCGGCGCCTGGGCCGCCTGCGCGAGCCCGCGGAGCTCCAGCGGTCTCGCCGACGGCTCCCACGCCTTCGAGGTGCGGGCAACGGACGCGGCCGGGAACGTGGATGCCACTCCGGCCTCCCGCGCCTGGGTCGTGGACGCCACCGCCCCCGACACGACGATCACCGCGGGGCCCGCGAGCCGGACGAACGCGACGTCGGCGACTTTCTCCTTCACGGCGAGCGAGGCCGGGACGACCTTCCAGTGCCGGCTGGACGGCGGAGCGTGGGGCGCCTGCTCGAGCCCGAGCCCCTATGGCGGCCTGGCCGAGGGGGCGCATGTCTTCGAGGTCCGGGCGCTCGACACCCTGGGGAACGCCGATCCCACCCCGGCCGCCCGCGCGTGGACCGTGGACGTGACGGCGCCGCAGACGTCGATCACGGCCGGTCCGGCCGACCCGACGAATGCCACCTCGGCGAGCTTCTCGTTCGCGGCGAGTGAGGGAGGGTCGACGTTCGAGTGCCGCCTCGACGGCGGGGCGTGGGCGCTGTGCGCGAGCCCTACGGCCTTCGGCGGTCTCGGCGAAGGCTTCCACGCCTTCGAAGTGCGCGCCACGGATCCGGCGGGGAACACCGACGCGACGCCGGCGCAGGCGGCCTGGGTCGTGGATACGTCGGCGCCCGAGACGGCGATCACTTCGGCGCCGCCCGACCCGACGAGCGCCACCTCCGCGACCTTCTCGTTCACCTCCACGGAGAGCGGCTCCACGTTCGAGTGCCGCCTGGACGGAGGCGCCTGGGCCACGTGCTCGAGCCCCCGGAGTTACGCCGGCCTCGCGGAGAGCGCGCACACGTTCGAGGTGCGCGCCACCGACCCGGCGGGGAACACCGACTCGGTGCCGGCGACCTTCATGTGGACTGTCGACCTGACCGCGCCCGACACGACGATCACGGCAACCCCCGCCGACCCGTCGAGATTCGCCGACGCGAGCTTCTCGTTCGCGGCGAGCGGGACCGGCTCGACATTCGAGTGCCGCCTCGACGCGGGGCCCTGGGCCGCCTGCACGAGCCCCGCGGCGCTCTCGGGCCTCTCGGCGGGCAGCCACACGTTCTCGGTTCGCGCCACGGACGCGGCGGGGAACATCGATCCGAGCCCGGCCGCCTTCTCCTGGGTGGTGGACCAGACGGCGCCGGAGACGTCGATCGCCTCGGCGCCGACCGACCCGACGAACGCAACCTCGGCGAGCTTCTCGTTCGCGGCGAGCGGGACCGGCTCGACATTCGAGTGCCGCCTCGACGCGGGGCCCTGGGCCGCCTGCACGAGCCCTGCGGCGTACTCCGGCCTGGGCGAGGGCCCGCACGCCTTCGCCGCGCGCGCGACGGATGCTGCCGGAAACGTGGACCCGACGCCCGCGGCGCACGCCTGGACGGTCGACACGACGCCGCCCGCGGCCCCGACGATCGAGAGCCCGGCGGAGGGGAGCACGAACGCGACCGGCACCGTGACCCTCTCGGGGACGGCCGAGCCCGGAGCAATCGTCGAGCTCTTCGAAGGCGCCTCCTCGCGCGGGACGGCGACGACGGGCCCCGGCGGCGGCTGGAGCCGGACGCTCACGAGCGTCGCCGACGGGTCGCACACCTACACCGCCACGGCGAGGGACGCGGCCGGCAACACCTCGGGCGCCTCGAGCGCCCGCACCGTCGTCGTCGACACGACGGCGCCCAACACGGTCCTGACGACGGGGCCGCTCGGCGCGACGTCGAGCGCCTCCGCCACATTCACGTTCGCCGCCGACGACCCGTCCGCGACCTTCGACTGTCGCCTCGACGGCGACACCTGGGCTCCGTGCTCGAGCCCGCGTAGCTATGCCGGGCTCACCGAGGGCATCCACACGTTCGACGCGCGCGCGACCGACCCGGCCGGCAATACGGACCCGACGCCGGCCACGCGCACGTGGACGGTGGACACGACGCCCCCGGCCACACCCGCGATCACGAGCCCCGCCGACGGCGCGACGAGCGCATCCGCAGCGCTGACCGTGTCGGGGACGGCCGAGCCGGGCTCGATCGTCGAGCTCTTCGACGCGGCGACCTCGAAGGGCGTCACGATTGCGACCGCGGGCGGCGCCTGGAGCAAGGCGGTCACGGCGCTCGCCGACGGCTCGCACACCTTCACCGCCGTCGCCACGGACGCTGCCGGCAACACCTCGGGCGTCTCGAACGCGCGCACGGTCGTGGTCGACACGAGCGCGCCGGATACGTCGATCGACTCCGGTCCGGCGAATCCGACCGCGGCGACCGAGGCGACGTTCGCCTTCAGTTCGAACGAGCCGGGCGCCTTCGAGTGCCGGCTCGACGGCGGCGCCTGGACGGCGTGCTCGAGCCCGCAGACCCACGAGGGTCTCGCCGAGGGCGCGCACGTCTTCGAGGCGCGCGCCATCGATACCGCCGGGAGCACGGACGCCTCGCCGGCTGTGTGGACGTGGGTCGTCGACCTGACGGCGCCGGACACGACGATCGACTCGGGTCCCACCGATCCGACGGCCGAGACCGACGCCGTCTTCGGCTTCAGCGCGGACGAGGCGTCCGCGACCTTCGAATGCCGCCTGGACGGCGGCGCCTGGACCGCGTGTCCGAGCCCCGAGACGTTGACGGGCCTCGTACCGGGGACGCACGTCTTCGAAGTTCGAGCGGTCGATGCGGCGGGGAACGTCGACGCCGCCCCGCCCGCGTACACCTGGACCGTGACATGACCAGAAACCCGTCGAGGAGGGGTCGAACATGAGCAGGACGAGGATCGGGAGGATTTCTGCGGCACTCGCAACGGCCGGGGCGGTGCTGGCCGTCGCCGTGCCCTCGCACGCCGCGCTCACGGCGCCGGTTCCACAGGCGCCCGCGGACGGAACGAGCGTCGGCGCGCTCCCGGTCTTCTCCTGGACGCCCGTCGCCGGCGCCGAGCGCTACGAGTTCCAGATCGCCGCCGACCCGGGCTTCAACTCGCTCGTCCACGGCTTCCCGACGAACCCGTACTTCACCCGGAACACGAGCGCGACGCTCGTCAAGAGCGCGCCCAACGGCGCCTACTGGTGGCGCGTGCGTGCGGTCGGCCCGGACGGGTCGGTCTCACCGTGGTCGACCCGGATGTCGATCGAGAAGAACTGGGCCGACCGGCCGTCTCTCCTGGCACCCGCCGACGGGGCGACCTTCACGTATCCGACGGATTACTTCCGACTCGAATGGACGCCCGTGCCCGGCGCGTGGAGATATCTCCTGAGCGTGGCGACCGACCCCGAGCTGGGCTCGGTCGTGTGGTCGGGCGGCCCGATCGAGACCCAGGCCACCGCGTTCACGCTCTCGAAGCCCCTCACTCCCGACAAGACGTACTACTGGGGGATCACGCCGATCGATCCAGCAGGCAACCGCGGGACGCCGTCCGACGTCCGCTCGTTCGTGTGGAGATGGCCGTCCACGACCGAGACGGAGGTCACCGACCTCGCGAGCGCGGTCGAGATCTACGACTACGAGTTCAGCTGGGACGAGGTCCCCGGCGCCGCCGGCTACGAGGTCGAGATCAACTCCTCCAGCGACTGGGCTCCCGGCTCCAAGGTGTGTTGCGACGTCAACTTCATCACGAAGGTGACGACGATCGGGTCCACGTTCACGCCGACCCTCGTGCTCCCGAACAACTACTACTACTGGCGGGTGCGGGCTGTCGACCCGAGCCGAAACGCCGGTGTCTGGAACGTGGGGCCGGAGTTCTTCAAGAGCTTCGACAACGTCCTGCCGAGCGTCCGCAACCTGCGCATGGTCGACAATCCCTTCCCGGCCGAGGCGGCGTTCGAGACCTCGACGCCGGTCGTGGGGTGGGACGCGGTTCCGGGCGCGTCGGCCTACGAGGTCGAGGTCACGCGCTTCGCGAACGGCTGCCAGTGGACCGCGACGCTCGAGCACTGGAAGACGAAGACGGCGACGCCGTTCTGGACGCCGCTGGGCTCCGGCTGGAACGGCCGCAAGCCGTTCGGAAGTGACACGGAGCAGCCGTTCGTCTCGACCGACTTCCCTTCGCTCGTGGCCGACCACGCGTACTGCGTCCGCGTCACGGCCCTCGACCGTGCGTCCGACGCCGTGGGAGCGTACGTCCGGAGCGCCGAGACCTACCTACCCGACGCGGACAATCCGGCCTTCGTGTGGACCGGGCCGCCTTCAGGCGCCGCGTGCACGCCGAGCTGCTCCCCGGGGGCCCTGGGAAGCGACGACTACGTGCTCCCGGAGCGGGGAACGACGGCGGGAGAGATGCCGCTCTTCCGCTGGAAGCCGCTGCTCGGGGCGGAGAGCTACTTCGTCCTCGTCGCCAGGGACCCGGAGTTCACGAACATCGTCGACTACGCATTCACCCAGGTCCCCGCCTATGCGCCTCGCACCGGCTTCGCGACGGAGACCTATCCCGACGAGACGACTGCGTACTACTGGGTCGTGCTGCCGGCCACCGACGGGAACGGGGACGGGGTCATCACCGCTCCCCGCTTCAGCGCGCCGGCCGACTTCCACAAGCAGTCTGCTCCCCCCGCCCTCGTGGCGCCGGCGAACGGAACGGTCTTCGGGGCGCCGGCCCGCTTCCAGTGGACTCCGGTCGTGGCGGCGCGACGCTACCGGCTGCAGGTGTCCCGCGATCCGACGTTCGCGAGCGCCATTCTCGAGGACCTCGTGACGGACTCGACGGCCCACACGAGCCTGAAGACCTTCGACGCCGACGTCGACCTCTACTGGCGCGTGCGGGCCGACGACGAGAACCTGCACGGTCTCACCTGGTCCGCGACGGGCAGGTTCCGGAAGACGCTCGCGACGCCGGTCCTGGACCCCGGCAACCTCGACCGGGGGGACACGCTGCCCACCTGGCAGTGGTTCCCGGTCCCGCGCGCCGTCTCCTACGACGTCGAGGTGCAGTTCCCGAACGGCACGAAGCAGACGTTCGGCGGTCTCCCGTCGGCGGCGGCCACGCCGACGGAGATGAAGGGTCCGGGCATCTGGCACTGGCGAGCGCGCGCGAACTTCCCGCAGGTGAACTCGGCGGCCGTTACCCCCGGCCCCTGGACGCCGACGTCCGCGTTCGCGCGGACGATCCGGGAGCCGGCCAACCCGAGCGCGCAGGCGGGGCAGGGCCGTCTCGTCTTCCGCTGGGACCCAAAGCTGGGGGCGCGGAACTACCGCGTGCAGGTTTCGACACGGCTGGACTTCTCGATGCTCGTCGAGACGACCGCGACCGAGAACGCGAGCTACGCCCCGCCTCTGAGCCAGTTCGCCTACACGGGAGGCGGCACATTCTACTGGCGGGTGGCGGCCGCAGACGATCCGTTCGCCAACATCGGCGACTACACGGCGGCGAAGAGCTTTGTCCTCCCGTCCCTGGCGACCGTGCTCAGGACGGGGTCGACCACCACGGCCGCGGTCGCGAAGACGACGGCGGCCGTCCGGGTGCGTGGGCGGGTGGCCCCGGCCCACCCCGGAAAGCGTGTCGTCGTGAAGCTCTTCCGGAAGCGCGGCGGCGTCTTCAGGCTCGTCGCAGCGAAGCGTCCGACCCTCAGCGCGACAAGTCGATATGCGACGACTTTCAAACGGCCGCGGCCGGGCTCCTACAGAGTGACCGTCCGCTTCGGAGGCGACGCCGATCACCGCCCGAGCGCGCGGAGCGTCACCTTCAGCTGCTGATACGTCGGAGGGCCGGCCGCCCCGTGCGGCCGGTCCGTGTCTTCTGGCCCTCGATCCCTCGTTCCAGTGATTGCGCTGGAGCGCTCCCCGATGGACAACGTGAGGAGCGACACATTTGCATCTGCGGCCAATGCATCAGACCTCGACTTCCGAGTCGGTCTGCGACCAGCGCGCGGCGGCGTCCCACGCGCTCTTCGCGGACCCTTCCCGCCTTCCCCGGGCCGGCCTCCCCGGGGCCCTGAACCGGGCGGGGATCGTCCTCACAGGACGGGAGGCCGGAGTCCCGGAGGACGCTGCCGCCGAAGCGGGCGCATTGCTCGGCAAGACGTCGCTCCTCGACGTGCGTCGCCTGCTGGCCGGCGGCCGGGACAACGCCGAAATAGCCGCCGAACTCTTCATCAGCCCCTCCACGGCGAAGAGCAACGTATCCCGCTTCCTCGGAAAGCTCCGTTCGGAGAACCGAATCCAGGCAGCGGTCTACGCGGTTCAATGCGGACTCGTCTAGCGGATCCGCACGCGCGCGCCTGGGTGGACGGCGCACCAGGCCTTGAGATACAGCGTGAGCTCGAGCCGTTCCCCTTCGGGGAGGGGGGAGTCGGGAACTCGGACTCGCAGGCCTCCGCCTTGCAGCCGTTCGACCCCGCAGCGCGCCCGCTCGAAGAAGGCGACGAGGTCGCGGGTGTGCCGGGGGTCGTCGAGATGGATCTCCATGGGCCGCTGCCGAGCCTCCACCGACCCTCTCGGTGGGACTGGACACACCGTGCCGGACGCCCGGCACGAGCGAAACTGGTCGTACGCGCGGACCGCGCACCTCGCACGGACGGGAACGCATCGGGTTGGGCCCGGACGGCCGGTCCCGCACTCGTCGCCGCGAGCCTCGCCGGGCTCGTCCTCGCAGCGCTGGCCGTTCGGGCGGACCTGACAGCTGACGCGCGGGTCCTCTCTCTGTTCGCCTGCGTAGCCACAGTGCTCTTCGTCGCGCACCTTGGCGCCCGTATCCACGGCCTCGCAGTGACCGCGGCCGTCGCCCGCGAGCGCCGGCGGATCGCGCGCGAGCTTCACGACGGTCTCGCCCAGGAGCTGGCCTTCGTCGTGACCCAGTGCAGCCGCTTCGCCTCCGAGCCTGAAATCGGGAAGATCGCCGAGGCGGCGCAAAGTGCGCTGGCCGAGTCGCGCCGGGCCATGCTCGCCCTCAGGCGGCCGGTCGACCTGCCGCTCGCCGTGGAACTCGAGCAGGTGGCGCGACACGCGGCGGATCGTGCGGGCCTCCGCCTCGAGCTTCGGCTCGCCGACGGCGCCGACCTTCCACCCCCAGCGTGCGTGGAGCTCGCCCGCATCGTGCACGAGGCCGTCGCCAACACCGCCCGCCACGCCCGGGCGACCACGGTCTGCGTCGAGCTTTCGCGCGAGCACGGCACGAGGCTGGCGATCAGCGACGACGGGATCGGATTCGACCCGGACCGTCCGGTGGCGGCCTTCGGGGGCTTCGGAATCCTGGGCATGCGGGAACGCGTGAAACTGCTCGGCGGCGAGCTTCGCATCATGTCGGATCCCCTCCACGGCACGCGAGTGGAGGTGCTGCTCCCGTAACCGCACCGCGCCGGGTCCTGGTCGCCGACGACCATCCGCCTCTGCGGGCGAGTGTTCGGCGAGCGCTCGAGGAGCACGGTTTCCAGGTGTGCGCCGAGGTCGCGAACGCTGCCGATTCCGTGGCAGCTGCCGACCGGGAGCGGCCGGATGTCTGTGTCCTCGACGTGCACATGCCCGGCAACGGCGTCGCTGCGGCCGCCCAGATCGCGGCCCGCCTCCCGGAGACCGCCATCGTCATGCTCACGGTCTCGGACAGTGACGAGGACCTGTTCGCCGCACTTCGCGCCGGCGTCCAGGGGTACTTGCTCAAGGACATGGACCCGGCACGCCTCGCCCTTGCCTTGGAGGGCGTGCTCGCGGGGGAGGCAGCGCTGCCCCGGGCCTTGGTCGCCCGCGTGCTCGACGAGTTCCGGACCCGCCGGCGCCGCAGACGTCTGCTCCTCCCGGGCGGGCGCGGGTCCACCTTGACCGACCGTGAGTGGGAGACGCTCGAGCTGCTCGCGGAGGGCCTCTCGACGGCGCAGGCGGCCGCGCGGCTCGTCGTCGCGCCGGTGACGGTGCGGCGGCACGCTGCCAACATCGTCAAGAAGCTGAACGTCCCCGATCGCCGGTCCCTGCTGCAACTGCTGCGCGATCCCGCACGCCGTCCCACCGAAGAGCGGGGGCGCACCTACTCGTCGGCGGGGGGAACTAGGGCCTCCGACGGCTCATAACCAGGGAAGGAGCGTGAAGCGCGCTCCCGGAGCACCCGTACCCGAACCGGCAAGGGAGCATGGTTGTGTCGAACCCGAAGCGTACACGAGCACGAGGCAGGCTCGGCCTGATCCTCGGGACCCTGGCCGCGGCCGGGCTGCTCGCGGTCGGAGCATCGGCCGACGACATCAGGAACGACCTCAGCGGAACCGCCGGCGTCATGACCCTCACCTCGGGAGGGGACACCGGCTCGACGGCCCTCACCGTCGTCCCGCGCAACGGGGACGGCAAGAACGGCTGCAACCTCACGGGGTCGTCGACGCTCGTCGTCACCGCGCACTCGAGCGACCCGTCGGTCGCCACGGCGAGCCCGGCGTCGCTGACGTTCGGGAGCTGCGGTGACGTCAAGACGGTCACGGTGACATCGGGCGCGGCCGGCTCGGCGAACGTGACCCTGACGCAGGTGTCCAACACCACGGGCGCGTCCTTCAACCTCGCGCCGGCGGGGTTCACCGTCCACGTCGTCCCGCCGCCGAACACCCCTCCGACGGTCACCGTGACGGGCGTCGAGCACGGCGCGAGCTACGCGAAGGGCTCCGTGCCTGCGGCCGGCTGCGCGGTCGAGGACGCCGAAGACGGGAGCTCGAGCTTCCCGGCCGACCTGAGCGCGATCACCGGCGCGTTCGCCGCGGACAGGCTCGGCAACCAGACGGCGAGCTGCTCCTACACCGACGCGGGCGGTCTCACACAGGAGACGTCCGCAACCTATTCGATCTACGACCCGTCGGCGCCGACGATCGACTGGACGCTCTCGCCCTCGTCGCCCGACGGGGACGACGGCTGGTACCGCGGCGACGTGACCCTCGCCTGGGACGTCGGCGAGCCGGAGTCTTCCAGCTCGCTCACGCTAAGCGGCTGTGTCGACCAGAGCGTCGTCACGGACGGCGAGTTCGTCTTCTCCTGCTCGGCCACGAGCGCGGGCGGCTCCTCGGGGCCGGTCGAGGTAGGCGTGAAGCGCGACGCGACGAAGCCGACCATCTCGGGATCGCGCACGCCGGAGGCCAACGCGTTCGGGTGGAATGCCGGCGACGTCGTCGTGTCCTTCTCCTGCGCCGACACCCTCTCGGGGCTCGCCTCCTGCACCGCCGAACAGACGCTCGGCGCCGAGGGCCGCGACCAGTCGGTTGTCGGCACGGCGCGGGACCGGGCCGGAAACACCGACTCGGCGACGGTCGACGGCATCAACATCGACCGAACGGCGCCCGATGCCCCCTCGGCTACGCCGGACCGCGCGCCCGACTACGCGGGCGGCGGCGGCTGGTACAGGGACGAGGTCGTGGTCTCCTTCGCAGGTGCCGGGGATCCCGATCTCGCCAACGGCGACGCCGGGAGCGGCGTCGACCCGGCCACCGTACCCGCGGACGCCGTCTTCGGCACGAGTGGCTCGCACACGGCGAGCGGGGCGGTCCGGGACCGAGCCGGGAACGAGTCGGCAGCCGGAAGTCTCTCCGTGCAGATCGACGCCGACGCCCCCTCCGTCGCACTGGTGTGCCCCTCCACCCCTGTCCTCCTCGGGAGCACCGCGAGCGCCGGCTGGACGGCCGTCGACGCCGAGTCCGGTCTCGCCACCCCGGCGTCCGGGTCGGTCGCGCTCGACACGTCCTCCGTGGGGACGAAGTCGGCGAGCGCGCCGACCGCCGAGGACAACGTCGGCCACGCGGCCGGCGCGGCGTGTGTCTACGCGGTCGTCTTCGACTTCCGCGGCTTCTTCCGCCCCATCGACAACCCACCGACGCTCAACGTCGTGAAGGCGGGCAGCGGGATCCCGGTGAAGTTCTCGCTGAACGGCGACCAGGGGCTGGACGTCGTCGCCGCCGGGTACCCGGCGTCGCACGGCGTCGACTGCAACACGTCCGCGCCGCTCGACACGGTCGAGCAGACCGTCACGGCCGGCGGGAGCAGCCTCTCCTACGACGCCGTCGCCGATCAGTACGTCTACGTCTGGAAGTCGGACAAGGCCTGGGCGGGGACCTGCCGCCAGCTCGACGTAACGCTGATCGACGGCACGCGGCACGTCGCCGACTTCAAGTTCGCGAGGTAGCTGCGGCGCGAACGACAACAGGGGGAGGGGCGCGGCGCGCGCTCCTCCCCCGCCCGGGGAGCCGAACGCGTTCAGGACCTGAACGCCGAATCCGCCTTCCGGCCTATTGCCACCGTGAGCGAACCGCGCCACGCTTTGGAACCCACGTCAAAGTGGGTCCGAGGGAGGGTTGCGGCATGAAGACGAAGGTCCTGATCGCGGACGATCACCCGCTCGTCCGCAGCGGCGTGCGTCGTGCTCTGGAGGACGAGGAGGACATCGAGGTCGTAGGAGAGGCCACGAACGGGGCCAAGGTGCTGCCTCTCATCGGGCAGACGGGCCCAGATCTCGTCGTCCTCGACCTCAGCATGCCGCAGCTGGACGGGCTCGCCTGCCTGGACCAGATCCGCAAGCGGCATCCGGAGGTGAAGGTCGTGATCCTCTCGGCCACCGGCAATCCGGAGCGAGTGCAGGCGGCGCTCGCGCGGGGAGCGACGGCGTACATCGTCAAGAGCGTCGACGTCCGCGACCTGGCCTCCGCGCTCCGTCAGGCGGTCGAGGGGACCGTCTTCCACGCGCTCGGCGTGCAGGAGGACTCCGAGGGACAGCCCGCGGAGTCGGCCGGCCTCACCAAGCGTGAGGTCGCGATCCTGAAGGCGGTCGCCCGCGGCCTTTCGAACCAGGCGATCGGACGAGAGTTCTGGGTCAGCGAGCAGACCGTGAAGTTCCACCTGCGAAATATCTTCCGCAAGCTCGGGGTGGGAAGCCGCACGGAAGCTGCGCGCTATGCCTTCGAGCACGGGCTTCTCGAGAGCTCGGTCTGACGCGGCAGCTGCTGTGACGAGCGCGATTCTCGAGCGTGTCGAAGGCCTCGTCGCCGGCGCGATCGGTGAGGGGGAGGACGATGCCGTCCTCGGGGCCGGGGAACGCGCGCGCGCGCTGATCCGTGCGGGCGGAGCAACGCAGGAGGCCGGAGAGCGCGCCGCGCTCGCCTTCGCGGGTGAGACGCTCGGCCTGCTCGTGCTGGAGAGTGGGTTCGGCGAGGTCGCCGAAGCGGTCGTCGACCTCCTCTGCACGGACACAGAGCGCCCCGAGCCCGCCGTGACGCTCGATCTCTACCGGGAGCTCCTCCGCAGCCAATTCGTGAGCGAGCTTCCGCCCACGACGGCCGCGGAAGGAATCCTCCGGGCCGCGGTGTCGCTCGGCCCGCTCGAAGAGGCCTCGCTCTGGCAAGCAGATGCGGGACGCGGCCTCGCCTGCCTCTCCCTCGTCGGGGGAGACGCCCCTACGAGGCGGGTCCGGGCGTGTGCCCGGGAGCTGCTGCTCGACGGCCACAGCCGCGAAAACGAGCGCGGCCACGTCCACGCGGTTCCCGTCTTCCGCTGGGGCGGCACATATGCCGGACTGGTCGTGCGCGCCCGGCCGGCCAACCGAGAGGTGGCCCTTGCGTACGCGGGCGAGGCCGCGTCGGAGCTGACCGCGGTGCTCGAGCGCGAGCGGCTCCTTAGGCGCAGCGCAGCCCACGAGCGGGCGCTGGTCGAGGCCAGCGAGCGGCGTCTCGTTCGCATCGGCCTCGACATCCACGACGGCCCGCTGCAGGTGCTCGCGACGCTCGTCGGGGACACGCGCATCCTGCGTGACCGCCTCGCGGCCGACCTCGGCGGCGATGCGAGCCGCCGGCTCCTGCTCGCCTGGCTCGACGATTACGCGCTGCGGCTCCGGGAGGTCGACGAGGAGCTCCGCGACCTTGCGCTGTCGCTCGAGTCCCAGCGGCTGCGCGACGCCGACTTCACCGCCGCACTGCGGGGCGAGGCGTCGGCCTTCGCCGCGCGAAGCGGCGTCGAGGTCGACGTCGACATCTCGGGCAGCTTCTCCGACCTGACCCCGTCCCAGCGGTTCGCGATCGCCGCGGTTGTTCGCGAGGCCCTCGCCAATGCCCGTGAGCACGGCCACGCGCCTCACGCGCGCCTGCAGGTGCGCGCCACCGCAGGCGCCATCCGGGCGACCGTCACAGACGACGGCCGAGGCTTCGACGTCGAGCGCGCGCTCGTCGCGGCGGCGGCGAGGGGCCGCCTGGGCCTCGCGGGGATGAGCGAGCGGGCGCGCCTCCTCGGAGGCCGGCTGGCCGTGGAGAGCCGCCCGGGGGGTCCGACGACGATCACCGTGACCCTGCCGCGCTGGGCGGCGGCGAAGGCGGCGGCACGGAGCGAGACCGCCGCGGCCGCCGCCGTCGGTCGTTGATCTACCCGAAGGGCGGTGTCGGACTGCTCGCCCGGTCGGCCCGCGGGCGCTGGCCGCACGGGAGACTGTGGAAGCCGTCGTGCGGCCTCCGGATCGACCCTGAACTGCGGGCAGGGCGAAACCTCCGCGCCGCGCGACGGCCTCTCCCTTGGGTGAGGGCGACCACTTCCTTCGACGGTCGTCGGAGGTCGCCCGATCGCCCACGCTGAGCACATGAGCGAGAGCACAGGAGAGGAGCTCCGCGCCACCACGGAGGATGCTCGGATTCGTCGCTGGCGGCGCGCGCAGTTCCTCGCCCTGGGCTTCAGCCCCAGGGACGCGCAGGCGCTGACCAAGGCCCCGGTGGATCTCGGTCAGATGCGCACGCTGATCGGGGCGGGCTGCCCGCCCGAGACCGCGCGACGGATCGTCCTCTAGACCCTCGCGGGCAGAACTCGACTTTCGGAGAAGGGCGGACAGGCCCTCCGACGGTCGCCTGTCCCGCCGGCGCCTACGCTGAGTCCATGCGCGAGCATCCGATCCAGAACCGGAGGCGGGACCCGGCTGCGGTCGAGCTCGGGAGGGCTTTGTGACAGTACGATCGCGAGGCTTCCGCCATCGGCGGGCGGTGACCGGCGCGTGACGGTGATCCGGGACATCAGCGAGGCCATCGATCTCTTCATGGGCGAGCTCGCCCTGCGCAAGCGGACTGGGGAAACGCGTCGGACGTACGAGCGGATTCTGTTCCAGTTCGCCGACCAGGTCGGCGGGCGAAGGCATCCCGGGGAGGTGACGCCCTCCGAGTGCCGGCGATTCCTTTCTCGTTGGAACGACGCCGCGCCGGCGACTCTTGCGCTCTACGTCTCTTGCCTGAAGCGCTTCTACCGGCCGGAGGAGGCCGACGAGCCGCCGCCACGGTCGTCGCTCGTCGGCTTCAGGCGACACGGCTTCAGCATGAGCGGAGAAGCCCCGTCCGCCGGGGCTTCTCCGCTCGGCAACGAGGGGTGGTCTACGTCTCGCAGTTCGCGACGAACTCGCCTCGGACGCACCGATCGACGCCGTCGCCTCCGTCGAGGGCGTCGGAGTCTTCCCCGCCGTCGAGGAAGTCATCGCCGCGGTCGCCGAAGAGGAAGTCGTCGCCGAGGCCGCCGAGGACGCGGTCGTTGCCGCCCGTGCCCACGTCGTCGCCGTCGCCGCGAACCGCGGTGTCGTTCCCCGCATTGCCGGAGACCTTGTCGTCCCCGCCCGAGCCGACGTTCACGCCATCGCCCTGGAGGTTGAAGTCGTCCCCCAGGCCGCCGGAGACCAGGTCGTTGCCGCCTGTGGTCACGGCAACCAAGGCGTCGTCGCCGCCGCCGTCGCCCAACAGAGCGAGGTCGGCGCCATCCCCGCCGGAGATCACGTCGTCGCCGCCCGTGGTCACGAGGGCGCCGTCGCCCATCAGGAGGTTGTCGTCACCGCCGCCTCCGCGGATCTCGTCGTCCCCGCCCGTCGTCACTACACGGCCGTCGCCCACGAGGAATACGTCGGCCCCCGGCCCCCCGGAGACGAGGTCGTTGCCGCCCGTGCCCACGTGGTCGCCGTCACCGATGAGGGTGTTGTCGTCGCCCGGGCCGCCGAAGATCTCGTCGTTGCCCCCCACGGCGATCCCGTCCTCGTCCCCGCAGATCACGTCGTCCCCGCCGCGGCCGAAGATCCGATCGTTGCCCCTCCGCCCGACGATGACGTCGTCACCAAGCGTCCCCCGAATCTCCTCGCCGCGCGCCGTGCCCATGATCTCCGCAGGGACGCCCAAACAGGTGGGTGTCGGCTTCTGTGCCCCCGCGCTCAGAGGGAGGAGAAACACGATGGGGGTGCCGGCGAGAAGCAGGCCGAACAAGCCTGGTCGTCTTGCCATCTCGACCACTCCTTTCTGCGGCCAGGCGCACGAGCGAGCAGGAAAGCGGCCGCGCCCCCCGCTGGCACAAACCCCGCGCGGCTCGCCGCATCGTCAGTTCGATCTTCCCACTCCTAAATCCGGTGTCAAGTGAGCCCCCGGGCTGCCCTCCGCCGCCTCGCCGCGAGGTTGGCGGATGACCAGTTGGGGCGATACGCTCCGGCCTCCTCTCGAAATCGCCCCGGCAGCGCGCGAACGCTCCGGGGCACGGCCAACGGAGGTACCCGTTGACAGAACGAACGGTACATCGGGCCGCCGTCTATTGCCGCGTATCGACCGACGAGCAAGCCCGGCAGGGTTATTCCTCGGGGCGCAGGAGCGCGTCTGCCGCAAGCGGGCGACCGAGGCCGGGTACGAAGTCGCCCCCAGCCACGTCTACAGCATCGTGCTCTCTGGCGCTCGCCGCGACCGGCCCGACTACCAGCGGATGCTCGCGGACGCGGCGGCGGGCGACTTCAAGGCGCTGTTCGTCTGGAAGTTCGACCGGCTCGGAAGGGATGCCGAGGAGCTGCTGAGGGCACGTCGGATGCTGGAGGCAGCTGGCGTCCGGCTCGTCTCCGTCACCGAGGGGGAGCCGCAGGCCATCCTCCGCTACGGGTTCGAGGCAATCATCGCCCAAGACGCCAGGGAGAAAATCGGTGAGCGCACCCGGCTCGGACTCCGCGAAGTCGCCCGCTCCGGTCGCCTCCCAGGCGGGCAGCCTCCGCTCGGCTACCGCTCCGAGGGCGTCAAGCAGAACCGCCGCCTGGTCATCGAGCCAGGCGAGGCCGAGCTAGTCCGTCGCATCGTCGCCCTCTACCTGGGCGGGACGGGGCTGAACAGCATCGCCCGCAAGCTCAACGAGGAGGGCCACCGCACGAGGACGGGCGGGCGCTTCTACGCCCGGACGATCCTCGACCATGATTGGAGCACCAGGGCGATCTTCCAGTTGTCGCCTGGGTTTCCTGGAGTCACCCAGGTCTGCGGCGAACCGACGTAAGAGGGCGACGGCCGGGCATCCCCTCTTCTCGCGCACGACCCGAGGCCCGGGGTCTGTCGCCGGGGAGTAAAGGTGCCGTCGTCTTTCGCCACTAACGGCTCTTTCAGCAATCAAGCGAGTTGAGCGTCAGTCGTCGTCTGCGTCCATGTCGATCACAGGCGGTTGGTTGAGCGGATACCGCTCGATCAGCGCCCAGCCTTGCCTTCCACCTCGCATCAGGACGCCGCGCGCGCCGATTTCGACTAGAAGGCGTTTGCACTCCTCGTCCGTGGTCCCCGTGGCGAGTGTCAGCCGCTCGAATGTCCGTATCGGCGGGTTCGGTTCGGCCAGCATCTCTTTGGGAAGTTGCTTCCTCGGTCCGTAGTTGCGCTGTTCTTCACGGTCCCAGCGCCACTGCTCGAGCCAGCGCGGGCCGTAGTAGGACGCGACGAGCGTGCTAGCAACACCCAACACACCTCCGAAGAAGCCGCCCACTAGTGCCGCTACGAGCTCGGACACCGCTCGCTCCCTTCGCTTCCGCTGAGTCTAGAGAGGTGCTGGCCTGGCCACACATGTGAACGCAGCAAGGACGGCGGTGGACCAAACCCGTGCCGACCACGATTCGACGCGGCACGATGCAGCCCTCTTCAAACCAGCGAGCGCGGGTACGCATGAAAAACGCGTGGGCCTCCTGAACGCGGCGCGGCTGCGACCCGGGTTTTTGCGTAAGCCGCTAAGCCTCCGTTCACAAAGGGCAGCCGTGCCGATACTCGGGCATGGCTACACAGGCTGTGGTACGACGACGGGCAAACTTCTCCGCGAGGTGCGGAAGGCATGGGACTTCACCCAGGCCGAAGTGGCCGGCTACGCCGCCACTACCGGGGCGAGCGCATCATCCTCACCGAGGAGCAAGCGCGCAGGCTGCTCCGCCTCGGGGCTGTGGGGCAGGAGCCACCGCCGCCTCGCGGTGCCACGGGAGGTGACTTCTGATGGGGCGTGTCAGCCTGGGAGAGGAGCTGCTCCGGCGCGCCGTAAGGGAGCCGAAGCGCGAGAGCACCGAGGCCCGCCTTGCCGCCGAGGCGGCCGAGCTGGAGCAGGAGTTGGGCGAGCTGTGCCGCCGCTCGGAGGAGGCCCAGGCCCGGTTGCTTGAGCTCGAAGCTCGCGCGGCACTCCAGGCCGTTCTCCGCAAGCGGGCAAGGCGAGCCCCGCGGCAGGCCCTCTGAGGCCGGGAGACTCGCCTGTGGGCCGCCCGAGCAAGCTGACCAAGCATAGGCAGGAGCGCATCGTGGGCGCCCTCCGTGAGGGCAACTACTTCTCCACCGCCTGCGAGGCCGCGGACGTTGGTGAGAGTACCGCCCGCGAGTGGGTCGCCCGCGGCGAGGGCCGCTCGGCCCGGCCTGCCTCCGCACCGTATGCGGCGTTCGCGGTGGCGGTGAAAAAGGCGCGTGCCGAGGCGGAGGCCCGAGCCCTTCGGCAGGTGCGCCAGGCGGCGGCCGAGGGCACGTGGCAGGCCGCCGCCTGGTACCTGGAGCGGGCGCACCCCGAGCGGTGGGGCCGCGTCCGCGGCGACCTCGTGACGTTGGAGACGGTAAGGCAGCTCATGGATGAGCTAGTGGGGCTGGCCCTAACCCGCATGGATGAGCAGGCGCAGCACGAGTTCTTCGCGCGGCTGCGGGCAGCGGGCGGGGAGACGAACGGACACGGCCTCCGGGTCGTGGTGCAGCGATGAGTTGCGCTCCTCGCAGGGCAGCCTCCAGGCACCCGGTACAGCTGCGTTCGGGGCGAGAGCGCGAGCATGCCGCTCTCTGGCGTGGCCTGCGCGAGCTGCGCCACACCCTCGGCTCCGCTGAGGCCGGGAGGCGGCTGCCGGGCGTGGCGGATGCGATGGATCGGCTGGCCGCGCTGCCGGAGGGAGGGCGCTTGCTACCGCGGGCGGTAGCGGCTCCGGCCGGTGCGGCCTGTAGGGTGCGGGCTGCGCGGATGCCAACCCTCGCACGCGCAGCGCCCAGCCTCGTGCGGGCGTTGCCGTCTGAGGGCTGTGCCAGCCGAGGGGCCTGTAAGCATGTACGTATCGTGAGCGAGAGGGTTGGCACCCGTGGACACTGCCGTAGCTGAGCCTGATCTCGACCTCAGCGCGCCCTCGCGCCCGTGGTGGGACATGGACGTAGACGAGTTCGCCGAGCTTCTGCGGAAGGGTGATCCCAAAGGGCTGATGGCCCTGAGAGAGCTGCGCCGCTGGCTCAGAAGCGCCGTGCTCGTGCCGGTGGTCCGCCTCGTGCGCCGTATCCCTCGCCCGCGAGGCCGCCGCCCAAGGCTCGTGCGCGCTCGCAGCAGCGCCCGCCGCGGCCCGCCCGGCTCATCAGAACCCTCACCACGGCCTAGCCGCCCCGAGGGGGTGGCGGTGTGAGTCTGCCCGACCGCCTCCTAAAGACGGACGAGGTGGCCGTGCTACTTCGGCGGAGCCGCTCGTGGGTGCAGGAGCAGTTGCGCGAGGGGAACCTGCGCGGCTGGCAGCCCATTCCCGGAGGCCCCTGGCTCGTTGACCCGAAGGAACTGGAGGAGGACATCGCAGCTTGGCGACGGGGCGAGGGGCCGCGCTGGCGGAAGCACCGCCCGGAGCTGAGGCCATGAGCGGAATTGCCCTCCTCCGAGTCCCCTCCTATCTTCGAGCCGTGCTTCGACTGGCCCGAAGCTCACTGCTCGTTGCCGAGCGCAGCCCCCGAGGCGCGGGGGGTCAGTACCTGCGCCTCGCGGTCTACGCTGCGAGGGAGGAGAGCCATGGCTAGAGGCTCCGCCGTCATCCGCTACGAGGGCAAGCGGGGCGTCGTCTGGCGCATCAAGTACCGGGACGCGGACGGCAGCCAGGCACAGCAGACGCTCGGGCGCGAGGCCGACGGCTGGTCGCGCCGCGGGGCGTTGTGCGCCCTCCGCGAGATGGAGGTGCGCGTACAGACGGACCGTTACCGCAGGCCCAAGCGGATCACGTTCGCGCAGCTGGCCCGCGAGTGGTGCGACGGCCATGAGAGCGACATCAAGCGCTCGGTGGCCCGCTCCTACCGGGCCATCGTCGAGCGCCACCTCATACCTGAGCTCGGCCACCTAAAGCCGGAGCAACTCGGCGTGGCGGAGGTCGAGCGGTTTGTCCGCACCAAGCGGCGAGGCGGCCTCGCCGCCCGGACGCTGCACAACCACCTGAACGTCCTCCGTCAGGTGCTCGGCGCTGGGCAGCGGCGCGGCCTCGTACGCGAGAACCCCGTGCCGCTCGTCCACCGCCCCCGCGATACGCGCAGGGGCAAGGGCTGGCGCATCCTCCAGCCGGCCGAGATCGGCCGCATAACGCGGGCTTTCGCCGAGTTGGCGGGGGAGGCCGAGGGCGAGGAGCGGGCCTGGCGCGAGCAGGCCCGAGTCATCTTCCTGACGCTCGTTGGCACCGGCCTCCGCCGAGGCGAGGTACAGGGCCTCGACTGGCGGGACGTGCGCCTGGCCGACCCGGAGGGCGCGGTTCTGGAGGTGCGCGAGACCTGGGTGCGGAGCGGCTGGGACACCCCTAAGTCGGGAGGCTGGGGCGCGCACCATTCCGCTCATGGCACCCGAGCTGGGCGGGGAGCTGCTCGACCACCGAGGCCGCTCCTCCTTCCAGGGCGACGACGAACTTGTCTTCGCCTCGGCCACCGGCAGGCCGTTTGACGTACAGCGGTACAAGGCGACGTTCCAGGCCGCCTTGGCCCGCGCCGGCATGGAGCGCCGAGAGGCGATCAGGCCCTTCCACGACATGCGCCATACGGCGCTAACCCTCGCCGCCGCCTCGGGCGACGTATCGCCCCTGGCGCTCCAGCACCTCGCCGGGCACAGCTCCTTCGCCACGACGCAGCAGTACATCGACCTCGCGGGGGTGGTCTTCCGCGCAGAGGCGGCGGCCTGGCAGGCCCACGTCTTCGGCGGGATGGGTACAAGAAGCGGGTACAAAGCCGCCGAAGCGTTGCCGCGGGAGCCAACGTCATGAGCGGCAAAGCCTGGTACGGAGCGGCGCAGGAGTCGAACCTACCCACCGACGGGCTACGCCGGCTCACCGGTTTTGAAGACCGGCTGGGCCACCGGGCCCGGGCCGCTCCAAGGAGAACCTAGCCGCTCGTCGCCTTGCGCCGCAGGACGCGCTCGTCGCCCACGCGACGCGTGAGGCCGTCGGCGTCGAAGCGCTCCAGGAGGAGCTGGGCCTGCTTGCGCCCCGTGCCGAGGAGGTCGCGGAAGCGGGCGAGGGTGATCGAGCCGGCGGTGGAGCACTCCTCGACCAGGAGCCGGCGCGCCTCCTCGTAGGCTGGGACGCCGATCGCAAGCCCATCGCCGAGCCGGACGAGCCTTCCGGCGGTCTCCAGGAACCGCGCCAGCTCGGCGTCGTCCACCTTCAGCGGCGTGTAGCCGGCCTCGTCGAGCTCGTCTTCGAGCCGGTCGGCGGCCTCGGCTCGGTCACCCAGGCCGGCGGTCGCTCCCGGCGCGTAGGCCGTCGCCCCGCGTCGCTCGATGGGGAGCAGCGGCAGGAGCGCGGCGGCCCACGGGCGTTGCGGCAGGAGCTCGGCCAGCGGGATCCCCGGGTCGAGCGCCGAGGCGGCCGCCCGGGCATCGAGCGCTCTAGCCACGTCGTATCGCAGCTCCTCGAGCTGCTCGGCGGTCAGGTACCAGTCCCCGGCGCGGACGGCCGCCGCCAGGCCGGCGTCCAGCTCGTCCGGCGCCAGCACGGCGCGGCGGGCGAGCTCCTCGCGCCGAAGCGGCTCCCCTGCTGCGGAGAGCGCCGCGAGGACGATGGAGGCAGGATCGCCGCGCTCGAGCAGCTCCAGGCGCTCCGCCGACGGGCGTCTCGGCGGCGCCGGGTCGAGGACGATCCCGCCGCCGAGGGTCGTCCCCTCGCGGAGGACGACGCGATCGCCTCGCGCCCCGACGACGGGCGAGGCCAGGCGAAGCTGCGCATGCTGCTCGTCGATGCGAACGACCCGCGCGAGATGCTCGGCCGTGCCATGGTGGACGTGGAGGCGGGCGCCGTCCGGAATGTCGGTGAGCGGCTCCAACACCACGTCGAGCCGGTAGCTCAGCGGGTAGGCGCCCGGCGCGACGAGCGCGTCTCCCCGCCGCAGGCTGCTCCGCTCGACCCCGGGGAGCGCCACCGCCACCCGCTGGCCGGCCTGGGCGCGCTCGACCGCCTCGTCGTGCACCTGCACGCTCCGGACGCGGACGTCGAGCCCCGCGGGCTCCGCGCGCAGCGCGTCGCCTGCGCCGATCGAGCCCGACCAGAGCGTCCCCGTGACGACGGTCCCGATGCCTTGCAGCGTGAAGACTCGGTCGACGAAGAGGCGCGTCGGGCGCGAAGCCGGACGCTGCTCCACTCGGTCGGCGGCGGCCGCGAGCTCCGCGCGCAGCTCCTCGAGCCCTTCGCCGGTTTGTGCGCTCGTGGCCACGACGGCGGCGCCCGGCACGAGCTCGCGCGCCTCGAGGAGCGCCAGCTCCCGCGACTCCTCGTCGACGGCGTCGACCTTGGTGACGGCGACGACGCCGTGCTCGATGCCGAGCAGGCGAAGGATCGCCAGGTGCTCCTGCGTCTGCGGACGCGCGCCCTCGGCGGCGTCGACGACCAGGAGATAGAGGTCGATCCCGCTCGCCCCAGCGACCATGGTGCGGACGAAGCGCTCGTGCCCGGGAACGTCGATCAGGGAGAGGCGGCGCCCGTCGGGCAGCTCGAGTGGCGCGTACCCGAGGTCGATCGAGATGCCGCGCTCCTGCTCCTCGGGCAGACGGTCGGTGTCCTTCCCGGTCAGCGCGCGGACGAGCCAGGTCTTGCCGTGGTCGATATGACCCGCGGTCCCTACAGTGAGCGGCACCTGGCCACGGCCTCCGCGGCCTCGTCGACCTCGGCGTCGGTGAGCGTCCGGCAGTCGAGCAGGAGCCTGTCGTCGCGCACGATTCCGACCACAGGCGGCTCGCCGCGGCGCAGCGGCCCGGCCAGCTCGAGCGGAAGCGCGCACGCGTAGCTGTCGATCTCCGCGACCGGCAGCGCCCCGCCGCCGGAGCGGGCGACGGTCGCGACCACGGCTCCGCCCGTGAGGCCGGCGAGCAGCTCGGCGCGGGCCCGGACTGCCTCGGCGGGCTCGTCCAGCATTCGCAGCACTGGGGCCTCACGGCTCCCGGCCCGATAGAGGGCCAGCGTCCCCTCGAGCGCCGCGAGCGTCAGCTTGTCCGCCCGGAGCGCCCGCTGGAGCGGGTGCCGGCGCATGCGCTCGATCAGGTCGGCGCGCCCGGCGAGGATGCCCGCCTGCGGGCCGCCCAGGAGCTTGTCCCCCGAGAACGTGACCACGTGGGCGCCGGCGTCGATGCTCGCGCGTGCGGTTGGCTCGTCTCCGGTCTCGACGAGCGCGCCGGAGCCGAGGTCGTCGACGAGCGGCAGCCCGTGCCGGTCGGCCAGGCGCGCCAGGTCGCGGGCCCGCGCCTGCTCGGTGAACCCGACCATGCGGAAGTTCGATTGGTGCACGCGCAGAAGGGCGGCGGTGCGCTTGGTGACGGCGCGCTCGTAGTCGGCGAGCCGCGTCCGGTTCGTCGTCCCGACCTCGACCAGGGTCGCGCCGGAGCGCGCGAGCACGTCGGGAATCCGGAAGCCGTCCCCGATCTCGATCAGCTCGCCCCGCGAGACGATCACCTCGCGACCCTCGGCGAGCGCGGCGAGCGCGAGCAGGACGGCGGCCGCGTTGTTGTTGACGACGAGCGCCGCTTCCGCACCGGTCAGCTCCCGCAGGAGCGTCGCGACGTGATCCTGGCGCGAGCCGCGGCTCCCGGATTCGAGGTCGTACTCCAGGTTCGAGTAGCCTCCTCCGATTTCACGGACGCGGTCGAGCGCAGCGGCTGCCAGCGGCGCCCGTCCGAGGTTCGTGTGGACGACGACCCCGGTCGCGTTGAGGACCCGGCGGAGGCTGGGACGCAGCCGCGCCTCGAGCTCGAGGGTCGTCCGCTCGGCGAGATCGCCCGTCGGAAAGCCGGCCATCACCTCCTCGCGGGCGCGTTCGAGCGCGGCGCGCGCCGCCGCGAGGACGAGCGGACGGCCATGCTCGGCGACCAGCGCTTCCAACTCCTGCCGCCCGAGGAGCTCGTCGACCGAAGGCAGCTCCCGCAAAGGGTTGGAGGGGGCCACGAGCGCTCATGATAGAGGCCGGGCTTCCCGCTAATCTCCGGGGCCATGGCCGAGATCGCCGCCAGGCCCCCGCGCGCCCTTCGCCGACGCCGGCGAAGCCGTGCGGCCAAGCTCGGGCTTGTCGTCGCGCTGCTCGTCATGGCGGCCGGCGTCGCGCTCTTCGTCCGCGCCTACACGGTGCGGGACGCGATTCTCCCCGGCGTTGCCGTCGCGGGCGTCGATCTCGGCGGGCTCTCGCGCGGCGAGGCGCAGGCCCGCTTGCAGGCGGAGCTCGGGCCGCGCCTCGCCAGGCCCGTCCGGGTCTCGGTCGGGAATCAGGTGCTGGTCGTCCGCCCGGCGAGGACCTGGACGCTCGACCCCGCGGCGACCGCCGAGCGCGCCTACCAGGCCGGGCGCGAATCGGTCCTCTCGCGCCTCGGAGCGCTCGTGGCGCCGTTCGCGTTCACGCAGGAGACGGCGCCCGTCCTCGAGCTGCACCCGGGCGAGCGGGAGGCGATCGCCGAGCGGCTGTTCGAGCTCACGCACCGGTCCGAGAACGCCCGCCTGAGGATGGACGGCAAGACCGTGGTCGTCCGGCCTGGGACGGCGGGGACGACCGCGGACGTCGACCCGCTCCTCGGCGGCGTCGAGGCTGCGGCGCTCGCCGGCTCCCGCCGGCTGACGGCGACCGTCGAGGAGGTGCCGCCCGCGATCACGACCGACGAGGCCGAGGCGGTCGCCCGGGAGGCGCGTACGCTGCTGGCGGCGCCGGTGCGGATCCGGTTCAGGAACAAGCGGGTGGGCGCGCTCTCGCCCGCGGAGCTGGCGTCGCTCGTCCGCTTCGAGCCGGCCGGTGGGAGCTATGAGGTCGACCTCGAGCGGGACGGCCTCCGCGCTGCGCTCCTGCCCATGGTGAAGGCCAAGCTCCGCGCGCCCGTCGACGCAGACTTCCGAATCGTGGGAGAGAAGGTCCGCGTCGTCCGCTCGAAGGCGGGGACGACGCTCGACGTCGAAGGAGCGGGCCGGGCCGTTCTCGCAGGTGGCCTCGGGCCTGGAGGGCGGACCGCGGCGGTCGGGCTCACGGCGCTGGCCGCCGACCTGACGACGAAGGAGGCGAAGGCGCTCGGCATCCGCGAGGAGGTCTCCTCCTTCACGACCGACATGGGCGCCTCGTCCGCCAACCGGATCTGGAACGTACACCTGCTCGGCGACTACCTCGACGGCACGATCGTCAAGGCAGGCCGGACCTTCTCCTACAACGACGAGATCGGCCCGCGCACGGTCGAGCGCGGCTTCCGCGAGGGCCAGATGATCTGGGGCGGCGTCCTCATCCCCTCCATCGGCGGCGGCGTCTGCCAGACGGCCACGACGATCTTCAACGCGGCGTTCGAGGCCGGTCTGCCCATCCTCGCGCGCTCGAACCACGCCTTCTACATCAGCCACTACCCGATGGGACGTGACGCCACGGTCTCGTGGGGCGGCCCCGAGTTCGTGTTTCGGAACGACCTGAAGAACGCGATTCTCATCAAGGTCACCTACACGGACGCGACCTTCACGGTCACGTTCTACGGGACGAAGCAGGGTCGCCGGGTGGAGTCGACCACGAGCGAGCCGACGAACTACACGCAGCCGGAGCTTCAGTACGCCGTCGATCCGGGCGCGTCGCCGAACTCCGTCACGCGCACCGCGGCGGGCGGGCCCGGCTTCGACGTGACCGTCTACCGCAAGGTGTTCCAGCGCGGCAAGCTGATCCGCGAGGACAGCTTCTTCACCCGCTACAAGCCGGAGAATCCGACTGCCATCTACGGCCCGGGCCGGACGCCGCCGGGGCCGTACTTCTACCTGCCTTCGAGCGCTTAGAGCTCGGTTCATGATGACGACTCGTCGCCGCGGTGCGACGGTCGTTCCGAGGCAAGAACGCAGGGAGCGCCCGTATCGGCAGCGATACGGGCGCGACCGAGGACGCAGTCCTCGGGGCGAGCAGCGCGGCCCGGCGGCACAGTGCTCATTGTGAACCGAGCTCTTAGTCGGTTAAAGTCCCGCCGCGATGAACCCGCAGGCGGCGACTCTCAGGCTGGCCGTCTTCCCCGGATCGGGGTTGATCACCGACGTGCTTCTCGTGCTCGCCGGGACGGTCTTCGTGTCGCTCGCCGCCCAGGTGTCGTTCGACATCCCGGGTACGGAGGTCCCCGTCACCGGCCAGACCTTCGCCGTCCTCCTCACCGGTGCTTCCCTAGGCGCGCTGCTCGGGCTCGCGAGCCTCGGGCTCTACCTCTTCGTCGGCGCCCTCGGGGCGCCGGTGTACGCGGATGGAAGGCACGGCTGGGACGTGCTCACCGGCCCCACAGGCGGGTACATCGTCGGCTTCGTTCTGGCGGCGGTCGCGACCGGCTGGCTTGCCCAGCGCCGCTGGGACCGCCACTTCAACTCGGCCGTCGCCGCCATGCTGACCGGCAGCGTCCTCGTCTACGCGGTCGGCCTTCCCTGGCTCGCCGAGGACCTGAACCTCGGCTTCACGGAGACGATCGAGGACGGCCTCGCCCCCTTTATCGTCGGCGACCTGATCAAGCTCTACCTCGCGGCCATGCTCCTGCCGGGCGCCTGGCGCCTGGTCAGGCACCTCCGCGGCTAGGAGCCCGCTTTCCGCGTTTGGGCCTCGGCCCCCTGGGTAGGCGTCGAGTACGCAACCTAGGAGGAGGAATGGCCAAAATCACCGAATCCATCGACGTCCAGGTGCCCATCCGGACGGCGTATAACCAGTGGACGCAGTTCGAGGAGTTCCCACGCTTCATGGATGGCGTGCAGTCCGTCGACCAGGTCGACGACACGCATCTCCGCTGGGTCGCCGAGGCGGGCGGCAAGCAGCACGCCTGGACGGCCGAGATCACCGAGCAGCACCCAGACGAGCGCGTTGCCTGGAGGACGACCGAGGGTCACGGCAACTCGGGCATGGTCATGTTCCATCGCCTCGGCGAGACTGAGACCCGCATCACCGTGCAGATGGAGCACGACACCGAGGGCCTCCTCGAGCAGATCGGCAGCGTCCTCGGGATGGACAGCCGCCGCGTTCAGGGCGATCTCGAGCGCTTCAAGGACCTGATCGAGAGCCGCGGCGTCGAGACCGGTGCTTGGCGCGGCGAGGTCGACCGCGGCGAGCGGGTCCGCTAACCCTCCCCAGGGCGGGCGTCCCGGGGGGTGGCGCCCGCCCGCTCCTACTCCCTATTGCGCGTCGGCCTTGGCCGGCTCGGCCGGGGACTCGGCGCAGCGGCGCTCGTAGCACGCGACGACGAGTCGCACGGCCTCCTCCACGTCGTCGGTGACGTGGAGGTTGTCCCAGTCCTCGGGCGAGATCATCTCCTGCACCAGGAGCGGGTCGCGGATCCAGTCGACGAGCCCTCGCCAGTACGTGGAGTCGACGAGGACGACGGGGAAGTCGAGGATCTTCCCCGTCTGGACGAGCGTCATCGCCTCGAATAGCTCGTCGAGGGTCCCGAAGCCGCCGGGGAAGATGACGAAGCCCTCGGCGGCCTTCACGAACATCGTCTTGCGGACGTAGAAGTGCTCGAAGACGATCTCGACGTCGAGGTACGGGTTCGACCGCTGTTCGTGTGGGAGGACTATGTTGAAGCCGACGGAGAGCGCGCCGCCTTCCTTGGCGCCGCGGTTCGCCGCCTCCATGACGCCGGGGCCGCCGCCGGTGACCACCGTGAAGCCCTGCTCGGCGAAGCGCCGTCCGGCGAACCGGGCCTCTCCGTACGCGCGATGATCTTCGTTGACGCGGGCCGAGCCGAAGATGGTCACCGCAGGCTTGGGCAGGTCGGCGACCGTGTCGAATCCGCGGAGGAACTCGTCACCGATGCGGCGGGCGTGGAGGAGCTGCGCGCCCTCCGTGCTCTCGAGGATCAGGCGGTCGTCGTCGGTCTCGTGCATCAGAAGGTGCGCTCGATGTGCGTCGCGCTCATGGCGAGTGCCAGCAGGGCGGCCAGGCCGAGATAGGTGACGCCGACGACGGCCCGCTGCCACGGCTCGATGGCGTAGTACGCGGCCACCTCCGGCTCGTTCCTGTCGCGCCACCGTCGCCAAACCTCGATCCCACCGATGACCAGCACGAGGATGAGGATCGGGTTCGGCCACAGGATCGTCAGCCCGAGGAGCACCGCGAGACCGAGCGCCCACAGTGCCGGGTGCAGCGCAGCCGCGGCGCGTCCGCCGTCCAGCGGCGAGAGCGGGATCAGGTTGAAGAGGTTGAGGAAGAAACCCGTGAACGCGAGCGCAACGAGAAGCTCGGAGTTGAGCGCCTCCCCGGCGAGCCAGCAGCCCAGCGCGGCCACGCTGCCCAGGATCGGGCCCGCAAGCGCGACCTGTGCCTCCTTCCAGACGTTGTGCGGCAGCTGCTTCAGGCCGACTACGGCGCCCAGGAAGGGGATGAAGAGCGGCGCGGAGGCAGGGATGCCCTGCCGCCGCAGCTCCAGCACGTGGCCGAGCTCGTGGAGCAGGAGCAGGAGGACGAACCCGACCGCGAACCGCCAGCCCCAGATCCAGGCATACGCCGCGATCGAGACGAGCATCGTCGCCGACGTCGCGAACACCTTCAGCTTGAAGATCGCGAGGACGACTGCCTTGAACTTGAAGATAAGGAAGCCGACCGCGGCGATCGGCGCCCAGAGCTTGCGGCCGAGCTCGCTCAGGCGACCGCGGGGGTGGATCGGCTCGTAGTCGCGGTAGGCGTGCTCAGTGCCGTCCGAGGGCGGATCGAGCTCGTAGTCCCGGGTTTCGGGCTCCTGTTGGGGCGTCAGACTGCTCACCGACTCATCGTAGCGGCGTGCTTCGAAAACTCCCCGAACGGCGGGTGAATGCCGTCCGCGCCCTGTCATTTACTTCTACTGGCGGATAAGTGCTGCGGCCGAAAACGAAGGGAGTCGAAGTGAAGGAACGAAGGTGGAAGCTCGTCGCGTTGCTTGCGGCGGGGATGGCTGTGGGTGTCGTGATGGTGGGGACGCCCGCAGGTGCGCATATCGGTTCGGTCACACACCTCTGGAACCAGCACATCAAGCCGAAGACCGACGCGCGCTACTACAAGAAGAGCACAGCGAACAATCGGTTTCTGCCGGGCGGCAACTTGCCCGCCGGCAGCACGATTCGCGGTTCGTTCATCGTCTTCAACGCAAATGCCGTCGGAGGAGATCTGACAACGACGAATGTGATGTTCGGCTGGAGGCTTGCATCGGCGCCTACCGCCCACTACCTCGCTCCGGGTGCCCCCCCGACCGCGAATTGCCCCGGATCCGTACTCTCACCGCAAGCTAGAGCGGGGCATTTGTGTTTCTACGGCCGGTTGGAGATCAATGTGGCTTCGGTCACGCTCTACGACCCAACCACGAACGAGTTCGGCGCTCTTGCCGGCAACAGATTCGGCTCCGTGATTGCAGCAGTCAGCACGGCGGCGGGAATAGTTGAGATCGATGGAAGCTGGGCCGTCCGAGCTCCCGCTCCGGGTGGCTCTCCCAGGCCATCGCATTCCGACCGTCCCACTCAGGGGATTCAGGGAGCGTCCTGAGTCCTAGAAGGTCTGGGTAGCAACCTCGCAATGGAAGGGAGGACCCCACAAGGGCCCTCCCTTCCCGATTGAGTCCATGGCGCCAGCGCCGTGCAACTCGCGCCGCCGTCCTATGCGACGATACCCCGTCCGTCACGAGCCGCTGCCGATCCACTCCTCGCCGCCCTCGTAGACCTCCTTCTTCCAGAGGGGGACGTCCACCTTGAGCGTGTCGATCGCCTCCTTGCAGGCCGCGAGCGCGTGCTCGCGATGTGGCGCGGAGACGGCGATGGCGACGCTCGTCTCGCCGATGCCCACTTGGCCGACGCGGTGGGTGATAGCGACCTTGCAGAGGTCGTAGCGGCCCGCCAGCGCCTCGGCGATCTCGGCCATTACCTTCTCGGCCATGCCTTCGTACGCCTCGTACTCCAGGTGGACGACGGTGCGGCCGCGGGACTCGATGCGCGTCGTGCCGAGGAAGGTGGCGATGGCGCCGGCGCGCTCGTCGGCTACCTCGGAGACGACCGCATCCAGGTCGATCGGGTCGCCCGTCAGCCGGAAGGCGCCGCCCGAGACAGGCGGGATCAGCGCTACCTCGTCGCCCTCCGAGAGCCGCCGTTCGGCGGGCGCGTACTCCTTGTTCACCGCGTAGAGGAGGCCCTCCGGCTCCTCACCGAGACCGAGGGGCGTCCATACGTCGGTCACACGCGCCCCCTCCGGCAGCTCGAGCTCCCGTTCGCCCGAGCCGGCGCGCTCGCGGAGGCCGGCGAAGAGCTTGACGACGATGCGCACGGGTCGAGACTAGCGGCGCGCTACGTCTCCTCGGCATCCTGCTCGCCGCTTCCGAGGATCCGCTCGACCGTCTTCAGGAGCAACGGCTCCGAGAATCCCGCGGCGAACGCCACAGCGGCTGCGACCGCCCACTCGTCGCCGCCGACGCCGCTACCGAACTCGACGAACCCGCTCTCGAGCACGATCCAGAGGAAGAGGCCGGCCGACGCGCCGAGCGCGACCTGGAGGGCGAAGGCGTACCAGAACGTCCGCAGGGCGCTGAGCCGCGGGATCTGGTCGCGGAGCTTGAAGGCGGCGCTCGTCGTCGCCCCGAGCGCACCGGCGAAGGCGACGAGCAGGCCGTCCACCGTGCCGACGTCGGCGGCGAGGACGGAGACGACCGCGATGATCGCGGCAGCCAGAAGGCCGAGGACGAGCGCGAGGTAGAGGAGGCGCATCGCCTTCATCCCGGCGCGGGCGCGGTGGAGCCCGTAGAGCGACTGGCGGGTCTTGTAGAGGACGGCGAGCTTGTTCCGCGCCTCGGTCTCGGAGCTCTCCGTGAGAGCGCCCTCCTCGAGGAACTCGACCGACGCCTTGATCGGCTTCCGCTTGTACAGCGTGCTCCAGGTCGTGATTCCTGCGCGGCGGTCGCTCCGGTCGCGCTCGTACTCGATCTCGAGCAGGGCGCAGAGGAAGCTGTCGTCGCCGAGGGCGATCAGGGTCTGGTCGATTGTCTCCAGCCGCTGGCCGTAGGCGTCCGGGTGGTTGGGAGGCGTGACGTCGAGCGCGTCGGCGAGCCTCGTCCGTCTGCCGTCGTCGAGCTTTCCGTCGCCGTCGAGGCGAAGCGCCTCCTCGATCGCGGTGAAGTGCCGCTCGAGGCTCTTCCGCTGCTCGGGGTTCCGAGGCACGCTCCGGTCCCAGAGCCGCCAGCCGGAAAGGGCGAGCAGGGCGAGGATCTCGTCTGCGCGCGTGTCGAGACGGCTCGTGAAATCGTCGGCGGTCATTCCCGCACCGCGAGGGCGTGCGGCGACTATCGCATGCGCGGCCACGCGACTCAAGACGGGCCGAAAGTAGGATCTTTCGCATGGCCACGACCGGCGATCACCGAGAGACCGACTCCGGCATCGAGGTCGAGCCGGTCTACACGGAGCATGACGTCGAAGGGCGCGAGCTCGGCCTCCCGGGCGAGTTCCCGTTCACGCGTGGGCCCTACAAGGACATGTACCGCGGGCGGCCGTGGACGATTCGCCAGTACGCGGGCTTCGCCTCGGCGGAGGAGACGAACGAACGTTTTCGCTACCTGCTCGAGCAGGGCCAGACCGGCCTGTCGGTCGCGTTCGATCTCCCCACCCAGCTCGGCTACGACTCCGACGACCCGCGCGCCGCGGGCGAGGTCGGGCGCACCGGCGTCGCCATCGACTCCCTGGCGGACATGGAGGTGCTCTTCGAGGGGATCCCGCTCGGCGAGGTCTCGACGTCCATGACGATCAACGCCCCCGCCGCGCTCCTACTCCTTCTCTACGAGCTCGTCGGCGAGAAGCAGGGCGTCGCGGGGGAGCACCTGCGCGGCACCGTCCAGAACGACATCCTCAAGGAGTACGTCGCGCGCGGGAACTACATCTTCCCGCCCCGGCCCTCCATGCGGCTGACGACCGACCTGTTCGCCTACTGCCACGAGCGCCTCCCCCGCTGGAACACGATCTCGATCTCCGGCTACCACATCCGTGAGGCGGGCTCGACGGCGGTCCAGGAGATCGCCTTCACGCTCGCGCACGGCATCGCCTACGCCGAGGCGGCGGTCGCTGCCGGGCTCTCGCCGGACGAGTTCGGCGAGCGGCTCTCCTTCTTCTTCAACGCGCACAACCACTTCTTTCAGGAGGTGGCGAAGTTCAGGGCGGCGCGGCAGCTTTGGGCGGAGATCATGTGCGATCGCTTCGGGGCGACCAACCCGAAAGCGCAGGCCCTCCGCTTCCACGCGCAGACCGGAGGCTCGACCCTGACCGCGCAGCAGCCGGAGAACAACGTCGCGCGGGTGACCGTGCAGGCGCTTTCGGCGGTCTGCGGCGGGGCCCAGTCCATCCACACGAACGCGTTCGACGAGGCGCTCGCGCTTCCGACGGAGCGAAGCGCTCGCATCGCGCTTCGCACGCAGCAGATCCTCCAGTTCGAAGCCGGCGGAACCGACACGGCCGACCCGCTCGGCGGCTCCTACTTCGTCGAGTCGCTCACCGCCGAGCTCGTGGAGCGTGCCCGTGAGCTGATCGCTCGGATCGATGAGCTGGGCGGCGCCGTTGCCGGCGTGGAGAAGGGCTTCCAGCAGCGCGAGATCGAGGACGCCGCGTATGAGTTCGAGCGCAAGGTCGAGACGGGCGAGCGCGTCGTCGTAGGCGTCAACCGCTTCGCCGAGGCCGACGAGGAGGAGATGGAGCTCCACCGCCTCGACCCGGCCGCCGAGCGACGCCAGGTCGAGCGGACGCAGCGCGTCCGGGCCGAGCGGGACGCGGCCGCGGTGGACGCGGCTCTGGCTCGGGTGCAGGAGGTCGCCCGGGGCGGCGGCAACCTGCTCGTGCCGATCAGGGACGCACTCGCCGCGTACGGGACAGTGGGGGAGATCTGCAACGCCCTCCGCGAGGAGTTCGGCACGTACGACGCGCACATGGCGCCGTGAGGCTCGAGGACGAGGTCGTCGCGCTGCGGCCCCTCGCCGACTCCGACGTCCCGGCGATCGTGGCGGCCTGCCAGGACCCGGAGATCCCGCGCTGGACTCGCGTGCCCGCGCCGTACACCGAGGAGGACGCCCGCGCCTTTCTTCGTGACTCCGCCGGCGTCTCCGCGGTCGTCGATCCGCGGAGCGACGAGTTCCTCGGCACGATCGGCTGGCGTTGGGTCGGCGAGAACGTCGAGATCGGCTACTGGGTCAAGCGTGAGGCTCGCGGCCGCGGCGTGGGTGCGCGCGCCCTCGCGCTCCTCTCTCGCTGGGCCTTCGCCGAGCTCGGCGCCGCGCGCCTGCAGCTGCTCACGGAGCCGGAGAACCGGGCCTCGCAGCGGGTCGCCGAGAAGGCAGGCTTTCGGCGCGAGGCGCTGCTGCGCTCCTACATGGAGCTCAAGGGCAGCCGGCGGGACGTGTACATGTACGCGCTGCTTCGTGAGGACATCTAGACGCGCGGAGGGGCCGGCCGCGGGCCTCCTCCGCTTTCGAGCGTAACGAGGAAAGGCGCTCCGGTGGCGCGCGGAACGTGCCGAATCAGCGCCGAGCCGAAGTAAGCTCCGCGCATGGCCAAGGCCGAGGATCTCCAGTCCACCGAGGCGAAGCTCGCGGCGCTGGAGCGTCTTCGTGACGAGGCGCTCCATTCCGGCGACGAGCGCGCCGTCGCCCGCCAGCGCGAGCGCGGAAAGCTGCTCGCGCGCGAGCGGCTGGAGAAGCTGCTCGACCCGGGCAGCTTCGTCGAGCTCGACCGCTACGTCCGCCATAGGAATCCCCACTTCGGGATGATGGACAAGCGCCCGTGGGGCGACGCCGTCGTCACCGGCTACGGCACGATATTCGGCCGCAAGGTCTTCGTCTTCTCCCAGGACTTCACCGTCTTCGGCGGGACGCTGTCGGAGGCCTTCGCAGAGAAGATCTGCAAGGTGATGGACCTGGCGGTGAAGCTCGGCTGCCCGGTGATCGGGATCAACGACTCGGGCGGCGCGCGCATCCAGGAGGGCGTCGTCTCGCTCGGCGGCTACGCCGAGATCTTCTGGCGCAACGTCCAGGCCTCCGGTGTGGTCCCGCAGATCAGCCTGATCATGGGGCCGTGCGCGGGCGGGGCGGTGTACTCGCCGGCGATGACCGACTTCGTCCTCATGGTCAAGGAGACCTCGTACATGTTCATCACCGGCCCCGAGGTCGTGAAGACGGTCACCGGCGAGGAGGTCACGTTCGAGGAGCTCGGCGGGGCGCTTACGCACGCCTCGAAGTCGGGCGTGGCCCACTTCGCCGCGGACGACGAGGAGAGCTGCCTCGAGGACGCACGCTACCTCCTCTCCTTCCTGCCGCAGAACAACGTCGACCCGCCGCCGTACTTCGCGCCGGCCGATCCCCCCGACCGCGAGGACCCGGAGCTCGACGCGCTCATCCCCGACGAGCCGACGAAGCCGTACGACATGCGGGACGTGGTCGCGCGTGTCGTCGACGAGGGCGAGTTCCTCGAGGTGCACCAGCTCTGGGCCGAGAACATCGTCGTGGGCTTCGCGCGTCTCGGCGGGCACCCGGTCGGGATCGTGGGCAACAACCCCAAGGCGCTGGCGGGCACGCTCGACATCGACTCGTCCGTGAAGGCGGCGCGCTTCGTTCGCTTCTGCGACGCCTTCAACATCCCGCTCGTCACCTTCGTGGACGTGCCGGGATTCCTCCCGGGGACCGCGCAGGAGTGGAGCGGGATCATCCGCCACGGCGCGAAGCTGCTCTACGCCTACTCGGAGGCGACCGTGCCGAAGATCGCCCTGATCACGCGCAAGGCCTACGGCGGCGCGTACGACGTCATGAGCTCCAAGCACATCCGGGCCGACTTCAACTTCGCCTGGCCGACGGCCGAGGTAGCCGTCATGGGCCCGGAGGGCGCCGTGAACATCGTCTTCCGCAAGGAGCTCGAGGAGGCCGAGGATCCCGAGGCCCGCCGCGCCGAGCTGATCGCCGACTACAAGGCCCAATTCGCCAACCCGTACACGGCCGCCGAGCGCGGCTACGTCGACGACGTGATCGAGCCCCGGCGGACGCGCGCCGTCCTCTGCGACGCGCTCGAGACCGCTCTGACGAAGCGGGAGAAGCGTCCGCCGCGCAAGCACGGCAACATCCCGCTCTGAGCGCGGATGTCGATACGGGGCGCGCCCGTTCGTCGTCAGAATGAACGCGGCGAACGGCGCCGCTCACGACGACAGGAGGAGAGCCATGAAGTACCTGCTCACGCTCTGGGGCGACGAGTCCCGCTTCGCCGAGCTGACGCCCGAGCAGATCCAGGAGAACATGAAGCACTGGGACGCCTACACGAACGAGACGAAGAACGCGGGCGCGTACCTCGGCGGCGAGGGTCTCGAGCCAACCGCCACGGCGACCACGATCGAGATCCGGCCGGGCGGCGACCACGTCGTCAGCGACGGCCCCTTCGCCGAGACGAAGGAGCAGCTCGGCGGCTTCTACCTGCTCGACTGCGAGAACCTCGACGAGGCGATCGCCTGGGCCAAGAGGATCCCGATGCCCGGTGGGAAGGTCGAAGTGCGGCCCGTGATGGACTACGAAGCCGCCGCCTCGGCGGTGCACTCGCGCGAAGCGGAGGCCCGGCGGTAGGGACACCGGACGAGACCGTCGACCGCCTGTTCCGGGAGGAGTCGGGGCGGGCGGTCGCGGCGCTCATCCGCGTGCTGGGCGACTTCGACCTCGCCGAGGAGGCGGTGCAGGACGCCTTCGTCGTCGCGCTCGAAGTCTGGCCGGCCCGGGGCGTCCCGCGGAACCCGGCCGCGTGGATCACGACCGCCGCCCGGAACAAGGCGATCGACCGGATCCGAAGGGCGAGGCGGCTCGAGGACAAGATCCGCGACCTCGAAGCGCTCGTCCCCGCGGGCGAGGAGGACGAGATCGACGACAGCTCCATCCCCGACGATCGTCTGCGGCTGATCTTCACGTGCTGCCACCCGGCGCTCGCGCCCGAAGCGCGGATCGCGCTCACGCTCCGCACCCTCGGGGGCCTGAGCACGCCCGAGATCGCCCGCGCCTTCCTGACCACGGAGGCGGCGATGCAGCAGCGCCTCGTGCGGGCGAAGCGGAAGATCCGCGAGGCGCGCATCCCGTATGTCGTGCCGCCCGACCACGAGCTCCCGGACCGCCTAAGCTCGGTCCTCGCGGCGCTCTACCTCGTCTTCAACGAGGGCTACGCCGCCACGTCCGCCGAGGCCCTGGTGCGGCGCGACCTCTGCGCCGAGGCGATTCGCCTCGCCCGCGTCCTACGGGCGCTGATGCCCGACGAGTCCGAGGTCGCTGGACTGCTTGCGCTCATGCTTCTCCAGGACTCCCGGCGCGATTCGCGCACCGGCCCGGAGGGCGAGCTCGTGCTGCTCGAGGATCAGGACCGCGCGTTGTGGGACCACGGTCAGATCGAGGAAGGGTTGACGATCGTCGCGCGCCTCCCACCGCGGCCGTACGGGCTCCAGGCGGCGATCGCAGCCGAGCATTGCCGCGCGCCGACTGCCGAGACGACGGACTGGCGTCGCATCGCCGATCTCTACGGGCTCCTGTCGCAGGTCGCGCCGAGCCCCGTCGTGGAGTTGAACCGCGCCGTCGCGGTGGCGATGGCGGACGGCGAGGAGCACGGTCTCGAGCTGATGGCAGGGCTCGACGAGGAGCTCGCCGGCTACCACCTGCTCCACTCTGCGCGCGCCGACCTCCTCCGCCGCCTCGGCCGCGACGCGGAGGCGGCCGCTTCGTATGCTCGGGCGCTCGAGCTGGCGCGTCAGCCGGCGCAGCGCGCGTTCCTCGAGCGCCGCCTGGCCGAGGTCACGGGACGACCCACTCCAGGTCCCTGACCGCGAGCGAGATCGGCACCACCTCGCGCGAGACCGGCGCAACAAACAGGACCTCGCCGGGCGTCGCCACCGCCGCGAAGAGCTCTCCGGGCGCCCAGGCGACGGCGTGGGCATTGGGGAAGGTCAGCGCCCGCCGCCCGCCGCTGTCGAAGAAGACGACCCCCTGGTCGGTACGGGCCGCGACCATCCCCGAGGCGCTCACCTTCAGGTCCTCGATCGCGCGCGTGGTGAAGGAGGGCGAGAAGACCAGGCTGTTCGCGGTCGACATGAGCGCCACGATCGCGCTCTCCCCCGAGCGGACGACTGCCCAGAAGCGTTCGTCGTCGAGCCAGGCGACCTCCTCGAGGGCGGACGGGCGCCCGAGCACCTCGCTGACCTGCTCACGCGAGGTGAGCAGACGCGCATCCTCGATTCCTTGCCAGAGCCCCCCGTCGCGCAGGAAGGTCAGCGTTCCGTCGCCCATCCACGCGGGCCCGCAGGCGCCGGGAAGCTGCGCGCGGAAGCCGCCGTCCTGGAAGACGCGCAGGCTGCCGTCCTCGCACGACGCTCTCAGCTCGCCGGTTGGGGAGACGGAGACCGTTTCGTCCAGCGGGGCGTCGTTCGGCGTGAGTGAGAACCTGCACGGCGCGGGCACATCCGGTTCCTCCTCCCAGGCGAGGTCAGGGATGCGGATCGCCCGCAGCCGGCACCCGGGGACGCTCACGAAGAGCCTGCCGGTTCCCCTGACCCTGCCGAGCCAGTTCCGGACCTCGTCCGCCTCGACCAGAGGCGGCGGGCCGACCTCGCCGCGCCAGTCGAGGTCGCGCGCGTCGAGCGCGAGCTCCAGCTCCGGCGGGCCGGAGATACCAGGCCGGAACACGAAGACACCGCCCTCGGCTGCGACCGCGGCCCACTGCTCGTCCGGCGACCACGCGATCGCTCGGTAGCCGACAATCCCAGGCGAGCCGACCTCGCCGCGGCCGGGCTCGGAGATGATCACGTCGTCCTGCCCGCGCCGCGCGGCGAAGTACCTGCCGGCCGGACTGGCGCGCAGCTCGGCGAAGCGTCCGGGTGTCTCGACGTAGGCCTCCTGGAGCCCTCCGTCGTCGAAGGACGTGAGCGCGTCCCAGCTCCCGCTCGGCCCTTCGACCGAGAGGATCGCCGCGAGGCGACGGTCGCCGAGCCATGCGGCCTCGCGCATGCGCACGCGTCGGAAGCCGGCAAGCCCGGGAACCGAGGTCTGCCGGAGCGCTCGGAGGAGGTCGCGCTGCGAGAGGACGACGTTGCCGCTCGGCCACTCCCGCACCGCTCCGTCCGCGAAGAACGTGAGCGTTCCGTCCGGCCGCCACGCGGGCGCCTCGCCTCTGAACGGCTCGCCCTCGGGACCACCGTTCGTCGACACTTGGATCAGCCCGTCGTTCGAGACGAAGAGCCTGCCCCGCCGCGGATCCGAGTGGGGATCCCAACCGGCGCCGGCACCGGCCACGCGCAGGCCGTCCGGGGAAAGGACGAAGCGACACTCGTCCCAATTGGGCGACTCAGCCGGCTCCAGGCCCGGGAGCTTCGCCGCCCGAAGCTGGCAGCCCTCACCCGTGTAGTAGAGGACGCCGCCGAAGGGCGCTGCCGCCGGCGCAGGCTCGGAGGTCGCCGTCGTCGGCGCAGTCGGCTCCTCGGGCTCGCTCCGGGCCGCCGGTTCCGGGCCGGAATCGCCGCGTAGCGCATCGACCCCGGCCGCGACCGCGATCGCCGCGACGACGACCACGACGAGCAAGGTTCCGCCTCGCCGCATGGGACGAGGATACGCCGCTCAGCTCGGCTCGAGCCGCCGCACCGGCAGCCGGGCGCCGGTCGCTGCGAAGACGAGCACGACGGCGCCGACCGCGATGACCACGTCTCCGACGGAAAAGACGTTGGTCAGCGGCACCCACTCTGGGGCCGCGAAGCGGTCGACGAGCCAGGGCACGTTCGGCTCGGCCGCGGCGACGCTGTTGTGCTTGACGGCGAAGTCGAGCCCTGCGCCCCCCATCGCCTCCGGCGTGGCCGGCATGCGGCCGCCGTTGGAGAGGATGGCGACGAGGTTGAGCGCCATGCCGAGCGCGACGACCTGCGCGCCCAGGATCCGCCGGTTGAGCACAGCCGCGACCAGCAGGCACCCGTAGGAGACGAGCCAGAGCACCTTCGCAGCGTCCTCGCCGGTCGTCCACGGCAGGAAGGCGAAGGGGAAGGCAACGACCTGGATCCCGAAGGCGAGGAAGAAGAGCCAGAGGCCGCGGAGCTTCAGGGACGAGATGCGACCGAGGCGGCCGCCGCAGAGGAGGGCGAGCGGCAGCGCCAGCGCGATGGGGAGGAGCTGCGCCATGGGCCTAAGCCGAGTCCGCCACGACGTGCACGTGAGGGCCGGCGTCGTCGAGGCCGCGCACGACGCAGCGCTCGAGCGCGCTCACGACGTCCGGGTCGAACTGCACCCCGGCGCGCCGCCGGATCTCGGCGAGCGCCTCGGTGGCTGTGCTCGCCGGGCGGTAGCTGCGGTCGGTCGTCATCGCGTCGTAGGCGTCGGCGACCAGGATCACCCGGGAGCCGAACGGGATGGCCTCGCCCGCCAGGCCGTCCGGGTACCCGGAGCCGTCCCAGTGCTCGTGGTGATGAAGCACCCAGGCGTCTACCGGCTCGATGCCGAGCCCTTCGAGCAGCGAGTGCCCGAACTGGACGTGGGCGCGGACGAGCCGCCGCTCGTCCGGCTCCAAGCAGCCGGGCTTCATCAGGATCGTGTCGGGGATGGCGATCTTGCCGAGGTCGTGCAGGAGCGCAGCGAGCTTGAGCTGCTCGGCCGTCTCTTCGTCGACGCGGAGCTCCTGCGCCATCCCCTCCACGAGCTTGGCGACGGCCTGGGAGTGCTCCCCGGTGTAGGTGTCCTTCGAGTCCACGACCCGGATGAGGTTCTCGGCCGCCCGCAGCCGCGCCTGGCGCTCGGCGATCTCGGAGAGCTCGTTGGGCGAGTAGATGCGGACGACGGACGGGCTGTAGACGCACGAGCGGTTCTTGCCGTGGCGCTTGGCCCAGTAGAGCGCGCCGTCGGCGACCTGCTGGAGCTCGTCCGCCGTGGAGGCGTAGCCGGGGAAGGAGGCGATGCCGACGGTGATCGTCACCGGCTGGTGGTGGGGGAACTCGGTCTGGGCGATGCGCTCGTGCAGGTCCTCGACGAATCGGTAGGCGACCTCTTCGTTTTCCTCGAGCAGGAGCGCGAACTCGTCGCCGCCGAACCGGAACGCCGCCACGTCGTCATCTCCCTCGACGAAGAGGCGCGCCAGCTCGACGAGGATCTGGTCGCCGAGCGGATGGCCGTAGCGGTCGTTGCAGCCCTTGAACTCGTCCACGTCGACGAGGCAGAGCGAGACATCGCCGCCGGTCTCGCCCGCCCGCTCGAGCGCCTTGCGGAGGCGGCTCTGGTAGGAGCGATGGTTGCCGAGGCCGGTGAGGCTGTCGGTGAGCGCATCCCGTGTCGCCACCTTGGTGGAGAGTGCGGAGCGCTGGTAGAGCGTGAGCGTGAAGAGCGGCCCGGCGAGGAGGACGAGCAGCCACGGGTC
>Ga0081538_10000548_pt1 | contig 41457 bp, 44 predicted proteins | sample TabmetS5T2R1_FD_71022 | JGI IMG/M metagenome (GOLD analysis project Ga0081538, IMG submission 71022) | Tabebuia heterophylla rhizosphere microbial communities from the University of Puerto Rico - S5T2R1 | ecosystem: Host-associated > Plants > Roots > Rhizosphere ... | reverse complement strand
GAACGCCGACTCGAGGCATGCCTGCGCCGGGGGCCCGCTCCGCGCCGCGTTTCCCGGCGTGCGTCCGGGATGGCTGTCCGAGGATCTGCTCGACGCGTTCTCCACGCTCGACCTCGGCGATGAGCCCGCCGTCGTGGATGCTGCCGAGCGGACCTTCCACGGCGGGAACGTCTCGTTTCGAGCAAGCGCGCTGCGGGCGGTCGGCGGCTTCTGGCCGGCACGCGGCCACCGCGACGGTCGGGACTGGTTCAGCGAGGAGCACGAGGCGCAGCGCGAGCTGGCGCGCGCCGGCTGGCGGGCCGCCTACGTCCCGGACGCCGCGGCGACGCGGATCGTCACCGCGGATGCAAGGCCCCAAGTGGTTCTTCGCCGGCGGTTGCGCTATGGAGCGCGGAGTGCACTGATCGGCAAGCGTCAACCCGCACCTGCCGCCGCACGGCAGCTCGCGACGAGCGCCGTGGGAGTGCCTGTCGCACTCGGTCGCGGTCACCGGTCGCTTGCGATGGAGCGCGCGGTACGGGTCGCGGAGAGCGCCGGCGCCCTGGTGGCACCGCGGCTCGCCCACGGCGATCTCCAGCCGGTAGCACGCGAGACTCCCTTCCGGGCGAGCGTGCCGCCTCCGCAGCGGCGCCGCCCTGGGCGTCCGCAGGCTGGTCCGGTGATCCTGCTCTACCACCGCATCGTCGAGAGGGAGACCGATCCGTTGGGCGTGTGCGTCGCCCCGGAGAACTTCGCTCGCCAGCTCGAGCAGGTGAAGGCGACGCGCGAAGTGCTGCCGCTCGCGGACCTTGTCGACGGGGAGCCCTCCCCCCGCGCAGTGGCGATCACGTTTGACGACGGCTATCACGACAACTTGGAGCACGCCGCGCCGGCGCTTGCGGCCGCGGGCGTCCCGGCCACACTGTTCGTTGCAACGGGCCAGGTCGGCGACGGCCGCGGCTTCTGGTGGGACGAGCTCGAGCGGATCCTGCTAGCCGCAGGAGAGGGGGTGGACGATGCGTTGACCCTCGAGCTCGATGGGCAGCCCCGGGCCTTTCGCGTAGGCACTGAGGACGAGCGGCGGGTCGCCCGCAGGCAGCTCCACGCGTGGCTGCAGCCGATGGCGCCCGAGGTCATCGAGACCGCGCTGGCGCTGCTTCGCGCTTGGGCGGGTCTGCCCGGCGATGCCCGAACACCCGAACTCGATCGGGCAATGACGCCGGACGAGCTACGCGCCGTCGCGAGCACTCCGGGGCTCGCCATCGGCGCGCACACCAGATCGCATCGCAGTCTCCGCCATGCCGATGCGGCAACGCAAGACGCCGAGATCGCCGGCAGCCGCGACGACGTGGCCACCTGGCTCGGACGCAAGCCGACGTCCTTCTCGTACCCCTTCGGCGTCCCCGGCGCTGACCTCGACGATTCCGTCGTGGCCCGCGTCCGTGCTGCCGGCTTCTCGCTCGCCGTAACGACAACGCCGGGCGCGTTAGGGAGAGCTGACCGGTTCCTGCTCCCGCGCCGAGTCGTGCCCAACGTCGACGGTGAGAAGTTCGAGGCGTGGCTGCGCGCGCCCGCGCGGGTCGCGGCCGCGTAGTCGCGCCCGGCTCAGTCTTTCCGCACCAGCAGGGTCGCGAGCGTTCCAGGTCGCCGGACGATCTCGAAGCGCTCCGCCACGAGCGCCTCGATCTCCTCGCCCCACAGCTGCGCCGCCTGGGCGGCGTCGCCGGCATCCCGGACATAGAACTCCTTGAGCTCGTCGGTCCAGTCGCGCTCGAGCGTCGTCGTGACAAACACGCCGCCAGGCACTAGGCCGCTGGTGATGTTGTCGACGCACGTCACGACGTCGGTGATGTGCTCGAGTACGCCCCATTCGATTACGCAGCCGAAGGCGCGCCCGTCACGCCGCGTGTCGAAGTACTCGTCGGCGGCGGCCTCGTGGAATTCGGGGTCGACGCCGCGGCTCGCGCTCAGGAAGCGGGCAAAGTCGAGCTGAGGAGGCTGAACATCGCTCAGTACGACGTTGTAGCCGTCGAGCGCGAAGCCGAGCCCGATCTGCCCGAGCCCGCATCCGAAGTCGAGCACCCAGGTCGAGTCCCGCGGGCCGCGTGCGTCGAGGCGTTCGACCACTTCGTCGTAGAGCCAGTACATGTCCGGGCGCTCGCGATCGAAGCGGTTGAACTGGGCGTACTGGTGCATGACCGCGTATTCCCAGAAGGTCAGGCCCATTGCTTCGAGGAAGCGCTGCTGCTTGACGTCGTCGCCGAAGAACCAGCGCCGACAGGCGTCGGCCTTGTGTCCGGTCTCCCAGCCGAAGTACTCGATCAACTCGGACAGGCGCGAGTCGTAGTCGCTCAGGGACTCGTACAGGTGCAGGCGCCTGTGGATCGCCTGCGCGCGCGGGTATCCGTCCGGACGTAGATCGGTCTCGGGGTCGAACGGCTTCGTCGTTCGCGGCTCGGCGCGACGTGCCGCCGCCCGCAGCGCGCGCGCCAGCGCCGTGCGGGGTCGGAGAAGTTCGCGTGGCGCCCGCATGAACGGGGGTACCCTAGCCGCGGCTCACGCTCCGCCTTCTACCGTCGTTCCGGGTTGGGTCGCAAGCAACGTCGCTCGATGGGCGTCCTCATCGTGGACGCGGGTGGCTAGGGTCAAGATCGACTGTCGCTCGAAGGAGTCTCGATATTTCCAGCCTGAGGTTCGGCCTATTGCGCTACCTCGTGGTAGTGATCCTGACCGCGTTTGCGGGGGCCCCCGCAGCGTCTCAAGCCGCCGTCCCCCGCAACGGCGAGGGTTTCGCCCTCGCCGACGACACCTACTTCAACTTCCCAACCGATCCGCAGGCCTTCAAGGCCACGGCCCAGGACTGGTATAGGGCGTCGTTCGCCGACCTCGCGCCGGCCTCCTTCAGATTCCAGATCCTCTGGAACGCCGATCCGCTCTTGATCGAGCGGGCGAAGCTGCTCGCGGACTATGTGCGCAGTCAGGGAGTCACGCAGGTCGTGGTCACGTTCAAGAAGAACGGGCCCGCTCCCGACGCGGCTACGTACGGGGCTTCCGTCCGCAATGTCGTCGGCCAGCTCGCCAGCCGGGTCGACGCGTGGGGGCCGGCTAACGAGCCGAACCGGGGCGCTACCTGGTTGCCGGGCGCGGACGGAGCACGGCTGCTCGCCGGCTACTGGGCAGAGTTCAGCGCCGCTCTTGACGCGCTGGATCCCGGCGCCCTGAGGCTGTCGCCCGAGTTCGTCGACCGCAGGGACCTGGGTTCTGTCGGCCCGTATGTCCAGGCCTACACCAAGGCGGGTGGAGGATTCGGGCATGTCGTCGGGTGGCACCCCTACTGGGGGCTTCACGCCGTCACGCGCGGCACAACCGACGATCTGCTGCAAAACGTCCCCGCGGACCTGCCGGTCTGGATCACCGAGGTCGGGGCCTTTGGCACGAACACCAACGGCGCCCAAGTCATCGACGACGGGGAGACGGTGCAACAGGGCAAGCTGAACTGGCTCGTGAACGATCCGAACGGGCTCGCCGCGCACCCGCGAGTGGCGCGCATCTACCACTACCACGTGCGCGACACCGGCCAGCCGGACTGGGACAGCGCGCTTCTGCGTAATGACGGCACGCGGCGGCCCGCCTTCTACACGTGGTGCTACGCGAGCCATGGCGACGATCCCACGGCCGGCGACTGCACGGAGTTGGAGTACCTGGGCGACCTGGTGCCGGAGGTCGGCCGCTGGCTAGGCGGAATCGGACCGCCGGATTGAGTCCTCCGCCCTCTACTGCGGGCGGGGCCCGAGCAACGCGCTGACGTCAACCGCCGGAGCACCGACTGGGCTTGGGATTCGGTCGCCGTCGCCGTGGCGGGTCGTCTGACCGTAGCCGTCGGAACTGGCTCCGCTGTGGGCGATCACCGACCGTCCGGGCAGGTCGACGATCCAGTACTCATTGACGCCCGCGCGGGCGTAGCGCGAAGCCTTCCAGGCATCGTGGCGATGGGTGGTCACGGCCACCTCGACGACAAGCGCGGCCGTTGAGGGATGCCTATTGCGAGGCGGCGGATCGATCACCATGAGATCGGGGACCAGGAATCCGCCCTCGACGAGCAGTAGGTCCTGAACGCGCACCTCTCGCTCGCCGACCGATCCGACGAAGTGCCGCGTGAGCCACGCGACCGCCGCGCTGTGCTCGGCACTCGGCGCGCTCATGTCGACGAGGACCCCGTCGATGAGCTCGACGCGATCGTCCTCCTGCAGGACGCCCGCGTCCACCATGCGGTAGACATCTTGGACTGACAGGCGGTGGAAAGGGGTCGCGGCCGAGAGCATCGGCCTCCCGAGGCTAAGCGATCCGGGGTCACGCGTCACGGGGCGTAGGCTCGAGCTCCTGGCTTCGCGGGTCAGCGAGCCGCTCACCCACCACCTCGAACGAGCGGCTCCCACACCGGCTCGTCGTATTGGGAGAGCCGGCCTTCGCGGCCGAGACAGGGCTGCGGCTCCATGCGTGAGAGCGTCGCCAGAGCCGTGTGACGGGACAAGACGCGCGCGTGACAACTCTGCACAACTCGCCGCGGAATTCACGTTCCTCTTAGGTTCACCCGGCACGCTGCGCTTCGATGCGCATCCTCGTGGTGGACGACGAGCCGGCCGTCCGGGAAGCGCTAGAGCGCGCCCTGAAGCTCGAGGGCTACGAGGTCGCGCTCGCGGCGGATGGCGTTCAGGCGCTGCGGGCGCTGGACGAGGGCCCGCCGGACGCTGTCGTTCTGGACCTCCTTATGCCGCGCGTCGACGGCATCGCGCTCTGCAAGCGCATGCGCCACCACGGCGACCGTACGCCGGTCCTGATGCTCACCGCGCGCGACGCCGTCGCCGACCGCGTCTCCGGCCTCGACGCCGGCGCCGACGACTATCTGGTCAAGCCGTTCGCGCTCCCGGAGCTGCTCGCCCGCGTGCGAGCACTGCTCAGGAGGGCAGCCAACGAGGACGGCCAGGACAGCAGCGACACCCTCCGCTACTCCGACCTCGAGCTCGATCCGCTCTCCTTCGAGGTGCACAGGAACGGTCGCCGGATCGAGCTCACCCGCACCGAGTTCCTGCTCCTCGAGCTGTTCCTGCGCCACCCGCGCCAGGTGCTCACGCGCGCGGTCATCTTCGAGAACGTCTGGGGCTACGACTTCGGACCGCGCTCGAACTCGCTCGAGGTCTACATGGGCTACCTGCGTCGCAAGACCGAGGCCCAAGGCGAGCCGCGCCTACTGCACACCGTCCGCGGCGTTGGCTACGTACTGAAGGAGCTCTAAACGATGTCGTTCCGGCGCCGTCTCACCCTGGCCGGCACCGCCGCGGTCGCTATCGCCATCCTGCTTGCCCTCGGCACCGCCTTCGCCGTCGTGCGCTCCGAGCTGCGCGGGCAGGTCGATGACTCGCTTCAGACGGTGGCGGATCAGCGCACGCGTGAGCTCATGATCACGCGCGAGGTGCTTGGGCTGGAGCTTGGGGCAAGCGCGCCCGGAACCTTGCCGCTCATCCGCGCGCGCCTCGCCGCGCCCGACGAGCCGCTCGAGGGCAAGGTCCGCTATGTGCAGCTCCTCACCCCCGACAGGGTGATCCCGCCCGCCGACGCCAAGGCCCAGCTCCCTGAGGACAAGCGCGCGACCCAGGTCATGGCAAGCGGCGCGGGCTCCTACTTCTCGGACGTCCAGCTCGGCGGCTCGCACGCCCGCGTGTTCACGAAAGCGATCGAGCCCGGCCTCGCGATCCAGGCCGCCCAGACCGTCGACGAGCAGGACGAGGCGATCGACCGGCTCGGCATGATCCTCGCGCTTGTCGGCATCGGCGGCGTCGGGCTGGCTGGAGGCCTGGGCCTCGTCGTCACCCGCACGGCGACCCGGCCGGTCAGAGAGCTGAGCGCCGCGGCCGAGCACGTGGCAAAGACGCGCGACCTGAGCCGGCGCATCGAGGCCTCGGGCACCGACGAGCTCAGCGGCCTCGCCGCCTCCTTCAACACGATGCTCGAAGCGCTCGACCGGTCGATGCGCGCCCAGCGCCAGCTGGTCTCGGATGCGTCGCACGAGCTGCGCACCCCGCTCACCAGCCTGCGCACCAACGTCGAGGTGCTGGCCGGCACGAACGGCTCGCTGCCGCCGGAAGAGCGAAACAGGATGCTCCAGGCTGTGGCCGGCCAGCTCGACGAGCTGACCGGGCTCGTCGGCGACCTCGTGGACCTCGCCCGTGACGGCGAGCCGGACGAGCCCCTCGAGCCGGTGCGGCTCGACCTGCTCGTTAGCGACGCCGTGGCCCGCGCACGGAGGCTGCATCCCGGCCGGGAGATCAACCTGCTCAAAGAACAAACCATCGTGGACGGCTCCCCGAGACGCCTCGATCGGGCGGTGTCGAACCTGCTCGACAACGCCGAGAAGTGGGCCCCCCCGGATACGGCGATCGAGGTGCAGGTAACCGACGGCCAGATCACCGTCCGCGACCACGGCCCCGGATTTGCAGGCGAGGATCTGCCGCGCGTGTTCGACCGCTTCTACCGCGCCCGCTCGTCGCGCGGCCTCCCCGGATCCGGCCTGGGCCTCGCGATCGTGCGCCAGGTGGCGGAGTTTCACGGGGGCAGCGTCAGAGCGGAGAACGCCGAGGGCGGCGGCGCGCGGCTGCGGCTCCAGCTCTTAGCGAGCTCCTAGGCGCCTTTCACGAGACCTTCAGCCCCGCCCACTGGGATGCGGGCATGGCGATCAACCGACTACAGCTCTTCGCCCTCCCGCTCGTGGTGGTATCGCTGGCGTTCGCCGCCTGCGGCGATGACGACGATTCCACAACCGCCTCGGCCGAGGACGCGCGGGCCGAGCTTCGCGAGGCGACCCTCGAGTACGCCGAGTGCATGCGCGAACACGGCGTCGACGTGCCCGATCCAAAGCCGAACGAGGGCGGCGGCGTGCTCCTCGAGCAGCGCGGGCCCGACACCGCCGCCACGCGCGAGGCGGAGGAGGAGTGCCGCAAACACCTCGAGAAGGTGGAGCCGCCCGAGTTCTCTGACGAGGAGCAGCAGGAGTTTCGCGAGCGGGCGCTCGAGTTCGCGCGCTGCATGCGCGGAGAGGGACTCGACTTCCCCGATCCGACATTCGGCGAAGACGGCCGGGTAACGATGCGCGCGCCCGCCGGCCAGGATCCGCGCCAGGACCCGCGCTTCGAGGAGGCATTCGAGAAGTGCGGTGACGGGCTCGGCGCACCCAGCGGCCCCGCCCAGCCGTGAGTGGCCTGTCGTCGCTTCTGCGCCGGCGCACCCAGGCGCCGGATGAGCTCGCCACCCCGGCTCGCGACGGCGACGGCCCCGACGGGCCACGCCGCCGGCGCTGGGTCGTGCCGCTCGCGATCGGCCTCGCCGGGGCCGGAGCCGTCCTGGCGACGGTGCTGATCGCGAGCGGCGGCGACGAGGAACCCACGCGCGCCTCGGGCGCGAGCACGACGACCGCTGACGTCGAGCGCCGCACCCTCGTCGCACGGGAGCTCGTGGACGGGACGCTCGGCTACGCGGGCAGCCGCACGGTGATCAACCGGCTGGGGGACGGCGATTCGTCCGGCGCCGACGGCGGCGGCACGGATCCCGCGGCCGGTAACTCCCCCGACACCGGGTCGGGCGACCCGTCCGCCAGCGGCTCGAAGACGCTCACGGCACTGCCCCGCGCTGGCTCGGTGGTCCGCCGCGGCGGCGCCCTTTACCGGGTCGACGCGGAACCCGTCGTGCTGATGTACGGCCCCACGCCCGCGTACCGCGACCTGCAAGAAGGGGTCGAGGACGGGCGCGACGTGCTCCAGCTCGAGCGGAACCTCGCGGCGCTCGGCTTCGACCCGGGCATCATCGATGAGAGCTTTACCTCCGACACCGCCAGCGCGGTCGGCGATTGGCAAGAGTCGCAGGACCTAAACGAAAAGGGTGCGGTCGAGCTCGGTCGCATCGTCTTCCTCCCCGGCCCGCGCCGGATCGGGGAGCACAAGGCGTCCGTCGGCACACTTCTCTCCGAGGGCACCGAGGTGCTCGACACGAGCTCTACGAGGCGCGTGGTCAGCATCGAGCTCGACGCCAGCCTGCAGAGCATCGCCCGCGCCGGCGATCGCGTCGAAGTGACGCTGCCGGGCGGATCGATCGTGAACGGTCGCATCACCGATGTCGGCCAGGTGGCGCGCGAGAAGGAGAGCTCCGACGCCGCCGCCGCGGCCGACGATCCGAACGCCGAGGCGGAGCTCGTGATCGACGTGACCGTGGAACTGGTCAAAAGGCGCCGGCTCGGCCGCTACGACGAGGCTCCCGTGAGCGTCGGCCTCGCCCAAGAGTCCCGCAAGAACGTGCTGGCCGTGCCCGTGGACGCGCTCGTCGCCCGCCGCGGCGGCGGCTACGGCGTCGAGCTGGCAGGCAGCCGGCGGATCGTGCCCGTGGACGCGGGCATGTTCGCGGACGGGTTCGTAGAGATATCCGGCAGCGGCATCCGATCGGGTATGCGGGTGGTGGTGCCGGATGAGTGAGGCCCGGGCGAATGGCGGCCCGGTGCTGGAGATCCACGGCCTCACGAAGCGCTACCCCGGTGGGGTGGATGCCCTTCGAGGCGTGGACATGCTTGTGGAGGAGGGCGAGTTGCTCTGCGTGGTGGGCCCCTCCGGATCGGGCAAGTCGACCCTCCTCCACATCATGGGATCGCTCGAGCGTCCGAGCGAGGGCATGGTGCGAGTGGCGGGTCACGACGTCGCCACGCTCCCCGACCGTCAGCTGGCGGCGCTCCGCGCCCGTCACGTGGGATTCGTGTTCCAGCAGTTCTTCCTGCTCGAGGGGGCGACCGCGGTCGAGAACGTCGCCCAGGGACTGCTCTACCTGGGCGTGCCGGCGGCGCAAAGACGTGCCCGCGCCGAGGAGCAGCTCCGACGGGTCGGCCTCGGTCATCGCGTGTCGCACCGCCCCACCCAGCTCTCCGGGGGCGAGCGCCAGCGCGTGGCGATCGCCCGGGCTCTCGTGGGCCGGCCCTCGATCATCTTCGCCGACGAGCCGACCGGGAACCTCGACAGCCGCTCGGGCGCGCAGATCGTGGGGCTGCTGCACGAGCTGAACGCGGACGGGACGACGATCGTCGTCATCTCGCACGACCTCGAGCTCGCGGCCGCGCTTCCCCGCCGCGTGCACATTCGCGACGGCGAGATCGAGGCCGACGAACACCCGTGAGCTCCACGCCCGCACCCAGCCGCCTGTCAGCGGGAGACGTCCTGCGCGTCGGGGCCTCCGGTCTAGGGACCCGGCGGCTTCGCGCCGGGCTGTCAGCGCTCGGCGTGGCGATCGGGATCGCGTCGATGGTCGCCGTGCTGGGAGTGTCCGAGTCGAGCAAGGCCGATCTGCTTGCGGCCCTGGACCGGCTCGGCACCAATCTGCTGGAGGTCGGCCCCGGCCAGACCTTCGCGGGCGACAGCTCCGAGCTCCCCGAGGAGGCGCCCTCGATGGTGCGTCACATGGGAGGCGTCGAGGAGGCGTCCGCGGTGAAGTCGCTCGACGAAACCGTCCGCCGCACCGACCGCATCGACGAGGCCGAGACGGGTGGCATCGTGGTGATGGCGGCCGACCCGGGTCTCGCACGGACGCTCGGGGCGCCCGTCCGGCGCGGCGAGTTCCTGAGCCCGGCGACCGTCGGCTACCCGGCGGTCGTGCTCGGCTCGACCGCCGCCGAGCGGCTCGGCATCAGCCGGCCGGGCGTCAACGTCTGGCTCGGCGACCGCTGGTTCAGCGTCGTCGGCATCCTCGCCCCGGTCACGCTCGACCCCGACCTCGACAGCGCCGCCGTGATCGGCTTCCCGGTCGCGGAGCGGCTGTTCGCCGCCGACAGCTCCCCCACCGGCATCTACGTGCGCGCGGCCGACGATCAGGTCGAGGAGACGCGCGACCTGCTCGCCGCAACGGCCAACCCCGAGCATCCCGAGGAGGTCGAGGTGAGCCGCCCGAGCGACGCGCTCGCCGCCGAGGCCGCCGCGAAGAGCGCCTTCACCGCCCTGTTCCTGGGGCTGGGTGCGGTGGCCCTGGTCGTGGGCGGCGTGGGGATCGCGAACGTGATGGTGATCTCCGTGCTCGAGCGCCGCTCCGAGATCGGCCTGCGCCGGGCGCTCGGGGCCACGCGCCGCCACATCGCGGCGCAGTTCCTGACCGAGTCGCTGCTGCTGGCGCTGCTGGGAGGCCTCACAGGGGCGGCGCTCGGCGCTGCGGTCACGGCGGCTTACGCGCTCAGTCAGCGCTGGCCGACGGTCGTGCCGGGCGTGGCGCTGGCCGGTGCGTTCGGCGCCGCGCTCGCGATCGGGGCGCTGGCCGGCCTCTATCCGGCGGCGCGCGCCGCTCGGCTGGCGCCCACGGAGGCGTTGCGCTCGGTCTAGCCGCGGAACCGGTCCGCCGCGACCGTTGTAGTACTGACACGGTGGAGGACCGGCCACCCAAGGAGGCGGCGCTCGTCGCACGAGCGAAGCGCGGCGAGCTCGACGCTTACGAGGAGATCGTGAAGATGCATGGGACGGTCGCGTTCCGCACGGCCTGGCTGATCACCGGCTCGGCGGCGGACGCCGAGGAGGCCGCACAGGACGGCTTCGTGAAGGCGCAGCGCGCGCTGGGGCGCTTCCGCGAAGGCGCTCCCTTCCGGCCCTGGCTGCTGGCGATCGTCTCCAACGAGGCGCGCAACAGGGTGAGGGCCGCGGGCCGCCGCTCGGCGCTCGCGCTGCGCGTGGCCGAGGAGCGCCGTCCGGGTGACGCGGTCCCGTCGCCCGAGGCGGCGCTCCTCGACTCCGAGCGGCGCGACGAGCTGTTCGCGGCCCTCGCGCGCCTCTCCGAGAACGACCGGCGTGCAGTCGCCTGTCGCTACTTCCTCGAGCTGTCGGAGGAGGAGACAGCGGCGGTTCTCGACTGCGCCCGTGGGACCGTCAAGTCGCGGCTGTCACGGGCGCTCGAGCGCCTGCGGGGCGAGCTGGGGGAGGAGGCGCTCCGGTGACCGAGCTCGAGCGAAGCCTCGTCCAGCTCGGACGCGAGCTCGACTACCCGCCGACTCCTGACCTGGCGGCAGGAGTCCGGGCCCGCCTGCAGGCTCCGCGCAGGCGCCGCCTTGCCGTGCTCCCGCCGGCGGGTCTGCGGCGCGCGCTGGCCCTGGCGCTCGTCGCGCTGCTCGTGCTGGCCGGCGGCGTGTTTGCCGCCGTGCCGTCGGTCCGCGACGCCGTGCTCGAGTTCTTCGGGCTCCAGGGGGCGACCGTCGAGCGGCGCGAGCAGCTGCCGGCCGCGCCCGAGCCGCGGCCCTTGCAACTCGGCGATCCGATGACGCTCGATGACGCTTCGCGGGTGCTCGGCTTCACGCCGCTCGTACCGGCCGATCCCGGACGGCCTGACTCGGTGTTCGTCCGCCGCGACATTCCGGGCGGCGAGCTCTCGCTCGCCTACCGGCCGCGCCCCGGTCTCCCGGAGGCCGCCTCCACCGGGCTCGGTCTGCTCGTGAGCGAGTTCCGGGGCGACCTCGTGCCCGAGTACGTCGGCAAGCTCGCCCCGGAGACGACCCGCATCGAGCGCCTGCGCCTCGGTGGCGAGCGGGCGATCTGGATCGAGGGCACCCCGCACTTGTTCTTCTACCGGCGGCCGGACGGCCTCGATACCCAGCGCGACCTCCGGCTCGCTGCGAACGTACTGCTACTTGAGCGCGGCGACGTGCTCGTCCGCCTCGAGGGCGGCTTCGGTCGCGAGCGCGCGCTCGAGATCGCCCGCTCTCTGGGCCCCTCCTAATTGGCGTGTGAGCAGCGTTTCGCTCATACCCGTTTGGGGTACCGCCTAAGGTGGCCCACGCCTGTTCCAGCACGAATTTGGCCAAGAAGGAGGGGCGAGATGCTCATTCCTCAGCGCAGAGCGAGCCGCAAGCTCGTCTGCTTAGCGGTGGCGGCGGCGACACTGGCGGGGGCGACGGCCGCGGCCGCAGCCGTCGATCCGCTGGTCAGGGTCACTGGCACCAGTCCGTTCGCTGCCGGCTGCGAGGGCGCGCCACAGACCGGCACAGTCTATCCGGGCGGCGAGGTCGAGCCCTGGGTCGATGTGAACCCGGCGAACGAGAACAATGTGATCGGGGACTGGCAGCAGGACCGCTACTCGAACGGCGGCGCCAGGGGTAACCGCAGCGGCTTCTCGCTGGACGGCGGGCAGACCTGGACCATCCCGCCGGTGAGCACGGCCCCGGATACCGGGCAGGCGAAGTTCAGCCGCTGCACGGGCGGAAACGCGGCCAACGGCGGTGACTTCGAGCGCGCCACGGACCCGTGGGTGTCGATCTCGCCGGACGGCACCGCGCACCAGGTGGCGCTCTCGATCAACGATTCGAACGTCAACAACGCGATCCTCACCTCGCGCTCGTTCGACATGGGACGCAACTGGGAGGACCCCGTTGTCGTCAAGTTCGACGACAACCCGACGGTCTTCAACGACAAGGAGACGCTGACCGCCGACCCGCACGACTCCAACTTCGTCTACGTGACCTGGCAGCGGATCGTCTCCCCGAACGAGCGGGCGAGCTCGCGGGCAGCAATTAATGCCGCTGTATTCCGGTCGCTTGCCTGGTTCGCGCGCTCGGATAACGGCGGCGCGTCATACGACGTCGTCAAGCCGATCTTCAACCCGGGCGCCTTCAACCAGACGATCGGCAACCAGATCGTCGTGCTCCCGAACGGCGACCTCGTGATGCTGTTCAACCTGATCCTCAACACCGGCCCCCGCCAGAACCGTGGCTTCACCGCGGCGGTGATGCGCTCGACCGACCGCGGCGACACCTGGTCGGCGCCGATCCGGATCGATCGCATGTTCACCGACGGTGTGCGTGACCCGGCCGACGGTCACGACGTCCGCACCGGCGACATCCTGCCGCAGATTGCGGTGGACGAGAACAGCGGCGCTCTCTACGTCGTGTGGCAGGACGACCGGTTCACGGGCCAGGAGCAGATTGCGTTCTCGAGCTCGACCAACGGTGGACGGACCTGGAGTCCGACGCAGCGGATCAGCAAGGTCGGAGGTGTGAACCAGGCGTTCACACCGACGGTGCGCGTGGCGGACGACGGGACCATCGGCGTCCAGCACTACGACTTCCGCAACGACAACCCAGCGACCACCCCGCCGTTGACCACCGACGTGTGGCTGCTGCGCTCGGAGGATGGCGGCGACACGTGGACGGAGGAGCGTGTCGGCAACACCTCCTTCGACATGACGATCGCTCCCGACGCGCTCGGCTACTTCGTCGGTGACTATGCCGGCCTCGACTTCGCGGGCGGCGGCGTGAGGCCCGGCTTCAAGCCGTTCCACGTGCGGTCGAATGAGCCGCTCAACCCACTGAACCGCACCGACGTGTTCGCCACAACCGCGAGCACGGCGGGACCGTAAGGAGGAGGGCGCCCCGCCGCCGACAGGCGGCGGGGCCCCCTCCGTCGTCGGGCGAGGTTTCCCGGGTAACTCTCGAACCTTGGTGCCGGTCACGCGTTCAAGAAGGTGTTAGGGGACCCCATGGACAGCGTGACGGCGCTATGACGGCGCCGTGCGTGGGCCAGGGCGAAGGGCTCTCTTCGGGGAGCCCTTCGCCGACCATGGGGCTGAGGCGAGTCTTACGAGCCCGACTGCAGCGAGCGCCGCAACGGCACGGCGTACCAGAGCAGGGCGAACATGAGCGCGACGGCGCCGGCCACGAACGTGACCGTCGTCTGGCGGTAGAGGATGTCGGTGATCAGCAGGATCGCGCCGGTCATCGCCGCCGCGAGCAGCCCCATCCCGACGATCGTGAAGCGGTTCGCGGTGAGGACGATCCGCTCCTTGTCTTGCTCGCGGAACTGCACGCGGTGATGGACCGTCGGCGCGATCAGAAAGCCCGTCGCCCCGGTGGCGAGCAGCAGGGTGACGAAGTAGATCGTCTGCTGGAAGCTCGTGATCTCCGGGAACCGCTGGTTGAACGGCACGACGAGCAGGAACGCGAACAGCACCTGCACGCCGGGTAGCGCGACGCGCAGCTCCTGAAGGAGCTCCTGGAGATTGCGGTCGAGCCGCTCCTCCTCGCTCTCGTCCCGTCCGGAGCCCGCCATGGTTGTTGCCTCCATGCCCTGCACGGTTACCCCCCCGGGCACGCGTTTACACCGTTTTCACGAGCGCTCCCGCCGCGAGCGGACTAGCTGGAGCGCGAGCGGCTTGCCGTGGAGCGGGAGCGGGTCGTCGTGGCCCGGGCCCGCCGCGACGTGCGCCGCCGGCGCGGGGACCCCCCGTCGCGGCGCTCCGCCGCCGGGATCTCCTCTCGCGCGACCCCCTTCGCCAGCGTCGCGATCTGCTTCTCGAGGAAGCTCGCCATGCGCTCCTCCTCGCGCCGGATGTCGCGGGCGAGCTTGGCGGTCTCGCGGTCTCCGACCGCCTCGGCCAGTGCCTCGATGCCCGAGTACATCGCGATTTCCTCGTGCTCCTCGGAGAACTCGGTCTTCGCGTTCTTCAGCATCGTCTCGTGCTCGCCGGTCCCGCGCAGGGCGTGGAGCGGGCCCTTGGCGACGGACACCGCCTTCGAGGTAACGCCCTGCACCGCTGCCGCGGCTTCGGCGACCGGCTCGGGCAGCTTCTCGACCTTGCCGCCGAGCTGCTTGATGCGCCGCTCGACGGCCCGGGCGTGCGCCTTGGTCTCCTTGAGGTGTTGCTGGAGACGCTTCTTGTACGGCGCACGTGTGGTCATCCCGATGTGCGCCTGTAGCGCCGTCTCGAGCTCCTTCTCCTTGCCGTGCGCCTCGGTCAGGTACTGGATCAGCTTCAGGTCTCGCGTGTTTGGGTCAGCCATAGCGTTGCGGTACCCGGTCGGCCGTGGCCGAACCCGACAACCGCGTCGAGTACAACATGGCCATGAGCGGCTGGGACGACGACGACTGGAGCGGCACACCGCCGGAGGGCCACATCAGCCGCGACCGGGCCAACCCCAGCTTCTGGTACGAGAACCGCACGCCGCTATCGATCACCGGCGTCGGCCTGGGGGTGGCCCTGATCGTGCTGCTGATCGTCTGGCTGCTGTGAGCGAGGTTCGGGGAGCGGCAACGTTCCGGACCTCCGCGGACGCGTACGACCGCCACATCGGCCGCTACGGCGCCGAGCTGGCGGCGGCGCTGATCGCGGCTGCGGGGCTGCAACCGGGCCAACGGGCGCTCGACGTGGGTTGCGGGCCCGGTGCGCTGGCCACGGCGCTGTCGGAGCTGCTCGGGCCAGAGAACGTCGCCGCGGTCGATCCCTCCGAGCCGTTCGCCGAGGCGTGTGCCGCCAGGCTGCCGGGCGTTCGCGTGGAGATGGCCCCAGCGGAGGCGCTGCCCTTCCCGGACGCATCCTTCGATGCCGCTCTGTGCCAGCTGGTCGTGAACTTCATGACGGACGCAGCGGCCGGCGTGCGCGAGATGCGGCGGGTAACCCGCTCGGGCGGGACGGTGGCCGCCGGGGTGTGGGACTACGCGAACGGGATGACGCTTCTGCGCCGCTTCTGGGACGCCGCGGTGGCGCTCGACGCCCAGGCCGAGAGCCTCGACGAAGGCCGGACGATGCGCCACTGCCAACCGGACGAGCTGGCGCGGCTCTGGGGGGAGGCGGGGCTCGAGGAGGTCGCAACGTCGGCGCTCAACGTCGGTGCCGGCTACGACGACTTCGACGACCTGTGGCAGCCGCTCAAGGAGGGCGTCGGGCCGTCGGGAGCTTACGTCGCCGCGCTGCCGGCCGAGCAGCGCACGCAGCTGCGGGCTGAGCTTCGCCGCCGGCTCGACGTCGGCGAAGGCCCGTTCCGGCTCTCCGCCCGCGCCTGGTGCGTCACGGGACGCGTTCCGTGACGCACGAGCGGGACAATGCGCTGTCGTGACGGACGGGACGACCACCGATCTGGTGGCCAGCGGCTGGGGCGAGTTGCGCGAGGCGCGCTGGGGCGCCGCGCGGCAGCGGTTCGAGGCGGCGCTCTCCCGTGAGGAGTCGCCCGAGGCGTGGGAGGGATTGAGCTGGGCTGCCTGGTGGCTCGATGACGGGGAGGCTGTGTTCGCGGCTCGCGAGGCCGCCTACCGGCAGTACAGGAAGCGCCCAGACCCCGCCGCGGCGGCCCGTATGGCGACCTGGCTCGCCGTCGACCAGTTCGATTTCCGCGGCGCCGCGGCGGTGGCGAACGGGTGGCTGCAGCGGGCGCACCGCCTGCTCGACCCGCTCGAGCCAGGTCCTGAGCACGGCTGGCTCGCCTTCCAGGAGGGGTACTTCGCGTTAGGGGCCAACGACACTGCGACCGCGAGCGAGCTGGCCGCCCGTGCGACCGAGCTCGGCCGGCGCTTCGGCGTCGCCGATCTCGAAATGCTGGGCCTCGCGCTCGAGGGAGCGACGCTGGTTACAGGCGCACGCGTGGACGAGGGCATGCGCTGCCTCGACGAGGCCACGGCCACGGCTCTCGAGGGCGAGGCCACTATCCCGATCTCTGGCGCGTGGACGTTCTGCTTCCTGGTCAGCTCCTGCATCGCCGCGCTCGACTTCGAGCGCGCGTCCGAGTGGTGTGACCGGATTGCCGAGTTCGCGGAGCGCTACGGAAGCCGCTACATGCTGGCGTTCTGTCGTGCCGAATACGGCGCCGTGGATGTCTGGCGGGGCCGCTGGGTGAAGGCAGAGGAGCTGCTGGAGGCCGCGATCGAGGACTACTCCGAGACACGCCCGGCCTGGGTCGGGGGTCCGCTGGTCGCGTTGGCCGAGCTGCGGCGGCGACAGGCACGACCGGCGGACGCGGCGCGGCTGCTCGACCAGGCGGGCGCCTCCTCCACGGCTCATCTGTGCCGTGCCCGGCTCGCGCTGGACGAGGGCAGGACGCTCGAGGCGGTCGATCTGCTCGAGCGCCTGCTGCGCCGGCTGCCGGCGGACAACGGGCTCAGCCGGGCTCCGGCACTCGAGCTGCTCGTCCATGCCCGCGCGGCACGCGGGGAGCTCGAGGAGGCCGGCGCTGCCTGCGAGGCGCTGCGGGACGTGCAGCGGCAGGTGGGAACGGGGCCGTTGGGCGCTTGTGCCGACGTGGCCGAGGGGGTGCTCGCCTGCGCCCAAGGAGACCACGATCGCGCCCGCACTCTGCTCGAGGATGCGGTCGACGTCTTCGAGCGCGGTGGTGCGCCGTTTGAGGCCGCGCGGGCGCGGCTCGAGCTGGCCACGTGCCTGATGGCGCTCGGCCGCGTCGAGGGCGCGGAGCGCGAGGCGACCGCCGCGCTCGAGCGGCTGGTCGAGCTGGGGGCAGAGCTCGACGCCGCAAGGGCGCGGCGCCTCCTCACCTCCACACGCGGAGGCGGCCCGCCCCTGGGGACGCTGACGCCGCGAGAGCGAGAGGTGCTGCGGCTGCTGGCGGACGGGCTGACGAACCGCCAGATCGCAGAGCGGCTCGTGGTTAGCGAGCACACCGTGCACCGGCACGTGACGAACCTGCTGCGCAAGCTCGAGCTCCCCTCGCGCACCGCCGCGGCCGCCTACGCCGTTCGCTCAGGCCTGCTCGACAGCTCGCCCGCATAGCCAGAAGCGGCCAGCTCCGCCGTATCGAAAGATGGCCGCTCCTGGCGAAGCCGCGGAGGCGCCCTGAGCCTACGGTGCCGGCATGCAACGACACAGCCCAGCCATTCAGGCCGCGGCAGCCACCCGGATCGAGGAAATGGCGGACAAGACTGAGCAGCGGGCCCTGTGGGCGCTCGGCGACTACCACCGGTTTGCGACAGAGACCGTCTGGGTTCTCGGGCCGGTGCTCGTGGATGCGTGCGGGATCGGAGCCGGCCAGCGCGTGCTCGACGTCGCCACGGGCACGGGGAACGTCGCGATCCGCGCCGCCGAGGCGGGTTCGGACGTTGTGGCGGCCGACCTCACGCCAGAGAACTTCGAGGCAGGCCGGCGCGAGGCTAGCGCGCGGGGCGTGGAGCTGGACTGGGTGGAGGCGGACGCCGAGTCGCTCCCGTTCGGGGACGGCGCCTTCGACGTCGTCACGTCCTCGCTCGGTGCGATCTTCGCCCCAGACCACCAAGCCGTCGCCGACGAGCTGGTGCGCGTGTGCCGGCCGGGAGGAACGATCGGGATGATCAACTTCACGCCCGAGGGCCTCGCCGGCGAGTTCTTCGAGCTCTTCGCCCGCTACGCGCCGCCGCCGCCGGCAGGAGCGCAGCCGCCCGTGCTGTGGGGCAGCGAGGAGCACGTCCGCGACCTGTTCGGAAGCAGGCTCGCCTCACTGGGGCTCGCCCGCCGCCACTACGTCGAGCGCAGCCCCGACCCGGCCGCCTACTGCAAGTTCTTCAGGGAGACCTTTGGGCCCGTGGCCGGGCTATACGCCGCCCTCGCCGACGAGCCCGACACGCTCGCGGCACTCGATCGCGACTTCCTCGAGTTCGCCACGCGCTCGAACCAGGGGCCGCCCGGCGGCCCGGCCGAGTATCACTACGAGTACCTGCTGGTCGTGGGCCGAAAGCCGGCCTCGTAGAGTCGCCCGAAGGCCTGCTCGGCGGCCTCCGTCTGTCGCAGCGCCTGGGCGACGGCCCAGTCCCTCGTCGCCCGGTCCACGGCCAGCACGGTCCAGCCCTTGCCGTCCTCGTCGCTCAGGTGCACGAGCAGCGTGTCCCGGTTGTGCTCGACGCGCAAGCGGTGAGCGGCGTTCCCCTGCTCGCTGAGGATGCGCGGCTTCTCCTCTCCGGGATCCGCCACGAACGAGGTCCAGCGTGAGCGCGGAGGCCGCTTCGCCGGAGACGCCTCCATGGCGAACAGCTCGACGCGATACCCATCCGGGTCGGTGACCTGCACCCGGACGAAGCGTCCGTCGTCCTGCCACTCGGTCTCGGTCACACCGGCCTTGCGAAGCCGCCGCCGTGCGCTCCGGACCTCGTCGGGGTCCGGGACCTGGAAACCGAAGTGGTTGTGGGCCGGCAGCCCCGTCGGCACCTGGCCCTCGCTCAAGGCGAGCAGCGAGCCGTCGGACGAGCCGATGATCAGAAGGTCCCCCTCGTCGTGCACGCGCTCGGTGAGTCCGAAATGCTCGCCGTAGAAGACAGCCGACGCCTCCCGGTCGCGGACGGTCAGCGAGACGTGATTGAGCAGCACCCGGCGATCATGCCAGGCCCACCTGCGCCACCGGTTGACATCCCTATCCGAGGAGCGGATAGTCGGACCTCTGGTCCTCGTCCCCGCACCCTCACGGGGAGGTGGTAGTGAACTCCGACTCGCTCTCCCTTAGGCGCCGCGCCTAGGCGCGCGTGCGCCGCGAGCGGCCTGAGCGCCGCTCACCTCATTCGGAAAGGAGAATCACATGCGCCCCTCCCGCATGCGCGGCGCCGGCCTGCTCGCGGCCGTAGCCGCAGCTGTCGCGCTGACCGCCGCCCCGGCCCGCGCCGACACCGTGACGGACTGGAACGTTCACGCCACTACCGCGCTGGCCGGTCAGGCACCCACCGTCATGACGATCAACCTTGCGATGGTGCACGGCGCGGTCTACGACGCCGTGACCGCGATCGACAAGGAGTACGAGCCCTATCTCGTTCGCCTGCGGGCGCGTTCGTCGTTCTCGAAGGAGGCGGCCGCCGCGACCGCCGCCTACCGCGTCCTGCTGAGCATCGTTCCGGACCCACAGGGGACGCTTGCCGGTCACTACACCACCTCGCTGGCGGCGATACCCGACGGGCTTGCCAAGCGAGGAGGGATCGCCGTGGGCGAGGCCGCGGCGTGGGCGATGATCGCCGCACGAACGGAAGACGGCCGCTTCGGGCCCTACCGCTTCCCCGTCGAGCCGCCCCTGGAGCCCGGCGAGTGGCGACCCGTTCTGCCCGCGTTCGTCAACGACCCGAACGCATGGGTCGCCAAGGTCGAGCCGTTCCTGATCGAGAGCCCCTCGCAGTTCCGCTCGCGCGGACCGTACGACCTCGAAAGCCGCAGGTACGCGCGGGAGTTCGAGGAGGTGAAGCTGCTCGGATCGCTGACGAGCACAGCGCGCAGCGCCGATCAGACCCATGCGGCCCAGTTCTGGGCCGAGGGTCCGATGATCATGACCCGGCTCGCGCGCGAGTTGTCTGACGACTTCGATCTGAGCATCGCTGAAAACGCCCGAATGTTCGCCATGCAGTACCTGACCGGCGCCGACGCGCTGATCGGCGTCTGGGATGACAAGGCGACCTGGCTGTTCTGGCGCCCGATCACCGCGATCGAGGAAGCGGCCGGCGACGGGAACCCCGCCACGGTGGCCGAGCCGGGCTGGCGGCCGCTGATCGACAATCCGCCTTATCCGGACCACTCGTCCGGCCTGTCCAGCGTGATAAGTGCTATGGCTGAGACGTTTGGGGATTTCTTCGGGACCGACCGGATCTCGTTCACCGCGGTGAGCGTCAGGGGCACGCCCGCCGTCACCCGCACCCGCGACTTCGACGGGTTCTCGGAGACAACCGACGAGGTGGTCGACGCCCGCGTGTGGTCGGGCATCCACTTCCGGAACGCCGACGAGGACGGTGCCCGCATCGGCAAGCAGGTGGCCCGCTGGCGCGACAGGCACTACTTCGAGAAGGAGGACCGCTTCGAGGACAGGGACGACTGATCGGCCAGTCCGGCTGAGCGAAGGGGACGGCCGCCGGGCCGCCCCCTCCGCCGCCGGCTACTCCGGGCGGCTCGCGAGCGCCTGAAGCGCCGCGAAGCCGCCGACCACGAGCGCCTGCAGCAGCACCCACACGGTCCCGACCGTGCTCGGCGAGGACGCTCCGGCTGCGGCGAACACGAGCGAGCCGAGCGCCCAGACCGCGTTCGCCGTGGCAATCGCGAGCACCGCGACGCGCGGGACCACGTGGCGTGTCGACACGACCCAGACGGCCGCCGCGAACAGCAGGAGGAAGGCGCCGACCGGCCTCATCAGGCCCGCCGAGACCCCGAGCAGGTCCTCGAGCGGCTCGGCCGCGGCGAGGTACGCCACTCCATTGACGCCGGTCACCACGGCGTCGAGTTTCAGCACCAGTCGCAGCAGGGTTTCGCGTTGAAGAGCCGCCACGCGGGCGGGCATCGATTCGGCCGTCATGGGCCTCACCTCCTGTTCGATCCAGATCACGCGCTGCAGGGTCGCGCGATAGGGGAGCCGCGTCGATTACGTGGGAGGTAATGCCTCGACATACGAGCGCACGGCGTCGGCCGTCTGCTCGTCTGCCGGGAAGAACGACTCGATCGACAGCTCGCTGGCGGTGATCTCGACCGCGGTGCCGAATGTCGCGACCATGCTGATGAAGGCAAGCTCGCCGGCCGAGCTCGACAGGCGGAGCGGGACGGCGATGTCGTGGCGGGCGTTCGGCGCCGCGTCGGGGCCCGGATAGCCGCGCAGCTCGTCGAGCAAGGTGGCGAGCGCGGCGTCGCCGCTGACGGCGATCTGGCGCTCGAGCCGTTCGAAGACGTGCGCGCGCCACTCGCCCAGGTTCACGATCCGCGGCGCCACGCCGTCCGGGTGGAGGCTCGCGCGGAGCACGTTGAGCGGCGGCGAGAGCAGTTCAGGTGCCACGCCCTCGATGAGGAGCGCGACCGCGCGGTTGGCGGCCAGCATCTCCCAGGCGCCGTCGACCACCAGCGCCGGATAGGGCTCGTGGCCGTCGAGCACGAGGCGAATCGTGTCGCGCACCGGGGCCATCTCCGGATCGTCGAGGGCGTGTTGCTCGAAGACGGGCGCATAGCCGGCCGCCAGGAGCAGACGGTTTCGCTCGCGAAGGGGCACCTGGAGTCGCTCGGCGAGGTGGAGGACCATGTCGGCGCTCGGCCGTGACCGTCCGGTCTCGACGAAGCTCAGATGGCGCGCCGACACGTCGGCCTCGAGCGCGAGGTCGAGCTGGCTGAGGTGCCTGCGCTGGCGCCAGTCCTTGAGGAGCGATCCAACTCGAACGGCGCCCGCGGTCGTCATCCTGCCCGGACCCTAGCGCCGGTTCGGCACGACGGCGCTTACCTCCGAGGTAACCGCCGTCCTCACTCCTGTGTCCCTGCCTAGTCTCGGGGAATGAGCGCACCGCCCCGAGCAGTGATCGCCGAGCGCGCCGCGCCCCGGGATCGCTCGGCGTCGGCGGATGCCTTCGCGCCGCTCGACTGGGCGCTCGTCACTGGGGTGGCGCTCGCGTGGGGAGCGTCGTTTCTCTTCATCGAGCTGGGGCTCGACCACTTCGAGCCGGGCCTCGTGGCCTTCCTGCGTGTGTTCTTCGGCGCGGCGACGCTCGCGCTCATCCCCGCCGCGCGGCGGGGCGTGCCGCGCTCGGAGTGGCCCCGGATAGCGCTGCTCGGCGTGGTCTGGATGACCGTGCCTTTCATGCTGTTCGCGATCGCCCAGCAGTGGATCGACTCCTCGCTCGCGGGGATGATCAACGCGGCGGCGCCGCTCTTCACCGCGGTCATCGCGGCGATCGCGGTCCGGCACCTGCCGGGCCGCATCCAGGCGACGGGGCTCGTGGTGGGGTTCCTCGGAGTGCTGGCGATCACCTCGCCATCACTCGGCCAGGGTGAGTCGAGCACGCTCGGGATCCTGCTGGTGCTGCTCGCGACCGTTCTCTACGGATGTGCGTTCAACCTCGCCGGACCGCTCCAGCGCCGCAACGGCGCCCTGCCGGTGATCTGGCGGGCGCAGCTGGTTGCGCTCGTGTTCCTCACCCCGCTCGGTGCTGCCGGGGCGGCCGGGTCGAGCTTCGAGTGGTCGAGCCTCGCCGCGATGATCGCGCTCGGCTCGATCGGGACCGCGCTGGCCTTCGTCTGGTTCGCGACGCTCGCAGGCCGCGTCGGGCCGACGCGCGGCTCGCTCACGATCTACTTCATCCCGGTTGTGGCGATCGTCCTCGGGGCGCTCCTGCTCGACGAGTCGATCCACGCGGCGGCGATCCTCGGGACGGCGCTGGTGCTCGCGGGGGCCTACCTCACGAGTCGCCAGGAACGGACGCGTTACTCGTCGGGCACCCCCGCGGCTTCGAGTGCCTCGGCCCGGCTGCCGTAGGACCAGGCCCGCGCGTTAGTCCTCGAGCACGTCCATCCGCGTGATGAGCCCGCCCTCGAACCGGTAGCGATGCCGGACGTGCGAGTCGGAGAGGAGCGCGCCTGTCCCGGCGTCGTGGACCACCTGATGCACGTCGACCGTGATGGAGCCGTCCGGCTCCTCGCTGAACCCCTCGGGCTCGACCTGGCTCGAGATCGCTTCGAACTGGCGCCTCCAGTAGTCGCGCACCGCGTCGCGGCCGACGACTCGTCCGCCCTCCCAGGCGTTGGGCCAGTCGACGTCCTCGTGCATAAGGCCGACCGCAGCGTCGATGTCGCGGGTGTTGAAGGCGTTGTAGGCGGAGCGGAGGGTCTCTTCGGCGTCGGGCACGCCCCCAAGCTACCGGCCGAAGTCACGTCCGAGCCGGTGGTGCAACACTCGGGGCCGTGGCCGACGAGCCCTCGATGACCGGCGGCTGCCTCTGCGGCGGCGTGCGCTTCGAGCTGACCGAGCCCGCCGCGGCGGCCGGCTACTGCCACTGCACGCGCTGCCAGCGTCGCACCGGCTCCGGGTCGTCGGCTCAGGCTCGGATCGACGGTCGCACCCTCCGCCTGGTCAAGGGCGAGGAGCTAGTTCAGGCCTGGCGCCACCCCGACGGCGGCTTCGAGAAGTGCTTCTGCCGCGAGTGCGGTTCCCACCTCTTCAGCCGCAACCCCGATGACCCAACGCAGATGAGCGTTCGCCTGCCGGCCTTCGACGGCGATCCGGGCGTGCGCCCTAGCTGGCGCGCGTACGTGGCGAACGCCGCCGTCTGGGACTCGATCCCGGACGACGGGTTGGAGCGGTTCGAGCAGGCGAAGCCGCGCTGAGTTGCACGCGCCGTGGCCGGGCGGAAGGCGTCCATCGTGCCGACTTGGTGTCGTCTCACGACATGAAGTCGACACTGTGTGCGAGAAACGCGTGCTCAGGCCCGCCTTCGTTAGCCCGCCTTCCACTCACACGAGGCGCGGATGACGGTCTCGAGCTCGGCTCGACCGGCTCCGATCGTCGCGGTCGGGAAGCGCATCGTCCGGACCAGCGCGCCGTCGCCCTCGAGGCGGGGATGGTCGCCCGAGATCTCGGGCGCACCTCAGCGTGGCGTCTAGGGGATTGTCGGCCTCGTTGACCGAGCGGTCGACGTCGGGATACCGGTTCATCCCTCGAGCACCTCTTTCAGCCGCGCGAGGTCCTTGCGGTTCGCGCGCCGCATCGCCCGCTCGAGCAGCGGCGCCGCCACGCTCGAGAAGCCGCTCGGCTGCCCGCGGTTCCTGAGCGTCATCCGCGTGCCGTCGCCCGCGTCCTCCCAGCTGTAGGTCGTCTCCATCGGGAACGGCCCGTCGGACGTGGCCATCACCAGCAGCCGGCCGGGCACGATTTCCCTGATCTCGTAGGTGTAGGTGAGCGTGCGGCCGAGGAAGTGAGCGGTGAACTCGATCTCGGACCCCGAGGCCAGCGGCCGGGGCGACCTCCACTCGACTGACTTGATGTTCTCGTACCAGCTGGTCGCGTTGTCGGGATCCGCCGCGAAGGCCGCGACCTCGTCGCGCGGCCGCTCGATCTCGATCTCCGAGCGGACGTCGACCGGCACCCGCCTATCCCTCTGGCGGGGGTCCCGGCTTGACGAGCCCAACCACGTGGCCCTCGGGATCCGCGAACAGCGCGATCGTGGTGCCCTGCATGGGCTCGGTCGGCGGCATCACGGTGCGCCCGCCGAGGGTCTCGGCCTTATCCAGCGAGGCCTGGAGGTCGTCGGTCTCGACGTAGAAGGTCACGTGGCCATCGCCGCCCGAGGGGTCGGCCCCGACACCGGCGGACGGCGCGTCGCCCTCCGCGGTGAGCATGAAGTAGTCGTTCGGCGCGGGATCGACCTTCCATTCGAACAGGTCTGAGTAGAACCTGCTCAGCGACTCGGCGTCCCGGCCCATCACCTCGTACCAGATCACCGGGTGGGGCATGTCTCCTCCTTCATTGGCCGCCTGGCTCTTGTACGGTAGGCACCGCCTCCGGCTCGTTCTACGGCTCCTCGGACAGAGATATGGCGCTTAGCTTGGGCACCCTGCACAATCCCGCCGTCGGGGCTGTGCTCGACCGGCTCGAGGCCGACGCGTACCGGATCGCCGAGCAGATGGCGCTCGCGTGCCGCGAGGAAATCGCGGAGTACGGAACTGTCAAGGACCCCGCCTTTGCCGAGGAGGTGCTGGCGCACGCGGTCGAGCATGTGGACGCGTTCGTCCGGGCGGGGCGCAGGGGGTCGCCGCCGGGGGGCGCCGAGCTCGACTTCGTGCGCGAGCGCGGCGCGCAGCGAGCCCGCGAGCTGATGCCGCTCGACGCGCTCCTCAAGGCCTACCTGATCGGACAGCGCACGGTGTGGGAGGCGCTCGTGGACGCCGCCGGCACGAGCCGCGAGGGACTGCGCACCGCGCAGGCGCTGACCGCGCTGACCTTCGGCTACACGCACGCGATCAGCGTGGCCGTGGCGGACGCCTACCTCCGCGAGAGCAATGCCCTCGCCTCGGAAGCCGAGCGCGCACGCCGGAATCTGCTCGACCATCTCCTGTCGGGTCACGCGCCGGGCGCCGAGGAAGAGCGACGCGCCGAGGCCCTCGGACTGCGGCCGCAGGGCGAGCACGCCGTGGTCGCCGCCATGGCAGCGTCTGGCGAAGGCGACGAGCCGACCAGCCTCATTGCCCGCGCGCTCGCACGCGAGGAGCCGGCGCGGCCGTTCGTGGTGGCGCGGCAGGCCGAGGTGGTGGCGGTCCTCCCCGTCTACGTGCGGCGTGGGCCGCGCGACCTGAGGGGAGCGCTTGAGCGCCGAGCCGGGCTCCTCGCGCGTAACCACGGCGTACGTCTGCGCGCGGGCATCAGCTCCGTCTGCACCGGGCTGGCCGAGTTGACGCGCGGCTACGGCGAGGCCCATCGCGCGCTGGGCCAGACGCCCGCCGAGGGTGGGGTAACCGCGCTCGACGAGATCCCGCTCCTCGACTACCTCGCAGCCGCGGCGGACGAGACGGCGCAGCGCCTGATCCCAGGTGGCGCCGCGGTGCTGGTCGAGCAAGACAGAAGCGGCGCGCTCGCGGCGACACTGCGGGCCTACGCCGACTGCGACCTCAACGTGCGGCGCACGGCGGAGCGCCTGATCGTGCACCCCAACACGGTGCATCACCGCCTGCGGCGGATCCACGAGCTGACCGGCCGTGATCCACGCCGCTTCGCCGACCTGGCGGAGCTGACCGCTGCGCTGCGGCTACTGGACCTCGATCGACCTGACGGCCCGCTGCATGCACAGTCCCAGAGCAGGCCGGGGACGGGAGATGCAAGCACCAGTCCTTAGGACATACTGCGGGCCGGATTGCTCCGGCCCGCAGCGGTTGCTTGGAAGTTGCCTAGCTAGACGTTTTGATCTATCGGGCAGCTGGCGTTATTCGCCGCGTCCAGCATGTCCTTCAACGCCTCGATCTCCTCATCGGTTCCGGTCGCGAATGCTTCATTCACCAGGGTTTGTATCTCCGTGACCGTGAGCGGGTAGTCGACGTCGGGGTGCGCCGCATTCAGAACGGCAGCGATCGCTTGGCGCGTCAGCGCTTCTTCACCGCCGCCGCCGAGGCTCAGCCCCTGCAACAACGTCAGGCTCCCAATCTCAGGCGGTGCCGCGCTGAAGAGGGAACTCACCAGCTGGCTGGGGCTGAAGCCCGTCGGCCCCCACTGGACCGCATCCTTCTTATCAGCGTTGTTCTTCCAGAAGCCCGGGGTGCAGCCTTCCTCACCGATCGGCTGCGTCGTGGTGGTCGTCGTTGTGGTGGTCGTCGGCACGGTCGTCGGCGGCGGGCTGGTCGGCGAAGTCGTGGTGTCCGTGGACGTACCCCCGGCCATACCAACCCCGGCCATCGTCGCGGCGATGGCGAACCCGCATACCGCGAGCACCGGAACACTTAGAAGCTTGGCGAGCCATCCCCTCCGACGTCTCATAGCACGAGTCCCCCTTTGAGTCGGGCCCTGACCCATCCGGGGCCAATGGCCAATATCCGTGTAAGTTTCATACCAGCGGTTGCGTTGCACTGGTAGTGCCAAAAAAGACCAGTTCTGCACGCATCCGGCGTCTCTGCCTGGCCTTGCTGGTCGTCGGCCTGCTCGCCGTACCCGGCGCCGCGCCGGCGTCCGCTTCGCCCCGCACGGTGACGACCAGCGAAGACGCGAAGGCGGTCTTCCTAGCGCATCCGAAGGTGGCGCGCTGGATGCAGCGCTACCCCCGGCCGACCTGGGTCACAACGGCCCGGTTCCGCCCGAAGCTCGACGTATGGCAGGTCAGCGTGTTCTCCGGGAAGGCGGGCCAGACCGCCGCCGGAAAGGTGGACCGCCGGGGTCAGGTTGTCGAGGCCTGGGTGGGACCGGAAGTGGCTTGGCCGCTCGCGCGTGGCGACGGCCTGGGCGGGGTGCTCAACCGACCGCTGGTCTGGCTCTCGTTCTCCCTCTTCTTCCTGGTCGGTCTCGCCAATCTCCGCAAGCCGTTCTGCCTGCGCAATCTCGATCTCCTGGTTTTCCTGTCGTTCTCGATCTACCTCTGGTACTTCAACGAGGGACGGGTGTTCGCGAGCGTCGCTGCCGCGTCCATCCCGTTGCTGTACCTGATCGCAAGGTGCGCGTGGATCGGTTGGACCAACCGCGCCTCTCCGGCCGCTCCGGCGTTACCCGTTTGGCTCCTTGTGGCGGCGACAGTGCTGCTCGTCGGTTTTCGGGTCGGGTTGAACACCGAGCAGTCGGGCGTGCTGGACGTCGGCTACGCAGGCGTCATCGGGGCCGACCGCCTCGCGCACGGTGAAACGCCATACGGCAACTTCCCCGTCAAGGACACAGGTAGGCCCTGCGGGCCTGCCACCGAGGACGGTGACATCGGCGACTGGGTCCAGGCGAACGGACGCTGCGAGAGCGCGAACCATCTCGGCGATACGTACGGACCGGTCAACTACCACGCGTACCTGCCCGGCCTGGCGGCATTCGGTTGGAGCGGGAAGTGGGACGACCTACCGGCGGTCCATTTCACGACCATCCTCTTCGACCTGCTGGCGATCCTCGGACTCGCTGCGGTCGGCTTCCGCTTCGGCGGAGCGCGACTGGCGGCTCTCTTGGCGTTCGCGTGGGCCGCAAATCCGTTCACGCAGTACCTGTCCAGCTCGAATACGAACGACGCGATCATGCCCGTCTTCCTGATCTGGGGGTTCTGGGCGGCGTCGTCGAACCTCGGTCGCGGTGTCTTCGCCGCGCTCGGGGCCTGGACGAAGCTTGCCGCTCTCGTCGTTATCCCGCTGTGGGCGACGTACCCGAACCCGCGGGACTATCGGCGCGCCACGGTCTTCGCCGCGGTGTTCATCGTGACCACGGTGCTCTGCTTCTGGGCGCTGATCCTCGGCGGAAACCCCATCGAGGCTTTTCGGGTCTTCTACGAACGGACCTTCGAGATGCAGGTCGACCGCCACTCACCCTTCTCCCCCTGGGACTGGGGGCAATATCACGCGCAGGGCATCCCCGACCTCAAGTGGCTGCAGCAGATACTGCAGGTCGCGCTGGTCGCCGCCGCGCTGGCAGTCGCCTTCGTGCCGCGCCACAAGTCGCCGCTCCAGCTCGCTGCGCTCACCGGGGCTCTCCTGATGGGCTTCGAGCTCGTACTCACACATTGGGCGGCGCTCTACATAGCGTGGTTCTTCCCGTTCCTCGTACTGGCCGTGGTGGCCGGGACCGAGCTCGGCGGAGTCGTGCCCGAACGGGCGCGTGCTCCCGGGAGCTCCGCGCGGGAGCGGGGCGTAGAGGTGGGTCTCGCCGGCTCGCCCGCGTCAGCCATGTCGAGTAACCGCTAGTCGGCCACGTGATCAGGCCGATGGGGCGGCGGCGGGGCGACGGGCGCCACGGTCGTTTCGGGTGGGCAGCGGCGAACTCTCGAACCTAGTCGCTAGCTGTGCGTTTCCATCCGAGGAGACCAAAAGAGGAGGGATGAGTCGGATGCAGCAACTGTTCAGGCGCGCGCTGCTTGCCTCGGCAGCGCTCGCGCTAGCTCTAATCGCGGCGGTCCCGGCCGCGGCGATTCACGAAAGGCCTATCCCGAAGGACCGGGCCCCGTTCAACACCACCGCCGCCGACGACGTCGCGCCGAGCCTGTTCACAGGCGGTGCGATGCAGCACGGCAGCGAGGAAGGTCACCTGCCGGGCTCGTCGGAGAACGTCGAGCTGATCAGCGAGCTCGAGCCGACCGACCCGTTTGGACCCATCGTTCCCGGTCAGATAGCGGACGTCTCGGTGTTCAAGGGCTTCGCGTACCTCAACTCGTGGAACGAGCCGACCTGCGACAAGGGCGGGTTTTACGCGGTCGACATCCGTGATCCTCGCAATCCCGATCAGGTCGCCTTCGAGCCGGCGCTGACCGGGAACTACCACGGCGAGGGCGCACATGTGATCAGCGTCGACACGAAGACGTTCAGCGGCGACCTGCTCGCCGTCAACAACGAGCACGGCACCTGCCCGGACGTCGACACGACGATCGGCGGAGGCTTCGACCTCTACGACGTCAGCGATCCGAGCAACCCGCAGCCGCTCGTTCAGGGCGCGGGCGACCAGGGCGGGGAGGGCCGCATGAACGGCACCCAGCCCTCGAACACCTACCACAGCGCGTTCATGTGGAAGGACGACGGCAAGGTCTACCTCGTGGGCACGGACAACGAGGAGTTCCACGACGTCGACATCTGGGACATCACCGATCCGCGCAAGCCGAAGCCGGTCGCGGAGTACGACCTGTTGGCCGACTTCCCGCAGATCTCCCAGACGGCGGAGCATCCGCGGCTCAACGAGATCTTCAACCACGACATGGTGGTCAAGGAGATCGACGGCCGCGACGTGATGCTCGACTCCTACTGGGACGGCGGCTACGTAATGCTGGACGTGGAGAATCCCGCCAAGGCCACGTACGTCGGCGACACAGACTTCGCGGACGAGGATCCGCTCGTGCCGGGGATCTCCCCGCCTGAGGGCAACGCCCACCAGGCCGAGTTCTCGCACGACAACACGTACTTCCTCGGAGCCGACGAGGACTTCAACCCGTATCGCTCGGACAAGTTCTTCGTCGAGGACGACCAGTCGAGCAACGAGCGGCCGGCCGTGGAGGTCGGCGGCGGCACGTCGCCCGCTGCGCTGCCGGACCAGACGCTGAGCGGAAAGGTCGTGTACGGCGGCTACGGCTGTCCGGCCGACCCGACGGTGCTGCCGCAGGCGGCGGATTACACCGACGAGGAGCTCGGACTGCAGCCGGGGGACGAGCGGATCCTCCTCATGCAGCGCGGCCCCTCGGACGATCCGTCGGCCGACTACAACGGCAACGGGGACCTGACCGACGACGCGTGCTTCCCCGGTGAGAAGGCCGCGAAGGCCTTCGATGCGGGCTGGGACGCGATCGTGCTCGTGAACCGCCACTTCGGGACCGACGACACGACCGGTGTGCCGAACTGCGGTTCGGGCGCCTACGACCCGGCCAAGCCGATGGTCACGATCTGCACGACGCACGCGGCTTACCACGAGCTGTTCGGGACGCCGCCGGAGTTCGGAGTGCCCTACCCGCCGACCGACGCGCCTGAGATCGGTGCTGTCAGCGTCAAGCGCGTGCGGGCCACGTCGGTGTTCGACGGCTGGGGCTACGTGAACCTGTTCCGTCGCCAGAACGGCAAGGTCGAGCGGATCGATTCCTATGCGATCCCCGAGGCCCTCGACCCGGACTTCGCGTTCGGGTTCGGCGACCTGTCGGTCCACGAGGTGGCGATGGATCCAGGCCAGAACCTCGCCTACAGCTCGTACTACGCGGGCGGTGTGCGGGTGTTCAGGTTCAGCGAGGCCGGCATCGAGGAGGTCGGCCACTACATCGACGAGGACGGCAACAACTTCTGGGGCGTCGAGACGTTCGTGCCGAGCGGCGCGGCGGCGGGCGACCTGGAAGGTAAGCGCCTGTTCGCGGGCTCCGACCGCGACCACGGCATCTTCATCTTCCGCTACACGGGCGGCTGAGCGACCCGTCCGGCGGAACGGCGGCGAGGGGCGGCCTGCGGGCCGCCCCTCGCACCTTGTTGCGTCCCTCTCATCGCCAGCAGTGGCCGGTCGCCGTGCTCAGCGGCCGTCACCGATCCGCCGCCGCCCCGAGACCGAGGGCGCTCAGCCCCTTGTAGTCGGGGTAGTAGTCCATCCTCACCAGCCGGTCGCCGCCGAACGTCCATAGCTGGGCATCGGTGCGCTCGAGCTCCACGCCGCTCGCGCGCCCGCGCGCCCGGAGGCGGTGAACGTGAACGCTGAGGATCCGGTGCTCGTCGACCTCGACCCGCTCGAGCGGCTCGAGGGTGTAGTCCTCGAACGCCTGCTGCCAGTCGGCCACCCAGCGTTCCCAGCCCTCGCGTCCGCGGTGAACGCGCGAGTCGACCAACTCGTGGTCGTAGATCTCGAAATCAGGCCGCACGAGCGACCAATCCAGCTGCCCGGTCGCCTCGTTGGCGGCTCGTATTCGCTCGAAGAGATCCGTGCTGCGCAGGACCACAGTATCCCGGCCCAACGCAGGGCCGACGGCCGCCGTTGCCGCGCTGTTACCCCCGGTTTGCCGCGCCGAAACCGGCCTCCTGAAGGCTCGTCGCCGAAGTCACCCACCCCCAGACGAGCCGCCGAGGCGGCTCTCGGACAGGAGGCAGTTATGGGCAACGCAATCCCCAGCCAGCACCCCGCCGTTGTTCTCCGCTCCCATTACACCCTTGTTCGCGCGCTGCTCGCGGTCGCGATGATCGCGGTCGTGGGTCTGACCGTCGCCGTCGTGATCCTCGCCAACGAGAGAGACGAGGTGAGCACGAGCGCCGGCAGCACGAGCGTCGCGGCGCCGGTCGGGACGACCCGCTACGACGGCGGGCCGGACGAGGGCACCCGCGCCATCGGCGCCGCGGCGGCGCCCAGCGCGACTGACAGCGCCCCCGCGCCGCGCTACGACGGCGGCCCCGACGAGGGCAGCGCCGACGTCTCCCCGGCACTGCCGAGCGGCACAGCGGCCGACGGGCTCCGCTACGACGGCGGCCCGGAGGAGGGCACCCGCGGCCCCCTCACCGAGTAGGGGCGGACTCGCACGCGGGACCCGGGCAAGGGCCCTCCATCCGGAGGGCCCTTGTTCTGTCGCGCCAGGGGCGTAGCCTCCAGCCGGCCGGGCATCGCTGATTTTCAGGAGGAGGGCAACGATGGCCACCTCGAACGAACGGACGGCGAACGCTGACGCGCCCGAGGGCCCGACCGATCTCTCCAAGGGCTCCTGGATCGATGCTCTCAAGCGTGCGGGCAAGGGATTCAAGGAGGACAAGCTCACCGATTGGGCAGCGGCTCTCACGTACTACGGCGTCCTCGCGATCTTCCCGGCGCTGTTGGTGGTGGTGTCGGTGCTCGGCCTGATCGGCGAGTCCGTCACGGACGAGCTGATCCAGAACCTCGAGGACGTGGCTCCCGGTCCGGCACAGGAGATCTTCACCAACGCGATCAGGAACCTCGAGGACGCCGGGAGTGCCTCGGGAATCGCCTTCGTCATCGGCCTCGTCGGCGCCATCTGGGCCTCCTCCGGCTATGTGAACGGTTTCATGAGCGCCTCCAACTCGATCTACGACGTGGAGGAGGGCCGCCCGCTCACGAAGACGCTGGGGACCCGCATCGGGCTCACGCTGGTGCTGATGGTGCTGGCAGGGATCATCGCGTTCTCCGTCGCGCTCACCGGCGGTCTGGCCAAGGAGGCCGGCAACCTGGTCGGCGTCGGCGATACCGCCGTGGACGTCTGGAATCTCGCCAAGTGGCCGGTGCTCCTGCTGCTCGTGAGCTTCCTGCTCGCCGTGCTGTACTGGGGCGCCCCGAACGTGAAGCTGCCGTTCCGCCTGTTCTCACCCGGAGGGCTGCTCGCTGTCCTGGGCTGGGTGATCGCGTCGATCGGCTTCGCCTTCTACGTCTCGAACTTCAGCTCCTACAACAAGACCTACGGAGCACTCGCGGGACCAATCGTCTTTCTGCTGTGGCTCTGGATCTCGAACATCTGCATCCTGCTCGGCGCGGAGCTCAACGCCGAGCTCGAGCGCAGCCGGGCGCTCGAGGCCGGCGAGGTTGCTCATGAGGAGGAGCAGTTCGTCGAGACGCGCGACGACGCGGCGAAGTCGTAAGCCGTTCGGCGAGGCGCCCTCAGGCGAGCTCGCCGACCTGCTCCCGGAAGAGCTGCACCTGTGGTCCGAGACTGTCCCCGAGCGCGCACGACACCACTCCGAGGCCCTGCACCACGAGCCCGGCGCGTGCGGTCAGGCGGTTGAACTCGTCGCTTGCGCGGATCCGGTCGAGCGACTCGCCGCTGCCACGCAACAGGGCGAAGCCGCCGAGGTCACCGCCGTGCGGATAGAGGATGACAACCTCGAAGCTCTCGATCTGCCCCTCCTCCTGGAGGCGCCCCCAGTAGGCCACCGACTCGTCGAAAACCTCGAGGCTCTTGGCCTCGCGGCCGGGAACCGGATCTCCAAAACCGATGAACACGCCCATCTCCGCCATGATCACTGCCCCTTTCGGTCGGGTGGGGACACGCTCGCTGGCCGAGCGGTCGAAGTCAAGACGTGGGCGGCGTCCGGGTCGCCGGAGCCGTTCCGGCGACGATAATCGGGCCCTCGTGGGTGTGATCGCTGAACTCGAACGAGGTCGTCACTCGTATGCCCGGGAGTCGTGGCGGGATGCGTTCGAGTCGCTGTCGAGCGCTGATCGGGCGGCACCACTGGGGCCGGAGGAGCTGGAGTTGCTCGCAAGGTCGGGGTACCTGCTCGGCCGCGACGACGATTACGTAAGCGGCTTGGAACGGGCGCATCACGCGCACCTGGATGCCGGCGATGCGCCGCGTGCTGTGCGCTGCGCGTTCTGGATCGGCCACAACATGCTGTTCCGAGGCCAGCCGGCCCGGGCGAGGGGCTGGTTCGGGCGCGCGCAGCGATTGCTGGACCAAGCGGGGCAGGACTGCGTGGAGCGGGGCTACCTTCTGATCCCGACCTGGTTGGAGCAGATGGGGAGGGGTGACTGGGAGGCCGGGCACGCCACGGCGGTCGAGGCCGCCGAGATCGGCGACCGCTTCGGCGACATGGACCTCGTCTCGCTCGCGAGGGACGATCAAGGACGCGCCCTGCTGAAGCAGGGGCGCGGCGAGGAGGGCCTGCGGCTTGTCGACGAAGCGCTCGTCGTCGCCGACGCCGGTGAGCTGTCGCCGATCGTCACGGGCATCGTCTACTGCAACACGATCGCGTTCTGTCGGGACGCCTACGAGCTGAGCCACGCCCGGGAGTGGACCGAGGCCTTGACGAGCTGGTGCCGCCGCCAGCCTGAGATGGTCGCCCATAACGGCCTCTGCCTCGTCCATCGCGCCGAGATCATGCAGCTACGGGGGGCATGGGGGGACGCCCTGGAGGAGGCGCAACGAGGCGCCGAGCGCTACACGTCAGGCGTGTTGAATCAGCTCGCCGTCGGCAAGGCGCTCTACCGACAGGGGGAGGTCTATCGGCTCCCGGGCGACCTCGGCGCGGCCGAGGCGGCATATCGGGAGGCGAGTCGGTGCGGATGCGAACCGCAGCCGGGCCTGGCCCTGTTGCGGCTCGCCCAAGGCGAGCGCGATGCGGCGGCCGCGGCGATCCGTCGGGTGGTGAGCGAGACACTCGAGCCGCTGAAGCGAGCGGCCCTGTTGCCCGCGTACGTGGAGATCATGCTGGCCGCAAACGAAGTCGAGGCGGCGCGCAGCGCCTGCCGCCAGCTCGAGGAGGTCGCGGAACGTCATGGAAGCGAGGCGCTCGAAGCGATGTCCGCGCAGGCTCGGGGAGCGGTGGCCTTGGCCGAGGGCGATGGCCGGACCGCCCTTGTGGCGCTGCGCGGCGCCTGGCTCGCTTGGCAGGAACTGGGGGCGCCGTACGAGGCCGCGCGTGCGCGCGTGCTCATGGGGTTGGCCTGCCGGTTGGAGGGGGACGCAGACAGCGCCACGCTGGAGTTCGAGGCGGCCCGCGCCACCTTCGGCCAGCTGGGTGCGGCGCCCGACCTCGCGGAGCTCGACTCGGTCACCCGCGGCGGCGCGCATGGAGAAACCCAGGGGCTGACGGCTCGTGAGCTCGAGGTGCTGCGCCTTGTCGCGGCCGGGAGGAGCAACCGCGAGGTGGCTGAGGAGCTGGTGATCAGCGAGCACACGGTCGCCCGACACCTGCAGAACATCTTCACCAAGCTCGGCGTCTCGTCGCGTACCGCGGCGAGCGCGTTCGCGTTCGAGCACCACCTCGTCTGACCCGCTCGCGTGGTCAGAAATGACCACGCCGTTCCCGCCGCAATGTTGGTGAATCCAGGCGATGCGTAGGCCGCCCGCCCGGGATAGCTTCGTACACGACTCGGGACACGACAAGAGGAGCTCAGGGATGTATGTAGTCGTGCAGCATCGGTTCAAGGACCCGGAGACGGCACTCGCGCGTGGCGTGAAGCTGATCAAGAACGAGGACGCGCCTACCGGAGTACGTGGCCTGCAGTTCTACCCGAGCCGGGACCAGTCGTCGGCCACCTGCCTCTGGGAGGCCGATTCGGTGGAGGACATCCAGCGCTACGTCGACGCGGCGCTCGACGACTCCAGCGAGAACACGTGCTACGAGGTCGCTGCCGAGCAGGCGTTCGCCGAGCAACCGTTGGGACTGCCGCCGCGGGCAACCCGAGCAGCGGCGATCGACGCGTAGGTTCGGGCACCTTAGGAAGGAAGCCCCCAGCTCGGCCGCCGTGGCGTCGGGGGCGCGAGGACCCTGACCAGGCGACCACGGGGGAAGGAGGCGAGCCTCCGGTCCTGGCGGGCAACTTACCCGTTGCTTGCCGCGAGCTTTTCGCAAGGATGGCTTCGATGACCCGTGGACCCTGGGAGCGCACGCTCGGACCCGCCGAGCTGCCCGTGACCGCCATCGGGCTCGGCCTCGCTGCGCTTGGGCGGCCGGGTTACCTGAACCTGGGCCACGGCGACGATCTCGGCTCCGATCGCTCCGTGGCCGCCTTGGAGCTCCGCGCGCACGCGGTCTTGGACGCCGCGTACGACGCGGGCGTGCGTTACTTCGACGCGGCCCGTTCCTACGGCAGGGCGGAGAACTTTCTCGCGTCGTGGCTGCGGCGCCGCGGGCTGGACCCCGGCGAGGTCACGGTCGGCTCGAAGTGGGGCTACACCTACACCGCCGACTGGCAGGTGCGGGCGGACCCGCCCGAGGTGAAGGATCTGTCCGTCGACACCTTCCGTCGCCAGTTGCGCGAATCCCGCGAGCTGCTCGGAGACAACCTCTCGCTCTACCAGATCCACTCGGCGACGGTCGAAAGCGGCGTGCTGGACGACGCGGCTGTGCTCACCGCGCTCGCCGAGCTGCGGGCCGACGGCGTCAGCGTCGGTCTGACGACGAGCGGTCCGGAGCAGGCGGAGACCATCCGGCGTGCCATCGGCGCCGGCGGCTTCGACACCGTTCAGGCGACGTGGAACCTGCTCGAGCCCTCCGCCGGTCCGGCGCTGGCGGACGCCCATGACGAGGGGCTCGGTGTGATCGTCAAGGAGGCCCTTGCCAACGGCCGTCTGACGTCCCGTGGTGACTGTCCCGAGCTCGAGCAGGTCGCGCAAAGACTCGGTGCGAGCCCCGACGCCGTTGCGCTGGCCGCCGCGCTGGCACAACCGTGGGCGGACGTGGTACTGAGCGGCGCGGCCGGCCCGGAGCAGATGTCCAGCAACCTCGCGGCGCGGCACGTGTCGTGGGACGCCGAGGCCGCGGATGCCCTGGACCGCATGGCCGAGGAGCCGGAGGCTTACTGGCGGACCCGAGCGGAGCTGGTGTGGAACTGAGACCGGGGGCGGCCGCCGAGATACAGGCCTGGCTCGAGCCGCGCGCCGATGAGATGGCCGCGCTGCTGGAGGAGTTGGTGGCGATCGACACCGAGAACCCGCCCGGCCGCCGGCTCGGTCGTTGCGGACGCGTCCTGAGCGACGCTATGAGGAAATTGGGCCTGGCGCCGGAGCTGATCGAGCTCGCGCCCACACGAGAGCTCGAGGACCCGTGCATCGTCCGCGCCGGCGTCGGCCACGGCCCTCGCACGATCTACTTCCACGGGCACTTCGATGTCGTCCCGGCACAGGACCCCGCGCAGTTCCGACCACAGCGGCGCGACGGCAGGATCATCGGACGCGGGACCGCCGACATGAAGGGCGGCCTGGTGAGCATGCTCTACGGCGCCGTGGCCGCGCGTGAGCTCGGCCTCCTGGGTCAGGGCCGGATCGTGTTGCACTTCGTGTGCGACGAGGAGACCGGAAGCGATGCCGGCTCGGGACATCTGCGCGAGGCGGGATTGGTCGACCGGGACGCGCTGGCGATGCTCACCGCCGAGCCGACCGGGGGTGTCGTCTGGCACGCGTCACGTGGTGCGATCACGCTGCGGGTCGGTGTGCGTGGCCGGGAGGCGCACGTAGGGCAGGCGCATCGGGGCGTGAACGCGTTCGAGCACATGCTCCGGGTGGCCGAACCGCTCACGGGACTTGCCCACGAGCTGCTCGCACGGCGCACGGCGTTCCCGGTGGAGGACGACGATGCTCGCGGCTCGATGCTCGTGGTGGGCGGCTCGGCCGGAAGTGGCGCCAACTTCAACGTCGTGCCGGGATCCGCCTGGTTCTCGGTCGACCGCCGCTTCAACCCGGAGGAACGACTCGACGAGGAGCTCGCCCGCCTTACCGACGCGATCGCCCGCGCCGCCACCGATGCCGGCGCCGACGTGACCGTCGACGTGCTCCAGCGGGCGCCCTCGGCCAGTACCGACGACTCGCACCCGACGGCGAAGGCGCTCGCCGACTGCATCGAGCGGATCGAAGGCATAAAGCCGCGGTTCGAGCTGTGCCCGGGCACGCTCGAGACCCGCTGGTATGCCGAGCTCGGGATCCCGGCCTTCGCCTACGGCGGGGGCCGACTTGACGTCGCCCACGGCCCGGACGAGTTCATCGACGAAGGCGCCCTGCGCCGCTGCGCGGCCGTCTACGCGCTGTTCGCCGGCAGGGTGCTTCCCAACTCGCCGCCGAGAGCGTAACGTTCGTCACATGGATGGGACCATTGCGCTCATCCTCTTGGGGGTGCTGCTATTCGCCGCCGCGGGTGGCCCGTTGTTCGGCGCGGAATCGCGCCCCGGCTGGCTGGACCTCGACCGCAAACCACGCTTCCGCATGGTCGGCTCGATGCGTCGGGAGGATTGGCCGCCCTACGAGTGAGACGCTGCCGCCGCGCGCATGCCGTGCCCCACGCGCGGATCACCAAGCCCTCGCCGACACCAGACGGCGCGACGGTCGAGGTGCCCGGGGTCGGCCCGAGCACCGTCACCGGCGACGGAGCGCCCGCGCCCCCAATCGACGCGGCAAGGAATCGTGTCCTAGTTGCCGCTGACTTGGACGTTGCCCCGCTGGACATCCCTGAGCGGGAAGAGGTCCTCGTTCGCGTCGACACAGGTCCGCCTATCGACGCTGCCCGGATTAACCGGGATCCGGCTGACCTGATCGATCACACCCTTGCCCTCGCCGTTGTCGCGCACGATCACCCGGTTGAGCTCGCCGATCTCCCCTTCGGCCGGGTTGCTCGTGTGGGTGATCAGGCCGCTCATGTAGGCGGTGTTTCCGTCAATACGCAGACAGTCGATCCGGATGTGCACGAAGACGTCGAAGCCACGACTGTTGAGCTGAAGCTGTCCTTTGACGGTGCCGTCCGCATGCTGCCGTGCGGAGAACGAGAACGACCGGAACGTCCCATCGGGCCTCACCATGTGGCCGGAGCCTGTGGCGGCGCCGACAACCGGGTTTGGTGCGGCGGGAGCGGACTGCGCGAGCAGTCCTGCGAGTGGCAGAGCGCCAAGCAGCATCAGGCGCACGACGTTCCTCTTCACAGCGAGTCCTCCTCCTTCGGCGCCAACTGCGCCTTTGCCAGACGGCGAGTCTCTCCCGAAACGGGATCGGCGTCAAGCGCCGTCCCGCGAACTACCCCTGATGCCCAATCGGAGTGACGGAGGGCTGGCCGTCGACGAAGGTCAGGCGGTCGCGCAGGCCTGTGATCTCGAAAACGCGCTGCACCTGCCAGGGCCCTTCGATGATCAGCAGTTCCCAGCTCGCTGCGCGCGCGGCCGTGTCGGCGTCAACGACGAGGTGAACCCCAGAGGAATCCATGAAGGTCACGCCCTGCAGATCGAGCACGACCCGCTCGCAGCCCTCGGCGACGCACTCCTCGATCTTCTGTCGGACCCTGCCGACCGTGGCCATGTCGATCTCACCAACGGGGCGCACGCGCATACCCAAGGACTCCGGCTGCGCATCGACCTGAAACGGCACTGCTTGCGCGTGTCCTCGGGTTTCAGGCCGGTCGGCGCCGTCCCACGACGTAGTGCGGTTACTCAGACTCATGAGGCCTCGGGGAATGTTCGGGCTCCGGCGCTGCTCAAGCCCCTCTATGGAAACCGAACCGCCCCGTTCTGATCACCAAGCCCTCACCGCACGTTCGGCGCTGCTTGGACCTAGGGCGATGGTACACCCCGCATGGGGCTAGGTGCCGTGCCCGCGTGCGGCGAGCTCAAACCACACCCGCGTGCCGTGCTCGTGGGTCACGCCCCAGCGAGCGGCGAGCAGATCCAATAGCTGCAGCCCGAAGCCACCATCCACCGGATCGGCCGCACGCTTGCGGACCGGCCCCTCGCCGCGATCCTCGACCTCGACGCGAACGCGGCCGTTCAGGGCGAACCCGCTGATGTGCAGCGGCGATCCAGGTGGCTGATTGGAGTGCAGAACGCTGTTGGTGACGAGCTCCGACACGAGCAGGCACGCGTCGTCCCGTAGGTACTCCGCGTGCGCGCGGCCGTCGAGCCATCGAGAGACGGCCGTACGTGCTGCGAGCGCCGCCTCGGGCCCGCATGCGACGGTCGCCTCGCCCACTTGGACTAGGTCCCCATCTTGATGTACCGCCATTGCATCCTCCAATGGATTCCCGCGCGACCCAATCCCGCTGGGACGGTCCGGCGGGCACTCCGTCGGTCTGGAGGAACAGGTCCGGCGCTTCTCGGCAGTTGCAAAGCTGATCGAGCCGCGTCAAATCTGAGGCTCCGCAATCTCAAGCAATTTACCCGGCTGGGCCAGAACCCATGCCTAAGTCAGAGGCGAAATCGACCGGTCGCCCGGCCCGGGGGTGGGGTATCCTAGCGGGGACGGTTCCGCCTCTTGGTCGGGACGGTTCCGCTTCGGGGTTCTCTGTCTTCCTCCGCCTTGCTAGCGGGCTCGCTTCAGAGGGAGAAGGGAGGCGTTCCCATGAGCGGAACCCAGGAGCCCTCCTCAGGCAACGTGCTGCAGGCGGTGTCCAACGCGATGGTCAGGCTGCACAAGGAACAGCTCGGCCGCGGACCGACCAACGCGCGGACCTATTTCGCCGGGCCCGACACGCTGGTGTGCACGCTGGAAGACTCGCTCCTGCCGGCGGAGCGCATGATGGTCGAGATGGGCGAGGAGCACCGCGTGCGCGAATCACGCCTGTTCCTCCAGGTCGCCTCGCAAGACCAATTCATCGAGACCGTCGAGAAACTCCTGTCACGCAAAGTCAGGGCCTTTTCGAGCGCAGTCGATCCCCCTGCGGGAGTCGTCTTCGAGGTGTTTAGCTTCGAGCCCGAGGACACGCACGGCGACGGAGCTACGCCGACGTAGGCGCCAAAGAGTCGCAAGGCCCAAATCGACCCGCCGACCGCCCGGCGCCGTCGTGGGCTATGCTGGCCGCGCAGGTTCCGCTTCGGGGTTCTCAATCTTCCTCCGCCTTGCTCGCGGGCTCACCTCAGAGGGAGACGGAAGGCGGGTCCCATGAGCGGAACCCAGGAGCCCTCCTCAGGCAACGTGATGCAGGCTGTGTCCAGGGCGATGGTCAGCCTGCACAAGGAACAGTTCGGCCGCGGACCGACCAACGCCCGGACCTACTTCGCCGGGCCCGACACGCTGGTGTGCACGCTGGAGGACTCGCTCCTGCCGGCGGAACGCATGATGGTCGAGATGGGCGAGGCGCACCGCGTGCGCGAATCACGCATGTTCCTCCAGGTCGCCTCGCAAGACGAATTCATCGATGTAGTCGAGAAACTCCTGGGACGAAAGGTCAGGGCGTTCTCGAGTGCAATCGATCCCCCCGCGGGAGTCGTCTTCGAGGTCTTCAGCTTCGAGCCCGAGGACACACACGGCGACGGAGCCGCGCCGACATAGGCGCCAAGCGGGCGCGGCGCGTTTACGCTACGGAACGTGTCCGGGCCGACGCCGCGGTTGCTGATTGCCTACGACGGCTCTGACCTTGCCAACGCCGCGGTACGGAGTGCCGCCGAGCTGTTCCCCGGCAGCAGCGCGCTGGTAGCCACCGTTTGGGAGCCAGGGCTGG
>Ga0081538_10000547_pt1 | contig 41476 bp, 42 predicted proteins | sample TabmetS5T2R1_FD_71022 | JGI IMG/M metagenome (GOLD analysis project Ga0081538, IMG submission 71022) | Tabebuia heterophylla rhizosphere microbial communities from the University of Puerto Rico - S5T2R1 | ecosystem: Host-associated > Plants > Roots > Rhizosphere ... | reverse complement strand
CTCGGACTCGGCCGGCTCATCGAGCAGCAACTCGTCATCGTCGGCCGATTCATCGGGCTTCACGTCCGGCAATGGACTGTCGAGATTTGCAGCAGCTGCCTGCGGATCGTCTTCGTGCGCCGCGGCGCTGGCTGCCTTGACCGTCGACGCCCTGCCGGCGCCGGACGCATCGATCAGGTCCTCGAGATCGCGCGCGGCGATCCAGCGGGCCTTGATGGCGCGCGCTTCAGCGCGGCGGCGCTCATCGTCCTCGGTTTCGACCGATGATGCCCGCTCCGACGTCTTGGCAGCCAACGCCGACTCGACAGGATCGGGGACTTCGGCGGCCGGGGCAACAGGCGCCACTTCCGGCTCGAGCGCAGCTGCCTCGATCGCGGGCGCAGGCGCCGGGGTCGCATCGGTCGTCTCCGGCTTCGCCGTCGACTCGTCGTAACGCGGCGATTCCTGTTCAAGCACCGGTGCAGCGACCTGGATGGCCGGTTCATCGGCGCGCTCGGCAAGCTCATCGCCCGCCGGCGGGCGCGCGCTGCCCTGCTGCAGGCTGGGCGCCGGCGGCATGGCGCGCCGGGTTGCCGAGGCCGAAGCGAAATAGGGCACGCGCAGCGTCGAGCGTCCGGCCCCGCGCGCGGCCGGCGTCGTGCTTGGCGCTGGCGCCGTGATTGGCGCTGGCGCGGCGGATTTCGGCATCCGCGCCGGCTGCACCGGCGCTGCGATCGGCGGCGACTTGGCGTCGCCGCCGAGGGACCTTGCCTGTTCGCTGGCGGCGGGCGTCCCCGAGGTGCGGGTGCGCGCCTGCTTCCAGGCGGCCATGCGCTTGGCGATCTCGGCGGCGACTTCGGGGCCCGAGCGCCGCGAGATGTCGAACGGATTGCGTTCCTCGAATGTCTTTGGGGGCTTTGCCTGCTCGCCCGAGCTCATGATCCGATCCGCTCCGTTCCAACCCGCACCGCAGCCCGCGCTTGGGGCTAGCACAGTTTACGCCGGTGACGGAAACGGTTGGGAGACATTCAATGTTCCCATTCGCGAGAGGTCACAGATCGCTCACAGATATGGCAGCAATAGCCTTACAGCACTGTCGCGCAGCCGGACCGGAAATGAACGCGCGTCAATCTCGGTCAGGGTCAGCGGTTCGCCTTGCCGCCGCTCGATTGCTGCGGAAACCAGCGTGCCGAACTCGGGACAACACACTTCCATGTTCAGCTCGAAATTGAGCCGCAGGCTTCGCATGTCCCAGTTCGCGCTGCCGATCAGCGACCAGCCGTCATCGACCGCGAACAGCTTGGAATGCTCGAACGGCTTTGGCGCGCGCCACACCCGCCCACCCGCGCGCAGCAATGGCGCAATGTGAGCACGCATCGCCCAGTCGAGGTACGGATGGTCGCCCGCCTCAGGAATCACCACGTCCACCGTGACCCCGGCCATCGCCGCCAGCACCAGCGCGCTCATCAGCCGTTCGTCCGGCAGGAAATAGGGCGTCAGGATCTTCACCGAGCGTTGCGCGCAGCCGATCGCCTGCAGCATCGCGAACTCGATCTTGTAGACGTCCTGGTCCGGGCCGGAGGTGATGACGCGCGCCGCGGCCGTGCCCGTCTCTGTCAGCGGCGGGAACCAGTTTTCGCCACCCAGCCGCTCGCCGGTGCAAAAGTGCCAGTCGGTCGCGAAGGCCTCGGCGATCTGTGTCACCACTGGCCCGGTCACGTCGAAATGCATGTCGCGCACCGGATGCGGCGAGTTGGCCGCGAGCAGGTTCGCGTCCGCGATGTTGAGGCCGCCGATGAAAGCGCGCGACCCGTCGGTCACCAGGATCTTCTTGTGGCTGCGCAGATTGAGGAACGCCATGCGCCAGGGCACCAGCGTATGCATGAAGCGCGCGACCGGAATGCCTGCTTCCGCCAACCGCCGATACGCCGGTGAATACCAGTAGCCGCTGCCGATGCCGTCGACGATGACGCGGATCGCGACGCCCCGCGCCTTGGCCGCCTTCAGCGCCTCGATGAACTTCATACCGGTGCCGTCGGCCTCGAAAATGTAGCTGGAGAACGCGATGCTGACCTTTGCCGACGCGATCGCCTCCAGCATCGGCGGATAGGCCTCGTCGCCGTTGCGCAGCATCGTGACGTTGTTGCCGAGCCGCGGCGGGCGTCCGGTCAGCATGCCGATCGCGCGCTCCAGCGGCGCGAAATGGTCGTGGCGCGGATTGAGGAAGGTGGCTGGGTCGTCCACCCAGCCCATGCTGTGGCGCCGACCGGCGCGGAATGCGCGGCGCTGCACGCGGTTGACGCCGAACAGGAAATAGAGCGCGGGGCCGATGATGGGCGAAAGCCAGGCCACGCCGATCCAGGCGACCGCGGCAGCAACGTCCCGCTTGCGCTCCAGCACATGCAAGGTGACGGCGCCGGCCAGCGCGACATGCAGCAGCGGCCAGAGGATCGCGCCGATGGTTTCCAGGTGGGAGAGGAGCTCCTGATCGATCACAGCGCGACTTGGCTATAGCCGTGGCCCGCTGTCAATCGCGCAATGTCCACATGAGAAAAAGGCCGGCGTCATTGCGGCGCCGGCCTTTTGGGAGGAAATGACTTAGTTCGAGCCGAAGTCCGCACCCGGCTCCAGGTTGCGTTCCAGCCGCAGCTTGCTCAGCAGGTCCATGGTGGGCACGCCGGTGATCGCGAGCCCACGGTCGCCCTGGTAGCGGCGGATTGCGGCCGTTGACTTCGGCCCCATCACGCCGTCGCTCGCACCATCGAGGTAGCCGAGCCGGTTGAGGATCCACTGCACTTCAACCAGCGCGCTTCGCGGCATCGGCGCTACATCTGAGGTCTGCAGGTGCGCCAGCAGCGGGTCGTCCACCGCGCCGGTGATCGCGAGGCCGGCGTCGGCCTGATAGGCACGCACCGCCTCGCGCGTGCTGGCGTCGATGACGCCATCCACCACGCCGACCGAGTAGCCGTGCTGCTGCAGCTGTTGCTCGATCTCCAGCGCAAGCTCCGTGTCGGCATCGTCACCATAGCGGATGTCCGACTCGCGCAGGTGTGCCAGCAGCTCGGGGCTGATCTCGCCCGTCACCTCAAGGCCTGCGTCCCGCTGATAGGCGCGGATCGCCTCGCGCGTCGCCGGATCCAAGGTTCCGCTGATGCCGGCCGTCGTGTAGCCGTGCGCGCGCAGCTGCTGCTGGGTTTCGCGAATCGTCGCAGCATTGCTCGCACCGGCGATGCCGTCCTCGCCAGTTTCGATGCCGAGGCTCGCCAGCAGACCCGCGTCGATGTTGCCGGTGGCCGGCAGCTCATTGTCCGACTGGTAGTGCGCGATGGCCGCCCGGCTCTTTGGACCCAGCGCGCCGTCCGGCGGGCCTGCGTTGTAGCCGGCAGCATTGAGCGCCGCCTGCACCTGCTTGACCTGGGCACGATAGATCGCGTCGCTGTCCGCCTGGGCGGTGCGAAGCTGCTGGAGCAGCGCCTCGTCAATTGTGCCGGTCACCGGCATCCGCGCATCGGCCTGATACTCGCGCACGGCGGCGATTGTCTCGGCATTAGCGTTTCCAGTGATTGCGGTGATCGGATAGCCGCGCCGTCGCAGCTCGGTCTGCGCCTCAGTGATCATTGCGCTGCTGGCCGCGGGCACCGCTGCCTGGGCTGGAGTGCTCTGAGCGCTGCGCTTCGCGATGGCCTCATGCAGCTTGTCATACAGCGCAAGGCTTGGCTCGCCGCTGGCCGGCAGGCCGGAATCCGTCTGGAACGCGCGGATCGCGGCCCGGCTCTTCGGTCCGATCACACCGTCCGCCGTCCCCACCGCATAGCCGAGCTGATTGAGCGCGACCTGCACATTGCGCAACGAGTACGGCGCGCTGGCCGGCGTCGCGGTGGTTGCGGTGGCCGGACGATTGGCGCGCCAACCCGCCGCCAGCTCCTGGGCTTGCTCGATCTCGTCGGGGTCCATGTCCGCCGCAATCGCGTCGCGCGCGGCGATGGCGCGGCTGTTGCCGTTGCTGGCGGACAGGTCGAACCACATGTAGGCCGCCAGCTTGTCCTCGCCGACGCCGCGGCCCTCGGCATACATGCGACCCATCATGTATTGCGCCAGCGCGTTGCCGGCGTTGGCCGATTGCCTGTATTCCTGGAAGGCACGGGTGTAGTCGCCGGCATTGAAGGCGGCAGTACCCGCGTTGTAGTCCGCAAAGCTCATGCCGGCGCCGGCGAGCAGGAATCCGCCCGCCAACAGCGCGCGCTTGATGGAACTGCTCCTGATCATGGTGATCTCCTTACGCAGTGCGTCACAGGGCTTCCGCGCCACGACTCGCGCAGAGTCGCTGGCGGCGTCATTGGAAGAAACCGCCAGCAGCCCTCTGAAGTTGCGCGCGTTGAATAAAAGGCGCGTGATGTACCCAGGAATGCCGCCCTACTCAGGAAGCGTTCGACGACACTTCAATACTGGAACGTGTATTACTCGACGGCGACTTTGAGGTCCTGCATTTCCTCTTGCAGGAAGCCGCCGGACTGGCGCTGCCACAGGCGCCAATAGGTGCCGCGCCGCGCCAGCAGCTCGTGATGGGCGCCGGTCTCCACGATGCGGCCGTGGTCCAGCACCACCAGCCGGTCCATCCGCGCGATGGTGGAGAGCCGATGCGCGATGGCGATAACGGTGCGGCCGCGCATCAGCCCTTCGAGCTGTTCCTGGATCGCCGCCTCCACCTCGGAATCGAGCGCGGCGGTCGCCTCGTCTAGCACCAGGATCGGCGCGTCCTTCAGGATCACGCGCGCGATCGCGATGCGCTGGCGCTGCCCGCCAGAGAGCTTGACGCCACGTTCGCCGACATGGGCATCGAACCCGCGCCGTCCGACCCAGTCCTCTAGCCCCTCGACGAAGTCGAGCGCATGCGCGCGCGTGGCGGCGGCGCGCACCTCGCCCTCGGTCGCTTCCGGACGGCCGTAGCGGATGTTGTCGAAGATCGAGCGGTGCAGCAGCGAGGTGTCCTGCGTCACCATCGCGATCCTGGCGCGCAGGCTCTCCTGCGTGACCGCGGAGATGTCCTGACTGTCGATCGTGATGCGACCGGTCTCCAGCTCGTAGAAGCGTAGCAGCAGGTTGACCAGCGTCGACTTGCCGGCGCCGGACGGCCCGATCAGCCCGATGCGCTGCCCCGGCGCGATGGTGAGGTCGATGCCGTGCAACACGCCGCGCTGCGTGCCGTAGCCGAAATGCACGTTCTCGAACTTCACCTCGCCCCTGTTGACGCGCAGCGTGCCGGCATTGGGCTTGTCCTTCATCTGGCGCGGCACGGCGATCGAGCGCATGCCTTCCTGCACCACGCCGACATTCTCGAAGATCGCCGTCACGTTCTGCGCCACCCAGCCGGCGATGTTGGCGATCTGCCAGGTCAGCGGCAGCGCCATCGCCACCACGCCGACGGTGATCTGCCCATTCATCCACAGCCACACCGCGGTCGCGCCGGTGCCCACCACCATCATGGCGTTGAGGCTGGCAAGGCTGAGCCCGAACAAGGTGATGACGCGCTGCTGGCGGTGGAAGGCGTCGGTGTGCTCGTCGACCGAATCGCGCACCACCGCATCCTCGTCGCGCGGCCGCGCGAACAGCTTCACGGTCTGGATGTTGGTGTAGCTGTCGACCACCCGGCCGGTGAGCGCCGAGCGCACCTCCGACATCTCGCGCGAGCGGTCGCGCAGCCGCGGCACGAAGACGCGCAGCAGCAGCACGTAGGAGCAGAACCACAGCGCCATCGGAATCGAGAGGCGCAGATCGTTGCTGGCAGTCAGCACGATGGCGCTGCCGCCATAGACGGTGATGTACCAGACCGCGTTGGTGGCGGCGACCACGCTTTCGCGGAGCGCCGGACCGGTCTGCATCACGCGATTGGCGATGCGCCCGGCGAAGTCGTTCTGGAAAAAGCTCCAGCTCTGCCGCACCACGTGCCAGTGGCTTTGCCAGCGGATGAGATTGGTGAGGCCAGGGACGATCGCCTGGTTGGTGATGAGGTTCTGCGTCAGCAGCGCCAGTGGCCGGCCGATCAGCAGCACCAGCGCCATGAGGACCAGCTCGTGCCAACGCTCGCGCCACAGCGCCGCCGGGTCGTGCGAAGCGACCAGCCCGACCACGCGGCCGATGAACACCGGAATGGTGGAATCGAGCACTGCCACGACGAAGCCGGCGCAGAACAGCGCGCCGACCAGCCAGCGCGCCTGCTTCGCATAATGCCAATAGAATGCCATCAGCCCCGGCGGCGGCGTCTCCTCAGTCGGAAGCGCCGTCGGCTGCAGCAAGCCTTCGAAGAACCGGAACACAGCCATGGGCGGACGCAATCATCCGAGCAGTCGTCTGTACAACGCCACCGCCGGAGGAATCCGGCGATCGCAAGGGGCCGGTGCTACTTCCCGATCTCGATCGAATCCACCCGGTCGGGATAGAAAGCGAGATGCCCGGCGATGCCGGCCACCTGCGGATACGGCTCGACATAGCTCCACACGGCGTTCTCCGCGCGCTTGTCGCCCGCCTTCAGGCTGAAATAGGAGGCGTCGCCCTTGTACGGACAATGCGTCTTGTGCGCGGTCGATTCGAAGAACGCCATCTGCGCATCCTCGCGCGGGATATATTGCACGGCCGGGTAGGTCGATTCCTGGAGCGTCAGGGCCCGGGTGCTGTCGGCGATCACCTGGCCGCCGAACTTGACCTGGACGCGGCCCTTGGTTGGCGTGACGGTGATCGGGTGATCGGCTTTGGCTTGTTTCATGGTGAGGTCCTTCTCGAATATCGCACGGGGCGACACACTGCCGCGCGCCGCCCGAATATCGGCGTCCGAAGAGCGGGACGTCTGCACTCTCATATAGAATGTGCGGCCGAAGCCGCCAAGACCGGGCCGGCCATAACGTGAGCCGGGCTTGCCCCCGCCGCTCGGACTGGGAGCAAGCCCGTGGTCTCACGCCAAGGCCCGCGGTTGCGGGCCGAAGAGCTTACGATCTGCCTTCGCAGTCAGGCTGAACGGGACCCGCGTTGGGTGAATAGGGGCTCATGTCCGAGATCCCGCCGCCGTCCGGATAGCCGCCCTTGCACTGCCCGCTGTGGGTGGTGCAGCCAGCAGCCAGCAAGAGGGCCGCGCCCAGGAGGGCGCCGGTGCAGACGCGTTTCAAAGTGCGCTCCATGATGACCTCGCTTTTCTGTTATTGTTTCCCGTGAGCATGGCCAGGAAACCCGCCGGTCACGCTTGCACAGATCACCGGATTTCACGTGGAGCGGGCGGCCAACGGTGTGGAATTTACCATGGGTCGCCATACAAGGCACGGGGGCATTTCATAGAGCCGCCCCCTCGCGGTTGCCGTCCACTGCGGCGCGGTAGCACGGGCTTGTGAGAGCAACTTTTGCCCTTCCGGCGGGTTTCTCCCATGTGCCCGCATCGCGGCCCAGGAGCTGACGACAGGGCCCCTGAGGTGTGCGCATGTCCGATGCCACGAGCGTTGCTGTCCCCCGCGATCCCAGCCGCCACGAGGTGGCGGCAGACTGCATCATCCACATCCTTGGTATCGCCGCCGGCTCGATCGGCGGCGCCACGCTGGTGGCGCTGATCGCGGCGCGCGGCGATTGGCTGGAGCTTGGCGCGCTCCTGATCTACGCCGTCGGCATGATCGTCATGTTCAGCTTCTCCGCGGCCTACAATCTGGCACGCAACAGCCGGTGGCGCGCGGCCCTCAGGCGCTGCGACCATGCCGCCATCTTTGTCATGATCGCGGGCAGCTACACACCTTTCACACTGCTGCGGCTGGACGGCGCGTGGAGCTGGGGCCTCACCACCGCCGTCTGGTCGATCGCCGGGATCGGCGCGCTGGTCAAGCTGTGCCGGCGCTGCGACCTGCGCTATGCGTCGGTGGCGCCCTATCTGCTGCTCGGCTGGATCGGCCTGATCGCGATCGACCCGCTGTTCCGCTCGCTAGGCTGGGAGACGCTGGGACTGATCGGTGCGGGTGGCGCACTCTACGTGATCGGCGTCGGGTTCCACATCTGGAACCGCCTGCCATTCCAGAATGCAATTTGGCACGCATTCGTGCTCGCGGCGGCATCGATGCACTATGCCGCCGTGATCCACGGCGTGGTCTTGCGCAGCGCGTAACGCGCGCGCTACTGCTTCTTGCCGGTTCCGGAATCCGTGATATGCGTCGGCTGCTGATGCCTGCCATACTCGGCGGCGTAGGCCGACTGTTGCTTCGCGCCTTTGTCCTTTTTCGGCTTCTTCTTTTCGCGATTGCTGCGCTGGTCACCCTTGGGCATAGCCCTGCTCCTCGGCTGTTGACGCTTGCCCGCACATCATAGCGCGTTCCGGTGCCAGCGCCAATGTGTTGCCCGCTAGCGTCGGGGCTTGCTGGCGGGCTTGATCTTCGGCTTGCCCTTGCGCTCCTCGCCGTAGATTTCCGTGCCGAGCTTGGCCGCCTTGCCTTCTAGCACCTTGCGCCGTTGTTCGGACTGCGGCTTGGCCATGTCCTGCAGCGTCTTGCGATACTCCTTGATCTTCTTGCTTTCCGCCATCGCACCGCTCCTATTTCATGCCGACGGCTTTCAGTCGCTTCGCGTCCAGCCCTTGGCGCCAGCTGCGCGCCGCGCGCCATTCCTTCGGCAACGACACCTTGCCGACGGTCTCGATCGTGTAGTCGGCCGGCTGGAGCTTCTCCGTGACCTGGCTCCAGTCCAGCGGCATGGCGACCGGCAGCCCCTGCCGCGCCCTGACGCAATAGGCGCCGACCGCCGTCGAGCCGCGATCGTTGCGCAGATAGTCGACATAGATCCGGCCCTTGCGCGCCGCCTTGCTGGCCTTGGCGATGAAGATCTTCGGCTCGTCCCGCGCCAGGCTGTCCGCGATCGCCTTGGCGAAGCCCTTGGCGACCGGCCAGGTCGCGGCGGGCCGCAGCGGGACAATGACGTGCAGCCCCTTGCCGCCGGTGGTCTTCACGATCGACTTGAGGCCGAGGCCGTCCAGCCGCTTGCGCACCAGCTTCGCGGCCAGCGTGACCGCCGCGAACGGCACGTCCGGCGCGGGATCGAGGTCGAGGATGAAGCGATCGGCCTTGTCCAGCTTGTCGATGTGGGTCTGCCAGGGATGGATCTCGAGAACGCCGAACTGCACCAGGGTGATGACGTCCTTGGCGTTGCGCACGGCCAGCAACTCTTCCTTGTCTTCGGGATCCTTCACCGTGCTGATGCGCCCCTTCAAGGTCTGCTGCGGATGGCGCTGGAAAAAGCTCTGGCCGGTGATGCCGTCAGGATTGCGCACGACCGCCACCGGCCGGTCGCCCATGTCCAGCAGCAGCGTCTCCGCCACCCGCTCGTAATAGCGCGCAATGTCGAGCTTGGTCTTGCCGGTAGTCGGATCGATGACGCGCGACGGATGGGTGATCTTGACGCCATCGACGGTATCGTCGGCCGAAATTTTCGAGGAAACCTTGGAGGACGCCTTGGACGCCGGCCGGTCGTCATGGGCGATCTGCTTCGCCGGCTTGTCCTCGCGCAGGCCCTGAAACGACGCCTGCCGCAACAATCCGTCCGACGAGCGGCCACGATAGTCGACCTCCGCCACCAGTTCCGGCTTGACCCAATGCGCCCGCGCCTTGTGAGCGCGCTCCATCTTGTCGAATGGTTCTTCGTCGATCTGCCGGCTGCGCACCGCCTTCTCGAGCGCGCGCGCTTCCTTGGCCCCGAAACCGGTGCCGGTCCGCCCGTCATAGACCAAGCGCTTGCCCTCGTAATGCCCGACCAGCAGCGAGCCGATGCCCCGGCCGGCGCGCGACGGGGTATAGCCGCCGACCACGAACTCGTCGCGGTCGATGCATTTCGATTTGACCCAGTCGCGGCCGCGGCCGGAGTGATAGGGACTGTCCTTGCGCTTCGACACCACACCCTCCAGCGCCATGTTGCAGGCGGCCTTGTAGAACGCGTCGCCCTCGGCTTCGTGATGCTCGCTGTAGGCCAGCACGCCATTCGCCTTCTTCGCGAACAGGGTGTCACGCAGCAGCTGCTTGCGCTGGACCAACGGCAGATCGCGCAGGTCGCGCCCATTCAGGTACGGCAGATCGAACAGATAGAACACCATCTTGCGATCGTCGCCCTCGGACAAGGCACGCTGCAGGCCGGAGAAGCTGCTGAGCCCGTTCTCGTCCGGCACCACGATCTCCCCGTCGAGCCAGCCGGACTTGATCCTGGTCTTTTGGAGCGCCTTGGCGATGGCGGGGAACTTTCGCGTCCAGTCGAGGCCGGAGCGGGTCATCAACTTGACCTTGCCGTTCTCGATCCGCCCGCCCATGCGATAGCCGTCGAATTTTATTTCGTGGATCCAGTTGATGCCGCTCGGCGGCGCGTCGACCAGAGTGGTGAGCTCCGGCTCGATGAAGGCCGGCAGCTTGCCGCGCTTGCCGCTTTCGTCCGCCTTGATGGCGGCGACGTTCCTTTTCAGCGCCGCTTTGGTGCGGGTCGAATCCCACGTCGGCCCCGACCCTTCGGCGATCTGGCGCATGGTGCGGCCGGTCTTGATGCTGGTGGCGTTCTCGATCGCGGCATCGCCATGACCGGGCTTGGCCCACTGGTCGTTCTTCTTGATCAGCAGCCAATTGTGCCGAACCTTCTTGCCCTTGCCTTGATTGCGGTCGGCCATGCGGATCAGGCTATAGCCGCCTTTCAGGCGCTCGCCGCTGAATGCGAAGGTGATGTGGCCTTTCTTGTGCGCCTTGGCCGGGTCGCCTTCGGGTTCCCAGGTGCCGCGGTCCCAAAGCATGACCGTGCCGCCGCCATATTCGCCCTGCGGAATGGTGCCTTCGAAGGTGCCGTATTCGATCGGATGATCCTCGACCTCGACCGCCAGCCGGCGGTCCTTTGGATCGAGGCTGGGCCCGCGTGTCACCGCCCAGCTCTTGTAGACGCCGTCGACCTCCAACCTCAGATCGTAGTGCAGGCGCCGGGCGGCATGCATCTGGATGACGTAGCGGTTGCCGCTCTTCGGCGCCTTGCCTTCGCCGCTCGGTTCCGGCGTGACGGCGAAGTCGCGCTTCTTGCGATAAAGGGCGAGCTTGTCCTTGCGGCGCATGGCTCAAGCCACTCTGTACAGAAACCGGCCCCCACATCCCGCTCGGGACATGGAGGCAGGCCTCTTCGCCGCACATCGTGCGCGCTGGCGGAGCCGCGCGCTAAGAGTATCTAGGTGCGCCCTTCGCAATCCGGCTGGAATGGGTTGGCGTTCGGCGAATAGGGGCTCATATCCTTGATGCCGCCGCCGTCCGGATAGCCGCCCTTGCAGGACGCGACCTGGTCGCCCGAAGTGGAGCACGCCGCCAGGGCAAGGGTTGCGCCGAGCAGCACAGCGCTGCAGGCGAGCTTGATGCCACGATCCATGGTTTCCTCGCTCATTATCGTTTGTAACCGCGATCAGCCCGGCCAAAGCTTGGCGGGATGCAACGAGATCAACCCGGATGGGCGCGGCCGGTTCCCAGCGAGCCGGCCGCGTAAAGGTTACTCTAGACCTTGGCGTCCAGTTCACGCGCCATCTCCAGGTGATGGCGCACGGTCGGGACGAAGGAATTCGCCAGGCTGGCGGTTTCACGTCCGCTCGCCGCCTGCGTTTCAAGCGTCGTGACGGACTTGCTGTGCGCCTCGACCATCAGGTCCATGTAGGCCTTGTCGAAGGCAGCGCCGTCGAGCGTGCGCAAGCGTTCGATATTGCTGGCCATCTCCGGCTCGATTTGCCAGACGACCATGTGGCCGCGCTCGAGCGCGAAGTTGTCGAGCTTGATCGCCATGTCGCGGTGGTCGATCAGCAGCTGCCGGGCAAAAGTGCGGACCTCCGGAGAATGCGCCCGGACATAGGCGATCCGCGAGAGCTCGATCTCGGCCGCGTTGGAAGCCGCAAGCTTCTGTGCGAAGGCCGCATCCGTGGGCGCAACCATCGCCACCGGTTGCGGCACGGTCAGCGGCGCAGAGGGCGCCGTGGTTACGGCTGGCGCTGGCTGGGTCACTACAACTGGCGCCGGCTGGGTCACGACGACGGCATCGGGCGGTGGCACATAGTTGCTCCCGGTCGTGCCGTACAGCTGCTCGGCCGCTGTCGGATGGCGCTGGGATTCGTGGGCATAGGGTTTGTCATCGGAACTACTGCAGGCTGCAATCAGCAGCGCGGCCGCCGTCAGGCAGGCGGCAGAACGAACGGATCTGTGCATCGCTCTCACCTCTCTGATCGCGTGTAACGGATCAACCGCCAGATAGGGCTTTCGTTGCAGTTCCACGGCCCTATGTCCCGGGAACCGGGCACTTTTCGCGGGGAAATGCGTTAATCATCGCAGCGACAGCCAGGATGAGTCCATGCTGACCAAGAGGATTAAGCGCCGCAAAGCCGTGGATCTGGAGACCTCGACCAGCGACGCCAACGCGGCGCCGTCCGGCACCATATTCCGCCCTGGGCGCAACGCGTGGCGCGTGGCGCGCGCCGAGCGCGCCACCGTTCTAATCGACGCCGCCAACTACTACGGCACGCTGCGCAAGGCGCTGTTGCAGGCCCAGCGCACCATCTACATCATCGGCTGGGATGTCGACAGCCGGACGCCTTTGGTGGGACCTTCGGGCGAGCCGGACGACGACCTGCCGCGCGAGCTCGGTCCCTTTCTCAGCGCGCTGGTGGAGCGTCGGCCGGAGCTGAAGATCAGCATCCTGCTGTGGGACTATTCGCTGTTCTTCACCAGCGAGCGCGAGGCGATGCCGTCGCTCGCCTTGCGCTGGAAGACGCCGCCGCAGATCGATCTCTGCCTCGACGACGCCATCCCGCTCGGCTCGTCGCATCATCAGAAGATCGTCGTGATCGACGAGGCGCTGGTGTTCTCCGGCGGCCTCGACCTCACCATCCGGCGCTGGGACACCTGCGCGCACGATCCCTCCTGCAAGTATCGCGTCGACCCCGCGGGCAAACCCTACAACGGCTTCCATGACGTGCAGATCATGGCGGACGGTGAGGCGGCGAAGGCCGTGACGGAACTCGCACGCGCGCGCTGGGCGCGCGCCGCGGTGGAGGAGCTGCCCGAAGTGCCGCCGCTTCAAGTGCCGTGGCCGGAAGGCATCGAGCCGCACTTTCGCAATGTCGAGATCGCGATCTCGCGCACCGAGCCGCCTTACGCGGAGCATGCCGTCGTGCAGGAGGTCGAGACCCTGTTCAACGACATGATCGGAAGCGCGCGCCGCACGCTGTATGTCGAAAGCCAATACGTGACCTGCTCGAGCTTCGCGCGCACCCTCGCCAAGGCGCTGCGGCGCAATCCCGAGCTCGAGGCGATGATCGTCAGCCCCTTCAAGTATCGCGGTAAGCTCGAGCGCACGGTGATGACGGCCGGCCGCGCACGGGTGATGCGCATCCTGCGCAAGGCCGGCGTCGCGGACCGCGTGCTGATGGCCGCGCCGTGCATCCGCCACGAGGGCAAGCCGGCTAATCCGCACGTCCATTCCAAGGTGATGGTCGTCGACGATCGCTATCTCCGGGTCGGATCGGCCAACCTCTGCCATCGTTCGATGGGTACCGACACGGAATGCGACCTGTCGGTGTCGGCCGGCGATGACGAGACGGCACGCGCGGGCGTGCTGAAGGTGCGCAACGAACTGATCGCCGAGCATGCGGGCGTCAGCGTCGCGGAACTCGAATCCGCCGCCGCGCAGCACGACTCGCTGATTGCCGCGATCCGCTCTCTGCCCAAGCGCGACCACTGGCTGCAGGAAATATCCGACCGCTCTCTGCCCGTGTCGCCGCCATCGATGTGGGAGTTTGTCGCCGACCCCCGCACGCCGATTGATCCCACGCGCCTGTTGTCAGACGCCGGCACCGCCGTCGGCCGCAGCAAGCGCCGACCATTGCTGGCCGCCGCCGGCATCCTGCTGACCTTGGCGTTGTTCCTCGGCCTAGCCGCTGCCTGGAGTCTGACCCCGCTGGCGGAGCTGGCCGATCCGGACGTCTTGGCAAGCACGATGGCGGCCCTGCAAGGTCCGCTGGCCGCGCTCGCCGTCATCCTGGTGTTCGTGGCGCTCGGCCTGGTGATGTTCCCGGTCATGGTGCTGATCGCCGTCACCGCCGCGGTGTTCGGCGTGTGGCCGGGCGTGCTCTATGCCGGGCTCGGTGCGCTGGCCAGCGCCATGGTCACCTATGGAATCGGACGCTGGCTTGGCCCGCATGGCCTGCGCCAGTTCTTCGGGCCGCGGCTCAACCTCATCACGCGCAGCTTTGCCCGCAAGGGCATCCCCACCGTGACCCTGGTGCGCTTGGTGCCGGTGGCGCCGTTCAGCATCGTCAATCTCGCCGCCGGCGCGATCTGCATCCCGGCGCTCGATTACATCCTCGGCACCGCCCTCGGCCTGTTGCCCGGTCTCACCATCATGTCGGTGCTGGGCGACCGGGCCATCACCCTGATCCAGCAGCCGTCGCTTGCCGGCGTCGCCGCGCTGGTCGGCCTGCTGGTGGTGGCGATCGGAATTTCGATCGGGCTTCAGATGTTCATATCGCGGCGGCGCGACAAGGCGGAACGGCGGCCGGGCCGGAGACTCCTGCGCGAAAGTATGCCATGAATCCACCGGACAGGGGGCCTGTCTGCCATGATGCAACAAGAAACCAGCCGCGCGGCACCTGATCGATACGCCCGCATCCTGACCTGGAACATCCACCGCGCCATCGGGACCGACCTGCGCTACGACCTCGATCGCATCATCGAAGCGATCCGGCCGCACGACCCGGACATCGTCGCGCTACAGGAAGTCGACTCCCGCGGCAAGGACCAGACCAACCTGCCGCTCGCCGTACTCAAGAAGGTGCTGGGCAGTCACGCCGCCGAGGCGCGCACCATCGTCGCGCCCGACGGCCATTACGGCCATGTCCTCATCAGCCGCTGGCCCATGCACGACGTCAATATCCACGAGCTGCACGTGTCGCGCCGCGAGACCCGTTGCGCCATCGAGGCGACGATCGAAAGCCCGTTCGGCTATATCCGCGTGATCGCCGCGCATCTCGGCCTCCGGCCCAACGAGATCCGGCCACAGCTCGACACCTTCGAGCCGCTGGTGCGCGGCGCGCCGGGCACCGATCCCAGTGCCCTGCCAGGCGGCCTCTTGATGATGGGCGATTTCAACGACTGGCACGGGCGCGTGCGATCGAGCCTCACCACGCTCATCCCGACCCACACGATGCAGAAGACCTTCCCCTCGTGGCGGCCGATCCTCAATCTCGACCGCATCTATTGCCGGCCAGGCAAGGCGTTGCTGCGCTCCTGGATCGACGCCGGCGCACGCCGTGCTTCCGATCATCTGCCGGTCTATGCCGAGGTCGATTTGGCTGCGATGGCGATGGAGCGCGCGCCCGCCAACCCCATCGCGATCCGCGCCCTGCCGGACTAATCCTTCAGGCGGCGCCGCAGGAAGCGCAGAGTCGCCGCTTCGTCGGGGCGCAAGGCGTTGTCGTTGGCGGCGAGGCGGCGCAGGCGCAGCGTGCCAGCGGTGAAGGCTTCCAGCACGCTGGGATGGACGTAGCACTTCCGGCAGATCGCGACGGTGTTGCCGAGCCGCGTCGCGACCTGGTGCAGCGCCATGCGGATCTGGCGCTTGGCGGCGGTCGCACTGTCGGGCTTGCCCATTTCGTGCAGCAGGTTCGCCGCCAGCACCGTGCCGGCCCAGGTGCGGAAATCCTTGGCCGTGATCTCGCCCCCGGTCAGCGAACGCAGATAGTCGTTCACGTCGGTCGAGGTGACGCGCAGCGCGTTGCCGTCCTCGTCGAGATACCGGAACAGGTGCTGCCCCGGCAACTCCTGACACGAGCGCACGATTTTGGCCACCCGACGGTTACGCAGCGTGAGGCGCCAGGTCTTGCCGCTCTTGCCCTTGAACTGGAAGCGCAGCTCGCCGGCCGCGACCTTGACGTGCGAATTGCGCAAGGTGGTGAGGCCGTAGCTGGCGTTGTCGCGCGCATAGGCATCGTTGCCGACGCGGATTAGGGTGTTGTCCAGCAGATGCACGATGGTCGCCAGCACCTTCTCGCGCGGCAGGCCCGGCAGCGCCATCTGCTCGTCGATGCTCTTGCGCACGGCAGGCAACGCCTTGGCGAACTCCACCAGCCGCTCGTATTTCGCGCTGTCGCGCACGGCGATGAAATCGACGTGATAACGGTATTGCTTGCGCCCCTTGGCGTCGCGGCCGGTCGCCTGCAGGTGGCCGTGCTCGCTGGCGCAGATCCAGACATCGGTCCAGGCTGGCGGAATGGCGAGCGACCGGATGCGTGCCATCGCATAGGGATCGCGTACCGTCTTGCCGTTGCTGTCGAGATAGCTGAAACCGCTGCCGCGCTTTTGCCGGCGGATTCCCGGCTCGCCGTCGTTCACATACTCGAGACCGGCCTTCTCCGCGTCGCTCGCGGAAGGCAGCGTGTCGGCGGCGTCGGCCGCGCGGCGAAGCTCGGCGCTACTACGCATGGCAGCCACATCTGAGGGATGCTCTTGCACCAAACGTCACCGCGGTCACTTCCATTGAACCGGGAGTGAAAACAAGCGCGGAATAGAGGCGGTTCCTCGGCAGCATAGCGGCAAAGCCTATGCCGCCGCCGCTTTACGCTTCGTAAACGAAGCCTGACTGTCGTGAAAAGCGCAATTTCCTCAATGATCTAGGAGAGTGTGCAGCCGGTCGGCAAGCGCTCGAGCAAGGCACGATCGTTGCGCTGCAGCTGGGTCCGCAGCACCTGTCGGTCGTGGCACGCACTTAGAGTTGGCCTGAATTCCCTGCAGACTGGGGAGGGACGACCGAACGCTGCGGCAAGAGGTGATGTAGCACCTCATCGATCAGCACCGCGCCGGATGGCTCGCCGCTGATTCTTGGCTCACTCGCGTTCTATCGGTCGTCCCCCAAACCCTGTCCAGTGGGCCTCGTCTGGCAAGGCCCGGAAGCTCGATCCGGTTAGATCGCTTCCTTGAGCTCCTTAGCCGCGCGGAACGCGACCTTCTTGCTCGCCTTGATCTTGATCGCTTCGCCGGTCGCCGGGTTGCGGCCCATGCGGGCGGCGCGCTTGCGCACCTGCAGCACGCCGAGGCCGGCGAGGCGGATACGAGCACCCTTCTTCAGGTTCTTCACGAGGAGCGCGATCACGTCGTTCATGATCGCTTCGCCGGCCTTCTTGGAAAGGTCGTGCGAGGCGGCGATGTCCGCTGCCAGATGCTTCTGGGTGACGGTCGTCGGGGTCGACTTTCCGCCCTTCGATGGTTTGATTCCCATGGTTATAAGCCTCTCTTGTCAGTAGGGGATCAGTCCCCGGAAAGAATCACGACCGGTCGCTAAAGACAAGGCCGATCAGTCGGAAACGCGTGATTATTACGCCGATTCTGCGAGTCGGGCCATCACAAAACGCGTTGTGGATAAAATGCGAGGGGCCGGAAAGCCCTGCGGGGTGGGCATTTCTTGCCCCTTGACGGTGACGCGGCGATGGCGCGACAAGGCCAATTCGAGTCGCGAAGACCGACGATTCTGACTCCCGGCGAGTCCCTCTTGAGGTCACGCATGTGCTGTATATCAAGCGCTTGCGCCCTCTTCTTGATTCAATGCCTTTGCCCCGGAAATCGCTGTGCCGCAGGTCGAAATCGCGCATCGAGGACGCGCGATCAGGTTTGGAGCGCGCGATCGTACTGGCGCGTGCGTGCGCAATTGTGATCTGGATCACTACGGCTAAAGCACGACCGGATGCGTGCTGTGCGCCTGACCGGACGTATCGTCCTCCGAGTCGCAACACGGGAACGAACGCCGCGCCATGGCATTTCCAGCTGTGGATATGTCAGCGAGCGAGGCTTCCATGGGCGCCAATGACGTTCGCAAAGGCCAGGGCAGCACGCATATCGACAAGACCGAGTTTGCGCGCCGTTACCGCAACCGGTTCTACGATCCTGTCTTCGATGCCGTGCAGCCGGAGGTCGGCCGCCTGATCGACCTCGCGTGGGAAGCGTACGACGGCTATCGCAAGGCGCCGCGCACCCGCAAAGCCGGGCCTGGTTATGCCGATCCCGATTACGAGCTGTCGCTGGACTGGCTCGCCGCCCGCGACGCCATCGCGGCCGCGGAGCAGCGCCAGCGCGACCCCGCGGCGCCCCTGCGCATCCTCGGCATCTGCGGCTCGCCCCGCACCGACGAGACCTGCCCGGGCGAGATGTCCAAAACCTTCCGCCTCGTCCAGCTCGCGCGCGAGATCGTCGAGGCCGCCGGGATCGAGTTCGACCTGCTCGACCTCAGCCGCCTCACCTCGGAATACGGACGGGTCATCTACCCCTGCAAGGGCTGCGTTTCCACCGCTATGCCGCTCTGCCACTGGCCCTGCTCCTGCTATCCCAATCACGCGATTGGTCAGGTCAATGATTGGATGAACGATCTTTATCCGCGCTGGGTGGCGGCCCACGGCATCTTCATCGCGACCCCGGTGCACTGGAACCAGGTGCCGAGCGTCCTCAAGCTGATGATCGACCGGCTGGTGTGCGCCGACGGCGGCAATCCCGATCCGACCTCGACCGGCGGCAAGGACGCGGCGAAAGCCAAGGCGCTCGAGCTGAAGGGCTGGGACTATCCGCGCCACCTGGCGGGCCGCGCCTTCGCGGTCGTGGTGCACGCCGACGCCGAAGGCGCGCAGAACGTCCGCCATGCCCTCTCGAACTGGCTCAGCTCCATGCACCTGATCGAGGCCGGCGGTGCGTCTACGATCGACCGCTACGTCGGCTATTACGAACCTTACGCCAACAGCCACCAGGCGCTCGACCGCGACGAGGACTTCCAGGAAGAGACCCGCAACGCCGCGCGCGCCTTGGTGCGTCAGGTGCAGATGATACGCGCGGGACACAAGGAACCCGACGACGCGCTGGAGGAGCCGCGCAAGAAATAGCGGCTAGCGCCCGATCACTTCGGTCACCAGCTTGGCCGGTGGTGCTTCGCGCTGCAATTGATCGCAGGTGCATTGCGTGGGCTTCTTGTCGGCCCGCCAGCGCAGCAGGCGGGTGCCGTGGCGGAAGCGGTCGCCGGTGACCTGGTCGTATTTCACTTCGACCACCAGCTTGGGCTTCAGCGGCTGCCACTCGGCTGAGCGTTCGGTGCTCCAGCGGCTGGGCGCGCCGGGCGCGTCGCCGGTGAAGCCGGGCGGCGCGATCAGCTTCTCCAGCTTTTTCGTCAGCGCCTTGCGCTCCTCGTCCTTGATGGTCGAGGTGAAGCCGACGTGGTGCAGCAATCCTGCCTCGTCATAGAGGCCGAGCAGCAGCGATCCCACCAGATCGCTGTCGGTGGCGTAGCGGAAGCCGCCCACCACGCAATCGGCGGTGCGCAGCAGCTTCACCTTCAACATCTCGCGCTCGCCCGGCACGTAGGACCCGTCGACCCGCTTGGCGACCACGCCGTCGAGCGAGCCGCGCGCCTTGTCGAGCCAGCTGCGCGCCATCGCCGGATCGCGGGTGTAGGGCGTCAGGCGCAGCGACGGCTGGTCGCCGAGCGAGGAGAAGAACCGCTCCAGCGTCGTGCGGCGTCGCATCAGCGGCACGCGCAGCAAGCTGCCGTCCATCTCGGTCGCCAGGCAATCGAACAGGATGAACATGGCCGGCGTCTCCGCCGCCAGCTTGCGCACGCGGCTCTCGGCAGGATGCAAGCGGTTCTGCAGCGCGTCGAATGACAGCGTCTCGCCGCTCAGGATCACCAGCTCGCCGTCCAGCACGAAACGGTCCAGCGGCATGACTTGGAGCGCCGATACGATGTCGGGAAAATAGCGCGCCAAGGATTTGCCGGATTTCGATTGCAGCTCGACCTCGCGGCCGGCGCGGTAGGCAATGCAGCGGAAGCCATCCCACTTCGGCTCGAACTGCCAGCCTTCCTCGTCCGGCAGCGCGTCCACCAGCTTGGCTTCCATCGGCGGCGTGCCGAGCTTGACCGGCAATGATCGCAGTCCGGTTCTGGCGCGCGCCCGCTTGGCGGCGCCCTCACCGGGTCTTGTCGCGGTCGGCACGGTCGGCCTTGGGCCCGCTCAATTGACCCATGGTTGTCTCCGGTTGCGCTGTTCCTATTGGAACGGGTTCGCGTATCGCGGGGTTCCCGAGCCGTGCCGCATACTGCGATTCGAGTGGCCGCGCCCGTTACGCCACCCCTTCCCCCCGCTTTCTCGGCTATGGCATAATGGCTCAGGCGCAATCGGGCTGGTCTCGATTGCGTGCTTTCATTTCAAGCCCTTAACAGCCTTTAGGAGCCTTCCATAGCTAGATTGCCTGCCCAGGAGCCCGCGCCGTCCCGCAACGATGGACCGCGCGTCAATCACCAGATCAACGTCCCGAACGTGCGCCTTGTGCGCGAGGACGGCAGCATGGTGGGGGTCGTGACGACCCGGGAAGCCATCAACATGGCCGCCGACGCCGGCCTCGATCTGGTCGAGGTGTCACCGAACGCCACGCCGCCCGTCTGCAAGATCCTCGATCTCGGCAAGTTCAAATACGAAGAGCAGAAGCGCAAGAACGAAGCGCGCAAGAAGCAGAAGGTCATCGAGGTCAAGGAGATCAAGCTGCGCCCCGGCATCGACACGCACGACTACGACGTGAAGATGCGCAGCGTCCACCGCTTCCTCGAGGAAGGCGACAAGGTGAAGATCACCATGCGCTTCCGCGGCCGCGAGATGGCGCACCAGGAGCTGGGCGTGAAGGTGCTGGACCGGGTGAAGGCCGACCTGGACGCTGTCGCCAAGGTCGAAAGCGCGCCCAAGATGGAAGGCCGCCAGATGATCATGGTGATCTCGCCGAAGTAGGCGAAGGATCGCTCGGAATTGCGAAAGGCGCCGATGCAGGTCGGCGCCTTTTTCGTTGGCTGTTTCAGTCTTGCCAGCATCTGACACAGGCCCTGTGTATCCCGGAGCAGCACTGACTGACGAGGATCGATGCACGCCGAGCTCGCGGCCTTCCTGGTTGCCGCCAAACGCAACACCCACGCCGCCGACGGCAACGGGTCAGCCTCCGCATCCGCGCTGACCGGCGCGCGGCAGAGGGACTATCGGGCAGGGCGCTTTGCCTATCGCGATGTCCATTTCGGCCTGGCGCGCTTCACCGGGCAGGAGACGGTGGCGCTGGACGATCGCGTCATCTGGTCCATGGTCTATTGCGGCGGCGTCGCGCCCGTCGTCACCGACGAGGCGGCGATCGCCCTCATCCACAGCTGCCTGTGCCAGGCCTTGTATATCGTCGAACCCGACCGGCCGTTCCGCGGCCCGCGCGCCTTCGGCCGTGATGGCCTGCGCTACCTCGATGACAGCGAGGGCGACCTCGCCTCATTCCGCGGCACCGAGCGCATCACGCGCGACGGAACGCTGCTCTATCGCCTGGAATATTGCGGCGGCCTTGTCCGCTGACTTAGCCGCTCACCACCGCGCGGGCCAACAGCGCGGCGTTGCGCGGGCTTTCGCCGATGCGGCGCACGGCATAGGGCCACCAGTCGCGGCCATAGGGCAGATAGATCCGCACCTGCTCGCCCGCTTCGCGGAGCTGGCGCTGCAATTCGCTGCGCACACCGTACAGCATCTCGAACTCGTACTGGCCGGGCTGCCAGCCGCCATTTTTCGCGATGCGTCTGATCTCCGCCATCAGCGCTTCGTCGTGGGTGCCGAACACCGGTCGGAAGCCGCTGGCCTTCGCCTCCGCGCTCAGCATCCTGCGCGCCAGCGCGAGATAGTTGGCGTCGATCGCCGCCTTGCCTTGATAGGCATGAGGCCTCGCATCCGCGAAGGCGCCCTTGACCAGGCGCACCTGCCCGCCAGCCGCGGCGATCGGCGCGAGATCGTCGGCGCTGCGCTTCAGATATGCTTGCAGAGTCTGGGCCACCGGCACGCCGGCGGCGACGAGGCTGGCGCGCAGCGCCAGGATGCGGTCGACATATTCCGCGTCCTCCATGTTCAGCATCAGCACCGGAGGTGCGGCGTTGTGACCATGCAGATCGCGGATGCGCGCGCCGATCTTGAGCGCGAGCGCCTGCCCCGCTTTCTCGTCGAGCGCATAGCCGATCTGGGTCGAATCGATCGAGACATGGATCTGCAGATGCGCCGCGCTCAGGGACTCCGCGACCGCGATCTTCTGCCGCCCGTTCTCCGCCACGACCGCCGGGTCCTTCACGTACTCGCCGAGATAATAGAGCGAGGTCTTGAAGCCCGCCTGCTCCAGATCGCACGCCACTTTCATCGCCTGCGCGGCATCGGCGCCGGCCACGAAGCGCCGCGCGATCGAGGCGGTCGCGCGGTTGCCCTGCATCCAGCGCGTGACGCGCGGCGAGCGCGCCAGCGCGATCATCCAGCTTTGCCAGACCCGCTTCATGATAGCCGGCCGCGCACCGCTTCCAGGATCAGCTTGCCGCCGAGGATGCCGACCACGCCGCCGGCGAAGCGGTCTATCCACAGCTTGGCGCCGAGATAGATGGCGCGCGGCTTCGACGCCGAGAATGCGAAGGCAACGATGGTGTACCAGCCGAACTCGATGCTGAAGAGCAGCGGCGGCAGGACCAGCAGCATCCAGGCCGGCGCGTCCGCCGGCAGGAAGGCCGCGAACACGCTGGCGTACCAGATCGCGGTCTTGGGGTTGCTGAGCTGGGTGGCGAGACCGATGGCGAAGCTCTTGCGCCAGCCGCTTCCCGACGACGGCGCGCCGTTGCCCGTGTCGAGCGGCACCTTCGCGCCGCGCCAGATGCGATAGCCGAGATAGCAGAGATAGGCGCCGCCGGCGATCTTCAGCACCAGGTAGAGCCACGACACCTGCATCAGCAGCGCCTGCAAGCCGGCGAGCGCGAGGCAGGCGAAAGCGAGGCCGCCGATGCCCATGCCGAGCGCGGAGGCAAGCCCGTCGCGGCGCGACAACGCAGCGGATGTGCGCACGACGACAACGAAGCTGGGTCCTGGACTGATCGCGCCGATGGCGATGGTGCCGAGAATGCTGAGGAGAGCAATGATAACGGGGTCCATATGCGTGTCCTTATGATGTCGGTGCGAATGCGCGCTACTGCATGTTCGCAATCTCCGGATGATCGCGCAGAAACAGAATCAGGTCCAGCGACGGTGGGCTCACCTTCGCGTCGGACAGCATGGCATGCGCCTGGCCGCGGTGATGGGTCTGGTGGTTGAAGAAGTGCGCCAGCACCTGTGCCACTTGCGTCCGCATCGGATCGCCGGCGACAGTGCGATAGACCAGATCCTCCGCCAACTGCGACGGCACAAGACGATCGACGAACGTGACGATGCGGTCATCCATCGCAACGCGTGCCGCCTTCAGCGCGGCAAAGTCGGTGTGCAGAATCTGGTCGAGGCTGGTGATGCTGGAGCCGGTGGCATCCAGCCGTCCCATCCACACGGTGTCGCCGACCAGGATATGGTTCAGCGTTTTCAGCAGCGAGGGAAAGAACCCGCTGCGCGGCGCCGCGATTTCCGCCGCCGGCAACGCGCCGACCGCCTCGTACAGCCTCGCGTTGGCCCAGCGGTTGTACGCGGCCATTCTCTGGAAATGCGCCTTCATCTGCTCCCACTCTTGACAGTCACGGATCCCAGACTGCCAGCATGCCTGCCTGCGCACAGCCCGGCAATTGATCCTTTCTGACAGGCGTCGTGAGCCAGCGTAACAGATAACGGCATCGCATTTCCGCAAGCGGCGCTTGCCATTTGGCATTTGACCGGCAATGCGCCGCCTTGCTCCAATCGTGCCGGACAATACGAGGGCTGCCGTGGTTCCCCGGATCGATGTTTCCGCGCTGTTCTCAACGGCTCGGTCGAATGCCTCGACCGACGCCGCGATCCTCGACGCGGCCGGCGCCAGCGGCTTCATGACCATCTGCGGCCTGCCGCCCGAGGTGCCGATCGATCCCGACTCCCGTCGCGCACTGCTGCGCTTGTTCGAGCTGCCGGCGGCGGAGACGCGCAAGCTGTGGCGCCAGAAGTTCGATCCCGCGCACCGCAACGTCTATCGCGGCTGGTTCCCGCTGCAGAACGGGCACGAGACCTACAAGGAGGGTATCGACCTCGGCCCCGACCTTGTGCCCGGATCGGACGCCATCGACCCAACCGATCCGCTGCGCGAAGCGACCCCGCTACCTCCGGAAAGCGCGATACCGGGCTGGCGCGGCGCCACCGCCGCCTACTTCAAGGCCATGGAACGCGTGGCCCGGACCCTGATGCACGCGCTGGCGCGCGGGCTCGGCCTACCGGAACGCCACTTCGACGCCACCTTCGCCGGCGGCATCTCGACCCTGCGCCTGATCCATTATCCGGTGCGGCCGCCCGCCTCCATGATCGGCGTTCCGGAGGACAAGCTGTGGGTCACCCATCGCGGCGAGCGCCACTACCTGCTCGGCCGCGCGCATGTCGATTCCGGCCTGATGACCTTGCTGGCGCAGGATGGCGTCGCCGGCCTGCAGGCGCGCGGTGCCGACGGCGCGTGGATCGACGTGCCGCCGGAAGACGACACGCTGGCGGTCAATTTCGGGAAGCTGCTGGAGATGTGGACCGGCGGGCGCATCAAGGCGACGGAGCACCGGGTGATCGGCCGCGGCGAAGAACGGTATTCGATACCGTTCTTCTACGACGCCAGGGCCGATGCGCTGATCGAGCCTCTGCCGTTGTCCGGCGTGCCGCGGTTCACGCCGTTCTATTTCGGGGATTACCTGTGGTCGACCATGACCAAGTTCGTCGAGTTCCAGGGCCTTGAGGGCCTGCGTCGCCCCCAAGGCCAGCGCTAATCTGCCTTACGACTTCCAGAACGGCTTCTCGACCACATGCTCGACGTCGGCGCGGCTGACTCCGATATCTTTCAGCATGTCGTCGCTGAGGCCGGCGAGCTGCTGGCGTTCGCGCATCCGCTCCAGCCAGGCGATCGGGGTTTCGATCAGGCGATCCAGCACCGGCACCAGATCGGCTGCGATGATGTGGGCCAGCCCACTGCGGGGAACCAGGTCCAACATACCGTGTGCATGCGACTTCATGGTTCGTCTCCTCGGGTTGGTCCTTGCGCGGCGCTTCACAGAAGTCGGGTGAGAGCTGGCCGCTCCTGTCCCTCGCGCCGCGCTTGGACTGGATGGCCAGGTGGCCATCCGGGAAAACTCGTTACGACCGCCAGAACGGCTTGGTGCTGATGGTCTCGACGTCGGCCCGGTTGAGGCCGATGTCGTTCAGCAGGTGGTCGTCCAGCTCGGACAGGTGCCGGCGCTCGGCCGCCCGTTCCGCCCAGATGAAGGGGGCTTCGAACAGCCGGTCGAGGATCGCTGCGATCTCGTGGCCGACGCCCCGGGACAAGCCGTTGATCGGGCTTGAAAAGACATTGGACTTCATAGCTCACCTCACAGGTCTCTGTATGGCGTCATCGCCGTTGAACTGGAGAATGGGCTTGATTCTGCTATCGGACAAACGATAGTTTCTCAGGAGTTGTGTTAGAAAAATTGACGCATGAGAAAGGGCCTGCGATGCGCTTACCGCCCTTGAAATCAGTGCATTATTTCGAGGCTGCCGCCCGCCTGCAGAGCTTCACCAAGGCGGCCGCCGAGCTGAACGTCACCCACAGCGCCATCAGCCACCAGATCAAGGCGCTGGAGGAGTGGCTGGGCCAGCCCTTGTTCGAGCGCAAGACCCGCCAGGTGCGCCTGACCGAGGCCGGCAAGCGCTTCCTGGGCCCGGTCAAGACCGCGTTCGAGCAGCTGGCCGAGGGCGCGGCGGAGATCACGCGCTTCGGCAAGGACCGGCCGCTGACCGTCACCGCTCTGCCGTCGCTGTCGGCCAAGTGGCTGGTGCCCCGCCTATCCGACTTCCAGCGCCGCTATCCGGAGATCCAGGTGCGGCTCTCCGCCACCAGCACGGTCGAGCAGATCGGCGGCCGCGACATCGATCTCGGCATCCGCTTCGGCCGCGGGCAATGGGACAACCTGGAAAGCGAGCTGCTGGCGAAGAACGACATCTTCCCGGTCTGCGCGCCCAGCCTCCTCACGCCCGACAAGCCGATCAAAGAGCCGCGCGACGTGCTCAACTACCCGCTGCTGACCGACAGCGACTGGATGCGCTCGGGCTACGATGAATGGTCCGACTGGCTGAAGGGCGCCGGCTTTCCGGAAGCCAAGATCAAGTCCAACCTCAGCCTCAACTTCTCCAATCTGCTGATCCAGGCGGCGATCGACGGCCTCGGCATCGCCATGGGCAACGTCATCAACGCCGGCGATGACCTGCGCCACGGGCGCCTGATCAAGCCGATCGATTTCACCGTCAAGACCGACACCGGCTATTTCATCGTCTATGCCAAGGGCGCCTTGAAGCAGCCGAAGATCCAGGCGTTCCGCGACTGGCTGATGGAACAGGCGAGCGGACATTACGAAACCTGCACGAAGGCAAAGGTGGCATGAAGCGTCTGGTATTGGGGATCGCCGCAATGCTCGCGGCGACGCAGCTCGTATTCGCGGAGGAACCGCGCCAGCGCGTCATGAACATCCCGCTCGATATGCCGCTCTACGAGCAGCTCGACGGCGAGTTCCTCGAAGGCATCTATCAGGAGAAGCTGGGCGATGTGCTGAGAGACAGCGTGCTGATCGAATCGCCGATCCCGCACATCGAGAGCAAATTCACCGACAATCGCGCGCTCCAGCTCTGGTTCTCTTCCGAGCAGGATGGCCGACGCGTGTTCTGGGCGCGGCTCAGCCAGAGCCTCGAAGGCAAGGAGCTGCGGCCGCAGGACGCGCTCGCCAACTTCGCAGCGACCTTCGGCGAGCCCGACAAGATCGCCGAGGTGAAGGGCGATCTCGGCAGCTTCTGGATCCTGCTCAAGCTCGACCCGCGCCTGCCCGAAGCGCGCCGCGCCACCATCCTGAAGCAGCTCGACGCCAGCTTCACGCCGACCCCGGCACAGATCGCCGATTTCGGCCTCAGCGACCTGCGCTCGCGCGCCAAGCTCTTGACGCCGGATTATCGCGGCGCGGTGCTCTTCCTCACCGCCTTCAAAGGCAAGGTCGGCTCCATGCAAACCGACCTCATCGATATGGTCCGCGCCCAGACCGTGCTCAACCTGACGGCGCCCTAACACGACGGAAGAGCGTCCCTCCCCGTCATGGCAAGGCTTGGCCTTGCCATCCACGAGTTTCGATGGGAATGACCAGACGTTAGGAAGCAGACTCGTGGATCCCAAAGCCAAGCTTTGGGATGACGGAAGAGTGTGAGGCAGCAGCGAGGCACTCAAAACGACGAGTTCGGCCCTCTCAGGAACTCCGCCTCTTCCTCCGTCGTTTCGCGGCCCAGCGCTTCGTTGCGGTGGGGGAAGCGGCCGAAGCGTTTGATGATGTTCTTGTGGCGGTGACCGTACTCCAGGAACTCCGCCGCCACCTCGCCGAACTCGCGCACGCAGCCTTCGAGCAGCGCGATGAAGCGGTCCTGGTTGGCGAGCGTCTCGCAATGCTCGAACGGCAGGTAGAAGAACACGCGGTCAGGAAACGGATAGCGCCGATCGAAGCCGCGCGCGACCGCCTCGGCCGCGATCTCGCGGGCGCGGACATCGCCGAGGAATGCCTTGGCCTGGCCGCGGAAGATGTTGCGGGCGAACTGATCCAACAGGAGCAGCAGTGCCAGCGCGCCGTCGGGCGACGATCGCCAGTCCTCGAAGCCGCCCATCTGCGCCTGGTGCACGAGCGGCCCGAAGCGCGCGCGGATGTCGGCGTCGAACACCGCGTCCTTCTCGAACCACAGTGCTCGCGCGCGGTCGGAGAACCAGAATTGCAGGATGTCGCGCGGCGAGCTCATGCTTCGTTCTGGCGGATCACGCGCTGCATCGCCGGGCGCGCCGCCACCTGGTCCGCCAGGCGTTTCAGGTTGGGGAAGCGCTCGTACGTCTGCGGGCAACATTGCTGCCAGGTGGAGAGCATGTAAGCGAAGATGTCGGCGGCGCTGAAGCGCTCGCCCAGCAGGAACGGCCCGTGCGCCGCCAGATGCTGGTCGATGCGCGCCCACAGGCTCGCGATCTCCTCCATCGCCTTGGCCTTCACCGCCTCGTGGCCGTTGGCATCGGCGGTGTGCCGCTCCGGGTAGTAGTAGCGCAGCATGGCGGGCTGCACCGAGTTGGTGAGGTGCGTCAGCCACTGATAGAAGTGTCCGCGTGCGATCTCGTCCGGCGCCGGTGCCAGCTTGGCCTGCGGATGGCGGTCGGCGATGAAGGTCGCCATGGCCGCGGATTCGAACATCACGAATGTGCCGTCCACCACAAGGGTCGGCACCTTGGCGTTGGGGTTGAGCTTCAGGTAGGCGGGATCACGCTGCGCGCCATCATCGACGCTGACCAACTTGAGCTCATACTTCGCGCCTGCTTCCTCCAGTGCGCCGTGCGGCGCCATCGACGCCGAACCGGGCGACCAATACAGCATGTACATGGATGATGTCCCCTACCCTGGATGTGCAGCCGCGCCCAAGCTAGCCAAGCACCGAGCGGCGCGCCAGAGCCTGCACAAAACAAAACCGGGGCCAGATGGCCCCGGTTCGTTCGGAGTGGGTCTATGGTTCCTAGCGGCGCTCGCCGAGGAACTGCAGCATGAAGATGAACAGGTTGATGAAGTCGAGATAGAGGTTCAACGCCCCGATCACGGCCTTCTTGGTGGCGACTTCCGCGCCGTCGCCGGCGTAGTACATTTCCTTGATCTTCTGCGCGTCATAGGCGGTGAGGCCGGTGAAGATCAGCACGCCGATGACCGAGATCGCCCAGTGCAGGGCGCTGCTGGCCAGGAACAGGTTGACCACCATCGCGATCAACAGGCCCCAGACGCCCATGATCAGGAACGAGCCCATGGCGCTGAGATCGCGCTTGGTCGTGTAGCCGTAGAGCGCCATGCCGGCGAAGGTCGCCGCCGCGATGAAGAACGTCCGCGCGATCGACGTGCTCGTGTAAGCGAGGAACACGTACGACAGCGACAGGCCCATGAGCGCGGAGAACACCCAGAACAGCATCTGGGCGGTCGAGGCGCGCATCGACTGGATCTTCATGCCGAAGATAAACGCGAACACCAGCGGCGCGAACACCACGACCCAGATCAGCGGCGTCGCCGCCAACTGAGCGTAGATCCCGCTGACCGCGCCGAAATAGGCGACCAAACCGGTAACGGCCGTGCCGGCCGCCATCAGCCCGAACACCTTCTGCATGTACGCCCGGAGGCCGACATCGATCTCGGCAGCGCGGGCGCTGGCCGGCGCTTGAGCGCGGCCCAAATAGTCCCTCTGTGGTCCCGTGGCCATCTGTTCACTCCTTGTTCCAAGGGGCTCATGCCCCCATCAGCCGGTTCCTAATATGATGGCGAAAGCCTTTTCCTTCAATGCCATTCGGAACCGGGATGGCACGCCCAAACCGCCCGTTTGGGCCGCAAATTCGCCGAAAAAGCCTTGCGAAGGCCGGGGCGGGCCGGCGATATAGCCGCCACCCCAAGGGGTTCCGGGCAGAACCACACTGAAAACGCGAAAGCACACTCGATGAACCGTATTTTCTCCGGCGTCCAGCCGACCAATAACCTCCACCTCGGCAACTACCTGGGCGCGGTCCGGAACTGGGTGCGGATGCAGAAGGACTACGACTGCATCTTCTGCGTGGTCGACCTGCACGCCATCACGTTGTGGCAGGAGCCGGCCGCCCTGCGCCAGAACACCCGCGAGGTGGCCGCCGCCTACATCGCCGCCGGCATCGATCCCAACAGCTCGATCATCTTCGCGCAGAGCCAGTGCTTCGCCCATGCGCAGCTGGCCTGGATCCTCAATTGCGTGGCGCGCCTCGGCTGGCTCAACCGCATGACCCAGTTCAAGGAGAAGGCGGGAAAGAACCGCGAGAACGCTTCGATCGGGCTCTACGCCTATCCGGTGCTGATGGCGGCCGACATCCTCGCCTACAAAGGAACGCATGTGCCAGTGGGCGAGGACCAGAAGCAGCATCTGGAGCTGGCGCGCGACATCGCGCAGAAGTTCAACAACGACTACGGCGTCAAGTTCTTCCCGCTGCCCGAGCCGGTGATCGGCGGGCCGGCGGCGCGCATCATGTCCCTGCGCGACGGCACCAAGAAGATGTCCAAGTCGGACGAGAGCGATTACAGCCGCATCAACATGACCGACGATGCGGAGACCATCGCGCTCAAGTTCCGCAAGGCCAAGACCGACCCCAACCCGCTGCCCGGGCCGGAGACGCTGGACGAGCACGGCCAGGTCAAGGCCGATGCCGACGCGGCGCGCCCGGAGGCGTTCAACCTGCTGTCGATCTATGCCGCCTTGTCCGACGTGACTTTGGCAGAGGTGGTGAACCGCTTCGCCGGCCAGGAATTCTCCAAGTTCAAGGGCGAGCTGACCGACCTCGCGGTCGCCAAGCTCGGCCCGATCAATGCCGAGATGAAGCGGCTGCTCGCCCACCAGGACGAGCTCGACGCCCTGCTGCGCAAGGGCGCGCAGCGGGCCCAGGCCATCGCCATGCCGATCCTGCGCGAGGTCGAGGAGATCGTCGGATTCCTCCACTGACCTTGCCGGGCTGACGACCAGCCACCATCTGTCGGTAGCGCCCCCACCTGGAGTAGGCCTTTATGACCGCCGACCCGTTTCTCGATTCCCCGGCCGATACGCCAAAGCTGCCCGGCGCTGGCCGGCGCTGGCTGAGACGGTCCAAGTGGATCGCGCTCGCGGTCGTGGTGGTGCTGCTGTTGTACTACCCGGTCGGCATGCTGATCGTGCATCGGATCAACGACGATCCGGCCTTTGGCCCGGGCGAGGTGCCGCAAGGACAAAGCAGGGCCGTGGCGTTGGCGGCAGCCCTGATCCAGCGCGAGGTGATGGAAACTTCCTGGCCGGCCAACGATCCTTTCTTCATGCCGGGCGCCGCGCTCGACAACATGCCGAACTATCAGATCGGCATTCAGCGGGCGCTGGCGCGTTTCGCGATCGAGATGGCGGACCAGATCGGCCGCTCCCGCGGTTCCTCGAGCGCCGACCCCGACCTCAACAAGGCCAGCAGCGGGCTCAACTACGCTCCGGACCGATGGTACGTGAGCTCGGCGTCGATCACGGCCAACTCCGAGACCCAGTACGAGGAGGCAATGGTCCGGCTGCTGAACTACAACAGGCGGCTGGCGGCCGGCCAGGCTGCCTTCGAGCCGCGCTCCGACAACCTGATCAGCACGCTGGACCGCATCGGCAAGGACCTGGGCGCCGCCTCAAGCGACATCGATGACGAGATCGACCTCTATTCCGGCGACTGGTTCGACCTGCAGGCCGACAACGTGTTCTATCGCAACAAGGGCCTGCTCTACGCCAACGCAGTGCTGCTGCGCGAGCTGGGCACAGACTTCAAGAACGTGCTGGACGAGCGCGGCGCCGGAAAGGTGTGGGAGCGCATGGTGGATTCCATGATGGAAGGCGCCACGCTCCAGCCGCTGGTGGTCATCAACGGTTCGCCCAACGCGCTGGTCGAACCCAATCATCTTGCCTCTCAAGGCTTCTATCTGCTGCGCGCCCGCACCCAGCTGGAAGAGCTGACCGACATCCTGCAGAAGTAGCCGATCACCGATTGCTGATCACCGATTGCTGATCTCTGGCCCCAGATTCCCTCCTTTCGCCCTACGAATCACCGTCGTAAGGTAGCGAACACGATTGGCCCGCGGTCCCCGAGTCGCTGTCGCCGAAGACGCTCAGACCAGCATTTTCACATGATGCGTCTCGTCGGCCGCCATCACCAGTCGCGGGGGATACCCGGCTGACGCGCGCGCGGCTGCCGGGCTGGTTTGATCGCAAGGACCGGGGGTTCGGTCGGGCATGCTGGGCGCCCTTCTAGACTGGCTACTCAGCTTTCAAGTCTATTTGCCGATCGCCGAGATCTCGGTGTCGGTGCTGCTGTTGCTCGGCCTCGGTGGCGGGGTCGGATTCCTCTCCGGATTGTTCGGGGTCGGCGGCGGCTTCCTGATGACGCCGCTGCTGATCTTCATCGGCGTGCCGCCGGCGGTCGCGGTCGGAACCCAGTCCAACCAGACGGTCGCGACCTCGGTCAGCGGCGTGCTGGCCCACTGGAGCCGCGACAACGTCGATTTCAAGATGGGCTTCGTGCTGCTGTCCGGCGGCGTGTTCGGCTCGCTGGTCGGGGTCGCCTTGTTCTCGATCCTGCGCCGGTTCGGGCAGATCGACCTCGTCATCAACATCGCCTATGTCATCCTGCTCGGCTCCATCGGCCTGATGATGCTGGCGGAGGCGACCCGCGCCCTGCGCCGGCAGCGGCGCGCCCAGCGCGGCGGCATGGCGCCGCGCAAGTTGCATCAGCATGTCTGGGTGCACGGCCTGCCGCTCAAGATGCGGTTCAAGAAGTCGCGGCTCTACATCTCCGCCATCATGCCGATCGGCATCGGCTTCGTGGTCGGCATCCTCAGCGCCCTGCTCGGCGTCGGCGGTGCGTTCCTCATCGTGCCCGCCATGATCTACCTGGTCGGCATGCCGACCTCGATCGTGGTCGGCACCTCGCTGTTCCAGATCATCTTCGTCGCCGCCGTCACCACCATCCTGCAATCGGTGGAGAACCGCACCGTCGACGTGCTGCTCGCCTTCGTGCTGACCATCGGCTCGGTGATCGGCGCGCAGTTCGGCGGGCGGATCGGGGCGCGGCTGCCGGGCGAGCAGATCCGCTTCCTGCTGGCGCTGCTGATCCTCAGCGTCGCCGTCGGCCTGTGCTACGAGCTGGTGGCGACGCCGGACGACCTGTTCTCGCTGCAGCCTTTGCTGGGGAGCCGGTGATGCGCGCGCTCTCCCGGCTCTTGTTCCTTTGCCTGGCGATCGCCGGCTTCGTTGCGCCGGCTGCGGCCAAGGGCATCGTCGCCGACGTCGACGACCATCTGGTGGAGATCACCACCGATTTCGCCGGCCAGGACATCCTGGTGTTCGGCGCGATCGACGGGCCGGGCGACGTGATCCTGGTGATGCGCGGCCCGGCCGGGCGGGTGGCGGTCCACCAGAAGGACCGCTTCGCCGGAATCTGGGTCAACGCCAATTCGATCGAGTTCGACGACGTGCCGTCACTCTATGGCGTCGCTTCCTCCCGGCCGCTGTTCGAGCTCCTGCCGAACGAGCTTCTCGACCGCTACCAGCTTGGCGTCGGGCGCCTGCGATTCGAGACGCCGGACGAGCTCTATGGCATCGGATCGTTCCGCATCGCGCTGGTCCAGCAGAAGCGGAAGCAGGGCCTCTATGCCGACCGGGTTGGGCGCGTCACCTTCATCGGCGAGACCTTGTTCCGCGCCAACCTGCACCTGCCTTCGAACGTTCCGACCGGCACCTTCCTGATCGACGTCTACCTGGTGCGCGAGGGGAGGATCGTCGATGCCCAGAACATGCCGCTGGTCATCAGCAAGGTCGGATTCGGGGCGGATCTCTTCAAATATGCCAATTCGCGGTCGATGGCCCCGCGTTTCGGCTATGGCGTAGCGGCTGTGCTAGTCTCGCTGTTGACGGGCTGGCTGGCCCACCTGGCCTTCCGCAAGCGGTAGAGGTGATCTCATGAGCGCCGACCCAGCATCCGAGCCCCAGGTCCAGCCGGCGAGCGCGCCGGCGCCGGCGCAGGAGCGCGTGTTCCTGGTGGTGGTCGACGAATCGCCCGAGCTCAAGGTCGCCATCCGCTATGCCTGCCGGCGCGCCTTCCGCTCCAACGGCCGCGTCGCCATGGTGCATGTGATGGAACCGACCGGCTTCGGCGACTGGATGGGCGTCAACCAGCTCATGAAGGAAGAGGCGCGCCAGCAGGCCGAGGCCACCATGCAGAAGATGGCGACCGAGGTGAACAAGCTGTCCGGCAAGATGCCGATGCTCTATTTCCGCGAGGGCGACCGGCGCGACGAATTGCTGCAGCTGATCCAGGAGGAGCCGGGCATCTCGATCCTGGTGCTCGCTGCCTCGACCGGGCCCAAGGGCCCCGGCCCGCTGGTCTCGGCCCTTACCGGCAAATATGTGAGCAAGATGCGTGTCCCCGTCACCATTGTGCCGGGCAACCTGACGACGGAAGACATCGAGCACGTCGCCTGAGGCGGAACTGCTGGTCGAACCGCCCGTTGATCTGATGCAACGGCGATGGGACACAGCTCATGATCGATCATTTCGGCTTTCGCGTGCGTGACCTGGCGCGGGCGCGCTTGTTCTACGAAGCCATTCTGGAACCGCTCCGCCTGCAGGCCATCGACAATACCAAGGAATCGTTCGTGATCGGGCGCAGCGCGGCAGAGCCGTTGCCCTTCATCTGGGTCGGCACCGCGCAGCCCGCGTTCTGGACCGGCGCGCACGAAACTTCGCGCAGCCCGATCCACCTGGCTTTCAAGGCTGTTTCGCGCGACGCGGTCGACGCATTTCACCGTGCGGCGCTGGCCGCCGGCGGCACCGACAATGGCGCGCCGGGACCGCGAGGCCCGGCCGAGATGAGGTATTACGCTGCCTTTGTCCTGGACCCCGACGGAAACAACGTCGAGGCCGGCGTGCGCGAGTAGCCGCTAGCCTCGGCTCTTGACCATGCGGTAGATGAAGAGCAGGAGCATCGCGCCCAGCACCGCGATGATGATGGATTGGATATTGAACCCAGTCACATCGCCGAAGCCGAGCCGCGTGCTGATGAACCCGCCGACCAGGGCGCCGACAATTCCGAGAAGGATGGTGACGATGAATCCGCCGGGATCGCGGCCCGGCATGATGAACTTGGCGATAATGCCGGCAACCAGACCCAAGATAATCCAAATCAACCAGCCCATGTCATTCCCCCTTCAGAGACGGACGCCGGGAGTCTAACCTCTGGGCTGGTGACTGTCACCCTCCGCTCGCGTCACAGATATCTCACCTGGGTCATCATGCCGGACAGCATGTGATAGAGATTGTGACAGTGGAACATCCAGTTGCCGGGATTGTCGGCATCGAACGCCAGGGTCACGGAGCCACCAACCGGCACCAGCTCGGTGTCGCGCACCGCGCCTTTCACCCGCATGCCGCCCACCGCCACCACCTGGAAATGATGCCCGTGCAGGTGCATCGGGTGGGACATCTCGGTGCGGTTGGTCAGCGTCATCTCCACCCGCTCGCCCTCCTGCACCGCGAGGTGCGCGTGATGCGCCATCGCGGCCTTTTCCGCGATGCCCCAGCGATAGGTCATCATCGAGCCGGTCAGGTCGATTGAGAGCTCGCGATCCGCGCGGCGTTCCGGCAGGGGCTCGGCGGCTTGGTAGAGCATCGGCGCTTCGCGGTCGATCGCACCGATTGCGTGGTGCGCCTGGTCGGCGACCTTCACGACCGTTCCGCTCTTGGTCGCCAGAATGACGCCGGTCAGCGCGCTGTCGCCTTCGCGCTGGAACAGCACCGGCCAGGCGCCCTCCTCCACCGGTAGCGTCACGCGCACGTCGGCGCGCTGCGCCACCGCGATCGGGAAGCGGCTGCCGATCACCGGCACGATCGGCCGCCCATCGACATCGGTGAGCGAGCCCGAAAGCGCGCCGAGCTCGATCATGAAATTGGTGGCCGAAGCCGCATTGATGATGCGCAGGCGCACCCGTTGGCCCTTATCGACGCGCACGATCTCCGGATCGTCGAGGGTGCGGTCGTTGGCCAGGAAGGCGTCGTACGACACGTCGTTCAGATCCATCCCGCCCGCGGGCACCTGCGACATGTCCATGCCGGGCATGGTCGACAGGTCGTGGCCGGCGCCGTGATCGTGGCTCATGCCCTTTGCGAGGCCGTCCAGGATTTCCTGCGGCACCGCGAACGTGAAATCGTGCAGCAGGATCACGACCTCCTGCTCGTCCAGCGCCGCGTCCTTGGGATCGCGCACGATCAGCGGCGCCGCCATCAGCGATTGCTCCTGCAGCAGGTGGTGCGAATGCATCCAGTTGGTGCCGGGCAGCGCGACGGCGAAGTCGTAATCGTGGCCTTCGCCCGTCGCCAGCAGCGGCTGGGTGACGCCGGGCACGCCGTCCTGGTCGTTGGGCGGGGTCAGGCCATGCCAGTGGATCAACGCCGGCTCCCGCACCGCGTTCGTGAGCCGCACGCGGAACCGCTCGCCGGCATTCATGACGAGGCCGTGCGCCCCATTGGGCTGCAACACTCCGAACACCTTGGCAGCCTTGCCGTTGACCTCGATGGTGCGGCTCGCGATCGCGAGCTCGGTGGCGCTGCCGTGCGAGGCAGCGCGCACGGCGGGCGCGAAGGCAGCGAGGGCGGCGCCGGTGGCCAGGAAGTGGCGGCGGGAGACACGGGTCATGATGGAAACCTAATCTTGACCAGTCCCAACGCCAAGCATGGCCCGCCAACCTTGCCCCCTGGCAGCGACCGCATGCCGCATAATGCGGAAACGGCATGTTTGGGCGTGGCGGCGCCTATGCCGTTCGACCTAGCTCGTCCCCCTTGCATTTGGCTGCATCGGATTAAGGTCGTTTCAACCACCGCGGTGCTATTCCAGGCGCCTCAAGTCGGCGCCAGGTGTCATCCCAGACGGGCCCGATGTCACGGGGCCGGAGCGGACGCGGTATCGCAGCCTGCGACCCGTTCCGGCTCCGACCAATCCAGATGTCAGATGTCAGAGATCAGATGTCAGGTATGAGATGTCAGGTCAGACCGCAGCCTATTCTTCTGACATCTGATCTCTGACATCTGGCTACTGAACTGCCACCGACTGCATCAGCGATTTGACGCAGCGGTCGGCGGGCGTCGATTCCGCCGCCTGGTTGCGCGCTTCCATGTAGGCGACGGCGAGGCCGCCGGCTTCGCCGGCATAGAGGTAGAAATCCACCACGCAATCGGCGCCGGAATATTGCCAGATCTCCGCCGGCTCATCCTTGCGCACGAACTTGGGCTGCCCGAGCGTGCGCGACAGCTCGGCATCGCCGAGGCCGATGAAGGAGCTGGGATCGTCGGAGAGGATCGGCGCGGCGGGTTGCGCGCTTGCCTTCTTGATCTCTGTGTTGGAGGACTTGTCGAGCGACGCGGGCGTCTGGCAAGCGGAAACGAGGAGCATCGCGCCGATCAGCGCAATCCCCCCAACCCCAAGGCGGCCACTCTGGCCAAACCGCATTTCGGGCCCCCGCCCAAAAGCACGCTGCCGGGTAGGGCCGGCTGGTCTCGAGAACCGGCCGGCGCTGCCCTCCAGCGCCGGCGGTCAAGCCATCAAACGGTTACGCCGCCGCTTCGCTGGTGCTGGCTTCCGGCAGCGATTCCACGGTGCCGGAGATGATGCCGCCACGCTCCACTTCGAGCTGGCCGTATTTCACCTTGCCGAACACCCGGCCGGTCGCGCGCACCGTCAAGCGGCCGTGGACCGTGAGGTCGCCATCGAACCGGCCGCTGATGTCGGCGGATTCGATGTCGGCCGAACCCTTGAACTGGCCCGACGAGGCGATGTCGATCTGGCGGCAGTCGTTCAGCACCGCTTCGACGCGGCCTTCGACCACCAGGAAATCGCAGGTGCGGATCTCGCCGTTGAGGATGATCTCGCGGCCGACGATCAGCTTCTTGTGGTCGGTGGTCTCGCCGGCGCGCGGCGAGGTCGGCTGGTCGCGGCGCTGCGTGAAGGCGCTGAGATCGGGCGGACGGCGTGCAATCTCCGGGGCCGCGGGTCGCGACACGCCCGGCGTCGGCGCATCCTGGCGCAGATAGCTCTTGCTCTGGTCGCTAGCCGGCGTGGACGAGGTGTCCGCAGAGGTTGGCATCGACGACATCTCCTGATCCTTCTTCTTCCCGAACATCTTAACCCTTTCCGTGAGGTCGGAGTGCGCCCCGTGGCCCTCAGCGCGGCATACTCTCAAGTGGTGGGCCCCATCTGCCCGAACAAACGACCCAGACCACGAATCGCCGGCTTATGCCAATGGCTTGACCGCCTGAGTCGCGGTTCGTGTGTGGTTTAGCACATTCTGGGCTACGTGCACCATAAAAGCCGCCCCCAACACCGGTGCCACCAGGTTGACGAACGGAATTGTCAGGCACACCGCTATCATGACACCGGCTATGGTAAAAATTCGGTTATGACGGCGGCGCAATTCGTGCGCCGTTGCTCGGTCCATGCGCCGGAACGCCACCATCTCGAAATACTCGCGCCCGAGCAGCCAGCCGTTCACGACCCAGGTGAAGAGGATATAGACCGGCGGGATCACCAGCAGCGGCAGAGCCAGCACGTTTACCACCAGCGAAATGGCCGCCAGCTTCAGCCCATCCATCACCGCGGACAGGACTGGAACCGGGTGCGCCGGCGGCAAAGCGGGGTAGTGCTTGGCCTCGACCGCGTCGATCACCTCGTCGGCAAAGATGCCGGCTATGGCGGCTGCGGCGCTCGGGAAAATGAACCAGGCAATGAACATCGCGGCCACTACGCCGCCGAACTGCGCCAGCCCCTCAAGCCAGCCGGTGAGGCCCGCCAGCCAGCCGACCAGCAGGTAGACCAGCACCACGAACGCGATGTAGCCGAGGATGGCGAGGCCCAGGGTCTTGCCGATCACCTTGCGGATCGGCGGGTCGCTCATTTGCGCGAGGGTCTTGCTGACTGCGCTGAACAAGGGGTGCTTTTCCTTTTCTGTCAATGCCTTACATTGAAGACACGGCGCCTGGGGCCGGCTCCCGCCAGCCATCGGCTCCCAGAATATGGGGCATGCGCCGCCCCGTTGCGATTCTGGTTTGCGATTCGCGATCCCTGACTATACTCCGCCAACTTTTTTGGGCGGGCACAGATAGGTTTTCATGTCTGAAGTCATCGACGTGGTCGGCATCGGCAATGCGATCGTCGACGTCCTGGCGCATTGCGACGAGGCCTTCATCGAGCGGATCGGGGTCGCCAAGGGGTCCATGACCCTGATCGACACCGCCCGGGCGGAAGAGCTGTACGCCGCCATGGGCCCGGCGATCGAGATTTCGGGCGGCTGCGCCGCCAACACCACCGTCGGGGTCGCCAGCCTGGGCGGCAAGGCCGCCTTCATCGGCAAGGTCGGCAACGACCAGCTCGGCGGCATCTTCCGCCACGACGTGCGCGCCGCCGGCGTGCAGTACGACATCGCCCCCGCCACCTCCACCACGCCGACCGCCCGCTCCATGATCCTGGTGACGCCGGACGGCGAGCGCACCATGAACACCTATCTCGGCGCCTGCCACGAGCTGACGCCGGCGGACATCGACCCGCACCTGATCCAGCGCGCCAAGGTCACCTATATGGAAGGCTATCTGTGGGACCCACCGCTGGCCAAGGAAGCGTTCCTGAAGGCCGCGCGCATCGCCCACGACGCCGGGCAGGAAGTGGCCTTGAGCCTCTCCGACTCCTTCTGCGTGAACCGCTACCTCAAGGAGTTCCAGGATCTGGTCATGAACCATGTCGATATCCTGTTCGCCAACATCAGCGAGATCACGGCGCTGTGGGAGACGGGCGACTGGAACGAAGCGGCGCGCATCACCCAGCAGCATTGTGACCTGGCGGCGCTGACCCGCAGCGAGCACGGCTCGGTGATCGTGACCCCGGATGAGATGATCGAGATCCCGGCCTGGCCGATCGACCGCGTCGTCGATTTGACCGGCGCGGGCGACCTCTACGCCTCCGGCTTCCTTTATGGCTATACTCACGGTCGCGAGTTCGAGACCTGCGGCCGCATCGCCTCGCTGGCTGCGGGCGAGATCATTTCCCATATCGGCGCCCGGCCCGAAACACCGCTCGCCGAACTGTTGCTCAGCAGGCTGTAACCGTCATGCACGCATTCAGCCGCTATACCTCGGGAACGCCGCCGACACTCGGCTGATCAGGCGAGTCTTGTTTTCGCCGATCCGACCGCGCGCTCAACGGAGCGGCGCGCCCCTTTTGCTCAGATTGAAAGTCGCCATCATGAAGTTGCGTAACATCGCCATCATCGCCCACGTCGACCACGGCAAGACCACCCTGGTCGATCAGCTCCTGAAGCAGAGCGGCGCCTTCCGCGCCAACCAGCAGGTCATGGAACGGGTCATGGACTCGAACGACCTGGAGCGCGAGCGCGGCATCACCATTCTCGCCAAGTGCACCTCGGTCGACTGGAAGGGCACGCGCATCAACATCGTCGACACGCCCGGCCACGCCGATTTCGGCGGCGAGGTCGAGCGCATCCTCAACATGGTGGATGGCGTGATCCTGCTGGTGGACGCGGCGGAAGGCCCGCTGCCGCAGACCAAGTTCGTCACTATGAAGGCGCTGGCGCTCGGCCTGCGTCCGATCGTCGTCATCAACAAGTGCGACCGGCCGGACGCCCAGCCGCACGAGACTCACGACGCGGTGTTCGACCTGTTCGCCATCCTCGGCGCGCAGGACGAGCAGCTCGATTTCCCGACCCTGTTCGCCTCCTCGCGCCAGGGCTGGGCCGTGCAGGACCTCGAGAAGGACGAGCGCAAGGACCTGTCGCCGATGTTCGACCTGATCGTCGAGCATGTGCATGCCCCGCGCGTGCAGAACGACGCGCCCTTTTCCATGCTGGTCACCACGCTGGAATACGACAACTATCTGGGCCGCGTGCTGACCGGCCGCGTGCAGACCGGCAAGGCGCTGGTCAACATGCCGGTGCGCGCCATCCAGCCCGACGGCAACATCGTCGAGAATGCGCGGCTCACCAAGCTGCTGTCCTTCCGCGGCATCGAGCGCGTGCCGGTGGAAGAGGCCGAAGCCGGCGACATCATCGCCATCGCGGGCCTGGCTGAAACGACGGTTGCCGACACCATCTGCGATCCGGTGGTTGAGGTGCCGCTGCCGGCGCAGCCGATCGACCCGCCGACCCTCGCCATGACCTTCTCGGTCAACGACTCGCCGCTGGCGGGCCGCGAGGGCGACAAGGTCACCAGCCGCATGATCGCCGCGCGCCTGATGCGCGAGGCCGAGGGCAACGTCGCCATCAAGGTGCGCGAGACCGAAGGCCGCGACGCGCTGGAAGTCGCAGGGCGTGGCGAGCTGCAGCTCGGCGTGCTGGTCGAGACCATGCGCCGCGAAGGCTTCGAGCTCTCGATCAGCCGCCCGCGCGTGCTGTATCGCCAGGATCCCAATACCGGCGAGCGCACCGAGCCGATCGAGGAAGCGGTGATCGACGTCGACGAGGAATTCACCGGCGTGGTGATCGACAAGCTCGGCCAGCGCAAGGGCGAGATGACCGAGATGCGCCCGTCCGGCGGCGGCAAGACGCGCCTTGTCTTCCACGTGCCGTCGCGCGGCCTCATCGGCTATCACGGCGAGTTCCTGACCGACACCCGCGGCACCGGCATCATGAGCCGCCTGTTCCACGGCTACGGCGCCTATCGCGGCCCGATCGCCGGCCGGCGCAACGGCGTCCTCATCTCCAACGCGCAGGGCGATTCGGTCGCCTACGCGCTGTGGTACCTGGAGGAGCGCGGCGAGCTGTTCGTCAATCCCGGTGAAGCGGTCTACGAAGGCATGATCATCGGCGAGAACAGCCGTGGCCACGACCTCGAGGTCAATCCGCTCAAGACCAAGCA